>CXWJ01000505.1_pt1 | contig 11874 bp, 15 predicted proteins | sample 590841 | NCBI WGS metagenome assembly CXWJ01 (sample SAMEA3498367, study PRJEB10139) | wastewater metagenome | biome: wastewater treatment plant; material: activated sludge | place: Austria | collected 2015-01-21 | reverse complement strand
TTTTTTCCTTGTCTGGAGAGAGCTATGAAAAAATATGCGGTAATCGTCGCAATGTTCGTAGGTTTAATGCTGTCATCCTGTAAAACCGGTGGATTGTCCACTGCGATCGATGTAACCATGACCGACTTTCAGTTCACGCCAAACTCCTTTACCATTCCGGCAGGGCGGGAAATCACGATCAACGCTGTGAATACTGGAGTGGTGGAACATCAATTTGCCATTCTTAATTTTGGCGCCGATGCAGGCGATGAGTTTGGCGAAGAGGATACGCAGAACATCTATTGGGAGGTAAAAGTGCCTCCTGGGCAAACTGTTGCGTTGACGTTCGCCGCTCCCTCCACGCCCGGCGAGTATAGCGTCGTCTGCGGGGTTCCTGGACATCTCATGGCTGGCATGGTTGGAGAGTTGACCGTGATAGCGGGTGAGTAAAGAATGAACAAGCCGTTGATCGTCAGCGCAAATAATGAGCTTGTAAAACGCGCGCGCTCGTTGCGACAGAAAAAACATCGCGTAGAAACAGGCTTGTTCCTCGTGGAAGGAATTCACCACATCGGGCAGGCGTTGGAAGCGGGTTGGAATATGGAGTGGGTGTTTTACGCGCCCGATCGGCTCGCGAGCCGATATGCCAACGAGCTGATTGCCCGGGTTTCGGAAAAAGCGCGCCCCGTCTCAAACGACGTGGTCAACTCTTTGGCGGAGAAAGATAACCCGCAAGGCATCGTCGCAGTGTTTCGCCAAAGACAGACCCTTGCGTCCGATCTCGAGCCATCCGGCTCTGCGGTTGCGTTGGTTTCTCCCCAAGACCCGGGTAATGTGGGAACGATCCTCCGCACCATGGACGCGATTGGAGTCGACGCCTTGTTCCTTGTGGATGGCGGCGTCGAGTTATATCACCCAACTTTGATCCGCTCCAGCATGGGTGCGATTTTTTGGAAGCGCGTCTCGCAAACTTCATTCGAAGAATTTCGCGCCTGGGCGCAAACGGCAGGTTGTCAGTTGATCGGCGCGTCTGTTCATGCGGACATGGATTACAAGACTCTCGTTCCGCAAGCCCCGTGGGCGCTTGTGCTGGGCAGCGAGCAAAAAGGGCTGTCTGCGGAGCAGGTCAATGCCTGCGATGTGACAGTATCCCTGCCCATGCGCGGAAGGGTGAGTTCGTTAAATTTAGCGGTGGCGGCAGGCGTGTTGTTGTACGCGTTAAAAACATAAGAGCAGACGACGCGTCGTCTGCTCTGGTTTGTGCGACCAGATTTCACTTGGAGAAAGAAGCGCTAGAACTCGTCTTCTTCCTCGTCCCAAGAATCATCATCTTCATCATCTTCCTCTTCCTCCCATTCCTCCGCTTCTTCTTCGTCCCAATCTTCTTTGGCGGTGGCTTCGTCGCTGGGGGTGTAGGTGGCGCAACCGGTATCGGGGTCGAACTCTACCGCGGCGGCTGAGCAATAACCTTCATCAAGAAAGACACAATCGGTGTAATGACATTTGATGCGGGGCATTCAATCCTCCTGAATTAGGGTTGTTTGATAAGGCGAATGACCGAGATAATGAACAGCAGGGTCATTGCCACTTGTGACGTGATGCAGAACGGACAATAGGCTTTGATCAGCGCGACTTCGACAAAGACCAGATACACTGTAAACAAAAACCCGGTCACTGAAATCCCGAAGAAAATCATCGTGCCATGGTCTTGAATTATGCCGGGACGCCGTTCGAGTACTTGCACAGCCAACAGGGCGAGATAGCCAAGAACCCCGATGATTGCCACGGGAACGCCGCGCACTTCAGAGTAAGGGCTGGCATTCACTACCGAGCATCCTTCCGAGCCAACGCACATGGCGGCTTGAAGTTCCTTGCTTGTAAATTTGTACACCGTCATATAAGACGCGACGAGCAACCCGATGATGGTGATCGCCAGCGAAATCTGCGTGAGCCGTTTATCCATGAATCCTCATAACAACCAAGCCTCAACTTCCTGACCAGCAGGCACGCATTTTACACCAGCGGGAATAATTAGTAAAGCATCAGCCTGTGCCAGCGACAGAATGTTGCCCGAACCCTGGTGCCCGGTCAAGCGCGCGACGAGAGACCCGTTTTCCTCGCGGAGATTGGCGCGCAGATAACTTTCCCGCCCATCGGAATTGATTTCCTCCTCGCATCGCGCGCGGATGGCGAGCCTGTTTCTCTCCGTCTGCCCTGCCAGCCGCCCCAGCGCCGCGCGGACGAACACCTCGAACCCCACAAACGCCGACACTGGATTACCGGGTAAGCCGATGAATGGCGCGCCATTGTATTCGCCGAAAGCGAGCGGCTTGCCGGGGCGCATGTTCACGCGCCAAAAATCCATTTTGCCGTTCGACTCGATCACGCTCTTCACGTAATCGAACGCGCCCACGCTCACGCCCGCCGAAGAGAGGATCAGGTCCACTTTCAGCGCGGACGTTTTGTCGAGCGCCGCTTTGACAGATTCGTAGGTATCTTTTGCTGTGCCAAGTTTTTCCACCTCCGCGCCGGCAGACTCGATCAGCCCTGCCAGCATGTGCGAGTTCGAGTCGCGGATCTTGCCCGGTTCGAGCGGCTGGCTTGCGTCGAGCAATTCGTCACCGGAAGAGAAGAGCGCAACACGCGGTTTGCGAAAGACATTCACGGTTGAATATCCCAAAGATGCCAGCAATGCCACATCCTGCGGCTTTAGTTGTCTTCCCTTTTGCAAGGCGGTCTCTCCCGTGCGAATATCCGCGCCGCGCTGGCGGATGTTCTCGTTTTGGGTCACGTTTTTGAATATCGTCACTTCCGGTGGGGGAGGCGCGCCGGCGGCGCGGTCTTGAAAATTAGTATCTTCCACAGGAATCACCGCGTCAGCGCCGAGGGGCAGCGGCGCGCCGGTCATGATGCGCGCGGCTTCGCCGGAGGTGATGGAAACCGTCGGCGGCGAGCCGGCTGGGATGTCTGCGACCACGCGCAAGGTCCGGGGCGAAGCGGGTTTTGCATCCGCCACATCGATCGCGCGAATGGCAAATCCGTCCATTGAGGAGTTATCGAATGGCGGAAGATCGTCCAACGCGGTCGCGTCTTGCGCGAGGATGCGATTCAAAGACTCTACCGCTGGCAGGGCTTCGGTTGTTACAGGTTGAAAATGGGAAAGTATGCGCTCGCGCGCTTCACGGACGCTGAGCAGATTCATAGGTAAGCGGCGACATTATACTGCGTAACGTGTCGCTTGTATCCTGTAATTTAGCCCGCAATCGCATTTGGACTATTTGTCCGCTAATCTACGCCAATCGGCGCCAATCTCCTCCACAAAGATTAGCGTAAATTCGTGAAGATTAGCGGATAAAGCCGTGTTTTGAGAGATCAAAGGTTTCTAATGCGATTGCTCTACCCCGGCTTGGTTCTTTGCGCTTCCAACACATTCGGCACGCTTTCAATACGTGTGAGTACGCGGCTTAACTGCTCCAGGTCGCGCACATCAACGACGAGGCGCAAATCGGCAACGCTTCTGTTGTAACTGACGGATACATCTTTGATGTTCACGCTCTCGCCTTGCAACAGAGTTGAAATATCGCCGAGCAAGCCATCACGGTCGTAGGCTTTCACGGTGACGGGCACGGCGTAGGTTTGTTGGGTGGTTCCCCAGTCCACTTGCACGAGCCGCTCGGTGTCCTCTCTGTGTAAAATATTCGGGCAATCTTGCCGGTGAATTGTGGCGCCGCGCCCGCGCGTGATGTAGCCGATGATCTGGTCTCCGGGCATGGGCGAACAACATTTTGCCATTTGCCAAAGCAAGCCTTTCAGTCCGACAACCTGAATCGCATCGGGGGAGGTTTTGGTCTCTGGCGCGGGGGTGGCTTGCAGAATATCCGCGGTTTCTTCTGTCCCTTCCAATTGTTTGATGATTTTGCTGAGGGAAAGATCGCCGTTACCGAGGGCGATGAACATTTCATCGGGAGTTTTGTAGGCAAGTTCGCGCGCCATCTTTTCGAAATTCAATTCGGAAATTCCAAGGCGGCTCAATTCGCGTTCGAATCCGGCGCGTCCCTGGGCGAGGTTTTGTTCATCCTCCTGCTTTTTGAACCATGCTTTGACTTTGGATCGCGCTCGTTGCGTCTTGACCAGCCCCAGATTCGGATTTAACCAATCGCGGCTTGGACCCCCGCGCTTCGCTGTCAAAATTTCGATCTGGTCGCCCGTCTTCAACGCTTGTTGCAAGGGGACGAGTTTGCCGTTCACCCGCGCGCCGCGACAGCGGTGGCCGATATCGGTGTGGACGTGGTAGGCAAAATCAATGGGGGTTGAACCGACAGCGAGATCGTAAATGTCTCCGCGCGGGGTGAAGACGTAGACGCGGTCCTGGAATACATCCGATTTCATACTCTCGACGAATTCTGTCGCGTCGTGCACGTCGGTCTTCCATTCCATCATGTTGCGGAGCCAGTTAATGCGCTGTTCGTAATTTTTATCGCGTTTGGCGCCTTCTTTGTATTTCCAGTGGGCGGCGATGCCGTATTCCGCGTTTTCGTGCATCTCCTGTGTGCGGATCTGAATTTCCAGCGAGCGGCCATCGTCGTAGATCACGGCGGTATGCAGNNACCCCAAGCGCGGCGTAACAGGAGGGGATGTCTTGGACGAGGAGGCGCATGGCGCGCACATCTTGCACCTTATCGAACGCTTTTCCTTTTTGCGTCATCTTCTTGAAGATGGAATAAATATGTTTTGGCCGCCCGCTAACTTCGGCTTTAATGTTGTTTGATTCGAGCAAACGCTTCAGGGCATTTTGTATATCGACGATCTGCTTTTCTCGTTCGGGGCGTTTTTCTTGCAATTCTTCGGCAATTTCCTTGTACTTTTCCGGGTTGAGGTATCGGAAGCCAAGGTCTTCCAATTCCCATTTGATCTGCCAGATGCCGAGGCGGTTCGTGAGCGGGGCAAAGATTTCGAGAGTCTCTTTGGCAATGCGCTTCTGTTTGGCTTCGGGCATGAAGCCGAGCGTCCGCATGTTGTGGAGGCGGTCTGCCAGTTTGATCAGCACCACACGGACATCGTCACCCATGGCGAGGAATGTTTTCCGCAAGGTTTCGGATGCCAGGTCTTGTTTGCGCGCGCGCGCGTTGGCGGGGATGAGTTCTGGGTCCGATGCGTCCTCGAGTGATTCGGGTCTTTCCGCGTGCTGGTCGCCGCGCGAGACTCGCGGAAGGTTGGTTAGTTTTGTTACCCCATCGACGAGAGCCGCGATGGTGTCGCCAAAATCGTTGCGAATGTCGCCGAGGGTGATGGGGGTATCTTCCACCGTGTCGTGAAGTAACGCCGCCGCGATCACCTCGGACGGAACTTTGAGGTCTGCCAAAATGCTTGCCACCGCCAGGCAGTGATTGATGTATGGTTCGCCCGAATGCCGCCTTTGTTCGCGATGCGCCTTCTCTGCCACGCGGTAGGCGCGTTGGATCAGTTCCCTTTCGGAAGGTGTGTATGTTTCGGGGAGTTGCTCCATTAATTTTTCGAGCGGAACCGCATTTTGCGCCGATTTCATGCGTGGTATTGTACTACTGAAAAAATTTCTCATTCCCGTTACAATTCAGCGAAAATCAATCCTGCTTGTGGAGAGGTTGAAATGTCGATTGTCAATAACGTCACCCGCTTGCTCGACGCGCGCAAGATTCCGTACACCGCGTATGAACTTTCGCCGGAGAAGCGTGGCGCCCAGGAGACGGCGCGCCTGCTCAACGTGGATCCCGCTTCGATTTTCAAGACGATCGTCGTATTGCGGGATAAAGCCAAAAAGCCCTTGTTGGTGTTGGTTTCAGGGGATTCGGTTGTGGATTTGAAGTTGCTTGCTTCCGCGCTAGGCGAAAAAAAAGTTTATTTGCCAACGGAAAAAGAAGCGGAACAGATCACTGGTTTGCAGGCGGGAGGCATTTCTCCGCTTTCCCTGCTCAACAAAGGGTTTCAAGTCATCCTTGATTCGGCTGTGGAAAATTTTGAGCAGATACATGTTTCTGGAGGGCAGAGAGGGCTAAACATCAAGTTGCCAGTGACAGATTTGATTAGGTTGACGAATGCGCGAGTTGAGTTGGTGCGCAAACAAGACACAACTATGGAATAAAAAACGCCCCGAAAGATTTCAGGGCGCATAATTCTGGATTCACATGGTCATGGACCGATAAACTTGATCATCTCCGCGGAAATTTGAAAAGTCCATTTATCTGGATTGTTGATACACCCCTCGCCGGAGGAGTTGAAAGGTTTCCCGTCCAGATTCCATGCCCAGAGATTGTAGCATCCAATAACCAGGTCGGTGATGACCGCGGATCCGTTTTTTGCTATTTCATAATAGCGATATCCGCATTCGTTATGACTTGCTGTTTCGTTCAAATACAAAGAAACAGCCACCTTCGATTTCGTCAGGTTTTCGATTTTAATTGTCGTATTCTTGCCAAGCGGTTTGCCAAGGACGCGGTTATCGCAGGGGTCTCCGCTCGCGCCGGCAGGAGTATTTGTCAGCGTCGATTCTAGCGTTGGCAAAGGAACCGGGGTATTCGTCGCCGCGGGCGTTGATGTGGGGGTTTCAGTGGGAGGCAGGGGCGTGTTGGTAGGAATCGCCGCTTGAGTCTCTGCCACGATCGTAAACGCCGCCGACACCGCAGTGGATTGCACATCTGCCACGCTCAGGGTTGGGACGGCTGGTTCGCCGCCACCGCACCCTGTGATCAAGGCGGAAATTGCCAGAACAGAGAAGAGAACAGTTAACTTTTTCATCATACCTTTCTTGTGAGTTGTCATGGTCAGCAATTCGGGTAACATCCGCCTTTGGCAACGATCGTGTCATTTCGGACGACGATGGTCCAACTGCCGCCGGTGAGCAGGAATCCGCCGAACGTTTTGAAATCCTTTTTTCCATCCACGAAAGCGCCGGCGCTGTAATATCCTTCGGGACCCGAGAATGAACCTCCGTATGCGGGGATGAAACCACATTCATTTTGCGCCGTGGTCACGTATAACGAAAGCGTTATCGTGCCTTTCGGTTTTGTCTCGTTTTCCACGAGAATTTTGATGGTAGGCACGGACCATTCGGATAGAATCTTATTGCAATTATCCTGCGTTGGCGCAGACGATTGAGGGGCAAGCGTAAACGTCGCCGTGGGAAGTAGCGGATCGATCGTCGGGGTTGGAGATGATGTCTCTGTGGGCAGGGGGGGTGATGTGAACGTTGCTGTGGGAGGGAGAGGCGTTTCAGTCGGGATGGCGGCTTGCGTTTGGGCGATCATGGTGAATGCCGCCGCTTGCGCGGTGCCGGCAACGTCACCGGCGCTAAGGGTTGGCGCTTCCTGCCCGCCGCCGCACGCGGAAAGCAGAAGCGTCAGAATCGATACAAGTAGAATTAACTTTTGCTTCATTTGCGAATTCAAAATCCTTTTTCATGGTTTATTACTTGATGACAACTTTATCTTTGAACAAATAGATCGCTAAACCGTCCGTCGATGTCAGACGGAATGTGCCGGTCATTTTGTTCCCGCCAACCCACGCCACGTATATATAATACCCTAGCGGCGCTTTGATCTTCACCTGACCATAAACAGGATATTCGATGATCGAATATCGACCATCGGGCATAGTAACCTGCAAAGAGATATATGCCTGCCTTTTAGAACGATTGACCAGGGTTATCCTGTTAAATGGGACCTCAGGCGGAAGAGTTCCATATTTCAGAATACCAAGTGTGGGCGTAAGCGATGGCGCGCCCGGGACGACCAGTGTTGGCGTTGAAGTGGGTTGCGTCCCGGTCGCCGTGGACTGTGCCAGCGTGGCAGGCACATCGGTTGAGGTTGCCAGCAGCGTGGACGTCAGGTTTGGTAATGGCGAAGAGGTGGCTGTCGATTCGGGGGCCGTTGATTCAGGGGTGGATGAAGCCGGAGCGGGGGTGATCGATGGGTTAAATATCACAGGCGTCTCGGTCGGAGGAGCCGTAACGGAAGGCACGAGGAGAGTAGGAGTGCTCGAAGATACGATCACCGCGGTGGCGGTTGGAGCAATCGGCGTTGGAACCGTTGGCAGGCAGGCGCCGACAACCAAAAGAACAATGAACGCGGGGATGACCTTCTTCATTGCGACTCCTCGTGTGTTACGAAGCAGATACGGTCTCTAGAAATTGTGTGACTGTGTCGCGCAACATGCGTTCGGGCAGCGCGCCTACCTGGCGGTGGACGATCTTTCCGTTCGCCACGAACAGCATGGTCGGAATCCCCTGAATACCATACTCCATCATCCAATGAGGGTTTTCATCGGTGTTGATCTTTGCCACCAGAAGTTTTCCCTCGAACTCTTTTGCGAATTTATCGAGCATCGGCGCGATCATTTTGCAAGGTCCGCACCAGGGCGCCCAAAAATCAACGATCACCGGGATCGAAGATTGCAGGACAGTTTTTTCGTACGTTTCATCTGTGATATGAATGGGTTCGTTGAACATGAATTGCCTTTTCTTCAATTGTTTTACATCCAGCGAAAAGAGTATAACACAAACCCGCATGTTATAATCGCCCGTCATGACCGATCTGTTTGCAAAATGGAAGACGGGGCTTGCAAAAACAAGCAAAGCAACATTCGGACGAATCGCCGCCCTCGTTGGCGCAACAGAAATCACCAATGAATCGTGGGATGAACTTGAAGCATCCCTGATTCAAGCGGATTTGGGGATCGAAACTGCCGGCGATACTCTGGATACGCTTCGCCGCTTCGTTCGGGATGGAGGCTTGACTCGCTCCGACGAGCTTGCCTCCGCCCTCCGCGCAGAACTCCGCTCTCGCCTCGAAACCCCGTCGCCTCTCGAATGGAAATCCGCCCCAAGCGTTATCATGGTGGTTGGCGTCAACGGCGCTGGAAAAACAACGACGATCGCCAAGCTGGGACAGCGGTATCAGGCGGAGGGAAAATCAATTCTTTTCGGTGCGGCAGATACCTTCCGCGCGGCGGCGGTGGATCAGTTGCAGGTCTGGGGCGAACGAATCGGCGTCGATGTGGTATCAGGCGCCCCTGAGTCCGATTCGGGCGCGGTCGCGTTTAATACCGTGCAGGCGGGCGTCGCGCGTAAAATTGACATCGTCTTTATCGATACTGCTGGTCGCTTGCACACGCGCTTCAATTTAATGGAAGAGCTCAAGAAGGTGTATCGCGTGATCGGTAAGGCAATGCCCGGCGCGCCTCATGCCGTGTGGCTCGTGTTGGACGCGACGACCGGTCAAAATGCGCTTCAACAGGCAAAAGCCTTCAAGGATGCCGTTGGAGTTACCGGTGTGATACTGACCAAATTGGATTCGTCTGCGCGCGGCGGCTTCGCCTTCGCCATTCAACGCGAACTCGGCTTACCGATCCTGTATGCCGGTCTCGGCGAAAAGCCCGAAGACCTCGCGCCGTTCGACCCGGATGCGTTTGTAGATGGGATTTTAGGAAAATAATGTAGCGCAAGATGGCATCTTGCGCTACACAAGGAGTAATCATGCAAGACCTCGTCAACCGTCTCAAACCCCTGCAAGACCTAACCCAGCAATTACTGGTGCGTCTTTGACTTCGCGTCTAAAGAAGCGCAACTCTCCCAACTCGACAAAGAAATAGAAGCGCCCGACCTGTGGAACAATCCCTCGCGCGCGCAAGGGCTGATGAAACAGCACAACTCCTTGAAGACCGAAGTGGAATCATGGCGTGTTTTTTCGCGCCGCCTGCATGACGCGCTTGAATTGGCGCAACTCGACGATGAAAGCCTGCGCGGCGAATTGGAAGTCGAAATCTCCGCGCTTGAAGCCGAACTTAATAAGCGTTCGTTTAACGCCATGTTCTCGGGCAAATACGACCGCGACTCTGCGATCTTAGCCATCCACGCGGGCGCGGGCGGAACCGATTCGCAAGATTGGGCGGCGATGCTTCAACGCATGTACCTTCGCTGGGCGGAAGACCGCGGCTTCCAAACGGAAATCCTCGATTCAACTTCGGGTGAAGAAGCGGGCATCAAAAGCGTCACCATCGAAGTAGACGGCGAGTATGCGTTCGGTTATCTGCGTTCCGAGAAAGGCGTGCATCGTCTCGTGCGCCTCTCGCCGTTCGATTCGGCGCATCGCCGGCATACGTCGTTTGCCCTCGTAGAAATTTTGCCGCAAGTCGCGATGGACGATGCGGACATTCAGATTGACGCAAGCGATCTAAAAATAGATGTCTTCCGTTCGTCCGGCGCGGGCGGGCAGAACGTGCAGAAGAACGCTACCGCGATCCGTATCACGCACATCCCGACAGGCATCGTGGTCACGTGTCAAAACGAACGCTCGCAGACGCAGAACCGCGAGTTTGCCATGCGCATCTTGCGAGCCCGCTTGCTGGAACTGAGGCAGGCTGAACGGGAGGAAGAACGCGCCGTCCTGCGCGGCGAATACACCAAAGCCGAGTGGGGGAGTCAGATCCGCTCGTATGTGTTGCATCCGTATCAAATGGTGAAAGATCACCGCACCGATCATGAATCGGGCAACACGCAGGCAGTGCTCGATGGCGAACTGGACGAATTCATGGAAGCGTTTCTTAGAAAGGCGTAACGATGAAAAGGATTTTCGATACTTTGTTTTTGCGCGAAAACATGCTGGCTCTATTGCTCTGCCTGATCCTCATCGCGCTGACCATCTTTACGGCAGACACATCTCCAACCTGGATCTACCAGGGATTCTAAATGTCGGTGTTTGAAATTGCGATACTTGCATGTATCGCTGTGACGGTCGGCTGGCTGGGCAAGGCGCGCAAGCTGGCTTTGATGGCGGTCAGCGCGCTGATGTTGTATTGGCTTCAGCCGCATCAAGAGCCAGCCAACCTGATATTCTGGTTGCCGACGCTGACGCTGTTCGTGACGGTCTTGTCATGGCTCGTTACCGCCAAACCTGAATCTCGCGGCTGGAAAGAGAATCGCGCGGCAGTGATGGTCTTAGCGGGGGCGATCGCGTTTGTTGACCTGAATCGCTTTTTTCAATTTGAATGGTTCTTTCCCATTGAAACCCCAAGGATTCAATGGATCGGTCTTGCCTTTCTATTTGTCTTGATCGTTTCGTTCACCCTAACGCGGCTTGGAAAGTTCAATCGTGTAGTTCTGACGCTGGTTGTCGTCGGGCTGGTGGGTTTGCTCTTGGCGATAAAGTCTCCGTCGGCGCTAGCGTGGTTGCTCGAAATCATAGCAACCCTGCGGGGAAAAGATTCGGGCGGGCAATCTACATTGGCCTGGCTGGGGTTTTCCTATGTTGCGTTTCGTCTCTTGCACACCATCTTCGATCGTATCGCAGGACGGTTGCCGCCCGTATCGCTGGCAGAGTATGTGAACTATGTGATTTTCTTTCCCGCGATCACAGCTGGTCCGATCGATCGGGTGGAACGGTTTGTTGCTGGATTAAATTCGCCGCTTCCTTTAGACGCTGGCGGCTGGCTGGATGCCGGTCAACGGATTTTCATCGGCTTATTCAAGAAATTTGTCGTTGCCGACGCGCTGGCGTGGATCGTGTTGAACGAAACCTTTGCGCGCGACGCCCGGTCATCGATCTGGTTGTGGACTCTGTTGTACGCGTATTCCCTGCGAATCTATTTTGATTTCAGCGGTTATACCGACATCGCCATTGGGCTTGGGCGATTGCTCGGTATACGCCTGCCTGAAAATTTTGATTCACCTTACTTCAAACCGAACCTGGCCCAATTCTGGAATTCGTGGCATATCACATTGACGCAATGGTTTCGTTCGTATTTTTTCAATCCGCTCACGCGCGCCATGCGTTCAACCCCCAAGCCTGTTTCGCCGTGGGTGACGATTCTATTCTCACAAGCGACGACAATGTTGCTGATCGGGTTATGGCATGGCGTGACGACAAA
>CXWJ01005797.1_pt1 | contig 11879 bp, 11 predicted proteins | sample 590841 | NCBI WGS metagenome assembly CXWJ01 (sample SAMEA3498367, study PRJEB10139) | wastewater metagenome | biome: wastewater treatment plant; material: activated sludge | place: Austria | collected 2015-01-21 | reverse complement strand
GCTCGCGCGAAACGTCGGAAGCGATGCGCCCGTCTTTGAAACGAATCTCGCGCCGTGCCATCGCGCCGACGTCTGGGTCGTGAGTCACGACAATGACCGTGATCCCGGACGCGTTGAGATCGGTCAGCAGCTTCATGATCTCATCCGCGGTCACGCTGTCGAGCGCGCCAGTCGGCTCGTCGGCGAGCAACAGCGCGGGCTTATTGACGAGCGCGCGGGCGATCGCAACCCGCTGCTGCTGCCCACCCGACAACTGCGAAGGCAGATGGCTCATCCGCTCGCTCAAACCCACGCGTGTCAGCGCCTCGTGCGCCCGCGTTTCCGCGCCCGCCTGCTGCGGCCGCACATAGGCCGTGGGCAACAGCACGTTCGCGAGCGCGGTCGTGCGCGCGAGCAAGTTGAACTGCTGAAACACGAAGCCCACGGTCTCGTTCCGCAACTGCGCCAGCGCGTCACTGTCGAGTTCGGCTAAGTTCTTTCCGTTGATCCGCACGATCCCCGATGTCGGCACGTCGAGCGCGCCCAAGATGTTCATGAACGTCGATTTGCCGGAGCCCGAGGGCCCCATGATCGCGACGAACTCGCCGCGGTCGATCGAAAGCGTCACGTCGCGTACGGCCGCGACTTCCTGTTCGCCCATGCGGTAGAGCTTCGTCACGTGCTCACAAACGATCAGCGGTTCCATCTCATGCGCCCGTTTCGTTCGCACGCGTGATGACGGCGTCGCCTTCCTTCAGCCCTGTGCGCACTTCGGTGAAACGATCATCTGCGATCCCGAGCGTGACGCCGGCTTGTGTGGGAACGCCCGCACGCAACACCCAAATCTGCGCACGCCGCGTTTGCCCGCGCTCGGCCCGCCACGCTTCGAACGCTTTTTTCTGCGTGTCGGTCAAAAGCGGCTCAAGCGTTCGCGCGATCGCCCCATCGAAGCCGCGTCCGCCGCCATCGCCGCGCGGCGCTCCGCCTCCCGCCTCACCGGAAGCATCTGCCTCGCCGTTCCCGGCACTGCGCCGCTGAGCGCCGCCCTGTTGGCGGTTGGGCAGCGCCGCACGCAATGCCGCCTGCTGCCGCTCGTCCAGCGACAACGCGGCGGTCAGTTCCGCAATCATACCATCGCGCCGATTGCCACGGCCCTCCGCCGGTGCAGCCGCGTCGCTGCTCTGCACGGACGATGGCGGCCGGAAGCGCAGCGCCTCGTTCGGGATGCGCAGCACGTTGTCGCGCCGCCCCGTGACGATCTTTACGCTCGCCGTCATGCCGGGCATCAGCGCTTGGTCGCGGTTTGGCGCAGCGACGACGACGGTATAGGTGACGACGCTCTGTTCGCTCACGCCGCCGACGCGAACTTGCGAAACTTCGCCGCGGAAATCGCGCTGCGGAAAACTGGCGACCGTGAACCGCACGTTCTGGCCTGCCTTCACGCTACCGATATCGGCCTCATCGACCTGCACGTTGATCTGAATCTGCGAAAGGTCCTGCGCGATCTTGAACAGAATAGGCGCCTGTAGACTTGCGGCCACCGTCTGCCCCTTGTCGACGTTGCGCTCGATCACGACACCGTCGATCGGCGACATGATCTCCGTCCGCGAAAGGTCGATCTTGGCTTGGGCAAGGGACGCTTGACGCGCCGCGATCACGGACCTCGCGTTGTCGGCCTGCGCCTTCGCGACGGCGACGTCGGCAGTCACCGAAGCGACGGTCGCCTTTTGCAGGTCCAGCGTCGCAGTCGAACTGAACCCCTTCTCGGCGAGCGATTGCGCACGCTCGAGCGCGCGGCGTTCCTTCAACAACTGGGCTTGCGCACGCTCGACGTTCGCCGCTTGCAACGCAACTTGCGTACGTGCGCCGGCCAGATCGCTTTCAGCCTGCGTCACCCGCGAGAGAAACGACTGCGGATCGATCAACGCCAAGCGCTGTCCCTTCTTCACCGGCGAATTGAAGTCTACGTCGACGACCGATATCTGCCCCGACACTTGCGTGCCGACCTGCACGGTGACGAGCGGGTTCACGCCGCCCGACGCCGAAACCACGCGCTCGATCGCACCGCGGTCAACAAGCTTCGTCTCATAGCCCGCATTGTCGCCCGCGGTGCTGCGCATCGTGAACCAAGAGCCCGCGGCCGCCATCGCGGCAACGGCTGCGCCCAAGGCGTAAATCATGTTGCGCGTCATCGGCTCCGTCTCATGTGGTCAACAACTGACACTAGGCCCGCACACATGAAGGCCAGGCCAACCGCGGGTTTAGGACCCGTTCATCCACCTCACGTTTGCGTGTGTAGGGCCGGAAAAACCGCCGGAGTCCGATTCAACGAACCGTCTCCTTCTCTTTGGAAAAAGCGCATGACGACGCAAGCCAAAGAGATCATCGGCCGGATGAGCAGCCAGACCCGCGCCTCCTAGGTTTTCTGCGATTTCGACCCGGCAGGGGGATACCGGGTCGGAATTTTCAACGAACAACCCCATGTACCCGAGAGTTAGGGGACAAAAGCGCGGCAGAGCGCCTCCCGAATCCTGGTTCTGCGGCCCGCGCACGGTAGCCCCATCATCGTGCATCATCGTATGTCGGCCTCAACCTACACGGTTAGGCCAGGAAAACGATACTGTAATAAACCTTGCTGATGCAATTCAATGCGGCGATTGTCGCACACAGCCTGTCGCAAGGGCGCCTGACGCAGCGGCGAACGAGTTCGACATCAGAAAGCGGGAGGCGATCCGCCGGCCGTCTGTGTTGCTATCTTCCCGTCGCACCAAAGGAGACGGCCATGGCGCTTCGTGTAAATGGGATCAGCACGCAGGCGTTCGAGCAACTTCGTGGCGGCGGCACCGACGCCAATGGACAACACCCGGTCGCGCGCGTCGCCGAAGGCCTGGCCAATCCCTGCCGGCATTGCCTCCAGCTCATTCGTCCAGGCGACACCAAGCTCGTGCTGGCCTACCGGCCTTTCGATGTGCCGACGCATCCTTACGCAGAAGTCGGACCGATCTTTCTGCACGCGACCCCGTGCACGCGGTACGAAAGCGATGCCTTACCCGCGTGGTTTGCCTTTCTCGACCCCGCCGCCATTCGAGGCTATGGCGAAGACCACTGGATTCGCTACGAAACCGGACAAATCGTGCCGGGCGCGGACTTGAAAGCACGGTGCGAGTCCATCCTTGGCGACCCCAGCATCGCCTACGTGCACATCCGATCCAAATTCGGCTGCTTTCAATGCCGCGTGGACCGCGGCCCGCTTGGGCTGGCAGATCAGACCGGGGAATAGATATCATGTCACCGCATTCGTGCGGCGTCGTCGGGGAGGCGGCGAGCAAGTTCGCGCAGAGCCTCGCCGTTGGTTGGCTCGCGGAAGAAGGCATAAGTTGGCGCACGGCACTGTGACAGCGAGTATGGACGTGGCCTTATCCGGTACCTCACGGAGCGAAGCTGCTGGGGCGCGAACTCGCTCTGCGGAATAAGACTGATCATCACCTGGCACTGCCCGATCGGCCACGGCGACCCGATGCGGGGTGACGGCGATAAGAACACCAGATTGGAGTCGTTCGCGATGTAACTGGGCATAGGCCCCAATGTGCAGATTCCACTGTCGCACCGGTAGCGCAGGCGCAACTCATAACGCGGCTCGGGGCCCGCTGGAATGTCGGGCGCGTATCTGACGTCGAAATCGACGACCGGCACTTGTCCTGGCGGTGGTGGGACGGTCGGCACCCACACGCCCGCATAGTTGTAGTGAACCGTCGCCTTCCAGGCGCGCGCCGTGCCGCCGAGAGCAAGTGCCAAAATCGCGATAGCCCAGGCGGCTCGGATCATCTTCGTTAACCCCTTCGTTGGCGCTATACGCCGGCAAACCTGTCTCTCAATTTCCGTGTCTCAACAACCCGATTCAGTTCACATCGCTGTGCATGATATTCTCCCATTCGCCGGAAGTTATGCGGTGTGAGTCTACTGGGCAAAGGCCCTTGGTGCGAACGATGTTAGCCCCCCAGCGCGCTCGTCTGCTAGGTTCGTGCGAAGGGTATCAAGCCACGGTAGCGTGAGGAGGATGTCGCCCGTGACCGGGTCGTTGATTGGTGCAATCGTCACTGTCTCGATGACTGATTGCTCCATGAAAATACGGAAAATACGGGAACACGATACATATTCCCCGCTCCACTATAGCAGCTCCCGCTGCCCACGGTCTTCGCTGGCCGGTTTGCGGCCTGGGGCGTGAGCCCGACATACGCACCGACGCGCCAGGAGAAGTCGCAGGCGTGAGCTGAACTCACCCCATACCGCGCGGCCCCCGCCCCCTCGAATCCGCAACCGCGCGCGAATTGACCCGCTCCTCGCCTTGCAGCTTCTGATACCGCATCAGCCGCACCTCATCGATCTCGCCCGCCGCAACGGCCTCTTGCACCGCGCAGCCGGGCTCGCCCTCATGCCGGCAGTTCGAGAACTTGCACGCCGAAGCGAGCGCCACCAGATCGTCGAACACCTCATCGACGCCCTGCGCCGCATCCAGCAACTGCAGTTCGCGAATGCCGGGCGTGTCCATGAGCCAGGCGCCGTTCGCCAGCCGGTGCAGCGAGCGCGCCGATGTCGTGTGACGGCCCTTATCGCCGCCCGCGCGGCTGCCCTGCGTGGCCTGCAAGTCCTCGCCCATCAGAGAGTTGACGAGCGTCGACTTGCCGACCCCCGACGAGCCCAGCAGCGCCACCGTCTTGCCGCGCGCCAGCAACGGCGCCAGCGCTTCGCCCACAGCCGGGCTCTTGGCATTGATGGCAACGACCGCCAAATCCGGCTGCAAGCCCTGCACCGCCTCGAGAACCGGTGACACGTCATCCGACAAATCGGCCTTGGTGATCAAAACCACCGGTGTAGCGCCGGACTCCGACGCCAGCGCGAGATAACGCTCGATGCGCGCCAGGTTGAATTCCTGATTGGCCGAGGTGACGATGAACACAACGTCGATGTTGGCGGCAATCCGCTGCACGCTGCGCCCGCGGCCGGCAGCCTTGCGCTTGAACAAACTATGGCGTTCGAGAACCCGCACCGCCGTGTGCGACGCGTCGATCAACAGCCAGTCGCCGGTGGTCGCCGTATTGTCCGAATGGCGCCGGGTCAACCCAGCAATACGTCCCTCGAAACCGGGCCCCGCCACATCCAACGCGTCGCGGTGCACCATCATCACCCGCACCGGCAACAGACCCGCGTCGGCCTCCGTCAGCTGATCCTCGAAATGCGCGGCCCAGCCAAAATCTTCCAGTTTCAGCGTTGGCGGACCCGGCGAATTTTCCAAAACAATCTCGATCCAAATCGGCGGGCACAACCCCGCACGGCGCAGGGCTGGACGACACACCAAAGGATAGCATACCCGTTCCCGCAACATCCACCAATGACGCGTTACGACGGGCTTGGGTAGCCGCACCGGCGCAGTCGTTGGAGCCGCCACGTGAGGTGGGGCCCACAGAGCGAGCAAATATCATGTCACCGAATTAGAGCGACTCTCCGAGAGCATGCAGGAGCTAGGTTAAGCGCTGATGCACAGCTCGCAATGTTCACTGTCGAGCAGCAGAAAACGCCGCGCCGTTCCAAGTTACGCCGGTCGGAGTGCTCGCGCCATTTATCTTGGCGAACACAACCGGCTCGGCCGCGGTGAACGGCGTTTGCCGCCCACCGAAAATGTTTGGCCGCGCCGGCACAAGGTCCAATCGATAAGCACCAATGCGCGCTTCAAGCGTACCATCGACCAATTGAACCACCATCTCGCCGTATTCGTCACTTCTGTATCGCCCGATGTAGTGGCTCAACTCACTTTGGCTCGGCACCCATGTCCAATCACCAAAAATCGGATCGTGATCCTCTCGGGCATTCTGTTGTGCTCGATTTTCAGGATTGCTCGCGACCTCTTTTGCGTAGTCCTCCACAAGCGTGGTCGCGTTTGCTTCGGTTGAAGGATCCTGCAAGAGCAAATCAATGAAGAATTTCGTCAGATCTTGCGTGAGGCGGCCGGTAAGCGAATCGCTGTTGACCATAAACGCGACACCAACGCCGCAGTCGGGAAGGTACGACGCTATCGACCGCGCACCCAGGTACCCCCCGATCTGATTGGTTAGACGCACATTCTTGTATGTGCAAATCAGTTGCCCCAGAGAATACCCATCGCAGAAGAGGTTCTTGTCGAGCGACAGATCAAGATGTGGTCCGGTTGCCTGAGCAAGTTTGAACGCTTCCGCGTCTATTCCCGGCGCACTTTTGCGCAAATTGAACTGAAGCCAGCGAGCAACGTCGTTCGCCGAAGAGTACATTCCGCCCGCAGCGTGCATGATTGAGTCTTGCTTCGGCTGCATCATCAAGAAGCTGTCGCCGCTCCACTGATGGCGCCAAGAAAGTTCGCGCGCGGGCACGCGCGACGTGCGCGTAAACGTGTGCGTCAACCCCAACGGCATCAGAACACGATCGTCCAGCCACGCGCGCCAGTCCTTTCCGGTCTTTTTCTCAAGCGCTGCGGCATAAATGAGGTAGCCCAGATTGCTATACTCAAATCCGGCCGGTCGGCTGGTTGAGAATCGCGCCAAATAGACGGGATACTCCGGCACCGGCAGCTCGCCGACATACGCCGTCCGCGTCTGAAGCGGCAAATTGCGAAGTGGCTGCATGTGCGTGAGCAGATCGCGAATCTTGATCTGCATCGGATCGGCCGGAAATGGCAACCTTAGCTCAGGCCAAACGTCGGCAAGCGTCATCGTGAGGGGCAACACGCCCTCACGATCAAGGCGAGCCGCCAAGAGCCCGACATAGGACTTCGTCTGGGAGGCGATGTAGAAGGGCGTATCGGGGGTAACCTCCACGCCCGCTTCCGGTCTGGTGGCGCCATGCGCATAAATAAGTGGCACGGCGTCGGCAGTTACGACGACAGCTGCAATTCCCGGAAAGCCCTCCCTAACTGCGGAAAGCCCGTCGAGAACAGGGCGCAACCGCGCAGCTGCGTATCGTGCGTTTTCCGATCGACAGACACCCGGTGCGCCGACCGGCGCCGGAAGATCACTCGCTTGCACCGACCCGCTTTTGGCTTGTCGCGGGACAATCGATATCGTGTACTTTAAGTTGAAGAAGTACACGCCAACACCCGACGCAAGCGCGAATACGACAATAACAGCCCATCGTTGCGACATCTGCCGATCGCCTCCATTTCGCCGACCATAGGCCATGGGGCTTGCTCAATGATTGTACGCTCTTAACCGATGTCGCCTTCGCAACGTGCGATGGCCTGAGCGGTAAGATTGCGATACCGGCCCGGCGTCTTCCCGGTCACACGACCAAAGACCCGGGTCATATGACTTTGATCGTAAAATCCTGCCGAAACCGCGATCTCACTCAAGTCCATTGGCTTCCGGCCAAACATCGCGATGGCGCGCCGTACGCAATGGTACAGTGCGTGCTCGGTGATCGACACCGAAAAGAGCTGCCGGAACAAGCGCGAGGCATGCACCGGGTGAACTCCAGCGTCTCGCGCCCTCCGCGCCACATTTATTGTGGCCAGGCTTGCAGCCTCGAGATCAAGCTTCAACCTCTTTAGCCAACTGGGCGGACGCGCGCAGGATCGCCGAGGATCACGCTCGAACGAAAGCAAGTCGGCGACTGCTGCTTCGATAGCCTGGCCGTCGTTGGCAAACGATGCCTCCAATATCGAAACATACGATCGCAGGTACTCGGCACTCCGCTTCACGGTCCACAATCGCTCTAACCCGCACCTTTCCAGCGGACACCTTTCGTCGGTGCGAAACACGACAGAGGCCAGCCGCACACCGCTATCGTCGAATTGATCTTCGTGCCGGACATTTCTCGATTTGAACAGCACATCGCCTTCCGCGACGGACACGCCGCCAATGTCTGTGACCTCCCAAAACTGGCCACTCAAGACAAACGTGATTCGCGAATGACGATCAGCATGGACAGGGTGCTTTTCGCTGGGACCGAACTTCGACAATTCGATCCCGATCCCGGCGCCTTCCCAGAGTGTACGCTTTACCACCGTGTGCCAAACCCAAACTCACTTCATCCTGCACGGATGGTCGGCTCGATTCAATCGCTGGTGGGCGTCCTGGATCACAAAAGTGCTCGCGACACCACCAAATGGGCAAACTCCCGTTTAGCATCGAAGTGTCCTTGGCGCGCAGGGCGGTTTGGTGCGCGTGCCTCGTCGTAGCGATCCATGCCTCCAGCGAGCGGTAGCCTATCCACCCAACCCGCGCAGCTTCATCCACTCCGCCCGCAGCATCGAGTAATACACGCTGTCGTAATACACACCCTCGAGCAGGAACGCCTCCCGCGCCACGCCCTCCGCCGCGAAGCCGCACTTCTGCGCCACGCGGATCGAGCCGCGATTGTTCGGATCGATCTCAAGCCAAATCCGGTGCAGGTTCAGCGTGCCGAAGCCGTGGTCGAGCGCGGCCTCGATCGCCTCGCTCACATAGCCTTGCCCCCACAACGCCTTGTCGAGGATGTAGCCGAGCCCGGCCATCCCGTCTTGGCTACGATAGAAGTTGACGACGCCGACCGTCCGGCCCTCGCGCGTGATCGCAAACGACGACTGCGGCGCGTTCTGCGGCGGCAGATTGCCCGCGATGATCTCCTGCATCTGCGCAAGCGTCTCGATCGGCCGGAACGCCCAGTAGCGCAACGTCTCATTGTCGCTGAACACCGGCAACAGCGCGGCCGCGTCCGCGAGGCGCATCGGCCGCAACACCAGCCGCGCCGTCTTCAGCACCGGCCCGTCGGCCTCGATCGGCATCGCCGGCCCTTTGAGTTCGACGGTCGTGCCGAACGGATCGCGGATGTAGATCGAAGGCCCGTCGCCCTGCGCGCCATAGCGAATGCCTTTCTCGCCGATCGCCACGCCGCGCCGCCGCAGATAGTCCTCGATCGCCGCCTCGTCGAACGGCTCGATACGAATGCAAATGTGATCGACATTGACCGCGTCTGCTGTGAACGGCTTCGCACCCGCGGCTTTCAACCAATCGCCGCTCAGGTCGACAAGGTCGATGATCGACGCGCCCGCGCGGAGCTGCACCATGCCGATCCGTTCGAGCGTCCGCTCGACCTGCGCTCCCAAAACGTCGCGATAGAACGCAAGCGCCACCCCCATGTCGGGCACGCGCAGCACGACATGGTCGAGCGCCGCCAACTTGAACGGCGCGCCGCTCACCCGAAAAGGCGCTGCCACACGGCATAGCCGAGCAGCGTCGCACCGGTCAGGAAAATGAAGGCACCTGAGGCCTGGTTCATGCGCTTCAGCGTGCCTTGCTCGATCGTCTGATGCCAGTAGCTAGTTATCAGGGTGACCGTGAACCACCACAAGATCGAGCCCACAAAGGCTGCCGACACCATGATGAAGGTTGCAAGCGGGCTCACGTGATAGTCCACGACCTCGCGAAACGCGCCGAACATCGTGGCAAAACCGACCATGGTTGCCGGGTTCGTAATCGTCAGCGCGAAGGTGGCGGCAAATCCGCCGGCCAGATTTCCGACAGAGCCAGACTGCATGCTACCATCGGGATTGCGCAGAATTTCGGGCGGCGTCGCATAGATGAAGACGCGCGCGCCATACCCCATCAGGATCGCAGCGCTGGCGAGCTGCAAGAACACGCCCATGTCCTGGATCGCGTCGAAAACCCAGCTGACGCCGAAGCCCGCAACCACGGCGAAAACGCCATCGCCAATCGCAGCCCCAAGCCCGGCCAAAAACCCGTTCAGCGGCCCATAGGAAAGCGTGCGTCGGATGCAAATGATGTTCGCGGGCCCGATCGGAGCAGCAGCAATGATGCCGATCACCATCCCGCCGCCAATCAGCAACAGCCAGTCAATTCCATTGTCCACTGGCGGCGGTCCCCGGGGTCAATAAACGCGCGCGATCATAGCGACTTCGAACCTTCGCCGAAATCGCTATTGCTGGCTCAGAAGGTGGCCGACGCTGGTTAACAAGTCCTAACGCTGAACGTCGACAACGACGCGTCCGCGCACGTGCCCTTTGAGAATCTGCGCGCCCAGCGACAACACCTCCTCCAATCTGACCGTCTTGACGGTCCTGGCCAGCTTTTGCGGGTCGAGATCGCGTGCAAGCCGCTCCCAAGCCTTTGCGCGCCGCAGCATGGGACAATAGACGGACTCGATTCCGGCAAGCGTAACCCCGCGTAAGATGAACGGTGCGACCGACGCGGGCAGATCCATGCCCTGCGCCAAACCGCAAGCCGCGACCACGCCGCCATAGCTCGTGCCCGCCAGCACATTGGCGAGCGTCTTCGACCCGACGGAGTCGATCGCACCCGCCCACCGCTCTTTCGCAAGCGGCCGGACGTCACCGCTGAGCTCCGCTCGGTCAATCACCTCGCTCGCACCAAGCCCGCGCAAATATTCGGCTTCGCCCATGCGCCCCGTGGACGCAACGACCCGGAATCCAAGCTTCGACAGCAAAGCTATTGCAACACTGCCGACACCGCCGGCGGCACCCGTAACCAGCACGGGCCCCTTCGCCGGCGTCAGTTCCAAATCCTCCAACGCCAACACCGCCAGCATCGCCGTGTAGCCGGCGGTGCCGATCGCCATCGTGTCGGCCGGCGTGAATGCGCGCGGCACATGCACCAGCCAATCGCCTTTGACATGCGCGCGCGTGCAGTAGCCGCCGTTGTGCATCTCGCCCATGCCCCAACCGTTCGCAAGCACAGCATCGCCGGGCCGAAAGCGCGCGTCGGCCGACCTCAGAACGTGACCGGCGAAGTCGATCCCCGCGACAAGAGGGAACTTGCGCACGACCGGTGCCGCGCCGGTGATCGCAAGACCGTCTTTGTAGTTCAAAGTCGAATGACTAACGGCGACGGTCACCTCACCTTCGCCCAGATCCGCCTCTGCGATTTCCGACAGCTGCGCGCTCTGACCGGCTTCGGATTTGGTTACCAAGATGCATCGAAATTGTGCAGACATTGCTCAATCTTTCATTGGCACTCGAACATGGTGAGCGCTAGGCGGGTTCAAACTGTTGCGACCGCACCGCAATTCGCGCGAAACGTCAAGCGTCCCGCATTGAAACGCTCGACGGTTGCAGAAACGCGCGGCACCATAAGTTTACGGATCGCGTTCAGACTCGTGTGTTCGTGCGCCGGTCCGTGAGCGTATCGCGTTGGCGTACTCAATCGCGGGAGTTTGACGTGGCCCAGTTGAATTTGATGTTGAAAGGCTACCGCCTGACGACGGCGGAAATTCTCTACCACATGCCTGACCATCCGAAGTTGCTGCAGACGTTCGTTTGGCAGGAACTGGACATGGCCCCGAAGTTTCCTGTGCTGTCGAAATTCCTGACCTTCTGGGAAAAGAACCTCGACGGCCGTCTGCACTCGGTCCGCGTTGGAACGTGCGGCATCCTCTGCCCGCTCGACATCCGCCACGTGGGGCATGAGATCTCGATCCACTAGATCGTAGCGCTCGGCATTTCGGCAGAAGGCGCGAGCCCTGGGAGCGCCTCCTACGGAAAGCTCGGGGCTCTACGACAAAGCTCGCACAGACTTGTCAGCCGCGAAGATTTGCGCGAAGCACATCGCCGCAAGCCAAAGGCAATATCCATGCAATTCGACGAGGTCGTGCTCGGCCGCCGCAGTATACGCGGCTTCAAGAAGACGCCGGTGCCGAAGGCGCTCATCAAAGAAGTAATCGCCCTCACGATCCGCGCCCCCTCCTCGCTCAACACCCAGCCGTGGAACTTCTACGTCGTCACGGGCGAGCCGCTCGACAAAATCCGCAAGGGCAACACCGAACGCAACCTCGCCGGCGTCCCCGCCTCGCGCGAGATACGCGCGCACGGCAACTATGAAGGCGTCCACCGCGAGCGCCAAATCGAAATCGCCAAACAACTC
>CXWJ01010316.1_pt1 | contig 11882 bp, 10 predicted proteins | sample 590841 | NCBI WGS metagenome assembly CXWJ01 (sample SAMEA3498367, study PRJEB10139) | wastewater metagenome | biome: wastewater treatment plant; material: activated sludge | place: Austria | collected 2015-01-21 | reverse complement strand
GTACTACGACGAGGAGGTTCAACGAGAGCTGAAGCGAATATCGCGAGAATTCTTGCTCCATGAAGACCCATACCGAAATGGGATGCGCCGCGTCGACGACCCAGGCATTGCGCTGCTGGAAATGATGAATGAAAACTACTTCTCCAAACAGGGGTTTGAACTGTATTGGCGATTGCCAGTCCCATTTCAACGATCGTTTCAAAGCAAGTGGAACACTTGGCTAAAAGCCAAGTATGCCACAACCGAAGCGCTGAAGACTTCGTGGCAGGCGAACGAAAAAGGTCTGGGCCCTCACCTAGTCGAACGCGAGTCATTTCGGAAAGGCCTAGGCCGTATGGAGCTTACGCGAGACGAAGAACAACTCCCCAGAATGTTCGATCGTCCGCCTCCACCAGAACTGGCGGATCACGACGCTGAATTACGTGCGCTCAGAGTTGTTCCCGCGAAGACTGCGGAGCATGACTATGATTACCAGCTTCGCGTGGGGGGCCTGGCAGCATCAGCTCGCCAACCGCTGACCTGTTCCTTTTGGGTGCGAGCCGACGCCCCGCGTACTGTGAAGCTCGAGTTTAGCTCGGTAAGCGGAGGAGAATGGCGATCCTTGGGAATCATGGAAACGCTCAATGTGTCTGAACAGTGGACCTTTGTGGAACGAATTATTACGCCAGAAGAATCGGTTCCCAACGAGGCCTTCCTGGCCCTTAGCTTTGGTGATTTGCCGATCCCATTGGAGTTTGCGGGCCTCTCACTTCAAGAAGGTACTCCGTTTCGAACGCTGGCCGAAAGTCAGACGCTGGAAGCAAATTCAATCGCGATTCCGGATGCTCAAATGCCCACGGCGGCCCATCAAGATATGCGGGAGTTTCTCGTCGATACGGAGAGGGATTGGATTCGCCAATTCAAAGAGTTCCTTGTCGATGAATTGCAGGTCAAGATTCCCATTACCGCCACGCAGCTCAACTATCTCGATCCGCACGTTGTGGCTGAGACATGCGACTATGCCGATCTCCACAACTACTGGCATCATCCCTTATTTCCTCCTGGTAGAGATTGGAATCCCGAGCAATGGACGGTCGGCAACGAGCCGATGGAGGCATACCCCTTTCGTGCCGGTTGGCCAACGAACGGGCTTCTCCCGCGCGCGGGATGGAGGCCGCGCGGAATGCCGATGGTCATGACCGAATGGAACTACTGTGAACCATCGCGCTATGCCGCAGGTTGTGTCCCGATGGCGGCAGTTGTCGCCTGTCTGCAAGATTGGGACGCCATCTTCTTTTTTGACTACGAATCGTTTTGGGAGGACGATCCCCAGCGGCGGCCCTTTTTTCGGGATGCGACAGGTGACTTTTTCGGTTTCAATGGTGCTCCCAATAAACTTGCCGCGCTAAGNNTTGTCACGCCGGTTGATTCCCCAGCCGAAGGCCAACTCGCCTTTGCCGCACAATTGTTCGCAGATGTCCACCAAACGGCGAGATCACCCCAGACGATTCCCCAAAATTCACCGCTCCAGACGCCGAACCAGTCCGTGATCTGGCACAATGGAGACACGGAAAAGGCTCATCTCGTGTTGCGTACGGCCCGTACTAAAGGAGCTTGGGGTATGATTGCCGGGCAGACCTTTGCGATTCCCGGGCTTCATATGAGTGTCGGCGAGATTCCGAGCAAGTATGGGATTTTATTACTGACGTCGCAGTCCGAAGCGCCGCTCGAGTCGACAGACCGTATGGTGTTTTTGGCCGCTACGCATTCCGAAAATCAAGGAATGCAATGGAATGTAGACAAGACAAGTGTGGGTACGGGTTGGGGCGAAGGCCCAACGCAAGTCGCAGCAATCGAAGCGAAAATTTCCCTTCGGACGTCTCGCACGCAGGCAAAAGTTTTCGCGCTAAACGGGAAAGGTGAGCCATCACGTGAGGTTCCTGCGATGCTCGAGGACGGAATGTTGACTTTTTCGATTGGGAAGGAGTACCAATCGATATGGTACGGCATTGAACTCAATCAGGAGGGACGCTAGTTCATGGTGACGGCTTGATTTGAGGATATGAGGCGGCGGTAGCATCCGAGTCATCACCGAAAAATGGCCCGTCATCCCGATGCGGCTGAACTGGACGGCGATTTCCTTTTGGGTGTGCCAGTCCTCGCGACGTCCACTTTGGTTTCCTTTCCTTTTTTGCGGCGGGCTCTACTATTCTAAAAGAGCGATGTCCGCAGAACTTGCCAAGCTTGCGCAGTGTGTCGGGTAAAACGTACTTCTCGAAGGAAATTCGATCCTTCCTTCTACCGACATTTGAAATTCTCTTTTTTCGGCAAGAACTGCTATTGCTTGCATTAAGTCGAATCCCTAGCCTACGCTAGCCGATAGTGAGGATTATCGTCGGGGGCTTGCAAGAAGCACTTGAATCGGGGGAGGGATCACCCCATGAACATGAACCACGGTCCACTTCGTCCGCTAGAAGAAGTCATCGATGACCCATCGGACTTTGAGCCGATTCGTCGTCAACGGCGTCCTCGATTTCCCGTCGCTGCCGATCGGTCGAGGCGTGCTGCGAAAGAAACGCCCGGTTCGCGTCGCGTCCGCCGTGAAATCTCTCAATCACTGGGGGGCATGCACCGTCGCCGGCATAAGAAATTGCCCTAATTTCGTCCAGATAGAGCTTGAGCCGACGCGAATCTTTCAACCGTCAATCTATGGACTTCACCCAAATGGCGCTGAAGACATACTTGAACAAGAAACACGGTTTAACAGCGACCGCAGGCCTCCGACAATTCGCGGAGCCAGATGGGCCAGGCCGAATTCATTTGGGCTTCCGTTAACCGCCAGTGCCAATTGCCAGTCGCAGAACCGGGCGTGTTCATACGGGCCCATGAACCAAGCCCCAAAAGGTCCTGAAATGGGACGATGGCAATCTTTGCTGACGAACTCCAGACCGAATGGATGAAATCCAAATGGATGTGGGCTCCATTGGTCCCGAAATAACTTAACGCTCGCCGTCGCTCTTCCAGAATTTCCGCTACGCTCTGCGTTGTATTCTGCGGATCATGAAACCAACCCCAGGTCGTGTCGTTATCGTGCGTCCCGGTATAGGCCACGCAGTTTTCGCAATAGCGATAAGGTAAATGATACGACGAGTTTTCTTCGGATCCAAAAGCGAATTGGAGTACGCGCATGCCAGGAAAGCCTAGTTCATGGCGAAGGGATTCGACATCGGGTGTAATAAGGCCTAGATCTTCTGCAACGAGAGGCAAAGGTCCCAATTGATTCTGAGCTTTGAGAAACAGTTCTGTTCCGGGTCCCGATTCCCAACGTCCACGTACGGCGTCGGATGCCCCCGCCGGGATTTCCCAATAGGCGGCAAAGCCGCGAAAGTGGTCAATGCGAACCAGATCAAATAGTTCGATCGTTCGTCCTAGCCGTTCGATCCACCAAGCGTAGTCGGATTGCCGATGATGGGGCCAAGCGTACAACGGATTGCCCCAAAGTTGTCCTGCCTCGCAGAAATAATCTGGCGGAACCCCTGCCACGACTCGAGGATGACCATCCGGCGTCAACTCAAACAGCTCAGGCTTCGCCCACACATCGGCACTGTCGTGTGCCATGAAGATTGGAATATCTCCAAACAGACGCACTCCATGCTCGAGCGCAACGGCCCTTAAGCGAGACCACTGTCGCTGAAAGCAGAACTGGATGAACTGCTCCAGTTCGCATTCCAGAGCATATTTATCCATCCATTTGCGTAAGGCAGCCGGTTGCCTTTGCGCAAGCTCGCGCGGCCAATCGGTCCAAGCGGCTTCACCATGCGCTTGGCGAATCACTTGGAATAGTGCATAGTCTGGTAGCCACCGGGATTCGCGTTGCCGAAATTCGTCATAGGCGACGGAGAGTTGGTGACCCGCTTTTCGGGAATGAAAACGCTGCCAAACGATAGGCCAGAATTGCCGTTTCGCCAGAGCATTGGCGGCGTAGTCTGTTTGGGCGCCAATGCGTTCAGGGATGCGCTCGTGCGTCTCCATCGGGCGCGATGCGATCTCCAGATCCTGATCGGTCAATAGATGCTCTTCACACAAGTCTTCCAGGCTAATAAGCGCAGGATTCCCTGCGAAGGTCGAAAGGCTCTGGTACGGAGAATGACCAAAGCCTGTCGGTCCCAATGGGAGGACTTGCCACCAAGATTGACCTGCTGCCGATAATCGTTCGATAAATCGACGCGACATAGGTCCGATGTCCCCAGATGAGAACTTTCCAGGAAGTGAAGTGATATGGAGTAATATTCCTGACGAACGCGAGTATTCCATACGCATCTTTCCCCATGGTGGCCCCCCGTGTTATGTTACACGAGTCACGTTATGTGTGGACACAGAGAAAATGTGCGCGAATATGAAGCTCGTGCAGGCCATCATTCAACCGCAACGACTAGATGCCGTATTGGCCGCGCTTGAGCGTGTGGCGGTTGAGCGTATGACGGTTCTCGATGGTGTAGGTTTTGGTCGGCAACTTGAGGCTTCGGGCGTCTCGCCGAGTGCATACGAGGGCATTCGACCTCGAAAACTGATTCGAAACGTTATCTTGGAAATTGTCGTCAATGACGATTTCGTGGATCGTACGATGGAAGCCATATCGAATGCCGCGCGGACGGGGTCCGAAGGGCGTCTGGGGGATGGAAAAATCTGGGTGATGGCCGTTGACCAGACGATCCAAATCGGTGGTAAAGAAGTCGGCCCTGGGGCAGTATAGGGAGAGCCTGGACGTATGGAATCAACCGATCCGGTTTCCGTGATCATCCTCACATCTGATTTGATGACTGCATCGCGTTTGGTTTCCACCTGTGAACAATGCAATCAAAGGTGCCAACAAGTCACTACGTTTGACGCTGCACGCGATGCGACACAAGTACACCAACCAAATTGGATTGTGTTGGATCTAGAAACGATTCCTTATTCGGCCGAACATATCGTGAGCCTTCGTGCGGCTCACGGAGGTTTGCTCCGCGTGATCGCCTTTGGGCCCCATGTTCAAGAACAAAGGTTAGAAGCGGCGCGGCAAGCAGGCTGCGATCTGGTCTGGACCCGAGGGCAAATCCATCGCGATTTTGCCTCGTTGATCGGCGGTTAGGTTAAACCCTATCGGTGATACTTTGCGGAATCGGCCAGGCATACGCTAAGTGCAAGGCCTGCCACGTGACCTGGAGCAAACGTCTAGGGCTGATTGGCTTCGGGACAAACAAAAAGTGCTCGTCGTTCTGCACGTCACCCAAAACCGAAGTTGCGTCGGCACCAGACATCAAAATACAGGGGATGCCAAGTTTCTGGCGACGGAGCTGACGATAAACATCCCATCCAGACATCCGCGGCATGTGCCAATCCAATAGGAGCAAGTGGACATGGGATTGGGAAGCGATCTCAAGGGCCTCAATTCCGTCTGAAGCCAAACTCGTTTTGAAGCCTTTTTCTGTATAGAGTCTTCCGAGCGAGTCGCGTAAATCGCGGTCGTCATCGGAAATCACTAAATGAGGAGCTGCTGTTTCCATAGATAATTGGTAGCACGCCAGACGTCTCTGGGCTAGTAAAAGGGAGCGATTTTATCCATAGAATCTTGCATAATCTGTCGGGTAGGCGGTCTTTTCCAGCCGAGTTTTAGCGGATTTCGAAAATTGCCTCGACCTCAACGACCATATTCGAAGGTAAGGCAGTCGTCCCCACCGCACTTCGAGCGCCGATTCCCATTTCCAACCCCAATACATCCGCAAAGACCTGACTACAGCCGTTGATCACCGCCGGTTGCTGATGAAAATCGGCGGTGCATTGCACTAGTCCGAGGAGTTTTACGAGGCGTACCACGCGATCTAGCGATTGCAATTCATTTCGTAAGGAAGCCAACATCCCTAAGCCCGTCAATCGAGCAGCGTCGGTCGCCGATTCCACGCTTATATCCTCGCCCACGCGCCCCGTGATCAATGTGCCGTCGGCCTTGAGGGGGCCATGCCCCGAGAGATACGCGTGACTACCCGAGATCACAACGGGGCGATAGAGCCCAATCGGCTTCGGTGCGCGAGGAAGATCCCATCCCAATTCGACAAGTCGTGCTTCAGCGCCCAAAGACTATTCCTTTCAAATTTAAACTTCTGAACATTTCATACACTCATTGTCGTTGGCCGCAACGAACGACGATAGCCCACGACTTTCGCTCAGATCATACGTGTTCCTCGGACGACCCATTCCGCCGCGATGCGCTCGCGGAAAAAACAGGAATGGTATCCTTCATGACAGGCTGGGCCTTCCTGGCGCACTCGAAGTAAAATCGCATCTCCATCACAATCGACAAACACGTTGAGGACATGCTGAACGTGCCCGCTTGTTTCCCCTTTTCTCCAAAGAGACTTTCTGGAGCGACTAAAATAACAAGCCCGCCCCGTTTCGCAGGTTTCGCGATAACTCTCCGCATTCATCCAGGCAAGCATCAATACCTCACCCAGTTCATCTTGCACAATGACGGGTAATAAGGTCTCAGACGAGACGAAGGCCGGTAACGCGTCTGGATTCGTCGACATCTTTTATCCTCGTACGAAGGGATTGTGGGCCTTTTCCGCGCCGATGGTTGTGATGGGACCATGTCCCGGAAGGACGAGCGTGTCGTCAGGAAGGTCATACAGCTGGGTGCGGATCGATCTAAGCAACTGTTCGTGATTCCCGTCAGGAAAATCCGATCGCCCGATGCTCCCTTGGAACAATACGTCGCCACCAAGGAGCACCCATGGCGAGCTATCACAACAGAGAAACACCACATGCCCTTGTGAATGACCGGGAGTTTCCCGGACGGTCCACGTCATTCCTGCAAAATGGATCGTATCCCCTTGGCGCACGAGCGGGTCGGCCGGCGGACTTACCAACCGGATCCCAAAGGGTGCCGAGAGATTCTTCACGGGATCGGTCAGCTTATCCGAGTCGCCATACCCAATGATCAATGGGGCATGAGGGGCAAATTGTTTAAGTGCCTCATTCCCCGCAATATGGTCCGAATGACCATGTGTGTTCAATATTGCCACGGGTGTTAGGTTTTGACGCTGGAGATATTGAATAATGATATCGGGTTCAAGCCCNNCTACGACGATGCACTCCCGTTGTGTAGGCATCGAGATCACGTACGTGTTCTCATCAAATGGGAGAGAGACCAATGTTTCGAAACGGAGTTTCAAAGGAAAGTCCTTTCTGCCGATGCTAGCCTGGTTTCCAGTTCGACCGCAGCATCATTTCCCTCGAAAGATAGGCGAGTCACTCCATCTCAACTTGAAAAAAAGCTGGAATTCTCGTTCTTAATTGGGTGTATGCCCGCATTATGCCAATCGTAGTGTCCGCGTCGAATGCTGTAATGATGCCTCGTGATATTGCCCGATATCCCCATGCAAGGACGAGTGCCGCGTTTGGCGTGATGTGAAGGATGTGCCAGCAACTCCACGTTTTTCGTCCAAAGCTGGCGTTGTGACGTCTTCCCCGGGTCGATTATAGTCCCCCCCCGGTGAAGTCGCACAGAGTGCACCACCGACGCGACTCCCCGCCTTGTCGTTATCGTATCGGGTTGCAAATTAGCCGCATAGTCGAGGGGCAGGAGGCCATCGAGCATGTGTTTAAATTCGCGGAATCTATCCGCAAATCGGGTCTGCTTCCGTGAACTAGTCCATTTAAGCCTTCTGGCCAGCTCGCTACTTGTAGGGCTTTCGCCAGACATGGTAATGTCACAGACGGCCGCTCGTGAGTCCTTAGCGGAACCGGTATTCCGTCCGGCAGATACCGCAACAACGCCCATACCAACCCCCGACACGACCTCGGAGGCTTCCTCCGAAACGCCTCCTGCAGCGCTCCCGACCAATAGCGACNNAATCGACGCGTTGAAAACGGAGTGACTGTGGTCCCGTTTGGAGTCTACATGAAATTCCTCAAACCTACCGAATATAAAGGGCGCGAAGTTCTCTATGTTGAAAACGAACGGAATGGCTCCGTCCTGGTGAAAGAAGGTGGGTTCCGCGGAAAGTTCTTACCGACTGTCACACTTGCCCCCACAGGGCGGTTCGCGATGCAAGAAAATCGATATCCAATCTCCGAGTTGGGGATCGAAAACTTGACGCGCCGACTTCTCGATCGGTCGCGGGGCGAAACCGATTTGCCGACGTGCAAGATTACGTACCGCGACGGGGCCAAGGTGAACGGCCGTCACTGCAAGGTGCTCGAAGTTCGCCGCCCGACCCCAAAAAGTGGCGATCTTGCGAAGATCGGCATGAATGTTCATTTGGCTCAGGTTTTTATCGACACCGAGATGAATGTTCCTATTCGTTACGGAGCGTATGACTGGCCTGATAGCCCTGGTGACGAACCCGAGGTGGTCGAGGAATACACATACCACGACTTGAAAATTAACGTTGGCCTTTGTGACGAAGATTTTTCGGAATCGAATAGCAAGTACGGGTTCTAGTATCTGCTAGGGACGCTGTACATTCTGCGGCCTGCCAAGGCTTCCCTTGGCCGATGCTTGGTCGTCGGCAAGGGTGCCCTCGTAAAGGGGCAAGTGCCGATAGTATACTTCCAGCGACAAAAGGTTTAGCGTGGTGACATAAAGTCGCCCTGCCTGCGCTCCCCAGCGATCGGGAACGGGATTTCGCGGGTGCCAGCTTCCTGAATTCTCACCATCGACGATCTGCGAATCGATGAGCAAGGGGTGTAGCTTGTCATTCCATTGCTTCCAATGGGATCCGCCCATATGGAACATGACTTGGGTAGCATAGTACCAATAGTACGTATTTCGCCTGGCGTCCCCATACGAGTCACTCGTGGGAAGATTCTGCGATAAATAGTCTGCACCTGCTTGCATCGCAGGATGTTCTCTGCGCCAACCACCATAGAGTCGCATCAAAAGCCCAACGGATGTCATTGTGGGGGATGCGAACTTTCCATGACGCTGTTGTGCGGTATCCGGTGCGTAGGGATTATAGCGGTACAAATGGGGGCGTTCTTCCGAAGCCTGTGCTTGATCGAGCCACTGCTCAATTCCGCGATAAGTACGCGAATCGACGTCGAGCCCTGCCAGTTCTCCACTCTTGAGCGCCATAGTCATCCAGCCGGAAACGCTTGTATCTGATTGGCTACCAGGCGCATATCGCCATCCGCCAAGAGGTTCACATTGCGAAGCTGAAATAAAATCTAACCCACGTTGTGCTGAGTCTTTGAGATCCGGATCTTGGGTCATTCCATACGCTTCCGACATTGCCAAGGCAGCAATGCCGTGACTGTAAAGGGCAACGCTAAGATTTGATGTCTCGTCCTCTCGTTCGTAAAGATCACCGGATTCGGCTTGATGGGCGATCAAATAGTTCAATCCCCGGCGAACTACCTCGCGGTACGGGTCATCCTGATGGTGGTAACCTGCTCCCAAGAATGACAGAAGTGCCAATCCAGTGGCTGCGGTATTGGATCGAAGTCCAGGCTGTGGATCATGGGTTGGGTTGTCCGATTTGGTTGCATCGGCGAGCTGCAGTTCCCAGTGCCCGTCGGATTGCTGAATTCGGGCCAAGTAACCGAGTCCTGCTTCGATCGCTGCTTCCGTTTTTGTACTTCTTCCCGAGGGTTCACCTCCGGCGTTTTCAACGGAATTTCTCAGCATGCGTTTCTTAAACGCATCTTTAGAGATGGCGACCCGCGAGGACGTTTTTGGCAATTCCTTTGTCTGCCGTGGCTGGAACCTTCGCAGAAGGGGTGCGACCGACTCGCCATCCAGATCGGCGCGAGGATCATCGAGGCCCGGTCGACCGGGAATCTTGCCACCCATCCCGGCTAGGCCAATCTCACTCGCCACCTCCCAGCGAATGGAACCTTGTTGTGCGGATTCGGTGGAGGAGACTTCGGCGGCAGTCGTCAGGGACTCCGAGTCCTCCCCGTGATTTTGCTCTCCTGTATCGACATCACCGGGAGAGCTCGATGAGCTTTCGGAGCGACCGATCATGGTGTCGAGTGCCCGCGATCCGTCATTTCCCGTCGAGGACGCGTTCTCGCGCCCGGACGAATGTTCCAAGCCACTTACGGAAGCGACCTCAGCTTCTACGCGAGCGGCGCTTTGTCCGGCGGAAGGCGTTCGGCGCTTAAGTTGGCGTGGGGCATTGGCGACTTCTGTCGGTCCGGAGCCTCCTAGAGCGCCACCGCGCTTTGCGGGACCTGGGTTTATGGAAAGGCTTTGAGCCTTACCCTCGGCTGTCTGTGACAGTAGCGACGAAGGAGATGTTGACGACTGGGCATCCAAGCCAAAGCTGGAGGCGTCGGGTTGGATTTCCGTGGAAAGCGATTCCGTCGCTCGCGAACCGCCGCCTGTACCTTGCGGTGCGGCCGCGCTTATCGCGACTTCGGTTGCAGGAATCGCGACGCGCGGGACACCTCCGGACCGGAGATTGGCACGTGGTAGAGGGATTGGGGCCTGGCTCAACATCGGCTCACCTCCTCCCCCTGATTTACGTTCCATACCGGATCCTGTGTAGCGTGGCGGGCCCATATCGAGCGGAGCCGCCCCAACATCTCCAACGCCTTCACGTCCCGTCGCCTGCGACGCCATCGGTTCCAATTTGGCAGCCGCGAGCGATTCCTGAGGTTCGGTCGCCGACTCTAGACTTGAACTTGTCGCCGCGCTTGCCGCAGCCACCGAAGTCGTTGACTTCGATTGCCGTGAGGGTACGCGCGGCAAGGGAACCACCTCCGAAGGGGAGAGAAAGTGATCTTGATCCTCTCTTTGCGACGGTTCACTACGCTTTGCGAAATCGGCCGGTGTGGTTGCCTCCCCCATGGTTTCGCGTGGTAACTCGGAGAAATTCCTCGTCTCGCCTAATCCGGCGATCCCCATTTCCGATTGACTAACGGCCATGCGAGCAGCGTCTGGAATCGGTTCGCCCGATTCTGTCGAACTCGACGCAAGAGTGCGACTGGAAATTTCCCGCGGAGATTGTGGGATCTGGGCCACGCGCAGGACTTGTCTCGGAACGGTGGATGGCTTTTCAAACGCATCCGCTGCCGGAACATCGCTGTGCTCGATCCGCTTGGGAGAATGGGCCACTGCATCGAGTGGACCGCGGGTTAACTCTGCATCCAATTCAAAATTCATGTGAGGCGTAGTCATTTCCGCCTGGGATTCCGATTTCCGTACGTCGGTCGGAGTGGCTTCCGCGATTCGTTGCGCGACTTCGTCTTGCATGGGAGCCGTCGTTGCGTCGGGAGATTCGAGGGGTTCCACGGTTGCGTCCCGAGGAAGATTTTTCAGATCGCGCTTCTTGGCAAGTGGTGGTAATGAGGTCAGGCCGAGATCCTCGGTTTCTCGCGCGGCACGGGTGAGTTCGCGTGTTCGTTCGGTTACCGGCTCGGAACGTGCATCACCCCGTTCCCTTTCCACATCGAGCGTCTGTGAGACGCGTGATTGACTGATGCGTGTCGGCTGCGAATCCGGTTGTTCGTCCAGCACTTGGGTTGCCGCAGACCGCCGTGTTCCGTCAGGCGTCTTACTCGCAGACATCACGCGTTGGAGATTTGGAGGTGTCGGCACGGTTTGCTGCGAACGAGCTAATCGATCACGTCGAAGGGGTCCCGGCGTAATTGATTCCCTTGGCTGCACGGCCGTTTCGCGCCGGGACGGTAGAGGACGGTCGAACACGATGGCTTGATCCGTTTCCGATCTCTCCGTGGGTGCCGTGAATTCCTGTAAATCGGCCTCCGTTGGCTCTTGTTCCTCTGCGGCGGTCGCAAGGTCCTCTGGATGGTCGGTTTGGATCGGCTGGTCCAGGGTATTCGTCGCGACCTGATCCTCATAGACTTGAAGATCAAAATCGAGCGTTACGATGGGTGACGGAAGATTATCCATGGAG
>CXWJ01033150.1_pt2 | contig 11889 bp, 10 predicted proteins | sample 590841 | NCBI WGS metagenome assembly CXWJ01 (sample SAMEA3498367, study PRJEB10139) | wastewater metagenome | biome: wastewater treatment plant; material: activated sludge | place: Austria | collected 2015-01-21 | reverse complement strand
ACCTCCAGCAGTTCACTGACCGGGCGCTCCGGGATCAGCAGCATGGCGGTGGCCCGCAGGATCGACGCCTGCACCGGGTCGCCGGCCGCCTCGGCGAGAGCGGCGGTTCGCTCCAGCAGGTCCTTGCCCTCCAGGCAGACCAGTCCGATGTCGACGCCGGCGGGCAGCTTCAACTCGGCGTTGTGCAGCCAGGTGTGCCAGGGATCCGACCAGCCCTCGACCCGGAAGGTCCAGGCACCCTCGGAGTCGGGACGCACCCACGCCTCCCAGGGGTCGAGCCCGGCCGGTTCCTGCGGAGTCATGTCGACCCGGGTCTCGTTGCCCTCGGGGTCGGTGAGGATGACGGACGCGTTGACCGCGTCGTGCCCTTCGCGGAAGACCTTGGCGCGGATCGGGATGAGCTCGCCCACCGAGGCTTTGGCCGGGTAGGCGCCGCCCTCGATCACCGGCGACACCTTGGCCACCGGGATGCGGCCGAAGCCGCGCGGCAGGCCGGGATCCTGCGGCCCGACGCCGGTCAGTTCGGGCGGCGAAGCCGGAGTCGCCAAGACCTCCGGGGACGCTTCGGCGCGAGGCTTGCTGGGACGCTGAGGAGAGGGCCGAGAAGGCTTCGTTGCTGCCACGGGGGACAACCTACCGAATCGGTTGCCGCTCCGACAGGTCCGCCACGGATGCTTCTTCGGGCGTGTCCTCGGCGTTCTCGACGACGGCCTCGATGAGCTCCTCGGCCTCCGGCTCGCCGGACGGCAGCCCGACCGCGAAGACCGCGACCGTCCGGCCCGGGACCTCGATCGGGGTGTTGGCGGGGACCGTCTCGGTGGGCAGCTCACCCTCCAGCCCGGTGTGCACCGCGAGCGTGTAGGAGGCCGCCCAGGCGCCGTTCGGCAGGGTGAGCTCGACCGGCTCGTGCCCGGCGTGGACCACGATGTACCAGGCGGTGTCGCGGTCGCTGAGATACTGGCCCAAGGTGCGGCGTCCGCCGTCGTGCCACTGCTCCACCGTCATCTCGGCGCCGGACTCGCTGAACCAGGCGATGCTGGCGCGTCCCAGGTGGGCGCCGTCCACGTCGAGGATCTCCTCGCGCTGGTGGAAGGTGGTCGGACGCAGCAGCGGCTGTTCGGCGCGCAGCTTCAGCAGGGCGCTGGTGAGCTCCAGCTGATCGGTGCAGACATCGGTCCAGTCGACCCAGGAGACCGGCGAATCCTGGCAGTAGGCGTTGTTGTTGCCCTGCTGGGTGCGCCCCATCTCGTCGCCCGCGGTGATCATGGGGATTCCCGCTGAGAGCAGCAGGGTGGCCATCATGTTGCGGGTGCTGCGCCGCCGCGCGGCGTTGATCGCGGCGTCCTCGGTCTCGCCTTCGTAACCGTGGTTCCAGGAGCGGTTGTCGTCGGTGCCGTCCCGGTTGCGCTCGGCGTTGGCCTCGTTGTGCTTGAGGTCGTAGGTGGTCAGGTCGCGCATCGTGAAGCCGTCGTGGGCGGTCACGAAGTTGACCGAGCTGGTGGCCGGCCGGCCGCCGTGGTCGAAGATGTCGGACGAGCCGCGCAGCCGGGTGGCCAGCTCCTGCACGCCGTGGGTGGCGCCCCGCCAGAAGTCGCGGGTGTAGCCGCGGAACCGGTCGTTCCACTCCGACCAGCGCGGCCCCCAGCGTCCGACCTGGTAGCCGTAGGGCCCGAGATCCCAGGGCTCGGAGAGCAGAATCGTTTCAGAGAGGACCGGGTCGGCGTCCACCTGCTGCTTGAACGGGTGATCCTGATTGACGTGGTGCCGCGCGTCCCGGATCAGCGTGGTCTGCAGGTCGAAGCGGAAGCCGTCCACGCCCATGTCGTCGACCCAGTACCGCAGCGAGTCCATCACCATGCGCAGGGTGGCGGGCTGGGAGGTGTCCAGCGCGTTGCCGCAGCCGGTGACGTCGTAGTCGTTGCGCTGGTCCTCGGTGAGCCGGTAGTAGGCGCCGTGGTCGATGCCGCGCCAACTCAGGGTGGGGCCCTCGTGGCCGCCCTCGCAGGTGTGGTTGTACACCACGTCGAGCAGCACCGCGATGCCGGCCTCGTGCAGCGCGGACACCATCTCCTTGAACTCGGCCACTTGCTGGCCCAGCGTCCCGGTGGCGGAGTAGGCCGCGTGCGGGGCGAAGAAGCCGAGGGTGTTGTAGCCCCAGTAGTTGCGCAGCCCGCGGCCGATGATGAACGGCTCGGAGGCGAAGTGATGCAGCGGCAGGAACTCCACGGCATTCACGCCCAGATCGACCAGGTGCTCGATCACGGCCGGGTAGGCCATGCCGCCGTAGCTGCCGCGCAGGTGCTCGGGCACGTCCGGGTGCAGGTGGGTGTACCCCTTGAGGTGGGTTTCGTAGACCACCAGCTCGTCCAGCGAGGGACGCTGCGCCAGCGGCGTCGGCGGCGGCGTGTCGGCCACCACGACGCTCAGCGGCACCGCTCCGAAGGAGTCGGTCGGGTCGAGCTTGAAGTTCGACTCCGAGGTGTGGTCGAAGATCGGGCCGGCGTAGTCGACGCCGCCGGTGATGGCCCGGGCATAGGGATCGACTAGCAATTTTGCTGGGTTGAACCGTCGTCCGGTACTCGGATCCCATTCGCCGTGCACCCGGTAGCCGTAGCGCTGGCCGTGCCCGACGCCCGGGACGAGGACGGACCAGGTGCCGTCCTGGCCGAGCGCGAGATCCCAGTTGACCTGCGAGCCGCGGTCGTCGACCAGGGCCAGCTCGACCCGGGTCGCACGAGGGGCCCACAAGCAGAAATGGGTTCCGGCCGGGGTGACCCGGGCGCCCAGAACGGTGTCGTCCGCCGGACCGGGCAGATCCGAACTTCTCATATACCGACTTTCGCGATGAGCGTGATGAACTTGGCAGGACGCGTTGGAAGCGCTGCCAACCTCAGTAACTTAGCGGAAGGGCTGGCCCAGATGGTGCAGGAAACTCGGGTGTACCTCGATCACGCCGCGAGCAGCCCGGCTTCGGCGGCGGTGCGGGCCGCGGTCGCCGAAGCGATGGCGCTGGCCGGAAACCCGTCCTCGCTGCACGGCGCCGGACGGGACGCGCGGCGGCGGCTGGAGCAGGCCCGCGAGTCGATCGCGGCCGACCTGGGCGCCCGGCCGGGTGAGGTGGTGTTCACCTCCGGCGGCACCGAGGCCAACAACCTGGCCCTGCTCGGGGCCGCCGGGCCGGAGGGCGAGGCGCTGGTGTCAGCGGTCGAGCACGTGTCGGTCCTGGAGGCGCGGCGGGTGCTGGGCGCGCGCGTGACGGTGCTCGACGTGGATTCGGACGGACGGGTGGACCCGTCTTTCGTGGCGTCCGCGATCGGCCCGGCGACCCGGCTGGCGTCGGTGATGTGGGTGAACAACGAGACCGGGGTCGTGCAGCCGGTGGCGGCGATCGCCGAGGTGGCGCGGAAGGCGGGGGTGCTGGCGCACACCGACGCGGTGCAGGCGGTCGGGCACCTGCCGGTCGACTTCAGGGCTTCCGGGCTCGATCTGCTCACCCTGTCCGCCCACAAGTTCGGCGGACCGGTGGGGATCGGGGCGCTGCTGGTGCGGCGCGGGGTGACGTTGAACCCGCCGGGGTTCGGCGGCGGGCAGGAGGCGAAGCTGCGGTCGGGGACGGTTCCGGCAGCCTTGGCCGTGGGCATGGCGGTGGCGCTGCGGGAGGCGGCCGCCCGGCTTGAGGTGGAAGCCGAGCGCCTGGCGGGGCTGGCGTCCAGGCTGACGACCGGCCTGGCTGGTCTGCCCGGGGTCGCGGTGAACACCACGGCGCCGGCGAGTCCGGCCATCGTGAACGCCACCTTCGACAGCCTGCGCGCCGACGACCTGCTGCTGCTGCTCGACGCGGCCGGCGTCGACTGCTCGACTGGCTCGGCGTGCAGCGCCGGCGTCCATCAGCCCAGCGAGGTGCTGCTGGCCATGGGACGCAGCCTGGCGGCCGCCTCGGGCAGCCTGCGGTTCTCCTTCGGGCCGAGCACGACCCTCGCCGAGATCGAGCGGCTGCTGGCTGTGCTGCCCGGGGCGCTGGCGAGCGCCCGGGCGGCCTACTGAGAGCCACGCCCTACAATCGACGTCTTGTGAAGGGAGCCTGAATGCGGGTGCTGGCTGCGATGTCGGGCGGAGTGGACTCCGCCGTCGCTGCCGCACGCCTGGTGGACGAGGGGCACGACGTGACCGGCGTCCACCTGGCGCTCAGCAAGAACCCGCTGACCTACCGCTCGGGGGCCCGCGGCTGCTGTTCCCTGGAGGACTCTCACGACGCCCGGCGGGCCGCCGACGTGCTGGGGATCCCGTTCTACGTCTGGGATCTCTCCGACCGCTTCGACGCCGACGTGGTGCAGGACTTCGTCGCCGAGTACGCCGCCGGCCGCACCCCGAACCCGTGCCTGCGCTGCAACGAGAAGATCAAGTTCGCCGCCGTGCTCGACCGGGGGGTCGCGCTCGGCTTCGACGCCGTCGCGACCGGCCACTACGCCCGCACCCGCTGGACCGGCGAGACCGTCTCGCTGCTGCGCTCGCACGAGGAGCGCAAGGACCAGTCCTACGTGCTGGGGGTGCTCAACCAGCAGCAGCTGCGGCGCTCCGTCTTCCCGCTGGGCCCGGACACCGCCAAGGCCGAGGTGCGCGCCGAGGCGGCCGCCCGCGGGCTCTACCTGGCCAAGAAGCCGGACTCCCACGACATCTGCTTCATCCCGTCGGGTGACACCGCCGGCTTCCTGAACCGGCGGCTGGGGAACCGGACCGGCGACATCGTCGACGATCGCGGCGAGGTGGTCGGCGCCCACGCCGGCGCGCATCAGTTCACCGTAGGCCAGCGGCACGGGCTGCACCTGTCGGTGCCCGCCGCGGACGGACGTCCGCGCTACGTCATCGACATCTCGGTGGCCGACAACACCGTGACCGTCGGCCCGCGCGAGAAGCTGGCGGTGCGGGTGATGGAGGGCATCCGGCCCACCTGGACCGAGGACGAGGTCGCCGGATCCTGGCGCGGGCTGGCCCAGTGGCGGGCCCACTCCGAGCCCATGCCGGCGACGATCACCGCCCTCGGCGACCAGATCCGAGTCGACCTCGACGAGCCCGCCCACGGCATCGCCCCTGGCCAGGCAGTGGTCTACTACGACGGCGAGCGCGTGGTCGGCTCCGCCACCATCGCCAAGGCAGCCTGATGCCGAACTCCGAGGATTCCGGCGCCCCTCTCCGTCATTCGCGCGACCCTTTCCGTCATTCCCGCGAAGGCGGGAATCTCCCCGCCCGCGGCGTGGTTGCCACCGGCGTCGGCTCGCTCCCCGGCGCCGACTACCCGGCCGCGGTCCGGATGACCTTCGACAAGCTGCCCGACCTTCCCTGTCTGCCCGAACTTCCGGCGCGCGGGCCGTGGGCCGGGATGATCGGACGCGGCCTGGGCATCCTCGCGGGGCTGGGCGCCGAACTGGTGGCAGGGGAGTGGGTGCTGGGCACGCCCGGCGTCGACCAGCGCCGGGCCCGTCAGACCTGGCGCGACGACCTGGAGGTGCTCGAGGAGCACGCCCAGGGCTACACCGGCGCGCTCAAGCTGCAGGTGACCGGCCCCTGGACGCTCGCGGCGTCCACCGGCGTGGCGCACACCGGCCGCGTGCTGGCCGATCCGGGCGCCCGCCGCGATCTCGCGGGCGCGTTGGCCGAGGGCGTCGGCGAGGTGCTGACCGAGCTGACTCGCCGGCTGCCGTCGGTCGACCTGGTGCTCCAGGTGGACGAGCCGTCACTGCCGGCGGTCGCCGCCGGCGCCGTCCCGACCCCCGGCGGCTTCTTCCGGCACCGCGCTGTCGACCTGCCCGAGATCTGCGCCAACCTGGCCTTCCTCACCGCCGAGCCTGCGCGTCGTGGCCTGGACGTGGCGACCGTCGTCCATTGCTGCGCCCCCGGACTGCCGATCGCCGAGATGATCGGCACGGGTCATCGCGGGGCCGGCTTCGGGGCGGTCTCGCTCGACCTCGACCTGCTCAGCCGTCCCGACCTGGACGCCCTCGCCGCTGCCCTTGAGGCGGGCGCCGGGCTCTACCTCGGCGTGCTGCCCACCTCGGTTCCAGACCAGGTGATCGGCATCGACGAGGTCCGCACCCGGACGCTGCGGCTGCTCGACCGTCTGTCGCTGGGCTCTGAGGTTGCCGAACGCCTGGTGCTCACGCCGGCCTGCGGCCTGGCCGGCTTCACTCCGCCCGCCGTGTCCCGANNGTGTCCCGAGCCTTCGACGTCCTTGCCAGGGCCGCCGTCCAGGTCGACGAGGAGCTCAGCCGCTAGGCCGTGCAACTTTCGTCATGTACGCGCTCTGGCTGCCATATCTGTCGGCCAAGCCCGCCATATGACGAAAGTTGCATCACGGATCCTCAGCTGAAGCCCGCAATCGGAGCTTCGCGCCGTGCGCGCTAGATTGCAGCCGTGACTTCGAATCAGGCCCATGCCAGGCATGCCGAACTGAGTGCTGAGCTCACCGAGCACCGCCGCCGCTACTACGTCGAGGACGCCCCTACCATCAGCGACGGCGAGTTCGACGCGCTGATGAACGAGCTGCTCGCTCTTGAGGCTGCCTTCCCCGAGCTGGTGACCCCGGATTCGCCCTCCCAGCAGGTCGGCGGGCACGCGTCGGCGACGTTCGCCCCGGTGCGGCACCGCATCCCGATGATGAGCCTGGACAACGCGTTCAGCGAGGCCGAGTTCCGGCGCTGGGCCGAGCGCGCGACCGCGCTGGCCGGCGGCGACCTGAGCTCCGGGCTGCTTTGTGAGCTGAAGATCGACGGACTGGCCCTCGACCTCGTCTACGAGCGGGGTCGCCTGGTGTCGGCGGCCACCCGTGGCGACGGTGTGGTCGGTGAGGACGTGACCGCCAACGTCCGCACCATCGCGTCCATCCCGGCCCGGCTGGCCGGGGAGGACCTCCCGGAGATCGTCGAGGTGCGCGGCGAGGTGTTCATGCGCCGAGAGGACTTCGACGCCCTTAACGAAGGGCTGGTGGCGGCCGGGAAGTCGCCCTTCGCGAACCCGCGCAACTCCGCCGCCGGGTCGCTGCGGCAGAAGGATCCGCGGGTCACCGCCAGCCGGAACCTGGCCTTCCTGTGCCACGGTCTGGGCGAGGTGACCGGCGGCGCCGGCATCGACCGCCAGTCGCAGGGCTACCAGCTGCTCGCCGGCTGGGGGCTCCCGACCAGCCCGCACGCGAAGGTTGTGCCCGGCGTGGACGCGGCCTGGGCGTATATCGAGTCGCTGGCCGGCCGCAAGCACTCCCTCGAGCACGACATCGACGGCGTCGTGGTGAAGGTGGACGACCGGGCGCTGCAGGCCCGGCTCGGGAACACCTCCCGGGCGCCACGCTGGGCGATCGCCTTCAAGTACCCGCCGGAGGAGGTCACCACCAAGCTGCTCGACGTCCTGGTCAACGTCGGACGGACCGGCCGGGTCACTCCCTACGCCAAGATGGAGCCGGTCGTGGTGGCCGGCTCGACGGTGGAGTACGCCACCCTGCACAACGCATCCGAAGTGGTCCGCAAGGGCGTCCTGATCGGCGACACGGTGATCCTGCGCAAGGCCGGCGACGTGATCCCGGAGATACTCGGGCCGGTCGTCGAGTTGCGCGACGGCAGCGAACGTCCGTTCGTGATGCCCACGCAATGCCCGTCCTGCGAGGCGGAGTTGCGTCCGGAGAAGGAGGGGGACGCCGACCTGCGCTGCCCGAACACCCGGTCCTGCCCGTCCCAGCTGCGGGAGCGGCTCTTCCATCTCGGTTCCCGCCAAGGGCTCGACATCGAGGTGCTCGGCTGGCAGGCCGCGGACGCCCTGCTCGGCGCCGGGCTGCTGACCGACGAAGGCGACCTCTTCGACCTGGACGAGGCGAAGCTGGCCACGTCGCCGTTCTTCACCAAGAAGGACGGCACGCTCAGCACCAACGGCGCGAAGCTGCTGGCCAACCTGGAGACCGTCAAGACCCGTCCGTTCGCGAAGTTCCTGGTCGCGCTGTCGATCCGGCACATCGGCAAGGGGATCGCGCCGGACGTCGCGGCCGCGTTCCCGTCGATTCAAGCGCTGCGAGCGGCGTCCTACGAGGAGCTGGCCTCGGTGGAGGGGGTCGGGCCGACCCTGGCCGCGTCCATCGTCGAGTGGTTCACCGTCGACTGGCATGTCGCGATCGTCGAGAAGTGGCTGGCGGCCGGCTGTGTGATGGCGGACGAGCCCGCCGAGCCCGTCGAAGGCCTGCCGCAGACCCTCGCCGGCCTGACCGTCGTGGTGACCGGCTCGATCCCCGGCTACACCCGGGACGGCGCGAACGCCGCCGTCACCGACCGCGGCGGGAAGTCGGCAAGCTCGGTGTCGGCGAAGACCGACTTCGTGGTGGTGGGGGAGAACGCCGGCTCGAAGTATGCCAAGGCCGTGCAGCTGGGCCGTCCGATCCTGGACGCGGCCGGCTTCGAGGTGCTGCTCAACTCCGGCGCCGAGGCCGCGGCCGCCGTCGCCCGCGCTGAGTAGGATCGAAGCCATGGACGGGCTGAACACCAACCTCAACCTCAATGAGGGCGCGCCGGCGCGAGTGATGCCGCGGATCGGCGAGTGGGGTCCGCTGGAGGTGCCCGCCACCCGCCAGAAGCGCCGGATGCGCTGGTGGGTGATCCTGATCTTCGTGGGCGTGCTGGCAGTGACCGTCGGCTACGGCTACTGGATCTACACCATGATCCGCTGACCGATCCGGGTGCGGGACCTCAGTTGTGGGCCAGGTAGGCGGCGTAGCTGCCGGGCCTGATCAGCGCGGCGGCGCGAACGGCCAGCAGGATCGCCCCGTCCATGGGCGAGGTCAGCCAGCGCTGCTCCAGTGAGGAGCGATCCGCGAAGCGCAGAATCGGATCCCCTCGGTCGACCCGGGCGCCCGTCTCCTGATAGGAGACCAGGACGGCCTCGGAGTCCAGGAAGAGCTCGAGTTCGTGGTGGAAGGCCTCGGGGGCGCCGTACCAGACCGGCGGGGCGGCGTCGCCGAGCATCCCCAGCTTCGCCAGCAGGCCGATCACGCTCTTCCGAAGGGTCTCGACCTCGGCGTTGGTGAACACTCCGCCGCAGCCGCTTTCGAGAAGGATCCCCACCGTCCCCCGGGCGCTCACCGCCTCGATCAGCGTGCCCTTCGACCCGTTCAGCTTCACCAAGTAGGGCACGATGCCGTCCAGCAGCCCTTCCGCCCGCGCGTAGAGCGGCTCCTCCCGGGCGGCGACCATGGCGAAGTGGTGGGCGGTCAGATAGTTCCCCCCGCCGTGCAGGTCGACCAACACCGCGGACGTCGCGCTGATGACCTCGGCCAGCCAGGTGAAGTACCGCGCCGAGAACGTGTCGGCGGTGAGGTTGCCCGCCCGGTTCAGGTTCACGTCGTCCCGCGGGGAGGGGTTGCTGCAGGCGTCGAAGGCCGTCGGATTGGCGACCGGGCAGAGAATCACGACGCCCCCGGTGAGCTGGGCGGTGAGATCGTCTGTGCCCAGGATCGACATTCCCTACTACGAGATCTGACCGCGGAGGAAGCGAGAACGCCATGGCAATTGTGAGCCGCAGAGAACCGGAGTCGCTGGAGGGCGAAGCCCTGGAGATCTACGAGTCGGCGCTGAGCAAGTCGGGCCGGGTAACCAACATGGTCCGCACCCTGCTCCACTCGGTGCCGGCGTTCCGGGCGCTGGAGTTCTACCCGGTCCGCGACGTCCTGCTGCACCGTATCGGCACCCGGGCCGTCTACTTCTACTGCTATGCGATCTCCTCCGAGAACGAGTGCCTGATCTGCACGACCTACCACGGCAAGCTGCTGGCGGAGTTCAACCTGAAGCCGGAGGAGTTCGAGTTCACCGAGGAGGAGAGCGTCCTGATCGACTTCGGCCGCGCGCTGGTCAAGTCGCCCAACGACATTGACCCGGATGTCTACGAGCGGCTGCAGCGGCTCTTCACCGAGGAGGAGATCGTGCTGATCACCGCGGTGGGCTGCCGGATGATCGCCTCGAACCTGTTCAACTCCGCGTTGAAGGTGGATCTCGACGAGCACCTGTTCCACGTCGAGTTCGACGCGACCATCCTCGACCGCTGACCTCAGCTTCGGGCGGGATCCGATCCCTGAGGTCCGCGCGACGCCACCCGACTCTCGAGGGGCCGGTCGCCTCAGAACGCCAGCGCAGCCAGGTGCCGCAGCCGGGCGATCTCCGAAGGCAGGAACTCCGGGCCGCCGCGCCGGGCCACCACGATGCTCGCGGTGCTCCGGAAGGGCGCCACGGCGATCAGGGTCTCGGTCCAGTCCGGCAGCCAGCCGTCGGGCAGCTCGTCGTCCCGCACGATGTCCAGCGGACCGAGCGCGGCGATGCCGTCGGAGTCCAGATCCGGGGCGAGGTCGGTCTTGGCCACGACCCGGCCGGCATGCCGGTCGATCATGGCGGCCCAGGTGACTCGGAACACCTCCGGCGACTCCAGGGTGAGGATCTCCTCAGCGCGCTCGGGGTATTCGGTCATGTGATTGAGGACGTCCACGTCGCCCTGCAGCCCCCAGTTCTCCGGGTAGTGCGACAGCCAGAGCAGCTCGACCCCCTCGATGGCCGTGCACACGCTGACCAGCGAGTCGGGCAGGACGCCGCTGGGGAGCTCGACCATGAAGTCGTCGACCGCGTAGCCCTCGTACTTCTCCACGATCTCCACCGCGTTGATGTCGGCGCCCACTGTGCCCATGGCGGAAGCCACCGCACCCAGCGAGCCGGGCCGGTCGGGCAGTGCGATGCGCAACAGGAACACACCGACATTGTGGCCGACTTCTGTTACGGGTGGGTCACGTGTTCCTTCCGCAGAATCCGGGCAATCCAGGCCCGGTGTGTGCACGGTGCACGCAGCTGCCCCAGATCACCCGGTTTGTGCGGGAGGCCGCGTGATCTGAGCCGGGTCGAACCGAGCGGGGGGACCGCCGTAGAGTGAGCGGTCGGACGCGATCCCTGAACCAGGAGCCGAACGTGGCAATCACACCCGCCGAGGTGGGCCGACTCGCGGAGTTGGCGCGCATCAGCATGACCCCGGACGAACTCGCCCAGCTCGCCCCGCAGCTGGAGGTGATCCTGGAATCGGTCGCCCGCGTGACCGAGGTGGCCGCGGCCGACGTGCCGCCGACCTCGCACGCACTGCCGATGGTCAACGTGTTCCGGGCCGACGTGGTGACCGAGTCGCTGCCGGCCGCAGAGGCGCTCGCCGCCGCCCCTGCAGCCGAGGACGGCCGGTTCCGGGTGCCGCGGATCCTGGGGGAGCAGGCATGAACCCGCTGCTGACCGCCACCGCGTCCGAGCTCTCCGGGCTGCTGCGGGCCGGCGAGGTCTCAGCCCGCGAGGTGACCGCCGCCCATCTTGACCGGATCGCCGAGGTGGACGGCGAGATCAACGCCTTCCTCGCCACAGACGGCGAGCGGGCGCTGGCCACGGCGGACGCCCTGGACGGACGGCGCGCCGCGGGAGAGGAACTGGGCGAGCTGGCCGGCGTCCCGATCGCGGTCAAGGACCTGTTCTGCTACACCGGCCTGCCCACCACCGCCGCCTCGCGCATCCTGGCGGGCTGGCGTCCGCCCTACAACGCGACCCTCACCGAACGGGTGCTGGACGCCGGCCTGGTGGTGCTCGGCAAGACCAATCTCGACGAGTTCGCGATGGGCTCCTCCACCGAGAGCTCCGCCTTCGGGCCGACCCACAACCCCTGGGACCTCACCCGCATCCCGGGCGGCTCCGGCGGCGGCTCGGCCGCGGCGCTGGCGGCCTTCGAGGCGCCCCTCGCGCTGGGCACCGACACCGGCGGCTCGATCCGGCAGCCCGCGTCGGTCACCGCGACGGTCGGCGTGAAGCCCACCTACGGCGCCACCTCGCGGTTCGGAGTGATCGCGATGGC
>CXWJ01008713.1_pt1 | contig 11900 bp, 11 predicted proteins | sample 590841 | NCBI WGS metagenome assembly CXWJ01 (sample SAMEA3498367, study PRJEB10139) | wastewater metagenome | biome: wastewater treatment plant; material: activated sludge | place: Austria | collected 2015-01-21 | reverse complement strand
ACTCGACAAGGTCCGCGAAGCCGGTGCCGAGATGGGAACCCGCACGCATGTCGTGCTCGACTACTTCGCCGTCGGACGCCGTGCCGATGCGGCCAAAGAGATGGTCGAAGTCGACGAGCACTACAAGCGCGCCAGTGCGGCCATCACGCAGATCATGCAGCTGATCATCGCGGATCAGAACGACGAAGTCGCGCAGGTCAGTGCCTCGATCAATGACGCGCAGTTCGCCGAATACGGCTTTGTGGGATTGGTCATCGTGCTCGTGCTCGCGAGCTTCCTCTACGCACGCTCGGCCAATCGCCTCTGGCGCGAGGGCGACGAACAACGTCAGATCTACGTTGCGGCGCTCGAAAAGGCGAAGCTCGCCGCCGAGCAGGCGAACGAAGCGAAGTCGGCGTTCCTCGCCAACATGAGTCATGAGATTCGCACACCGTTGAACGGAATTGTGGGCATGGTCGAGATTCTGCTCGACTCCCCGCTTAGCCACGAGCAGCGCGTCCAAGCAGAAACCGCGCGCGCCTCCGCCGATCAACTGTTGCAGGTTATCGGGAACATCCTCGATATCTCCAAGCTCGAGGCGGGATCCCTTTCGCTCGAACGCGTGCCGTTCGACCTCACGCCGCTCGTCGAAAGCGCCGCACAAACCTTCGCCGCCAAGGCCCACGCGAAAGGTCTCGAAATCTGCATCGACGTCTCGACCGAAGCGCAAGGTGCCTATCAGGGCGATCCGACGCGCCTACGCCAGGTTTTGCTGAATCTGATCGGCAACGCCGTCAAGTTCACCGAAAAGGGGCTCATCTTCGTTCAGGTCGCTGTCAGCCAAGGCCGCTTGCGTTTCGCCGTGCGCGACACCGGCCCCGGCATGAGCTCTCAAGCGCGCGCGAAACTCTTCCAAAAATTTGCGCAAGGCGACGAATCCATCACGCGCCGCTTCGGCGGCACCGGCTTGGGACTTGCGATCTGCAAGGAAATCGTCGAGGCGATGAAGGGCTCGATCTCGGTACAGAGCGAGCAGGGCAAGGGCTCGCTGTTCATAGTCGAAATCGCGCTTCCGAAAGCGGCTTCGCCGTCGTTGGTAACCGATCCCGCGCCGCTTGCGGCGAAACGTGCTTTGATCGTCGACGACGTCGCGCTCAACCGCGAGATCCTTGCGCGCCAACTCTCGCGCTGGAACATGAAGGTGGAAGCCGTCCCCGACGGCGTGTCGGCATTGATCGCGATCGACCGCGCCGCTAGCGCGGGCAAACCGTTCGACGTTGTGTTGCTCGACCGTCATATGCCGGGTCAAACCGGCAACGAAGTGGCTGACGCCATTCGTAAGCTGGAAATTGGCAGGACGATCAAGCTGGTGCTTTGCTCGTCGATCAGCCATGGCGTCACCGTCTCGGCCCAAGCCAGCGCGCAGTTCGACGCCGTTTTGTTCAAGCCTCTGACCCAAACGGCGCTGCTTGAAACGCTGGCGAACGTCTTCTGCGACAACCCGCTGGTGCGCGCGCAAACCGCTCAGCTTGAGAATACGCGCCTGGCCGGCGCCGAGATCCTGCTCGTCGAAGACAACGAAACAAACCTCTACGCCGCGACGACGATGCTGACGCAACTGGGTTGCGTTGTCACGACCGCCGGCACGGGCCTTGAAGCTTTGCGCGAAGCGGCGAAGAAGCGGTTCGACGTCATTCTGATGGACATGCAGATGCCGGAGATGGATGGCCTGCAGGCGACTCAGACTCTTCGCGCGACGCCCGGTCCGAACCAGGCGACGCCGACCCTTGCGTTGACCGCAAATGCGTTCGTCGAAGACGCCGCGCGCTGCCAAGCCGCCGGCATGAACGAGCACCTGACCAAGCCGGTGCGCCGCCACATCTTGGAAGGCGCATTGCTTCGCTACGTGCGCCCGCGCAAGCCCGCGGAGAAGCCTGCGGGAAAACTCTGCGAACGCACGTGGAGCGACTTGAAGAGCGACATGCCGGCTGCGGCGATTAAGAAGCTCGTGGCCACGTTTACGACGAACCAGGCCCGGGATCTCGAAGCCATGCGTGGCGACGTCGCCGCAAATGACCGCGACGCGTTGCGCCGTCGCGTTCACTCGCTCAAGGGTGCCGCGCGTCTTTTGGGGGCAACCGAGCTAGCAGATGCAGCGATGGCATTCGAAGCGGTGGCCGAGACCATCGAGCCGGCTGCGTCGGTCCAGCCGCTGGCCGAACTCGATCGACTTTTTGCCGACGCATCGCGGCAGATGCAAGCGAAGCTGGCGGCGCTCTCAGTTGCTGCCTGAGGCGAAGCTTCCGGCAACCGCCGTCGTCGGTAGAATGAACCCCTTGGCGCGATAGAGCCTGCGGCCCCATTGGTTGGTTGGCGTGTACCAGACGCGAACCTTGCTCCAATCGTTCTTTTCGCTTTCGTCGCGCATCGGCGCGCTCAAGTAAATCCGCCCGTCATTGCCCCAGTTCGCATGATCGACGACGATCGTGCGCGGGTCGAGCACCTGCTTCACCACAGCCACATGACCGCGCCGCGCGGTGCGGTAGCCGCGCATCACGAAAACCGCCCCTTCCTGGGGCCGGCGGGAGCGGGTGTACTTGCCCTCGGCGAGCTTCCACCAGCGATTTGCGTTGCCGCGAATGTCGATGCCTGAGGCGTCCCGGGCGAAGGGCACGCATTGTAGGTTTCCGTCCACGATCCGCGGTTCGATCCCAGTCAGAAGCGCCTCCGCTGCCGGCTTGCTCCGAGGGGTAGGAACCAAGCTTTCCTCGATGGCAGTCAGCTTCGTCTCGGCTTCGGCCAAGGGGAGGTCATAGGGGGAAGTATTCGCAGGGTGGATTGCGCCGTCGGCAAATGAAGTCGAGTAGTTCGAAGGAACGCTCTGGCAAGCCGAAAGTCCAACGCCGGCAACGAGGAGCACCGTCAGACAACGCGTGGTATTGGTCTTCAAACGATACACTCCCTCGACTGGATAGCGGTCCAGTCGGACCTACGCACCTATTGGGCCGGGCTTCCTGGCGCCACAGGCTGAGGGAGTCAACTTAATGATTGATTACCGTTAACCTTTTTCTCAATATCTAGAGAAATCGCGGCAATCAGCCACTACATATACCTCACGAACCACGACGACTTTGAAGCGGTGTGTGAGTTTGGTGTCAGCGAGCGGCCATTCGCTGGCCGCCTTCGGGTGCCAAAATGAAACCCTGGACGCTGTAGACCCGGCCCCCATAGTGGCCGCCGGGGGCATACCAGACCCGCACTTCGGACCAGTCGTTGTCCTCCGACACGTCCATGACAGGGTTGTCGAGGCTGATTTCTCCGCCATTGAGCCAATTGGCGTGGTCCACGACGATCTCCCGATCGCTGACCAGGCGCCGCACCACGGCCACATGGCCGCGCTGGGAATTACCGTAGCTCTTCATGACCATGACCGAGCCGGCCTCGGGCGCGGACGAGCGTCCAAACCGCCCCGCCGCCTTGTCCCACCAGGTATAGGCGTCCCCCCAGATTCCGACCCCGGAATTGGCCCGTGCATAGGGTACGCACTGGAGCTTCGGCCCCTCGCGCAGCACGCGGGGGCGAGCGTCCGTCGAATGCCAGCCAACCGGCCCCGGGTCGTCGAAACTCGCGCAGCCTGAAAGGCCGATCGCCACAATGGCCGCAGACAAAGCAGGAAGAAGTTGCAGCTTCATAGTTTGTTAACCACCCAGAAGATGAGAGCAGCGAGGCGCCAAAACCCCGCTGTTACGCGAGCCCCATCCTCGCGCAACGCCCTCTCAAAGGCCGTTCAAATGAGAGACGTGTTTTAGTTCAAACTGCAACGGACCAGGAATTGCGCCAATGTCGCTGTTCGCGCTGGTTTACGCCGCGTAACCGCGACTGGGAATAATTTCCACAACTAATCCAAGGTCCGCCGGTATCGAAGGAGCGCAATTGCCATAGCCACCAGCATGAATGCGATCAGCGGCCAAATGTCGGCCATCATGTCGCCGAGATGACTGCCTTTCAGCATCACACCGCGTACGATGCGCATGAAATGCGTGTTTGGCAGCACGGACCCGACCCACTGAGCCCATTCCGGCATCCCGCGGAAGGGGAACATGAAGCCAGACAGCAGGATCGACGGCAGGAAGAAAAAGAACGTCATCTGCATCGCCTGCAGTTGGTTCGCAGCAACCGTCGAAATCGTGAATCCGATCGAGAGGTTCGCCGCGATGAAAAGCGCGAGTGCTATCGAAAGATCGACATACGACCCGAGCATAGGCACGCCGAACAATACCCGCGCGGCGACAAGCACGACCGAAACTTGAATGTAGCCCATGAAGATGTAAGGCAGAATCTTGCCCGCCATCACTTCGAACGGCTGGAGTGGCATAGCAAGCAGGTTTTCCATCGTGCCGCGCTCGACCTCGCGCGTGACGGCGAGCGCAGTGATCAACACCATCGTCATGGTGAGGATCACGCCGATCAACCCCGGCACGACGTTGTACGACGAGATGCCTTCCGGATTGTACCGTCGATGCACGACAATCTCGAACGGCGGTTGTGTCGGCCGGAGCGCCGAAAGTGCGCCGGTCAGCTCGCGCTTGAAGACGGTTGAAGGCAGCTGAGCCACCGCGCTCACGGCATTCGCCGCGGCCGCAGGATCGCTTGCATCCGCTTCGATCAGAATCTGTGGTCGCTCGCCCCGCGCGAGCTCGCGCGAAAATTCGGGTGGCACCGTCACGACGAACGCGACGCTCCCGCTCGCCAATAGTGCTGCCCCCTCGCGCTCGCCTTTGATGACGTTCGTAACCTGGAAATAGCCGGAGTTTTCGAGTGCCCGCACCAGCGTGCGCGAGTAGACGCTCGGATCCTGAATGTTCACTGCCGTCGGCAGGTGCTTGGGATCGCTGTTGATCGCATAGCCGAAGAGCACCAACTGCACGATCGGAATGCCGATGATCATTCCGAACGTCAGCCGGTCGCGGCGCATCTGAATGAGTTCCTTGAGAAACACCGCGCCGATCCGCGAGAGCGAAACACCGAACATGCGGATCACCCCGTCAGCCGCGCCCGAAATGGCGCCATCAGATGGATGAACACGTCCTCCAGGCTCGGGCTCGACTTCTCCCACGCGAACCCGGGCCGCGCGCGATGCGGCGCGATCGCTTGCTCGAGCTTCGCCTCATCCTTCCCGCTAACATGGAGCGTGACGCCAAAAACGGAGACCTGATCGATCCCTTCGCGCTGCTGTAGCTCGCCGGCGAGCGTGCGGACATCCTCGCCCGTCACGATCCACGTCGTGAGCGTTGAGCTTGCGATCACCTCGTCAACGGTGCCTCGCGCCAGCACGGTACCGTAGGCGAGATATACGATCCGGTCGCAGCGTTCCGCCTCATCCATGTAGTGGGTCGACACGAGGACGGTGAGTCCCTGTGCCGCGAGCTGATGAATTTCATCCCAGAAGTCGCGTCGCGCCTGCGGATCGACGCCGGCAGTGGGCTCGTCAAGAAGCAGCAACTGCGGTCGATGCAGGATGCAAGCGGCGAGGGCGAGTCGCTGCTTCCAACCGCCCGACAAAGTACCCGCCAGTTGTTGCTGCCGCTCCACAAGGCCAAGCCGTTGGATCGCCTGATCGACAGCGCGAACGCGATCGTCCATCTCATAAACGCGTGCGACGAAATCCAAGTTCTCGCGGATTGAGAGGTCCTCGTAGAACGAGAATTTCTGCGTCATGTAACCGACATTGCGTTTGATCTCGGCCGCTTGGCGCTTGATGTCGTAGCCCAGGCACGTGCCTGTGCCGCTGTCCGGCACAAGCAGCCCGCACAGCATGCGGATCGTCGTCGTCTTGCCGCTGCCGTTGGGGCCCAGGAACCCCCACACCTGCCCGCGCGGCACTTGAATGGAGAATTTGTCGACGACAGTGCGCTTGCCGAAACTCTTGGTAAGATTGCTGACGTCGATCGCGAGCGCGCCGTTCATGGCAGCGTCACGTCGATCGGTTGCCCGGGCATGAGCGCACCGCCCTCGGGCACCGCTTCGACCATCCAAACCAGCTTCTCGCGCGACCCGACGCTGTAGATAACGGGTGGCGTGAACTCCGCAGCGGAGGCGATGAACACGACGCGCCCTTTTAGACCGCTCGCGCACCCATCGCACGCAATGCCGACAACCATCCCGACAGCGAGCTTCGCGCGCAGTTGTTCGGGCACGAAGAAGCGCAGCTTCACGTTCTGCGGCGGCAGCATTTGAACGACCGCGCCGCCCGGCGGCACGAACTCGCCCGCCCGCCGGAGCGTGTCCTCGACCCGACCCGCGACCTTTGCCCGGATTCGCCGCTGGCTCAGCGCATACTCCGCGCGCGCCAGCGCCGCCGTAGCGCCTTCCGCGCTCGCCCGCGCGGCCGCAATCTCGTCGTTGCGCGCGCCTTTGCGTGCGAGTGCGAGATTGGCCTCGCTTTGCTTGACTTGCATCGCCGCCGCATCGCGCTGCGTGCGCCGTGTATCGAGCACCGCTTGCGAGACGAATCCGCGCTGCTTGAGTTCCTCCGCACGCTTGAATTCCGAATCGGCAAGCAAACGGTTCGCGCGCGCCTGCGTCAGCGCCGCCTCCAGCGCCGCGATCTCGTCGCTACGCCGGCCCTTTTCCAGATTGGCAAGCTGCGCTTCTGCCTGCCGCAACTGAGCGGCCGCCTGATCTCGTTGCGCTACCTGCGCATCCGCGTCCAGCGTGAACAGCGGATCGCCCACGTTCACTTGCGCGCCCCGTTTGACCAGAACTTCGCTCACCCAGCCGCCCTCTGGCGCCGCCACATAGACGTACTCACCTTCCGCGTAACCGGTCACCGTGCCTGGTGGTTCGCCGTTGCAGGCGCCGGCCAAGAGTGCAAAGACCATGGCGATGATGCGTTTCATGGCTCACTCCCAACAGTGATGCCCCGCAGGAACGTGTCTATGTGCTGTGTAACAAAGGCTTCAGCCTCTAACGGTGTGCTGTCGAACCGCTCGAAGGTGGTCCGCCAAATCGCCGAGAAGAGCAGGGGCGCAACCGCGGCGAACGCCGCATGGTGCGGATCGATCTCGCGAAAGCGACCTTCCTCGATGCCCCGTTCTATGATCGAACCGATGATCGCAACACCGCGCGAAATCACCTCGCGCTTGTAAGTCTCCGCAAGCTTTGGAAACCGCCCGCCCTCGCCGATGACGAGCCGCGGAAACTTCATCATCCGCTCGTCGCGTAGAAAGCCACCCATGAACGTGAGCACCCGCCGGAGCATCGCGTCGGCTGGGACGGCCCTATCGGAAGCCACCGCGCGCAGCTGCTCGACGCTGGGCAAGGGGATGGCGCGCACCAGTGCCTCGAACACGTCATCCTTGCTCTCGAAGTAGAGATAGATGGTGCCCTTGCTCACCCCGGCGCGGGCGGCGATGTCCTCAAGCCGGGCAGCGGCAAAGCCCTTCTCAAAGAAGACGTCGAGCGCCGCCTCCAGGACTTCTGCAGGCCGCGCATCCTTCCGTCGTTGCCACCGCTGAGTTCGAATGGGATCTGCCATGGTTAATTAAATAACTGACCAGTCATTTATTATCACCTATCGCGCTCGTGAACAAGATTAAGAACTGGTTACAGCTGAAACGTGCTTAACGCGTTGAAAAATAAGGAAAAAGATTTCAATCCAACGAGCCATGCGTGGCAGACAGACCTGACATGCAGCTAATGCAGTTGAATTCGCAGTATTGTGGACCACATACTAGTCCGTCAACAGAGACGAAACGCCGGCCCCGCCCGCAGGACCCAGAGGGGGCGGCAGATAGAAAGAAGGAGAGACGGCAATGAAGACAATGACGGTCATGATCGAATGGTCGGCGATCGCAGTCGCCCTGTACGCGACGCTCGCCTTGGCGCTTCCGGTCGAGACCTTTGCCGGCCTCGTCTAGCGCCCTCGCAAACCAAGCACCCGCAGAATTCAAAGGAGAATAACAATGCAAACGCTCACGACGCTCATTCAATGGTCCGCGATCACGTTTGTCGCCTACATCGGCATCTCGACGGCGTTTGTCGGGGCGCCCGGCTTCTTCGCCTAACGACCAATCCGGCCATTCAGCTTTGGGGCCCGCGGCAGATTAAAAGCCGCCGGGCCCCGAAGTCGTTTTGGTCCTCCGCGATCACCAAATGCCCGTCGCGCTGGCACAGATGGCGCAGATCCAGTGGCGCCAACGGGTCTGTTACGGTGACGGCAACGAGGGACCCCGCCGCCATATCCCGCAGCACTTTAGCTGTCATAAGCGACGGCATTGGACACTTGAGCCCCGTAAGGTCGAGTTGTCGCGCTGTCTTCCAATCCGGCCCGTTCATGGAAAGTTCGGTTGACCCCTCGCGCTTTGCCCGTAATTTCGTGAAAAGAACAATACGCGATGTAGGTCATCGCAAGCCATCGGATGACACCGGCCGAGGGCCACAAGGGGGACGGAAGAGTGTTCGGCGCAATAGCTCGCGAGTGGCGATTCATTTCCACCACCACCCGGCTGCTTCGCCGGATGGGCACGATCACGCCGGACTCGCCCCACACGGTCGCCGACATCATCGAGCACTGGGCCGAGAAGCGTCCGAAGAACGTCGCGATCTGGTTCGAAGACAGGAAATATACCTACCGCGAGTTCAACGCCGCCGCGAACCGTTACGCCCGTTGGGCTCAATCGTTGGGGCTAAAGCGCGGCGACGCCGTCGCGCTCCTGATGGAAAACCGCCCCGAGTACATGTTCGCCTGGGGCGGCCTCATCAAGATTGGCGTGACGGTCGCACTCATCAACACGAACCTGCGCGAACGCGCTCTCGCCCACAGCCTCGCGATCTCCGGCGCAAAGCATCTCGTGCTCGGCGCCGAACTTGCCGCCAACTACGCCTCCGCCGTGGACGACATGAAGGAAAAGCTCACGGTGTGGGCGACCGGCGGAGCAGTCGACGGTGCCGAAGGTCTCGACAAAGCGCTCGTCGCGCAGTCGGATGCCCCACTCCCCAAAGACGTTCGCAAGGACATGACCGCGAACGACAAGTGCTTCTTCATCTATACCTCCGGCACGACCGGTCTGCCGAAGGCCGCAAATATGAGCCATTTGCGCATTCAGATGATGATGCACTCGTTCGCCATCGCGATGAAATCGACCGAGCGCGACCGCATGTACGACGTGCTGCCGCTCTATCACTCCGCAGGCGGCGTCTGCGCGATCGGCTCCGTCTTGACCGTCGGTGGCTCCGTCATCATCCGGCGCAAGTTCTCGGCGACCGCGTTCTGGGACGATTGCGTGAAGTATCGCGCAACGCAGTTCCAGTACATCGGCGAACTCTGCCGCTATCTCTTGAACTCGCCGCCCCACAAGCTCGAACGGCGCCACAGCTTGCGCGTCGTGATGGGCAACGGCCTTCGTCCCGAAATCTGGCCCGCGTTCAAGGCACGCTTCCGCATCCCGAAGATCATCGAGTTCTACGGCGCCACCGAGGGTAATGTTTCGATGGTCAACGCCGACGGCAAGGTCGGCGCGATCGGCCGTATCCCGGGTTACATGCGCCGCGTCATCCAAACGCGCCTGGTGCAGTTCGACATCGAAAACGAGCAACCGGTTCGCACCGACAAGGGCTTCTGCGTCGAATGCAAGCCTGACGAAGCTGGCGAAGCGATCGGCAAGATCGACGAACAGCGCGGCCGCTTCGAGGGTTATTCGAAGGGCACGGACACGGAAAAGAAGATCCTGCGCGATGTCTTCGAAAAGGGCGACGCCTGGTTCCGCACCGGCGATCTGCTGAAGCGCGACAAGCAAAACTACTATTACTTCATCGACCGTATCGGTGACACGTTCCGCTGGAAGGGCGAAAACGTGGCGACGAGCGAAGTCGCCGAAGCGATCTCGATCTTCCCCGGTATCAAGGAAGCAAACGTCTACGGCGTGAAGGTGCCGGGCACCGATGGCCGCGCCGGCATGGCGGCTCTCGTCACCTCAGGTCAGCTCGACCTCGGTAAGTTCAAGGCGCACCTCGAAAAAAACCTGGCAGCCTACGCGCGCCCGGTCTTCCTGCGCATGCAGCCGGAAATCGAAATCACCGGCACGTTCAAGCATCGCAAGGTCGAACTGGTGAAAGAGGGCTACGACCCGCGCACGGTTGCCGACCCTCTCTACTTCCTCGACCCAGTCGACGGTCAATACGTGGCCCTGACCCCTGAACTCCACGACCGCCTCACGGCGGGCGAGATCAGGCTGTAAGGTGGACGCGTACGCAATCTCCGCTGATCCCGCACGTCTCGACATCGCGTTGATTCACCGCTGGCTCAGCCAAGAAAGCTATTGGTCGAGAGCGATCCCGCGCGAGATCGTCGAACGCGCGATCGCGAACGCGCTGAACTTCGCGATCTACCACGAGCGTGAAGGCCAAGTCGGTTACGCCCGCGTCGTCACCGACAGAGCGACCTTCGCCTACCTCGCCGACGTGTTCGTACTCGAGGGGCACCGCGGCAAAGGCCTGTCGAAGCGACTCATGCAAGCGATCGTCGACCATCCGGATTTGCAGGGCCTGCGCCGCTGGATGCTGGCAACACACGACGCGCACGATCTCTACGCCCAGTTCGGCTTCAAACCGGTCGTGGCCGAGCGCTTGATGGAGCGCGTCGACCCCGGCGTCTATGTGCGCAAGCAGAGCTGAGGCTACTCCGCCGCCGGCTTCGTCTCCTTTGCCGCCTGTTCGATCGCGTGCTTCTGGATCGTCGCCATCGCAGCTCCCATCGCGGCGCCGATGTACTTCTCCGAATGACGCGACGCGTCGTCGAAGCTGTCCTGCCGGTTGACGTTCGCCTTGTTGATCACCGGTGTCACGTGCCGCTGCCAAAGCTCGAACGACTTCTTGGTCTTGTCGAAGTCGGCCCAGTTGTGCGCAAGCTGCAGGAAGCAACCGAACTCGCCTTGCTTCGCTTGCAGGCGCTTGATCTGTGCAATCGCATCGTCCGGCGTGCCCACGACAATCACGCCGTCCTTGATGCCCTGCTCAAGGGGATCCATGTTCTTGTCTTGAGCGGCGCTGGCCGGATTGATCTTCGAGAAATAGTCCGCCCATTTGTGGAAGCCATAGCGGATGTTCTCCATCGCCTGCTGCTTCGTCTCGGCGATATGCATGGGCGCAACCAACCGCAGCCGCTCCGGATCCATTTTGCGTCCGTGCTCGGCCGCAACGTCGTTCGCGATCTTCCAATTGATGCCGAGCGCGTCATAGCCGCCCGTCTGCGTCGCCGCCACGCACAGCATGCCGAACCCGTGCTTGCCCGCAAGCTTGCCGCCCGACGGCGTGACGCTGGATGCGACGCAAATCTCCGGATGCGGCCAAGTGTACGGCCGAAGCTGCGAAATCGCGTTCGAGAGGTTGAACCAGTCTGTCTTCTTCGTAACGCGTTCGCCCTTGAACAGCTGCAGGATCACGTCGATCGCCTCAACCATACGGTCGCGCTGGGTGTTCGGATCGATGCCGAGTTGGAACGCATCGGACGGCAACAGGCCGGGCCCGACGCCGAACATCACGCGTCCGCGCGTCTGATGATCGAGCTGGATCATGCGGTTCGCGACGGTGAGCGGGTTGTGATAGGGCAGCGACACGACGCCCGTCCCAAGCTTGATCCGCTTCGTCCGTTCTGCGGCGGCCGCAATGAACAGTTCCGGCGAGGCGATGATCTCGTAACCGGCGGAGTGGTGCTCACCAACCCACGCCTCGTCATAGCCGAGCCGGTCCAGATGCTCGATCAGCTCCAGGTCTCGATGCAAACAGAGCGTCGGATCTTCGTCGAGCGGATGAAACGGGGCGAGAAAGATGCCGTTACGGAGTTTGATGGTCATAGCGCAATCCTCAATGCAACAATGGCGAAGCGCCGGACACTGACATATTGTCGACGCATTGTCAGCGCC
>CXWJ01001669.1_pt1 | contig 11910 bp, 8 predicted proteins | sample 590841 | NCBI WGS metagenome assembly CXWJ01 (sample SAMEA3498367, study PRJEB10139) | wastewater metagenome | biome: wastewater treatment plant; material: activated sludge | place: Austria | collected 2015-01-21 | reverse complement strand
TAGGATTCGAACCTAGACAGGCAGAGTCAGAGTCTGCAGTCCTACCATTAGACGATCCCCCAATGGCGGGGCGCCTTCATAAACCCGCGAGCGCTGCCCCGCAAGCCTTCGCGCCGCCCCCTAAACACCCTACAATTTGGGCCCTTGCAGGACCTCTCAATGGCAATTCGCGCCGAACAATTCGACTTTCTATCAAACCTGGACACGTTAACGGCCGTGGTCGCGGGCGCCATTCTGGCCACGGCTGGCGGCTTCATCGGCTCACAGATCGAACACCGCGTCGATCTGCGCCGGCGCGAACGCCAAGCGGCTCTCTTCTTCGGCGAGATCATGTCGCTTTTGACTGTATCGGTCGCCGCCGCTCAGCGTGCGCGAGGTATCGGAGATCCCTATGGGCCGGTAACGATGCGCATCCTGCGAACGATCCGGCGCGAACTCGACATCTACGATCGCAATCGCGAGCGGTTGTTCGAACTGCGAGATCCTGCATTGCGCGCCCGCATACACACGGCACTTTTGCGCACGACAATGGGTGTTGAGGGTGCGCTGGAGTCGGCGACCGAAGCTGTCGACATCCAGACTGAGTTCCAAATGTCGCCCGACATGAGCTCTGCTAGGCGCGAGCACTTGGACGCAAAACTCGCGCAGCGGCTACGCCTGCGTGACGGTGGCTTCGACTTCCTGGTCGAAGCGTCCGAACAAGCTACAAAATTGGCGAAGGAACTCGAACCGATCGCAAAGGTCGATTTCGAGAAGTTGGTGAAGGCGACGCGCGACGCTTGAAGCGTCAGTCCGCGATCAACCCATGCCCATAAACGGGATCGCGCCCGGGCGCGCCCAGATCGCGCGCTCGCGCCGCCAGCGCCTCGATGGCGGCGTCCGCATCCCGCACATTCGGCACATTGATCAACACTGCCAGCCGGGCCGCAACGAAGGGCGCCGCATAAGACGTTCCGGAAACTTTGTCGATCAGACCTTTGTGATCGGCGACTTCCAAATTCACGCCTGGCGCAGCGAAATCGACGTAGTCGCCTTGGTTCGCATAGAGATAGACGCGGGCGCTGTCGTCGACAGCCGTCACGCCGACAACCCTGTCGTAAGCAGCCGGAAACTGGGGCGCACCACGCGGCCCTTCGTTGCCGACAGCGGCCACCAGAACGTGCCCGCTCTTCGTCAACCGGCCGATCATGGCCTCGAGGATCGGATTGGCGGGTCCGGTCAAGCTCAGATTGATCACAGCGACCTTCAGGCTGGCCAGCCAATCGAGCCCTCGCACGATCGCGTCCGCCGTGGCGATCTCGCGGCCATCCGACGACAATGTGAAAACATTGGCGGCAAACACGGTAGCGCCTGGAGCTGCCCCTGCGATAAGCGAAGCAACGGCCGTGCCGTGCGCATCCGGCAATGCAGCCGCTGTCGCATCGAATGACCGCTCAGTAACCGCAACCTGCTTGAGCAATGGGTGTTTCGCGTCCACCCCGGCGTCAACAAGCCCGACTTTCGCATGCACTCGGCTCTTGGCACCCGCCGCACGGGGGATCGGTGCGGTCTGCGCAGCACCGGCCGCGGGACTGTAGATATGGTTGAACGTAACAATGCTTTTCGGATCGAGGGCCTGCAGCGCCTCGAACGCAGCACGCTCGCTCATGCCTTTGGGCACAGCAACGCGCAATGCCGAAGCTCCGATCGTCACCACGCGGAAGCTCTCGACCAACCGAAACCCCTTGGCGGCAAGCCGCGCGGTAAAATCGCCGCGACTTGTCAGAACGATGGCTTCGCCTTCGCGCACATCGTCGCCAGCGTCGTTGCGCGAGACGGACACGAGATCGTCATCATCCACGCCGCGCCCAGAATGCCCTGATCCGGACACGGAACCTTCGCCGCCCTCTCCACGGCCGCCGTTTCCGGACTCGCCACCTTCGCCGCCATCGTCCGTGCTGCCGCTTTCGCCGCCGTCGTCCGAGCCGCCGCTTTCGCCGCCGTCGTCCGAGCCGCCGCTTTCGCCGCCGTCGTCCGAGCCGCCGCCTTCGCCGCCATCTGAGTCGGGCGAATCCCCGTCGTTTGAGTCGCGGTCGTCGCTATCACCGCCTCCGCCCCTTCCCGAGCTAGCGCCAGCCGGCCCAGCCAGGGCAAAGGCCAGGGCAAGGCATGCGAAACAGTAAAGAACGGCGCTTTTCAGTCGGGCAGTCACGGGCGAATCCGGCAGTTAGCTGTGGTTCAAATTCTAGGTTGAAACTGGCCCCTGAGTCCTAGGCTATATTCCTACCGGTTAATGGAATAACCCGCCCCGCCCGTTCGTTGTATTGGTGCACGCGCGTATGACAAGTCCCAACGAAGACCTTCGGCGAGCCATTGCGGCAATGTTGCCGCGGCTAAGGCGCTTTGGGAGCGCGCTGGCGGGCTCAGTGGAACAGGGCGACGACATCGTACAGGCGGCGATCGAGCGGGTCTTAACCAAGGCGGACCAGTGGCAATCTGGCACCAGCCTGGAAAGTTGGACTTTCAAGATCATGCAGAATATCTGGCGCGACGAGCTTCGCCGCCGCCGGACGGACGAGAAGAAGCAGGTACTGAACAGTGCCGGCGCAGAAGATTCGGTGGACGGACATAGCGTGGCAGAGACGATGTTGATGCTGAACAAGACAAGGAACTGCTTCTCCAAACTGCCGGAGGAGCAGAGGCTGGCGCTCGCGCTGGTTGTGCTTGACGGACGTTCCTACCGTGAAGCGGCCGATCAATTGGAGATTCCCATCGGAACGCTCATGAGCCGCCTCTCCCGCGGCCGCGATGCGTTGCGGCGGATGATCGAAGACAACAACAAGACAGAAGCGCTGCGGACAATCTAATGACGACGATCGATACCGAAACCCTAATGGCCTTTGCCGATGGCGAGTTGACCGAAGAGCGCGCCGCCGAGATCGCGGCCGCGCTTGCGGCGAGCCCGGCGTTGCGCGCCCAGCTGCAGGCGCTACGCGACACAGATGGTCTGTTGCGCGCTGCAGTCCCGGCAAGCCTCGACGTGCCGGAACGCTTTGTGCAGTTGCTGCAGGTCCAGCCGACAGCGAACATCATCCCGTTGAAGCGTCCTCATCGTACCGCTTGGTGGATGCCCACAGGGGCGGCCATCGCTGCAGCCCTAGCGGTTTGGGTGGCCAGTTCCAGCTTGGTGACCACTCAAACAGCCGGCTGGCTACGTCACGTCGAAGACGGCGTTGCTATTTCCGGAACGCTGGAGGCCGCCGCCGTGAACACGCGATCGGGCGAGCTCGTGCGTTATGCCGATCTCAATGTTCGCCCGGTTGTCAGCTTCGTCGCCAACGACGGCCGCTCGTGCCGTGAGCTGCATGTCCGCGACAAAGAGATGGCCGCGCGCATTATTGCCTGCCGCGATCTGCACGAGAACGAGTGGTGCATTGAGGCCCTGGCCAGCATTCCGACACAGGAATTCCCCGACACGTACAAGCCGGCCAGCGCGCCTCGCAACCCGGTCATCGACGCCGCATTCGCTCGTATCGGGGTTAAATCGACGATGGGCGCAGAAGAAGAGAACGCCGCCATTGCAAGAAAATGGAAGGCGCAATAACCCGCGTCAGACCGCCATCCCGCGTTCGACGATCGCAGTACGGTAGGCCTCGAACAAGGCCTGCAAATGCTTCGCGTCCGCCGTCTTGAGCGGCGTGGACTGTGACGAAAGTTCGTGCTCCAGCGCCGCCGCGGCGGCCGACAAGGCATCCGCACCCGCCATTGCCGCGGAACTCTTGAATGCATGCACGAGGCGAACCGCGTCTTTCGACACGGCAAACTTAGCCGCGACGCGGTGCAGTTCGTTCAATTTCGCGGCTGTGTCGCTTAGGAACGTATCGACGAGCAGACGGAACATTTCCTCGGACGTATCTTTGCGGAACGCCTCCAACGTCGCCCAATTGACCACCGGACGTTCGGTAGCAACCCCTCCGCTAACCGCCCCTTCATCGCACATAGCGGCACCGCGAAGGGCATTGGCGATCGCGATGATCAGCTCCTCGGTCTTGAAGGGCTTCGACACATAAGCGTTCATCCCCGCGGCGCGGCACTCGTTGAAATCGCTGCTCAAGGCATTCGCAGTAAGCGCGATGATCGGCACGCTCGCGATAGGACTCTTCATCGCGCGCACGGTACGCGACGCCTCCAGCCCGTCCATTTCCGGCATATGCACGTCCATCAGTACGACATCATACCTAGCATGGCGCAGTGCATCCACGGCTTCCACGCCGTTGCCCACTGTCACCAGTGTCATTCCGAACCTCGACAGCACCGCCTTCACCACAAGCTGGTTGGTGGCGTTGTCCTCAGCGACAAGCACGCGTAACGGGCGCCCGAGACCCTGCAGCAGCTGCAAGCCTTCTTCGAACGCTTGATTTACGGCAGACGGGTTCAGCGTGTTCCCATCGGTCTCGCTCGCAGCGCGCAACGGCAACTCGAACCAGAAAAGCGATCCTTGGCCGGGGTTGCTCTCGACACCGATGTCGCCCCCCATCCGCTTGACGAGTTTCTTCGATATCGCAAGTCCGAGGCCGGACCCTCCAAACCGGCGAGAGATCGTGGCATTGGCCTGCGTGAAGCTATTGAAAAGGCGGGGCAGATGCTCGGGATCGATCCCAATACCGGTATCGCGCACGTCAATTCTCAGTCTCTGACCATCGACGCTACGCACCGAGACGCTCACGCGCCCGCGGTCTGTGAACTTAACCGCGTTGCCGATCAGATTGAGCAGGACTTGCCGTACGCGACCGGCATCCGCCCGAATAAAGCGTGGCACTTCCGGCCCTATCGACAGGTCAAGCCGAACGGACTTTGCATTCGCCCGCGGCATAACGATGTCATTCGCATAGGACAACAAGGAGTGCAGATCGAACGGTACGTCCTCGAGCTCCACCGAATCGGCCTCCAGCTTCGAGAAGTCGAGCACGTCGTTGATAATGCGCAGAAGCCCCTCGCCGGACTCGCGGATCGTGTTCACGAAGCGTCGTTGTTCCTGCGTCAAATCCGTATCGAGCAGAACGCCGGTCATACCGAGAACACCATTCATGGGCGTGCGGATCTCGTGGCTCATCATTGCCAAGAACTCCGACTTCGCTCGGTTCGCCGCCTCCGCCGCATCTCGCGCGCGCATCAGCGCCTGTTGCGCGATTTGCTGCCGGTAGATCGCGACCGTCGCCGCGATGATCGTGAAGAGCACGACGGGAATCTGTTCCACGAGTGCCGACAGATTGGCGAGTGTTCCACCGCTCAGGAAATACGCGGCGCAAGCGGCCATCGTCCCAACAGTCAGCAGCAATACGAAGCCGCCGAACTCGGTCACCATGGCCAACAACGCAATCCCCAAAAGCCACGTCACCAACCAGACGGGAGACCCGCCGTTCATCAACAGCATGAACGAGAAGAAGAACGGCAGACAGTACGTCACCGTCGAGTACCAGACCACTGGCCCGAGAGTGCGCCGTTGCGCCGTCGGCAGCAACATGACGGCACACGTCATCAAACACAGGGCGCTGCCGACCAACCGAAGCTCGGCACTCTCGTAGGCTTGCGGGAAATAGTGCTGCCAGATCACATAGTAGAGCGGCATCCCGACAATACCGAACGCGGCGACGGCCAGAACGATTGGCTCGACCGACTTGTACGAACGCTCGAGCGAGGCTTGAAGCGCTGTCGCAACGGATGCACGACCGGCCTTCTCGTCGTCGCTCGACGAGCCCTTTGCGCCTGTTGTGCCGGACAACTGCTTTTGCATCGCTAACCCAGGATCAGAGCCGCAATCCTAAGGCGTTGGCACTTAAGGTCCACCTAAGCGGCCGCGTCTAAAGATGATACATTAAGCGAATGCTAAGGAACGAGTCGTTGCGATACTGGCGCAAGACCGCATCGTGGTCGTCGGCGCGCAAAACAAAAGCCCCCTCGAGTTCCAAACGCAAGGACTCGTAAAGCCTGGTAGATGCTTCCAGGGTGGCGTAAACGGAGCCTCTCTCGATGTCGACCAACGCGCCCAGCAGGGCCGTGCTGTCGCCATCGTCGTTGAAGGCGAACCGTGCTCCGACGAAGAAGTCCTTGTCATAGATGGTCGGCGGTGCGGACTTCGGCCGGTCGTCCCAGTCGAACTCCAAAATCAAGCCCAGGTCCCATTTGGTGTCCGCGATTTGCGCCAACGTATGCTCGACGCCGACCACGACCGCGGAAAATCGCCGCGCGTCGGCACCACGGTGCCCGTCGCGCGTAATCGCTTCAAGCTTCAGAAGCGTTTGATCGAGCGTTGCCTGAACATCGAGGCCCGCCTGATCGATCACGTCGTACACCGGCACGAGGGCACTGCCGTCGAACTCAAACCGTGGCTCGCGGCTTGTACCGCTGAAGTACGACACGCCAATGTCAAAGTCGTCGACACGCCCCTTGAGGCGTCCTGCAAGGTCAACCCGACCGGTCCTATCATCCGACTCATATTGCGCCCGATCTTCGGCGATTGGAATCGCAGGCCGAAGACGCCCCTCGGCTCCAGGAAATGTCCGGGGACGAAACGCCGGGAGCACCAGCGCCGCCGCCTCGAAGTCCGCGACGTGGCCACGCAGCAGTAGCATCGGTTGGCCGAGCTTCTCGTCCCCTTTGGGCTCTTCGACGAGGTCGGTTTGATTGACGATATCGACAAGTTTCCGTGACTCCGTCACGCCCCAATAGACCTTGCTAACCCCGAGCCGCAGGTCCAAATGTTCCGAATAAACATTGACCGCAGCTTCGCGCAGATCGGCGTGCGATCTTTCGTCGTCGATCGTGTCGAGCCTGAGGAATGGCGCGACATCGATGACCACGTCGTTGTCAGCCGACGCCCACGACACCTTCGCGTGGCCGACGATCGAACCCTGCAGGAGATCGCGATCTTGCAGCGAGTAGGCCGGACGCATCGTAAAGGCGCGCAGTTCGACCCCAACGCTGCCGCGCAGCGTCAGCGTACCTCCGTCCGCCATAGCCGTCTGCACGCCCGCAGCAACCGTGAGGAGCGGGAGAAGACCGATCTTTCTGTTTCTTCCCCGCCCAAACACGTAAACGAATTCTTACCTAAGCCGCTCCATCGCCTGCTCAGTAAAGTCGCTTTCGGTTAACCCCGTGCTAAATTTGACAACGGCGACATCGAGCTNNACCATCAACAGCTGGTGCGGCCGCCAATAGCGGCCCTCATACTGCTTGTAGTTCGCGAGGGTCAGTGTCTTCAGGAGACGATCTTCCTGATTGTAGAATTCGATCTTGCGGAACTGATAGTCCGTCAAATCGACCCAAGCAACTTGCCGCTTGTAGCCTGAATTCTCGTAGAGCGGCTTACGCTGCACGACATGGCACTGGCGGCTCGCGTCGGGAGCAGGACAAGCCTCGTCGCGCACCCACAAATAGTCGTACTTACCGAGCTCTTGCGCCGTCAGATCTTCGTAGGCGAATTCGCTACCGAGAAACGGACCGGACTTGTTCGCGGACGCAATCCGCTTCACGCGCGAGATCGCCGGAAGAAATATCCATTGATCGTCCGACGTCAAAATCTTGGTGTGCGTCAGCAGAACGGTGCCTTGAACGTCCTTTGGCGTCTCGAAGAAGATCATCGACTTGTCGCCGACATCGTTGTTCGGCCCCTCAAGGACACTCATGCGCAGAGTCCGCCGGCTAACTTCCACGCCATCGCTCATCAATGACATGGCCATCTCCGACTTGGTGTCGGAAAAACCCGCGTCGCGGCGGATCGACTCGGCTGTAATCTCGCGGCCCTTCGCCTTCGGATCCGCCGGCCACTGCGAGGCCGCATCGGCCGAGAGCACCGACGCCGCGACAAGCACCGCGGATACGCTCAAAACATGTTTCTTCGACATGACTTCTCTCCTCAAGATCCCGCCGACGGCACTGGTCCTGCCACGCCCGACCAAGCAAACCCACCCGCCTCGCGCTGAACGCTCTGCGTCGCCGGGCGCTCGGCCAACAGGTCGTCCGGCCACGGCACGATCAGCCTCTCACGCGCGATCGCTGCACACACGTCGATCACCCGGTTCATCTCCTCGACGCTCAAACGCGCGTTCACCGACAGCCGGATGATCCCCCGATTCTTCGGCGTCGCCGGTGAACAGAACACGGCGCCGAAAACGCCGCGCGCTTCCAACGCCTCGCGCAAGGCACGCGTTTGTCCGTCGGTTCCCGACTGAAGCGCGATGATCTGCGTCCCGCTAGGTTCGACGGCAAATCCGATCCGCTGCAGCCCTTGGCGCAGATAAGCGGTGTTGCTCCAAAGATGCTCGCGCCGCCACCCTTCTTCTTTGACGACCTTGAGTGTGGCGGATAGCCCGGCAATCTCGTGCAAAAGTACCGCCGACGAAAAGATCGCGGGCTTGGCCTCGTACGGGAAGTAGCTCATCACGCGCGATGGACCTGCCACCACGCCCGCGCGTGTCGCGAACGCCTTGGACAAGCTAAACGTCCGATAGTGCACACGGTCAGCCAGGCCCATTTCGTGTACCAGACCTTGCCCATGTGCCCCGCAAACGCCGACCGCATGCGACTCGTCGACCACAACAGTGCATCCCTCACGCTCGGCGACCGCGACTATCTCCCTCAATGGGCAAACTGTGCCGAACGCCGAGTAGATCGAGTCGACTAGGATTAGGCCTGGCCCATACCGCTTCACCATCTTCTCCAGCTGCGCAGGATCGTTGTGCCGGAACGGATGAGCCCTTGCCCTCGCCATCTGCGCCCCATCCCACAAGGATGCGTGCGCATACTGATCCAAATACACAGGCGCGCCCGAATCCGCGAGCGCCTGAACCAGCCCCGTGTTTGCGCTCCAACCCGACTGGCAAAGTACAACCGCTTCGGCACCGAGGAATTCTGCCATCTCGCGCTCGAACTGGCCCTGCAGGCTGGTTTCGTTCAAGTAGACCGCCGACATGAACACGCCTTCGTCGTGCGCCATCAACATATCCGCTTGGGCCTTGACGATTTCGGGATGGCCGCCGAGGCCCAAGTAGTCATTGCTCCATAGCTGCACGGAACCGGGCCCCGGCGCCTCGCCGGCAACAAGATGGCCGCCGTCCTTGGTCATACGCTCGAAATACGCGTCGACGCGTTGACGTAGCGGCTCGTTCTCGGTAACGCCGGAGATGCGTCGCGTCGGATGCCACGCGAACAGCTGGAGTTCGCGATCGCAGATCAGCAGAAGCGGCGCCAGGATCAAGAAGTCCGACACCAGGGCGAAGCCGAACGTGATGACCGTTAGGGCGCCGAGCGTCGCGTTCACGCCGAACGAAGAGAAGCTCAGCACAGTGAAGCCGAAGCACATCACGGTCATGGTGAAGATCATCGCCTTGCCCGTGGACGTGAAGGCGTACTCGACCGCCTGGTCAGGCGTCATGCCCAGAATACGACGCGCGCGCGAGTAGCGCGACAGGTAGTGAATCGTGTCATCGACCACGATGCCGAACGTCATGGCAGCCACGATCGACACCGCCACGTTCATTTCGGCCACAAGAAAGCCCCAAAGCCCGAGCGCCATAACCGCCGGCACGAAATCGCCCACAAGCGACACGAGCGCAAGCTTGTAACTGCGCAAACCGACGATCAGGATCAGCGAAACGAGGAAGATCGCGACCGATGTACCGCCGATCATCAGCTCGACGTTGCGTTCCGACAGGTGCGCGAACATCAACGACAGACCAGTTCCCTGCGCGGCCATGCTCGGCCCGCCGTGCGTCTTCAGCCAATGCTCGAACCGCTCGGACAACGGTAACAGCACGTCGGACGGCAAGTTCTTACCACCCTTGCCCACCACGATTGTCACCCGCGACGCATCGCGCGAAGCGGTGATGCGATCGGTCAAGCTCAAGCCCTGCGGCAACGACATCTCGTAGAGCAGGAGGTATTGCGCGATTTCACCCCGGCTTGTGGGCAGGCGGTCGTATTCGGCATAGTCGCCGTGAACGTTGCGGTTCACGCGCTTCACGATGTCGCTGACGGCGACCACGTTCAGGACTTCGGGCTGTTTGCGGAGCCAGGTCGTGAACTCATGCAGCTTCGCCATGTATTCCGGGCTCTCGACGCCACCGTGAGCCTTGGCGGAAACCGAGAATTCCAGAACGTCGAACCCGGTTAGTTTCTTCAATACGGCATCGGTGTCGCGCCGGAACTCGAATGTTTTGTCGAAGTAGCCGACCCAGTTCTCCGACTGGCGCATGTGCAAAATGCCGACGGCAAGCACAAGCACCAACGTCGCCATCGTGACTAGGACTTGGCCGGGCTTGGCATTCACGAATTTCGCCGCTTCTTTGAGGGCGATGTGCGTGACGCTGGTCTTCGGATCGACGGGAACCGAGAAAATCTGCAACAGCGCCGGTGTTAGGCTGAATGACAGCACGAACGCCACCGCGACGCCGATCGCGGAGATGTTGCCGAGGTCGTGAAACGGTGGCGCGTCGGACGCGTTCATGCTTAAGAAGCCGATCGCGGTCGTAAGGCTGGTTAAAAAGATCGGGAAGATATTGGACTCGACCGCCCCAAGCGCCGACACGCGGTTCGATGCGCCCAAACGGCAGCCGTCCACATACTCGGCGATCAAATGGACCCCGTACGCCAACGCAACGGTCAACACGATGAACGGTGCGGGCGCCGTTCCCGCACTGAGCACGATACCCATCGCGCCGGCCGATCCCATCGCGATCAGCATCGAAAGGCCCGCGACCGTCATGGCAATCGCTGTCGCCGCCCACGATCTGAGCAGTAGATAGAGTATCACAGCCATCGCCGCCAGCATCAGCGGGACGAGGTAGACAGTATCGCGCTGCTGTGCTTCCCCAAACGCCTGCATCACCATGGCGTTGCCGGTGAAATACAGACGCATGTCCGGATGCTTGTCGCGGAAAGAGTCTTTTACCGCAGTCAAGTATGCGGAAATCTCCCGAACACTCGCGGTGTCGTCGCGCGGAAACTGAAAGTTGACCCGAACGCCGGCGACGGCGCCGTTGGGCGAGATCAGCAAGCCCTTCAGCAACGGATCACGAAGTGCAATGGCCCGAACCTCAGAGAGTTCGACCGGCGAATATCCAAACCCCGGCGGCACCAAGTCGCCGATCGCGACTTCGTCACTGTCGCCGCGGGAGTGCTGGAAGTTCGTAATTGAGTCGACGCGCGTGGCGAATGGAGCCGCCCAAAGACGTTCCGTGAGCTCAAGCATCGCGCTGAGCCCCTGGCGCGTAAAGACGTCGCCACCCTTCGGCTCGACGGCAACCAGCACGTCGTTCGTCTGCGTGTAGTCTTTCTCGAGTTTCGTCAGAAGCTTGAGCTCGGGGTTCTCCGGTCCGAAGAACACGCGATTGTCCATCGTGGACTTGAGCTCAAGCGCTTGCCACGCGGCCACGGCCGCCACCAGGGCGTAGAAAAAGACGACGTGCCACCGGTAACGGTGGAGCCACTGGCAGTAGTTGTACGCCAGCGTCCCCTCAGACTCGCGAACGGCGTTTGTCAGCTTTGAGCTTTTCATGACTTGGAATCCCGATCCAGCCAACGATCGGCTGCGCGGCGCAAATCCTTGGCCGCCGACCTCAGCGATGCGACGGCACTGTTGACGAGTCTTTCGTTTTCATCGGCTGCGCTGTGTGCTGCGATGAGGTCTCGCGGCCACGGATCCAGCACACGGTCGCGCGCAATCGCGGCGAAGGCGTCGATCACGCGGTTAAGGTCGTTTTCGCGCAACCGCGCATTCACGGATAGGCGGATGACACCATGGTTCTTCGGCGTCGCTGGTGCGCAAAACACAGCGCCGAACACGTCACGATCCTCCAGCTCGTCCCGCAGTGCGCGCGTCTGCATGTCGTTGCCGCTATGGAGAGCGATGATCTGGGATGTACTTTGATCAAC
>CXWJ01006772.1_pt1 | contig 11916 bp, 15 predicted proteins | sample 590841 | NCBI WGS metagenome assembly CXWJ01 (sample SAMEA3498367, study PRJEB10139) | wastewater metagenome | biome: wastewater treatment plant; material: activated sludge | place: Austria | collected 2015-01-21 | reverse complement strand
CTCCTGATACGCCGCGCGGTGTTTGGGTTCGAGGTATTGCCTCGCATCGAGTAGGGCCTGGCCAAACTCCCATGGCTCCGGTGCCAATGGGGGAGCGATGGTAAACGAACCGTCCGTAAACACTATCACCGAAGCACCCGGTTTCCCACTCAACGGGATCACGTGCTCGATGGTTTTACCTTCACAGAGTGTCCAGTTCAGTGTGAGCCCTGGAAAGTGTTTCGTGAAGGCCACCTTTTCCATATTGGCCTTCCATTTGTCTTCAGTGGGCATAGCGGTGATGGGGATCGTCTACGGCTGCTTGAGCGGAATGAGCTGCTGAGGAACCGGGTGGTCTGGCATGAGCAAGCGAGTCACGACCTCCCCTCGGAGAACATGGCGTTCCATGATCTCAGTCACGTCAGCTTCTGATCCGATCCAATACCAGACGCCTTCAGGATAGATCACCACGCTCGGACCGAGTTCACAATGATCCAGGCAGCCTGCTTTATTGGCTCGGACGACACCTTTCAGATTGAGTCGTTTGGCTTCACTCTTGAAATGGGCGTGAAGCTTTTCAGATCCTAAATTGGCACAACAACCACGCGGGTCATCCTTCGGACGCTGATTGGTGCATACGAAAATATGTCGCTGAAATGGTGGCATAGACGTGTTTGCTAGACGGGCATCGTTAAGGTATTGAGCCGTTCCATCAGGACGGTGACGTCTCGGTTGCTGAGGAACTGAGATGTCTGTTGAGGCGCGTTTAGCATCGTCATGATTTCATGTAGTCGCAACGAGGCACGTCGAAATTCGTCAGCTTTGGACAGTTCAGAAACAAATCCAGATCGCAATTTATCGAATTCGGAAAGGATGGCGCGAAAATCTCGCTGGAAGTCTTTGTGCAAGGAACAGGATGTACAGTACCACCGTGGGTGTTGATCTGACGATGGCGACAAACGATCATAGGGGCGTCCAAAAAAATCTTTCCCCAGCGACAACTTGGTCAGTGGGCTACTAGGGGATCCACAGGCCTGACAGGAGTGATTCCAGGCGTCCATTTCTACCTCCTCACAACGGCGAACGCGCATCTTACAACATGACTTTCCGGACTGTCCATGGTCCGTGGTTCGTGGAGATGCCAAAAACAGTACCTGATCGGGCTGAGGTCCAGAGGTCTGAGGTATAATAACTGATAGGTGTCGGGGTGCCTAGCCAAGGGGAGGGGGAGTCAGCATGGTGATCGGCGTTCCAAAGGAAATGAAAGATCACGAGTATCGAGTCAGCCTAACGCCAGATAGTGCTGCGAGCTTGTGCCAAAATGGACACGAAGTCTGGATCGAACCATCAGCTGGTGTGGGGAGTGGGTTTTCGGATGATGAGTACCGTAAGGTCGGCGCCACGATCGCGAGTTCAAAGGCTGAGGTGTTCGAAAAGTCGGAGCTGATTTTGAAGGTTAAGGAGCCGATGCTGTCCGAATGTGTCCTATTTCGTCCCGGTCACGTCTTGTTCACGTACTTGCATCTTGCTGCCGTTCCGGATGTCACGAAAGAATTACTCGGCCGAAAAGTTACTGCGATTGCCTATGAGACAACTGAGGCCAAGGATGGGAGTCTTCCTATGCTCAGGCCGATGAGCGAAATTGCGGGTCGGATGTCGATCCAGATCGGCGCCCACTATCTTGAGAGAACCCATGGAGGACGTGGAGTCTTGTTGGGAGGGGTTCCAGGTGTGGAACCGGGTCGAGTGGTGGTCCTCGGAGCTGGAATTGTCGGCGCTTCTGCCGTGCGGATGGCTGTGGGGTTAGGAGCGCAGGTGACAGTGATCAATCTCGATATTGAGCGGTTACGTGTCCTTGATGATCAGTATCATGGGCGCATTGTCACCCGTGCTGCGAGTCCTGCTGCCATTGAAGAAGCCGTCTGTTCGGCAGATCTGGTGATTGGTGCGGTGCTTGTTCCAGGCGCCAAGGCCCCCAAGTTGGTGTCGCGTGTGCTGGTTTCACAGATGAGGCCAGGTTCCGTGATCGTCGATGTCGCAGTCGATCAGGGCGGCTGTATCGAGACAACTCGACCAACGACCCATTCTGACCCAGTGTATTTACTGGAGGAGGTGATCCACTATTGTGTAGCCAACATGCCCGGAATTGTTCCTCGCACATCCACCTATGCTCTCACCAATGCGACTATGCCGTATCTGCTCCACCTTGCCTCCGAAGGGGTGGAGCGAGCTATTCGCTCAGACCCTGGTTTGGCTAAGGGAGTCAACTTGAAAGAGGGAAAAGTGACACATTCCGGTGTGGCGGAATCGCATGGGTTGCCTTTTACCCCTCTTTTGTAAGACAATCACATCTTCGATTGAGTGCTTGGTCTTGTCGGGGCGTAGCGCAGCCCGGTAGCGCACTGCGTTCGGGACGCAGGGGTCGGAGGTTCAAATCCTCTCGCCCCGACCAAACCAAGCATCCTTAATCAGGGGTCTCCTCTTCAGCTATCAGGTCAGTTCTTCTCTCTTCATTCACTCACAACCAGTGCCAGGATCATTCGCGTCAGTGGTCTGTTACTGTCTCTATTTCAAGCCATCATCGGCTGAACATCTCTCTTCTTAATCGTTCGACGAGTGAGAGGAAACTTCATGTGGCGTGCATCAGTGCCTCTGTCAGTTGGGGTACCGGATAGTCATCGTCTGTCATAATGATCCTACATTCAAATCAACGGGCAACTTCTCTACATCCCATCTGGCACCGGGTTGTTGATGGAGTAGTCGGGAGACCCTCTTTAGGTCGTCCGATCCTGTTCTTGGTCCGTTCTGTTGTCTTTGCGGGAAATTAAACCCTCAAGAAATCTTGGCATTATGACGACATAGTCAGGGCACAGATTTGGCAAAACGCGTGACGCTCCTGAAGAGGTATGAGAATATCCGCAGTGCGGAGCCGCAGGGGCTTGTGGAGGATGCAGGCTCGGCTGGAGGCACATGACTCAACCTGCCCATGAGCAGCCGGTGCGGGCTCGTATTGTTGTGCATGGTCGTGTGCAAGGGGTGGGGTTTCGTGCCTTTGCAGCAGGAGTAGCCTCAGATCTTCGACTGGTCGGTGGAGTGTGGAATCATCCCGATGGTCGAGTCGAGCTCGAGGTTGAGGGCCAGAAGGTTGGGATTGAAATGCTTGAGCGTCAGCTGCGGATCGGTCCTTCTGCTGCTCAAGTTGCCAAGATTGAGACAAAATGGGGAACAGCGACGGGCCGGTATTCTGTATTTGAAATTTGGTATTAGGACTTACTGAGGAAATATGAGTCGGCAACAGAACGAGGAATTCGAGACGAGTGAGGCACGAAGACATCTGGAGGATGAGACGGGTGCCTCTGAGTCTGGAAGCTTTCCAGAGGAGAGTGAGCGAGAAACAGGTCGAGCGGAAGGCCTTGATACGCTCAAGAGTTATTTGCGCGAAGTCCGTCGATCGACATTGCTGACATTCAAAGAAGAGCAGCAACTTGGAAAGCGCGTCATGGCCGGCGATGAGCGAGCGCGTCAACACATGATCGAATCCAATCTGCGCTTGGTGATCAGCATCGGGAAGCGGTATATGCATCGGGGATTTCCGTTTTCAGATATCGTCGAGGAAGGAAATCTTGGGCTGATTAAAGCAGTCGAAAAATTCAACTATAAGCGGGGGTTTCGGTTTAGCACCTATGCGTCCTGGTGGATCAGGCAGTACATTGAACGTGCGATTATCAATCAAGGGAAACTGGTTCGACTCCCTGTTCATGTAGTGGAACGGCTGAATCGCTATCTAAATCGCACTGAGCAATTGGTACAGGCCCTCGGGCGCGAACCGAGAGCTGCGGAAGTTGCGCTCAAGATGAAGACCTCGGAAGAGGAGGTCCTGGATCTGAAACAGTTGGTCCGCACGACCTGTTCACTCGATAGTCCGCTCAATGATCGCACGGATACGTTTCTCCGTGATGTGATCGAGGATCCGACGGGGCTGTCCCCCGACGAAACCGCCGATGGGGTTCGGCGCCGAGCGGAACTTATGGCTTGGGTGAGGGAGTTGCCAGAAAAAGAGCAAACTGTTATTGTGTCGAGGTTCGGGCTTGATGGAGGAGAAGCGAAGACGTTGGAAGAGATTGGGCGGACCATGGGGTTGACTCGAGAGCGTGTTCGTCAGATCGAAATGGCCGCGCTTGCACGTCTTCGTCATACCATTGAGCGAAAAACCATGACACAGGCAGATCTGCTCTAGATTTCGTGACCACTGTCAACTATCAAGCGCTTATCCGCGAAGTACCGGACTTTCCAAAGCCCGGTATTCTCTTCTATGACATCACCACGTTGTTGAAGCATCCAGCCGCTGTTCGAAGTCTGTCCGATCAATTGACGGCTCGGTACCAAGATCGAGGGATCCGGAAGGTCGTCGGTATTGAGTCTCGAGGGTTCATCTTCGGCGGTATTCTTGCGGCAAGGCTTGGAGCTGGATTCGTTCCGGTTCGTAAACCCGGAAAGCTTCCCGCTGATTGTTATGAGGTCAAATATAATCTTGAGTATGGCAACAGCAGTCTTGCCGTCCACCGCGACGCAATTGAGATCGGAGAGCATGTACTGATCGTCGACGATCTTCTGGCAACCGGAGGGACAGCGGAAGCGACGGTGAATCTCGTCCGGCAGCTGGGAGGAACGATTGTCGGACTTGATTTCTTGGTTGAACTGAAGAGCCTGAATGGACGCGAGAAACTCGCTGGGTACGACGTGCATTCGACCATCACGTATCCGTGAAGAGGGATTGGAAGTATGTTGCAATCTCCTTTTTGTTAATGGGAACGCGGGCCATGAGTGAGAAGCCAGGTTTTAGCCTTCTAAACGACCTAACTGCGGAGCATGCATCACTATGGTGACGAAGGGACAGGTGAAGAAGAAGGGCGATCTGAAACCAAAGTCGGTTGAGCCGATCACCAAGAAGCCTCAACCGGCAGCGGCTAGTATGGCAGTGACAGCGAAGCCATCGGTCGAAGTCGATGAAGGACCTGTGCGACCGAAAGAAACCGCAAAAGAGCGAGAAGCACGGGAACAGCGACAGGAAGTCCTTCATAAAATGCTCCTTGGTAAGCGCCAGGAAATTATCAAGGAGATCGAAGGGAGTCTGGGGCAATCGCTGACTGAGGATCAGCAGCGACGCTTGGAGTCAGCGCGCGATGTCGGAGACCAAGCACTGATGGATCTTGAGCGTGAGTTGGGTATTTCCTTGATGGAGATGCGCAATCGCCGTCGGCAGTCAATTGATGAAGCTCTCACGCGTCTGCACGAGGGAACCTATGGAATTTGTGCGGAGTGTGGAATCGAAATCAGCGAGAGGCGGCTCCAAGCGGTTCCTTTTGCCAAACTGTGCGTGGAGTGTCAATCACGTGCCGAGTTGCTGGAGAAAATCGAACGAGAAGAAGATCGCGACTAGGTTTACAATTCTGTCTCCTGCCGCATCCTCCTGCACCGTCTTCTGCCTATGACCGGGCAGCCTCTAAAACGAGCTGTTGTACTTGCCAGTGGTGGTCTGGATTCTACCGTCACGGCAGCTGTTGCCCGACAAGCCGGTTATGAGTTGTATTTGTTGACCCTTGCCTACCAGCAGCGCCATGCTGTGGAGGTTGAGCGGGCGAAACAGGTGGCCTGTGCTCTGGAGGCAGAACATCATTTGGTGTTGCCCGTTGATTTGCAGGCAATCGGCGGGTCCGCTCTCACTGGGGATTTTCCGGTTCCCAAAGATCGGTGTGATCCCGACCGCAACCGCGATGTGCCGGTGACCTATGTGCCCGGCCGAAATTTGATTTTCCTCTCCATTGCAGCCGCACAGGCGGAGGTGGTGGGTGCCTCAGTGATTTATTTCGGGGCTAATGTAGTGGACTACTCTGGTTACCCTGACTGCCGTCCTGAGTTCATCAAGGCCGTGGAAGCGACGTTACAACTCGGAACCAAGCTGGGTATGATGGGTGGGCGCTTTGAAATTCGAGCACCTCTCCTGCAAATGACCAAAGCAGAGATCATACGGCTTGGCCTGGATCTCCATGCGCCACTTCACCTCACGCATAGTTGCTACGATCCCACCGATGCAGTGGCCTGCGGACGGTGTGACAGCTGTCTCATTCGACGGCGAGGGTTTGCGGAGGTGGGAGTTGTGGATCCAATTCCCTATGCGGTATCTTGAGTGAATAATTTTCTGGAAACAGGTGGAGAATTTCTATGAGGCCGTCACAAGTCGTATTACTCAGTTCAGTACTCATGATGCTAGGAGTTGCGCCTGCGTGCAGCCAGAGCGGCGTGGAGCCAAAGGCACCTGGAACCGGCTCCGCAGCTCCGGTCGAGTTTCGGGAGGGAGAGCAGAAGTTCACGGCACACTGTTCCCGATGTCATGGAGTTGGCGGAGTCGGAACGAACCAAGGCCCAACGTTCCTTCATAAGGTCTATGAGCCAAACCATCACGGGGATGTGGCTTTCCAGCGGGCGGCAGCCAATGGGGTCAAGGCCCATCATTGGCAATTTGGCGACATGCCAAAGATTGATGCCGTCAAGCCTGAGGAGGTGGACGAGATCGTAAAATATGTCCGTTGGCTGCAGAAACAAGCCGGAATTTTTTAAGTCAGTCGAGTGTGACCCGTCGGTGCGATGTACCGTGTTATGAAGAGGCTATCGTCGAGCCGGCGTCCATTTCTTGGCTCGCGCTTCAGCTTCGGCAAGTTGTTCGGCTGTCATATGTTTAGCTACGGTGTTGCGGGACTCAGCGGCTCGTTTCTCACCGTAAGCCGCAGAGAGGTTGTACCACATGTGAGCTTCCACAAGATTTTGTGAGACCCCTCGTCCTCGTTCGTACATCATGCCAAGCTTAGCAAAGGCCAACGCATTGCGCTGGTCTGCTGCTTTCTGAAACCAAAATAAGGCCATTGGGTCGCTGAACGGAGCTCCCTGTCCTAACGAGTAGAGTGTGCCAAGATTGACCTGTGCCCCTGCATGGCCCTGGTCTGCCGCTTTCTTAAACCAATACTTCGCTTCCTGATAGTTCTGTGGAAGCCCTTGGCCTTCACTGTAATGGATGCCCAACTGGTTTTGGGCTTCCGCCTCGCCCCCCTGCGCGCGGGTGAGGAGATCATTCACTGCTGGCCCACTCGAAAGTGGTTGAGACGGAGGTTGGGGAAGAGAGATACAACTTGATAAAAACCCGCACAGCGTGAGTAGACCGATCAGCGGAAGCAACATGCTGGTCGATAAAGAACTCCTGTAATGGTGGGACTGTACTGACATCGTTGGTGCAGTGAATCCTACGAGATGTATCCTACTCAGCGCATGCCTTGGAGTTCAAGGCTGGAATGTGTGGAGGCCTATTGAGGAAATGTCAGCCCCGTTGACCGTCAACCTGGTCGTTGGATGACTGGAGGGACAGAGTATTCGATCCATGAGTCAAGCAGGAGTCTGATTGAACGGCTCTCTGATGATTACTCTTGAGGCGGTTCTTGCCCTTTCGGTTTCCAATTCCGTGTGAGAAATTGTGCTTGAGCGATCTGAGCCGGTGTCATGTCGTGCCCTAGTCGATTCCGCCATTTTGCGCCGGCTTCATGACCATTGGCTGCGGCGAGGTTATACCAGAGGTAGGCCTGAACCAGGTCCTTAGGAACGCCCCGTGCTTGTTCATAGTGGGTGGCGATGAGAAACATCGCGGCTCCATGTCCTTGGTCTGCCGCAAGACGGCACCACCGGAGCGCCTCCTGATAATCTTGTGGCATCCCCCGGCCGATGTCCGATAGTACGCAAAGCCGATAAAACGCTCCAACGTGCCGCTGAGTAGCCGCCATGCGGTACCACCGCACGGCTTCTCGATGGTCAGCTGGACGCGCATTCTCATATCGTATGCCAAGATGGTATTGCGTCTTCGGCGCTCCCTTGTTCTGCAGCCGACTGGGACTCATCGATTCGTGATGCGGTATCTCGCACATCAACATAAGGAGATTTGGGTGGATCAATGCATCCTTGTAGACTTCCGATGATGGTGACGGCGAGGATATAGCGCAAGCCGGTGGTCATAAGTAAGATTCCTTTTCGCAATCCCAATAGTGGCTCACAAACGGCAGTCGGTTGTGTTATAGCACAGCAGAGTGACCTCATCCAGCATACGCGATTCGCAGGTTGGTGATCTAGAGGGCATGCTCATCTGAGTCACGTGCAGACGATAGCTGGACCATGCGATGGCGGTGAACCATGCCGAGGGTGACGTGTCGTATGATGTGGGAACAGGCTGTGCATCCCTGAGATGGAAGGATATCTATTCGATCCTGTGGTGCGGAATGGTCAGCCTCACTTTTCCGTGCTCGCAGACGTATTGAATCGCCGATAGTGTATCAAGTCTACGCGGAGTACGGCTGTTCTCTCTCGGTCGGGATCACTCCTCAGGCGGTTGCTTGTGCCTGTAACCATTCCGTTGCGTTCCACTTGCGGTTGACACGCCGTGTCGAGGGTCGTAGCCTTTTATGATGTAATAGCGGTATCTCCATGGCGATGACGTACTCCGACACTGTGGAGCGATGTGAGCGCTTCTATGAAACACATCCTGTGGGCTGCTTTCTGTCTGGGGGGCATGCTGGTTCTGCCATCGCTCTCGGTCAGGGCTCAGCAGGAATTGATCCCCTTGCCGGTTCATAAAGGGGCGCTCTTGGTCGCAAGCCCATCATTGGAGGATCCCAACTTCACTCAAACCGTTCTGCTCATTGTTGAACATGGGCCACGTGGGACCATCGGCCTCATTGTGAACCGGCCTACGAATGTACTGTTAGCAGAAGTATTGCAGGATCTTCCGATATTGAAGCAGACCAACCACCGATTATTTGGAGGAGGACCGGTCGAGCGCACACAATTGGTGTTGCTGTTCCGACTCAGACAGATCTTGCCCGATGCGCGGCATATTGCGAATGGAATTTATGTGGGCACACCGACGGTGCTCGAAGGGGTCATCGCGAGTCTCAAGCCGGATGAAGCTTTCCGTGCCTTTGCTGGTTTTGCCGCATGGGCCCCGGGGCAACTCGACTATGAGATGCGACAAGGCTCATGGGGTGTGTTGTCATCCAGCACATTCGATATCTTCAACAAAGATCCTGAGACGACTTGGTCAGACGGAATCAGTGTGCTCCAGGCTCCAAGAACTATTTCCCGCGAATGATAGTCGGAGACGCTGGTGGTCTTGTCTCATTCGGCAAGGAGGCCCCCGCTGGATTCGTCATGGTGAAACAAGGCTACCTCCTACCAAGTGGGTATGACCCTCGCATACATTCAGACGACGCTGTGGTATAAGACCATCACGGCGCTGCTCCGTGTTGTGAAGTCAGGCATGGGGTAAGTGGAATGTGATGGCGAGCGATTCGATCATCGGTGAGGATATGTCACGTGTCTGATCCTCAAAAGATTGTTCGACATTTCCGACAAATCCTGCTGTGGCCAATGCAGCTTACTCCCATTCGGGAGGATGCGCCGATCCAAAAGCATTGGGAGCTTCTCCAGGCGACTAATCCAAACAATCCGTGGCGAGAGGTGGTGGACGAGTTTACGGGTGATCCGCGACAGTTCCAGGAACGACATTACAGCGAGTTTGTGACATTTCTGCCCTACGTTCAGCGGTTTCTGTATGGTGAGGGAAAGCGAACGAGCTCTGAAGTTCGCGAGGAATCTGCGATCCGAGCCTTTCGGCGAAGTGATATTGCGAAGGTGCGGATGCTCTTTCCCGGTTCCGGTGGAACTCCTGTGACGTTTGCGGTGGCTCATGTGGATTTGTATTTTTTCTACGACATTGATGTGGCGATCCTGGTCGTCGAGATCTCTGCCGACGATGTGCCGCTTGTACAGGTGCAGAATTCACTCTTTCGCTTCGGTCGATGCTATCCCACCTACTGGGAGCGTGACGGGCATGGTGGACATTGTCCCAAGCATGTGGAATGGCTTTCTTCGGATGGGACGGTTCTGGCTGTCTCCGACTATGATCACCGTGAGAAATATCTCTCGTTCGTCTGCCAGCATCGGTCACTGAGCTTGGCTTCCCACTGGGAGTTTCTGCTTGAGCCACTGGTGTTGCACCATTCGGACAAAGCCGGTCTGATTCGGTACCGGCAGCTCGAATACCACCTGATGCCGGTCATGGCATATCTGGCTCTCGACGATCCGGGTGCATTGACGCGGGGGGAGTTTGCGCGAGTGGGCTTGGCGGCGGCACCCGGTAGCGCTGACACGTTACCGTTTTCAGATCGCTATCTCCGTGACTTTGAAGAACGCTATTGTTATGACCGGTATTGGAACGGACAGGGTCCAGGTTCACCAGGCGCCCGTTTTATGTGCACAGGCCGTGTGTTCACGATGGTGGGGGAGGCAGGAGAACCGGCATTCGAAGACCGTAAGACGAATTTGGAACAATTCCGCCACGAATATTTTCTGCTGTTTCTGATCCCGCATTTTCACAAGGCGGCCCTGTTGATGCTGACGAATCGTCTCGTCGAGGCGATGCATCAGCTTGATCTCACCAAGTTAGACTCGGTCCGGCAGTTTCGCCGTGTAATCCGTCAAACGCTTGGTATTTTTCTGCGGTTCACCCATCGCTACTGGTCTCATCAGGTGTCGGATCATGGGCAGGTGAAGGAATTGTATCGGATGGTCAGTGAACATCTGGGCACCGGTCGACTCTACGACGAACTCCGCTCGGAGTTGGAAGATATGAGCCAATACCTCGACAGCGATGCGCTCCGCCGGCAAGGAGAAACGATGGTTCGCTTGACGGTGGTGGCGACGGTCGGTTTGATCGGGGTGGCAACGACCGGTGTATTGGGCATGAACCTCTTCGACTTGGGTGCGGAACCGTCCACCAAGCGCATCGGGTATTTTCTCATCGTGCTGATTCCAGTGATCATTGTCACCCTGTATACCGTGCTGAAATCAAGGCGGCTTTCTGATTTTTTGGAAACCTTGGCTGAGGAGCATCGGTCATCAAAAGACAAACTTGCCGCACTGCTGACGGTATGGCGGAGCAAACATGGACGAGATTCGTAATCAACCGGCAGCTCTCATCTCCTCAGTGCAGCGCCATTCCTGCCATACCTCATCGCATTGTCTGTCGTTTGGGGGACGGCACGTCATGGTCGCCTTTCCACTGAAAGAGGTGTGAGTGTGGGAGACCACTGTGACGAACCTGTAGCTAGCACATCATCTGTCCGGTTTTTGTAGCACGTGGAGTGTCCGGTTTAAGGTGCGTCCTCAAGGAGGGCCACCATGACACGGGCAACCGTCCTACAGGAGGTACGACAGATGCGATTTGAGGAGTTGTATGCGCGACGACAGCGGCGAGATCTGACGATGGTGGAGGCGGCGGAGATACTGGGCGTGACGGAACGCACGTTTCGGCGGTGGAGCACCCGCTATGAAGCGGAGGGCGTTGAGGGATTGGAGGATCGTCGGCTGGGCCGAGCGTCGGCCCGGGCGGTCCCCGTCGATGAGGCCCTCCAGATGGTGACGCTGTATGAGACCTACTATACGGGCTGGACCGTGAAGCACTTCCACGAGCGCTGGCAGACTGAGCATGGGGGGCAGCGGTCCTACACCTGGACCAAGAACCGGCTGCAGACCGCGGGACACGTGGTCCGTGCGCCTCGACGCGGGGCGCATCGGAAGAAGCGGCCCCGCAAACCGTTACCGGGGATGATGTTGCACCAAGACGGCTCGACCCATGAATGGGTGCCCGGTTGTCAGTGGGATCTCATTGTCACGCTGGACGATGCCACCAGTGCGATGTACTCCGCCTTCTTTGTGGAGGAAGAAGGCACCCAGAGCAGTTTTCGTGGCCTCCGCGAGGTGATTGAGGCACAGGGCTTGTTCAGTTCCCTCTATACCGATCGCGGCTCGCACTACTGGTACACGGAGGACGCCGGTGGGAAG
>CXWJ01006285.1_pt1 | contig 11916 bp, 13 predicted proteins | sample 590841 | NCBI WGS metagenome assembly CXWJ01 (sample SAMEA3498367, study PRJEB10139) | wastewater metagenome | biome: wastewater treatment plant; material: activated sludge | place: Austria | collected 2015-01-21 | reverse complement strand
CCGACGAAGTGGGCCGCCTGGCGCAGACGGTGGACGGCATGCTCGACCGGCTGGAGGCGGCCTTCGCCCGCGAGCGCCGCTTCACCGCCGACGCCGCCCACGAACTGCGCACGCCGCTGACCGCCCTGAAGGGCCGTTTGGGGGTGACGCTTAGCCGAGCACGTCCTGTCACCGACTATCGCGCGACGCTGATCGAAATGGAGGAACAGGTCGACCGCCTAATCCGCTTGACCAACGATCTGTTGTTCATCGCCCGGCTGGAGCAGGCAGAGTTTCGGCCGCGGCTGGAAGATGTCGAGGTGACAAGTTTATTTGGTTCGCTGCTCGATCAACTGCGGCTGTTGGCCGCAGCCCGGTCTGTCGCCCTGGTCGAAGAGTTGCCCCCCGGCCTACAGCTTCGTGGGGATATCGACTTACTCATCCGCCTTTTCTTGAATCTATTGGACAATGCCATCAAGTACACCCCGCCGGCGGGGCAAGTGACTGTGCGGGGCGAGAAGGATGATCGCTACGTGACCATCGCCATTCATAATACCGGGCCGAGCATCCCGGCCGAACACCTGCCGCACCTGTTCGAGCGCTTCTATCGCGTCGAGGACGACCGGACGCGGGTCGCGGGCAGTGGGGGCGCGGGTCTGGGCTTGGCAATTGCCTGGGAGATCACCCGGTTTCACGGCGGCGATCTAACGGCCGAGAGCGCTCCCGGCCGTGGCGCGACTTTCTTCGTGCGGCTGCCCGCGCGTTCTTAGGCGCGTTTCATCCTATCCTTAATCCTCGCCTGTATGCTACTGGAGCAGTGAACATTTTACGCCACTGGCGTATCCGATGGAGAATAAAGATGATGAAACTATCGAAAGGGTGGATGACCACATTTCTATTGATCGGGCTGCTCGCGGGCGGGCTTCTGGTCGGCGCAATTCTGAGCGGGGTTCCCGGCCGGGCGGCGGCGGCGCCCGCTACCCAGGTGGAGGAACCGGACGCGGCCGACGAAGCCGACGAAGCGGCCCCGGCCAACACTGGGATCACGGCTGACGAGGCGCGCGCCATTGTCGGTGCGGCCTACCCCGACGCGACTATCCTGGAAGTTGAGTTTGACCGCGCCGGAGACGTTACTCTCTTTGAGGCTGAACTGGATAATGGGATGGACGTGAGGGTTGACGCTACGACTGGCGACATCCTGGACACAGAGACTCGCGACGCTGATTAAGTAGGGTATGCGCACGAGCGGTTCGAGTAGAGAGGGAAGCACCATCGCTTCCCTCTTTCTTTTCCCGAAGCAGGTCGAATAAATGGATTCCTTTTTGTTAAGCTCAGGTAGCAACCCGGGTAAATTAAGAACCGCCCACACGATGCCTTCATCGCATTCTTAGGACCGGTTGATACGCTTTAGATCATTAACCTTCCTCGTTCAAGGAGAAAACCCATGAAGCGTTATCGTCTNNCGAAGCCTCTGACGCCGAAGCGCCGCCGGAATCGGCCGATGTTCCCTACACCGTGTCGATCGATCCGGCCGATTTCGTCGCCGTCATCGATAATACTTACTTCCCCCGCATACCCGGCGCGCGCTACATCTACGAAGGCCAGACGGCGGAAGGGCTGGAGCGTATCGAGATCGAAGTGCTGGCCGAACCGCGCGAAGTGATGGGCGTGCCGACCACGGTCGTGCGCGATACGGTCTACCTCGACGGCGTGCTGGTCGAGGACACCTTCGACTGGTTCGCCCAGGACGGGGACGGCAACGTCTGGTACTTCGGCGAAGAGGTCGCCAACTACGAAAACGGCGTCCTGGCCGATCACGATGGCTCATGGGAGGCGGGCGTCGATGGGGCGTTGCCCGGCATCGTCATGTACGCCGACCCGGCCACCCACGTGGGCGAAACGTTCCGCCAGGAATATTACGCCGGCGAAGCGGAGGATATGGCAAAAGTGCTCAGCACGACGGAACAGATCACGGTTCCCTTCGGCTCGTTCGAGAACGTGGTGCAGACAGAAGATTGGACGCCGCTGGAGCCTGGTCTGCGCGAACAAAAGTATTACGCCCCCGGCGTCGGCGTCATTAAGGAAGTGAATCTGACGACGGGCAACGACATCGTCTTATTGGAGATGACTACCCCCTGACGCCTACCTCCGCCCACCAGCCCGGCGCAGCTATCGAACTCGCCGGGCTTTTTTGTTTACAGGCTATCCTCTTCCGGTCGCTGGAATATCAACTTGATAGCCAATAACGCGGCAAACGACAACCCGATCAAAATCACCGACAACGTCACCGCCACATCCANNCGCGCCCAGGCCAGGGCCACGCCGGTCAGCACCGCCCGGCGCGAGAGGGGCAACGTGATGCGCCAGAAGCTTTGCCAGCGGTTGGCCCCGTCAATGGCCGCCGCGTCTTCCAGTTCCGGCTCCACGGCGGCGAAGCCGATGGACGCGGCGCGGATGAAAAGCGACACGGCGATGAAGGTCTGGGCCATGATGACGGCCAGTTCGGTGAAGGTGATGCGGATGCCCAGCTGATCCAGCGGCGCGCCCACCCAGCCACGGCGGCCGAAGACCAGCAGCAAGGACAGCCCGGCCACGGCCGGCGGCAAGACGATAGGCAAGTCGATCAGGTTATCGAGCAGCAGGCGGCCATAGAACTGCCGCCGCGCCAGCAGATAGGCCACCGGCATCCCCAGCGCCACGGCGGCCAGCGTGGCCCACGAACTCGTCCGCAGGCTCAGGCTGATGGCTTGTCGCACTTGCGGCAAGGCCAGATTGGCCGCCAACTCGGCCGGCGAGCTATAGAACAGTAGCGCCAGCAGCGGCAACAGCAGAAAGAGCAGCAGCGGTAGCGAGAGCGCCCACCACCCTTCCGGTTTGTGGCGGCGCAGGGGCGGGCGAGTCTTGCCCGCCGGGCCAATCCATCTCACGGCGCGACCGGCCCAAAGCCGAAGCCGGCCAGGACGGCTTGCCCTTCCTCGCTCAGCACATACTCGACGAAGGCCGCGGCCATTTCGCCGTAGGCGCTGTCATTTAGAGGGGCGATGGGGTATTCGGCCAGGATATTGAGCGTATCAGGAATCTCGAGTTGGCCGACGTTGTCCACGCCAAACAGGTCGCTGGTATAGACGATGCCCGCGTCGGCCTCGCCCAATTCGACTTTATTGAGCACGGCGCGCACGTTTTCCTCGTAGGAGACCACGTTGCCCAACACTTCATCCTTGAAGGTGGCCCCAAAAGCCGGATCGGCCGCCGCCAGGTCAAGAAACTCCAGCGAATAGCGCCCGACCGGCACTTCCTCGGCGGCCAGGACAATGAGCGTGTCGGGGTTCGCCAAATCCTGTAGTTCGATAATACCGGCCGGGTTGTCGGCCGGGAAGACGACGACGAGCCGGTTCGTGACGAAGATTTGCGCCGCGTCCGCGTCGACGCGGCCCGATTCCACGGCCACGTCCATTTGGGCCGCGTTGGCGCTGGCGAAGACATCGGCCGGCGCGCCCTCGCCGATCTGGGCCGATAACTGATTGGAACCGGCGAAATTAAAAGCCACGGTTACACCGGGATTGGCCGCCTCGAAGGCGCCGGCCATCTCCGTGAAAGCGTCGGTCAGCGAAGCAGCGGCGAAGACCGTCAGCGCCACGTCCGAGGCCGGCGGCATTTCTTCGGCCGGCGGCGCTTCTTCCGTCGCCGGCACGGCGGTGGCTTCCGGGGCGGTCGTCTCCGGCGCGTTACCGGCGCAGGCGACCAACACGACCGACAAGGCCACGGCGAGAACCCATAAAAATAGTGTCTTCAAGGGTGAGCGAGCGAACATTATTCCTTCCTCCGGGATTAATGGGGTTGGGGTATTGGACTCGCTGTGCCGGCCGCGACCGGGTCATCGACCAGCGTAGTCAGCCAATCCCGAATCGCCTCGATATGACTGCGGCGATAACCGCGCACCGCGCGGACAAACGGGGCGTCCAAGTCGTCTTCCCGTTCCTGCAACGCCAGCCATTGGACGCAGACCTCTTGCTGCCGTCGGATGAGCAGGGCGACGGCCTTCGGGCTTACCTCACCGGCAAAGTAGAGTTTGAGCATGAACGCCAGACGCATCTCGCGCGGCTGCGCGACTGGTTGTGATAGCCACTCTTCAAAGGCGAGTTTGCCCGTCTGCGTCAGGTGGAAAACCTTGCGCGGCGGCCGCCCATCCTGGGTTTCCTGGGTAGCGTGCAGATATCCCCCATCTTCCAGACGGGCTAGCATGGCATAGAGGCGACTCTGCTTAAATCGCCATACGAGGCGTAGCTCCGGCGATGCGGTCACACGCTGGTAGATCTCGTAGCCGTATGTCGGCCGTTGATGGACGAAGCCGAGCAACGCCAACTCAGTCGATAGAGCGGTCAGATCAGATGTATTCATAGGATGAATATTCAAAGGTTGAATATAGTGATAGCCGGCGATTTGTCAACTAATTTTGTAGCCGGCAAAGTTAGCAGGGTATTTTGACCTATATGGGGCGTTTACTTGCTCCAATTTGCTCGCGAACAAATGTGATGAATGTCAGGAAAGTAAGTGACAATCGTTACTTGAGGCTCTGGGCAGGGTTAGCCCATCCTAGTAGTGCATGTAAACTGAACGTCGATTGCCCTACGAAGGGGAACAAGGGGATAAATAGTATGATGAATTTAAAAACGGTACGGCGCATCGCAATACGTGGCCTTTTAGTCGCAGCGGTTATCCTTACGCTGGCAATACAACTATTTACGGCCTCCTCCGCCGGCGCGGCGACCACGCTGCCGGTGTTGTGGACGGCCGGCGGTCTCTCCGCGGGCAACGACAGCGCGGGCCAGGCCGCTCGAATGGCTGTCGATGCGTCGGGCAATGTTGCCGTAGTATCCGGCCCAGCTTACGCCAGAAGCCTGGCCGTCACCTCATATACGGCCGCCGGCGCATTTCGCTGGCAGGGAACGGTCAGCCCCACGACAGGCACATTCGTCGGCGATTGGGTGGCCGCCGCGCCCAATGGTGATTTTGTGGCGGTTGGTCATAACGTTAACTCGCATGGCAATCCAATCTCCCTTACCCTGGTTCGCTACGCGGCCAGCGGCACGCTGTTGTGGCGCGTCGATCTGACGCGCACGCTTCCTTCAGTGGGACGATTATTAGTCGATAGCGCCGGGAACACCTATCTCACCTTCAACTCGTTCGGTGACGGTCAGGATATTCAGTTGCACAAATATAACGCCTCGGGCAATCTGCTGTGGTCGCAACTGATCGCAACCACCCACCTCGCCAACGACATTGCCACGTCGTTGGCCTTAAGCCCGGACGAGAGTGACGTCGTCCTCAGTGGCGATAATCTGGGTGGGGCGACCTGGATCACAGCCGCCTATGATAGTGCCACCGGTTCGCGCCGCTGGCTGGTCACGGCCAACGAAGGCGTAGCCGCCCTGGACGTGGTGGTCGATAACACGCGCGTTTACGTGACCGGTCAAGGCAACGTGGGCATCAACGGCTTCCTTACCGTGGTTGCCTATGATCGGGCGACCGGCGCGAAGTTGTGGCGCACGGATCGGAAGCCGAGCGATAGCACCGCCGCCGCCGGCCTACGGATGAGCAAAGCGCCGGATGGCAGTCTGGTTGTGGCCGGCCAGGCGAGTCGCGGGTTCCTCGATTGGTACACCGTAGCCTTTGAAACCAATGGGGCGGTGCGCTGGGAAGCCGTTCGTGATGGCGGCTTAAATACCGACGAGATCCCGCGGGGTGTGCTGGTCTTAGCGGACGGCACCACGGTCGTAACCGGGCGGGGCGGCCCAAGCCTGCCGGGCGGATACATACAAGGTGTCACAGCCGGCTATAGCCCAGGCGGGACTCTGCTCTGGGAAGCATTCTCAGCCATGGAAACGGTATGGCCCGTCGCCCTCCCCAGTGGCAACGTGTGCGCCGCCGGTGGCTATGATGCCCTGATCACCTGCTGGAACGTCTCGGGTGGGGTCGTGAGCACACCCACACCAACACCGACCGGCACACCGATTCCTCCTACACCCCCGCCAAGTACAAGCACCGGCTTTCGCGCACCTTCGGCCAACGCCGCGCAGACAGCCGGCGCTGGGGATAATAACGGTTACCAGACCGCACCGGCGAACGCGTATGCCGATGACGCCTCGGCCGCCACTGATACCAATAGCGGCACGAACAAGAACACGTCCTGTACCAATAATGGCAAGGACAAACACAGCTACACCAACTTCAATTTCAACATTCCCAACCCAGCGGTGATCCAGGGAATTGAGGTGCGTCTCGACGCGCGCGCCGACGCAACGAGCGGCGCGCCAAAACTGTGCGTGCAGCTCTCGTGGGATGGCGGCGTAACCTGGACAACAACTAAATCCACCACGACCCTGGGGACAACGGAAGCGACGCTTACCCTCGGCGGTTCAGCCGATACATGGGGGCGCGCGTGGAACCCCGGCAATTTCAGCAATGCCAACTTCCGCGTCCGGGTCATCGACGTGGCGAACAATACCAGCCGCGATTTCTTCCTCGATTACGTAGCGGTCAACGTCACCTATCAGCCATAAGCCAAAGCAAGGCTTATCGCTTGAAGATAAAGCTGGATGCGGTTTCTCGCATCCAGCTTTTTTTCGGCTACCTATTGAGCAGTTGATTCGCCCTGCCGGATAGCACACACCCTGATAGTCCTGCCATTTCCACCAAGACCCGTCAGGTCTGGCTGCGCTTGCCCTGTTGAGGTGACGCGCGGCCCAAACCCGGCTATCATCCGCAGGATTATTTTCATGGCTCATCTCACTAAACGCTCTTCATTCGCTCCGGCGCTGTTACTCATCGCCGCCCTGTGGTTAGCCACCTGTGGCCGGGCCACGACTCCCTCCACTCCGGCGTCTCTCCCCGCAACCCGCCCGCCCGCGACCCGGTTGCCCGCGATAGCCTCGCCCACCGCCCCCCTGGCCGGCGGGGTGCGCGCCGAGGTCACCTACGTCATCGACGGCGATACCATCGAGGTCGAACTGGACGGCCGCGAATACCGGCTGCGCTACATCGGCGTCGATGCGCCCGAACGCGACGAACCTTTCTACGAGGAAGCACGGGAGTTCAACCGCGAACTGGTCGCAGATCAGACGGTCATTCTCGGGCGCGACGTCAGCGAGACCGACCAGTACGGCCGCCTGTTGCGCTACGTCTATCTGGAAGATGGGACTTTTGTCAACGGCGAACTGATCGCCAACGGCCTGGCCCGGCTGGTCACCTTTCCGCCCGACGTGGCCCAAACCGAGTATTTGCGCGGCGTGCAGGACGAAGCCCGCGCCGCCGAAGCGGGCATGTGGGGCAACCTGGAGCTGGTCGGCCCCTGCGATTGCGACCGCAACCTGTACGATTGCCGCGATTTCCGCTCGCGCGACGAGGCGCAGACGTGTTTTGAATACTGTTGGGACACGACGGGGCGGGACGTTCACAATCTGGACGGCGGCGGGGACGGGTTGGTATGCGAGTCCCTGCCCTGACCATCGCGTGAGGCGAGACGACTGACCATGCTGCTCTACCTCTTTGGCCTGCCCGCCGCTGGGAAGAACTACGTTGGCCGGGTATTGGCCGAAGCGTTCGGCTACACCTTTTACGATGGCGATCTCGACCTGACGCCGGAAATGCGCGACGCTGTGCGCGAAGAGCGGCCGTTCACCGACGCCATGCGCGACCGCTACTATGCGGTGCTGGTCGAGCGGATCGCCGACCTGCGCGCCGAACATCCGGCGCTGGCCTTCTGTCAGGCGACGTTCAAGGAGCGCCACCGCCGGCTGATCGCCGCCGCCTTTCCCGACGTGGTNNTGGCGCAGTTGGCCGACTTATTGGCCCGGTTAGCGGAGGGGTAGCTCAGGTGATGGTGACGCGCTCGGCGTCACCCAGGGCGCGCAGCAGGTCGGCCGTGGTCAGGATGACCGTCGCGCCGCGCCGCCCGGAGCCAATCGACACCTCGGCCTCGCGCGTCACGCTGGCGTCGATGACCACCCGAATCGGCCGCGGCAGGGCGAAGGGGGACACCGCGCCGATCTCGAAGCCGGTCACTGCGCGCACTTCGTCGGCCGAGGCCGTCGTCAGGCGACTCTGACCCACGGCGCGGCGCAAGGCCTTCCAGTCGATCTGTTGCGGCCCGGCCACCAGCGCCAGTAAATAGTCGTCCTGCGCCAGCCGGAAGAGAATGCTACGCACCACTTGCTCCGGGCGTTGGCCGCGCTCCTGCGCCGCCTGCGCCAGCGAGGCTACCGGGCCGGGATGGTGGAATTCGCGAAAAGGGATGCCNNGTCGCTCATACCCTTACGGCGGCGCGGGCCGCTTCGACCAGGCCGAGGAACAGGGCGAGCATGTCGGGGTTATCGACGTAGAGGTTTTCGGGATGCCATTGCACACCCAGGCCGAAGGGATGATCGTCCACCTCAACAGCCTCGATCAAGCCATCGGGGGCGTGGGCCACGACGCTCAGGCCGGGGGCCAGATCGCGGATGCCCTGATGGTGCAGGCTGTTGACGCTGACCATCTCTTGACCCAGCGCCGTCGCCAGGCGGCTGCCCGGCTCAATGGTCACTTCGTGGGACAGGTGGTTGCGCGGGAAAAGGGTGAAGAAATCATGCTTGATGGCCCCCGGCAGCAACGTCAGCACGTCCTCGTGGAGCGTGCCGCCCAGGGCGACGTTGAGCATCTGGTGGCCGCGGCAGATCGCCAGCAGCGGCAGCCGGCGGGCCACGGCCTCGCGGGCCAGAAACGATTCGACGCGGTCGCGGTCGGCATCCACGTCGAAGATTAACTCGGGGTGCTCGCTGCCGTAATAGTCGCCGGCAATGTCGCCGCCGCCGGGCAGCAGCAGGCCGTCGAGGCGGGCCACCACCTCAGCCAGCGCGGCCTCATCCAGCCCCATCGGGATGAGGAGGGGGATACCGCCGGCCTCGATGACCGCCTCGATGTAGGACACGGGCAGGGCCATGAGCGGCGCCGGCGGCGTTTGCGCCGACGCCTTGCGGTAAGCGGTCAGACCGATGAGCGGCCGGGACATGTCGCTGGTTTCCACGGGCTCGATTTACTGCTGCTCGAAGGCGCGCTTGGAACGCAGGCGGGTGGCCTTGCCGGTGCGCTCGCGCAGGAAGTAGAGGCGCGCGCGGCGCACGTGGCCCTGGCTGTGCACGTCGATCTTCTCGATGCGCGGCGAACTCATCAGGAAGGTACGCTCGACGCCAATGCCGTTCGAGGCAATGCGGCGCACGGTAAAGTTGGCGTTGTTGCCGGCGTTGCGCACACGGATGACCGTGCCGCGCACCATCTGGACGCGCTCGTTCTTGTCGCCGACATTGATGCGCACGTAGACGGTCACGCTATCGCCAACCTGCACGCTGGGCAGGGCGGCGTTCACTTCCTTATCGAATGCTTTCAGCAGTAAATCAGACATGATGCTACTCTCCAAAGACTGGAAAAAACAACGTTCCGGCCGGAACGTCGTCTAATGCTCCCAGGTATTCTGGTATTATTGTGTCGCGTAAATAGGAACCCGCCGAGCGGGCCGAAGAAGGACTATAACACGGCCCGATCGATTTGGCAATAGCCTGCTGAACTGAACGTGCACGCCCCAGTGGCCGGCAACGCGCCTTGGCGCCAAGATGTCACTCGAGCGAATCCTGCTGCTTCTCCGATAAATAGTGGACGATATTCAGCAACTGCGCCAGCATGTCACGAATCGCCTGTTCACTCCCCTCCCCGTCGGCGGCGCTCAGACCCGCGATCAGTTTTTCGGGGATCGCCGCGGCTTGTGCTTGCAGTGCCAGCCCTTGGGGCGTCAGGGCCACGATCACGCGCCGTTCATCGTCGGCCGACCGCCGGCGCGTCACCAAACCCTGCGTCTCCATCCGTTTTAGCAGGGGCGTTACCGTGTTTGTGTTGAGTATCAGCCTACGGCCGATTTCATTCACCGGCAGGCCGTCGTTTTCCCACAGTACCATCAGCACCAGATATTGGGGATAGGTCAGCCCCAACTCATCGAGCAGGGGCTGGTATTCGCGCGTGATTAGCCGGGACGCGGCGTAAATGGGAAAGCAAATCTGGTTCTCCAGTTTTAGTTGCTCGTAGGCCATGGCGAAAGGTACCGCATTTCTGGATAGCGCGCACCAACAGGCTCGTATGCCAGCCGGACGTCAGCCCGAATGTCGGCCGTCTGCCGGCAATGGCTGCCGCGCTGCGTCCTGATGACGATTGCGCCAGGCCTGCCAGGCGCCGGTGCTCCACAGCGCCCATAGAACAAGGAGCGGTTGAAAAAACAGGCGCACGAAGCGGGCGGTATCGGTGTTCAAGCCAAAGGCATCAATCCCATTGACGTACTGCGAGATATTGCCCGGAAAAATCACGATGAAGAAGATCGCCGCCACCCAGCCCACCAGAGCGCGATAGCGCCGCAAGAAGATGAGGGCCAGGCCCAAAACGATCTCGACAATTCCGGACAAAACAACGACCAGATCGCCATCCAGCGGCAACCAGGTAGGCACCTGCGCCAGGAACTCGGTGCGGGCCACCGTCAGGTGAGTGATACCGGCATAAAGCAGAGCAACCCCCAGCAGCAGGCGAAAAATCGTCTGCACGAGGGACGTCCGCGGTTGGTAGTTGATGATGTTGTTCAAGGTACTCATGACATTGTGCTCCCTTCTTGCATATCTTCGAGGTTCCGGCATATCCGGCGGCGAGCCGTCTGGCGCAGCCTGCTGTCGCCAACTGCTGTTCTGGATAGCCCAGGTATTCCGGAAAACCCGATCAGTAATTATTATATCTTAAGCGATTATATCGTGTGCGATATATTTTGTCAAGCAAAACATCCGCGTCACAAGGATGATAGCCGTTACAGAATCGTCGAGAGGTCTAACAGCCCTCGCCGCGCGTGCGACACCCAGTCAGCCAGTTCGCTGGCCAGCAGCCCGGCATCACCCCAATAGACAGCNNAGCGACCCGCTGGGCCAGCAGCGCGACGATGATCCCCGCCAGTACGTCGCCGCTGCCGCCGACGGCCAGGATGGGATTGGCGAAGGGCAGCAGCGTGGCGCGTTCATCGGGCGCGGCGATAACCGTGTAGGCCCCCTTCAGCACAACCACNNGTTCCTCATCCCGGTTGCGGCCGATGAGCCGCGCCATCTCGCCCGGGTGGGGCGTCAGGATGCTGTTGGGCGGCAGGCGGCCCGGCCAATCGGGCAGCGCCGCCAGCAGGTTCAGCCCGTCGGCGTCGACCACCAGCGGCGGCGACTTCTGCCCCTCGCCCGGCTCGCGCAGCCCGTCGAGCAGCGCGCCCAGGAACGACGCCGCCTCGCCCAGCCCCGGCCCGACCAGGATGGCAGCGTAACTCTTCAGCGAGCCGAGCAACAGGTTGGCCGTGGCGACGCCCAGCGTATCGGTGTCGGTCACCAGCGGGTAGGTGGCCTCGGGGAACTGCCCGGCCAACGCCGGGCGCAGCCGTTGCGGCACGGCCAGCGTCACCAGCCCCGCCCCGGCCCGGAACGCGCCACGGGCGGCCAGCGCCGGCGCGCCCCAATAGCGGATACTGCCGGCGGCGATCAGCGCCGTGCCGAACGTGCCCTTGTGGCCGTCGGCCGGGCGGGCGGGCAGCAGGCCGCGGGCCAGTTCGGCCGTCGCCAGGGCCAGCGGCACCGAGTTGACGGCCGGCAGCGCCGGGTCAATTTCGATGTCGGCCACGATCAGCTCGCCACAAGCCGCCGCCCCCGGAAAGATAAAGTGGCCGCGCTTCGGCCCGGCAAAGGTGATGGTGTGGTCGGCGGGAATAGCCAGGGGATCGAGCGCGCCGCTATCGCAGTTCAGGCCGCTGGGGCAATCGACGGCCACGACAACAGGCCCTCCCTCGCGACGGGCCGGGGCGTCATCGTCCCTAACCGGCGGCGCGGCCACGGCCGTCAGCGTCGG
>CXWJ01005957.1_pt1 | contig 11922 bp, 9 predicted proteins | sample 590841 | NCBI WGS metagenome assembly CXWJ01 (sample SAMEA3498367, study PRJEB10139) | wastewater metagenome | biome: wastewater treatment plant; material: activated sludge | place: Austria | collected 2015-01-21 | reverse complement strand
CGGCAGCGGCGGCAGCATCCGCATCCGCAGCGCCATCCTGCAAACGCTCAGCAACCTGCTCGACTATCGCCTGCCGCTGGACAAAGCGGTCAATCTGGCCCGCGTTCATCTGGACGGCGAGGTGTTGCAATGCGAGGCGGGCTACGACGCGCGGGCGGTCGATGCGCTGGAAAGCCTGGGCTATCGCGTCAACCGCTGGCCGACGCGCGGCATCTACTTCGGTGGGGCGCATAGCGTGGCCCGCGACGCCGACGGCCGCCTCTTTGCCGCCGGGGACAATCGGCGCGGTGGGGCGACGGCCGAAGAGTAGAAACCACAGATTTCACAGATTTCGCAGATTTAAGAACCAGAGAAGCCTGCGGTTCAGACTTCTTGTGCGTGTATGAAGTAGTTAATGAAGATGCGACAGGGGACGCGCCGGACAGAGTACTTCCTGCTGGGAATGTTGCTGCTCGCTTATCTAGCGTTGGGCACGCTGTTCGCCGTCCACACCCCGGCCTGGCAAGCGCCCGACGAACCGGCCCACGTCAACTACGTCCGCCAACTGGTCGAGGGCGGCCTGCCGGTCATCGCCCCCGGCGACTGGGATCAGGCCTATCTGAGCCAGATCGTCGGCGCGGAGTTCGCCCCGGCCTTCCCGGTCGATGGGCTAACCTATGAGGATTGGCAGCCGCCGTTCTATTACCTGCTGCAAGCGCCGGTCTACCGGCTGACGGGCGGCTCATTGACGGCCATGCGGCTGCTGTCGGTGCTGTTGGGGGCGGGCGTGGTGGCGCTGGCCTACGTCGTCGGCCGCGCGGTCTTCGACGGCGACATCCCCGCCGCGCTGGCCGTGGCCGCCTTCGTCGCCTTCCTGCCGCAACATCTGGCGATCCTCGGCTCGGTCAACAACGATAGTCTGGCCGAATTGATTATCGCCGCGATTCTGGCGTTGTTGGTTGTGCCCTGGCCGGAAGCCCCCCCTCAATCCCCCCCACTGGGGGGGAAGAAAGAGCGAGGGCGGTTGTTGGCGCTGGGTCTGCTGCTGGGGGCGGGCTTTCTGACCAAGGGCACGGTCTACATCATGGCCCCGGTGGTGGGTGTTTTCCTGCTCGTCCGCTATTGGCCGCGTCGATCTGACAGATCGGCCGCCGACCTGTCAGGGCTGATCCGGCCATTGTTGCTCGTCTTCGTCCCGGCGCTGCTGCTCGGCTTATTGTGGTGGGGGCGCAACGTGGCCGTGTATGGCGGCCTGGACGTGATCGGCAAGGTGGCCCACGACGCCGTGGTCGTCGGCCAGCCGCGCACGGCCGAGTGGATCGCCCAATATGGCCTGGGCGGGACGATCATGCGCTTCCTGCGTACCACGTTCACCAGCTTCTGGGGCCAGTTCGGCTGGATGGCCGCGCCGCTGCCGGGCTGGATGGTGGCGGTGCTGGCGGCGGTGACGGTGGCGGCGGTAGTGGGTCTACTGCTGGCGCTTGTTGACCACAGACGACGGACGACGGACGACGAACGACGAACCGTTCGCCACTCGCCACTCGCCACCCGCCACTTGCTGATATTGGGTCTAACCTTTCTGCTGACCCTCTCCCTGCACGTGGTCTACAACCTGACATTTGTCCAGCATCAGGGGCGCTACTTGTTCCCGGCGCTGATCCCGATTGGCGTGGGCTTTGTGGTGGGGTTGGGGTATTGGCTGCGGCCGGTTGTTCGGCGCTGGGCGTGGGCGGCGTGGCTGTTGCCGCTGGGGATCGCCGCCCTGCTGGGCGGCATCTCGTTCTACGCGCTCTGGCGCATCCTGCCCGGATTGGCGCCCGGTTGATTGACGTACTGACCGATGAAGAACGATAGCGATCACGATAGCGAAAGCGATAGCGCCCCACTGACCTACTGCGTACTGTTCACTACCCACTGCTTGCTGCCGGCTGTTTCCGCGACCCACCCCGCGTCCGCCTCACTCAACGGCGGGGGCGGCGGCGCGGCGGTGTAATCGAGCAGCCGCTCATAATGCACCAGGTCGTAGCAGGCGTCAACGGCCCGCTGCAAGTCCAATGCTACGTCGGCGTCGGGCGGCAGCAGGGGCACGGGCACGACCGGCAGCCGTTGACGCAGGTCGACAGGCCATATTTCGGTGATGGGGCGCTTGGTGAAGCGGCTCAGGTAGACGTAGTAATCGCCCGGCGGGGGATCGCTCTCAAAGAGAAGCCGCTGGCCGCGCCGCAGCAGATCGATCTCCAGCAAGTGGACGCTAGTGCCCATCAGCGCCAGCCGTTTGTCGGCATACTCCAGCGCGCCCTCGCCCATTTTGTTGACCGGCGAGAGAATTTCGATGACCGTCACCAGCCGCCGGTTGGCGACGTCGCGCACTTCTACGCTCAGTACCGGCACTTCTTCGGGCACAAGGCTGGCTAATTGGGCGGCGGGATGGGTGATGGTCGCGGCTTCGTAGGCCAGTGGCGTCCGAGCGATAACGGTTCGCCTGGATAGTAGCGCCACGTATTTCGGCCATAATAGTTCGAGTAATTGCTTGCTGATTTGATTGGCCAGGGTGTGTTGGAACTCCTGGAACATCTCGCCTTCGAGATAGGGATCCATCCCCGGAAAGGGCGACGGCATGGTTGGCCTCCGATTGGGCGGTAAAGCCCTTGCGGCTATTATAACGTAGCGCAATATAAGAATCTTGCGCCTCTTGCGCCGCAGATATGAGATAAGAATCTCGTGCTACGCCGGCCGCCGCGCCCCCGGCAACTCGCGCAATTCCCACGTCAGCGTATCGCCCCGCAAAACCAACTCCCGCGCGCCGTCGGGCAGCATGACCAGCACGTGGCGGCCGTCGGCGTCGCGCCACTGCCGCCCCTGTTCCACCGCCTGCCACGGCCGCCCCAACCGGATGCGTCGCACCCGCACGCGCCCCTCTTCATCAAACGTACAATCCACTTCAACTGGTTTCGTCATCGTTACCTAAACCTTTCTTGGTTCGTAGTTGAGCGCTTTAGCGCGGTTCTTTCATCCAGTACGCCGCTAAAGCGGCTAACTACACCTAAACCTTTCTTGGTTCGTAGTTGAGCGCTTTAGCGCGGTTCTTTCATCCAGTACGCCGCTAAAGCGGCTAACTACACCTAAACCTTTCTTGGTTCGTAGTTGAGTGCATTAGCGCGGTTCTTCCATCTAGAACGCCGCTAAAGCGGCTAACTACAAACTATTCCACAGTTCCGCCAACCGCCGATACTTCCGCCACTCGTAGTAGGCCATGTAGAGGCTCAGTCGCAGCCCATGCAGCCCGTCGCGCCAGCCGCGCAGCGTGACGAAACGCCACCAGAATTGCCGCAGCGGTTGCAGCACGTAGTTGCGCGGCTTGGGCCGGATACCCTGCTCTTTCAGGATGGCCGCGTCGGTCGCCACGTAGAAGCGCTGTTTGGCGTGGAATTGGGCCGTGTCGCGGTAGTTGTGGTGGATGAGCGGATTTTCGAGATACCCAATCGCCCCGTCCACCTCGCCCAGTTCGTGCACCGGCCGCACGTAGCGCGCCTTGCCGTGGCGCAGCAGGCGGAACTGGTAATCGGGATACCAGCCCGCGCCCAGCGTCAGGCGGCCAAAGATGTAATTATGCCGCGGCACGTACCAGCCGTTCTCCGGCCGCTCGGCGATGACGCGGCGAATCTCGGCCGCCAATTCCGGCGTGCCCCGCTCGTCGGCGTCCACGAAAAAGACCCACTCGACCGGGCCGTGGGCCGCCGCCGCGTCGAGGGCCGCGTTGCGCTGGGCGGCGTAGTTGGCGAACGGCTGCTGGTAGACCTCGGCCCCTGCCGCCCGCGCCAGATCAATCGTCTCGTCGTCGCTACAGGAGTCGAAGACGATGATCCGGTCGGCCCAGCGCAGACTGGCGACGCACTCGGCCACGTGCCGGGCCTCGTTCTTGGTCAGGATGATGGCGGCCAGGGTGGGCATGGGGTGGATTATAACTGATGAACGCGAGGAAGCGCAGGGGAGAGGGGGAGCAGGGGAGCAGGGGAGAAAGAACAATGCCAAGTGCGCTGCCCCCCTGCACCCCTGCCTCCCCTACCTCCCCCGCATCAGACTCAACCGATAACCCGCCGCGTCGCCGAAATATTCGCGCAGGACGACGCGCCATTGCCCGGCGGCGGGGATGGCGAAGCCGCGGATGCGCTCATCGTCGCCGGCCGAGTGCTCATCCACCTCCAGCGCCGTCACGCCGTCCGGCCCCTGGAGCTGGACGACGAGGTCGCTGCCGGAGTCGGTGGCCTGCACGTCAAGGTCGATCACGTCGCCGGCCTGCGCGTCGAACGTCCAGGCGACGGCCGTCGTGGGCCGGATCGCGCCGATGATCGAGTCGCCGAAGCTGAGCGCGCCGGCGTTTTCGGGCGTGGCCGCCGGGGCCGCGCCGAGGGCGATCTCGTATTCGCCCGGTTCGCCGTTGAAATCGCGCACCAGGAGGATGTATTGCCCATCGGCCGCCAGCGTCACTTCAATTGTCTCCGGTTCGCCCGCCGCGAATTCGTCCACGGCGGCCAGGCGCGCGACGTTGCCGTCCAGCAGCCACACGTCGAGATCGAGAGCGGCGCTCAGGGGCGTCACCCGCGCCAGGATGTGGTCGCCGGCCCTGGCCTGCACAAACCAGGCGTGGGCCTCCTGCCGTTGCAGCGTTTCGCGGCGCACCTCGCCATAGGCCAGATCGCCGGCGTCGTAGAAGTTGGCGACGCGCTGGTCGCTCTCGGCCAGCGAGAGGGTATAGGGGCCGCCCTGGGGCGAGAAGCTGCGCACCAGGATGACGTATTCGCCGGCGGCCGGCAGCGCAAAGCCGGACAGCACCTCCGGGTCGCCGCTGAAGCCCTCATCCAGAGCGATCAGTTGCCGACCGTCGGGGGCGTATAGCTCCAGGATGGCGTCGAACGTCGGCGCGCCCGGTTCGACGACGATGCTGAGAAGCTGGCCGGCCGCGCCGGAGAATGCCCAATTGTGTTGGCTATTGGCCGGCAACTGGTTTTGCAGCGCCTGGCCGAAAGCGATAGGCCCGCCGCCGGCAAATTGCGGTTGATCGGACAGGCTGAGGGAGAGCGTGTAACGGCCGGAATTGTGGGCGAAATCGCTCACCTCGATGATGTAGACCCCCGGTTGGGTCAGTAGGAGATCGGTCAGGGCTTCGGTCATGCCCGCGTAGCCGTTCTCAACCTGGGCAATCGTCTGCCGGTCGGGGCCTAGGAGGGTCAGCGTCAGATCGAGCGGCGCATCATCGGGGCGCAGAAACAGCGAGGCATGGCGGTTGCCGGTCGTGGTGAACGTCCACAAGTCGCGGACGCCGGGTTCCAGCGTCGCCCCGGCTTCCACGCTGTCGCCGCGCAATTCGCCGCGGACGATGACGTGGCCTTCCTGGGCCGTGGCTCCCGGCCGCACGTCGAAGACGCGCGCCGAGCGCAGCATCCGGTCGAACAGGTCAACGTTCGCTGTCCACTGCTCGGCCGACGCGCTGAGCAGCAGGGCGATCCAGGCCGGGGCCGTCGCGCCCGCGGCCGGGGGCATGAATAGCGCCACCCGCGTGCGCAGATCGTTCGGCTCCACAACATTCAAGCCGATCGGGCCGTCGCCGACATCGACGACCAGCCCGGCGACGCCGTTGGCCGACGTGAACGGCGATATATCGGTCAGGCGCACGGCGGTTGGCGCGGCCGTCGCCAGTAGCTCGGCCAGGATCGCGGTCGGATCGACGGCCGTCGCGGGGGGGCTGATGATCAGACCGGAGACGTAGGCCCCCTCGCTGAAGGATTTGCCCGCCAGCAGGCTGCGCCCGGTGCGTTCGGAGTCGGCGGCCAACAGCAGATTGATGCCCAGGCGGTTGTCCATGCCCGCCGCGTCGATCCGGCCGGTCAGGTCGATCCAGGTGGGCGGAATCGCCAGCGCCAGGCCCATTCGGTCGCTGCCCAGGGTGGGCCAATCGTCGCCGGTGGACAAGGGCGTGGGCGCGATGGTCGCGGCCGGTATGTCGGTTGGCCGGGCGGGGGCGTTAGCGGGCGGGGTGGTCGCCCCGGCCCATTCCGGTTCGAGCGTATTCGTTTGTTGCGGGTTGGGGTCTGAGCGGCACGACGCAACGGCCAGGAGAAGGACGCCGAAAACCAGACAGCTTACGTCGCGCTTCCGCATGTCGCCGGCGCTCTAGGGGATTTCCCAATCACTGCCCAGGATGACCAGCACGTCAAAGTCACCGGCCGGGTTGCTGCTGGTGCTGACGTTGAGGGGCGGGATGTTCATCAGTTGGATCAAATGCTGGACCGTGCCGGGATGCGTGCCGTAGTCGATGATCTGGGTCGTCGTGTAGGTGGCCGAATCGGCGTTGCCGATATCGGTGACGGTAATGCCGTTGCGCAGCAGGAATTGTTGGGTCTCGGCCGCCAGACCGAAGGCGGGCGTGCCGTTGTAGATGGCGACGCGGGCGTCCTCGGCGACGATGACGGTCGGCAAGGCTTCGATGACCGGCGTGGGCACGGCCGGCGGCGCGAATAGCTCATCGCGCAGGGCGCGGACTTCATCGCGCAGCGGCACGAGCACCTGCTGGCCGTCGAAGGTCGTGTCGTTGTAGACGTAGGAGTAATCGAGCACTACGTTGCGCATGTTCTCGCCGGGGATGGTGCGCACCAGATTCGCCAGTTGCAGCGCCTGATCCAGCTCCAGGTTGGTCGATACGTTGTCCTGGAAGGATTGCCACAGTTGGGGGGCACTGAGCAGCAATTGCGGCAGCGTGTCCAGTTGCGTCGCCTGATCGCGCACGGCCATGATGACCTGTTGCTGGCGCCCGGCGCGGTCCACGTCGCCGCCGAAGGTGGCGCGGGTGCGAGCATATTTGAGCGCCGTGGCCCCGTCGAGCCGTTGCAGCCCGGCATCGATGGCGAACGGGTCGTAGCCGTAGCAGTTATCGGGGTAGTTGGGGTCTTCGATGCGCTCCGGCACTTCGACGACGATCCCGCCCATCATATCGACGAACTCGACGAAGGCGTTGAAATCGACGGCGACGTAGTAATCGATGGGCACACCCAGAAAGGCCTCGACCGTCTCAACGGCCAGCGCCGCGCCGCCGCCGGGCAATTCATACGCCTGGCCCAGAAAGTACGCCTGGTTGATGCGGTTGACGCCGAAGTCGGGGATCTCCACCCACAAGTCGCGCGGCAGCGATAATAACGACGCCGACCGGCTGACCGGGTCGATGGAGGCGACGATGATCGTGTCGCTGTGGGTGGGGCCTTCCTCGTCGCAGCGCAGGTCGACGCCCAGCAGCAGGATATTGACGCGCTCCATGCCGGCCCAATCGGGGATCGATTCCGGGTCGACGCCGGGCGGGGCGGCGACTGTGCCGCCGGTCACCTCCGGCGCGGTCTGGCCGGGGTCTACCTGGCCGGGAACGGGATTGAAATCAGCGCCGACGCCATCCGATACCGACGCCAGCCCGCGCACGGTGCGAAATAGCCAGACCGAACTGAAGAACAGTAGCAGCAGGCCCAGCCCCACCAGAATAATTAAAGCCCAGACCGGCAGCCGGGGGCCGGAATTGCGACGAGGATCACGCGGGTCAGTTGACATAAATAAGCAATCCAAACGGTTCGTGCACCGGGCATTATAGCCAGCGGCCGGCAATCAGGCAATTTTGCCGGGTGGCGGCGGTCCCCCGCCGGGCAGGTGCAGGTGTTCGGCCGATTTATGGCGGCGATAGGCGGCATACCGTAGCTGCGCCCCGGCCAGCCAATCGGCCAGAGCGGCTTCGTCCCCCTCGGCCAGGGCATGGCGCAGGGCGGCTAGCTCGGCCTCGTAGCCGTCCAGCGCGCCCAGCAGCGCGTCGCGGTTGGTCAGCAGGATGTCGAGCATCATCCGCGGGTCGGAGCCGGCCAGCCGGGCCACGTCGCGAAAGCCGGAGGCGCTGACGGCCCATTGCTGTTCGTCGGCGGCCAGACGCATCAGCGCCGCCGAGAGGACGGCCGGCAGATGGCTGACGGCGGCCACAATGGCGTCGTGGTCGGCCGCGTCCATCACCAGCGGCCGGGCGTCGATGGCCGCCACCAGGGCCAGCGCCGTCGCCTCCAGGGCCGGGGTGGTGCGGCGGCCGCGGCAGAGGATGAACGTCTGGCCGCGAAACAGGTCGGCCGAGGCCGAGGCCAGCCCCGACGTCTCTTTGCCGCACATGGGGTGGCCGCCGATGGCCGCGAACGACGGCGGCAGGGCGTCCATGGCGGCCAGCACGGCCCGCTTGGTGCTGCCCAGATCGACCACGGCGCAGCCACCCGGCCGCAGCGCCGGCAGCCGCCCCAGCGTATCCAGGATGACCCGCACCGGCGTCGCCAGCACCAGCAGGTCGATGGGCGGCGCGTCGGGCGTCAACACTTCGAGGGCCACATCGACGACGCCCTCGCGCAGCGCCATTTGCCGGGTGTCGCCCTGCCGCTCCACGCCGACCAGCCCGGCCACCCGGCCGCGCAAAGCCAACGCCAATGAGCCGCCCATCAGCCCCAGGCCGACAATGCCGACCCGCAGGCCGGCCAGCCGTTCGCCGGCCCCCATCTCGTCCGTGATCATGCGCGTAGTATAGCCGTACCTTCTAGACCTGACAGGTGGGCGGCCAATAGCATTCTGACCAAAAACGAAACTTGTGGCCGCCCACCTGTCAGGTCTTCACTCAATTGTCGCCATAAAACCATGTGTTACAATTTAGCCCATCACGGGCGGCCGGCCGCCGGGCGCTCACCCGGCGGTTCGTAAAACAAAACCCGACATTTCCCCTTAACAGCGATAGCGTAAACAGACACGAGACCGCGGCCGGCCAGGGCCGATTTTCGCGTACCGGCGCGGTCGTTGGAGGCACAACAATGAGTGATGACTTTATCTTTCGTGGATCGGTAGCCGAGCTGGACGAAGCGGTCCAACAGATCGTGGATCGGGAGGAGCGGCGGCAGGCCGAGACCATCATCCTGATCGCCAGCGAGAGCGAAGCCCCGGCGGCCGTCGTTGAGGCGTTGGGCAGCACCTTCGGCAATATCTACGCCGAGGGCTACCCGCGCGAGGAAAGCCGCCAACAGACCGAGGCCGAGATCACCGACATCGATATGGAACTGGCCCACTACCGGCGCTATAGCGACCCGCGCTATTACAAGGGTGTCGAGAACGCCGACATCATCGAGGCCCTGGCCCGGCGGCGCGCGGCCGAACTCTTCGCCGCCAACGGCATCAGCGCCAATAATCTGTTCGTCAACGTCCAGCCCTTGAGCGGGGCGCCGGCCAACAGCGCCGTCTACACCGCCCTCTTGCTGCCCGGCGATACCATCATGGGCCTGAACCTGAACGACGGCGGCCATCTGACCCACGGCTCGCCGGTCAGCCGCTCCGGCAAGGTCTACAAAGGTGTGCCTTACTTTGTCGATCCGCAGACGGAGGTGCTGGATTACGACGCCATCGAGCGCATCGCCCTGGAAGCCAAGCCCAAGATCATCGTCGCCGGCTACTCGGCCTATCCCAAGATCATCGACTGGCGGCGCTTCCGCGAGATCGCCGACAAGGTGGGGGCCTATTTGCTGGCCGACATCGCCCACATCTCCGGCCTGGTGGCCGCCGGCGTCCACCCCAGCCCCATCGGCATCGCCGACATCGTCTCCACCACGACTCACAAGAGCCTGTGCGGGCCGCGCGGGGCCATGCTGCTGACTCATAAGCGCGACATCGCCCGCAAGCTCGACCGCGCCGTCTTCCCCGGCGAGCAGGGCGGCCCCCACGTCAACAATATCGCCGCCCTGGCCGTGGCCCTGAAGCTGGCCAATACCGAGCAGTTCCGCGTCCTGCAACAGCGCATCGTGGACAATGCCCAACGGCTGGCCCAGCAACTCCAGGAGCACGGCATCCGCGTCGTCGGCGGCGGCTGCGAGAACCACCTACTGCTCATCGACACCAAGTCGGTGAGCCATAACGGCGTCCATCTGACCGGCGACATGGGATCGCGCATCCTCGACGTGGCCGGCATCGTCGTCAACCGCAACACCATCCCCGGCGACGTGGGCGCGCTTTCGCCCACGGGCATCCGCATGGGTACGGTCTGGGTCAGCCAGTTGGGCTTTGGCCCGGCGGAGATCGATCTGCTGGCCGAGGCCATCGCCACCGTGCTGAAGGGCGCGCGGCCCTATGCCTACGCCGGGCCGGGCGGCAAGCGCGAACTGCGGGCCAGGGTCGATTATCAGGCGCTGCGCCAGGGGCGGGCCATCGTTCGCCGGCTGCGCGGCGTGGCGGCCCCGGCGGCGGGCCTGGCTGTGGCCGTGCGCGGGGCCGAGGCCGAAACCCTGCTCAATTACGCCCTGACCAGCGACGTCGCGGCCCTGGGCGACGGCCAATCCCAGCCGACCCACCTCTTCGGGCCGGACCTCGACCTGGACGCGACGCTGGAGCGCGTGGAGACCGGCCGCTACCAGTTGCGCTTCGCCACCAACGAAGGCGCGGCCGACGCCGCCGAGTGGCTCCAGGCCCTGTCCGACGGCTACGCCCAGTTCGACGACGTTTACGCCCGGCTGCCCGGCCCGGTGGTGGCCCAGGTCATCCCGGCCGGCGTGGGCGAGGCCATCGGCGCGGCGCTGTCGCGGGCCGCGGCCGACGTCGCTTCCGCCTTGCGCGATGAAGCGCCGACCGATGACGCCTACGCCGACAGTAAGCCGTACTTCATCGGCCGCGAGCGCCGCCCGCCGGCCGGGGACGCGCGGCCGTCCTTCGAATGGGAGGAGCCGGCCGACCCGCCGCTGCTGATCACGGCGCTGCACGAGACCCACAAAGCCATGGGGGCGCGCATGGTGCCCTTCGCCGGTTACGATATGCCGGTGTGGTATAGCAGTGTGAGCGAGGAGCACGCCGCCGTGCGCGAGGCGGCCGGCCTGTTCGACGTCAGCCACATGGGCGTCTTTGACGTCAGCGGGCCGCACGCCGCCGACCTGCTGAACCTGGTGACGACCAACGACGTGGCCGGGCTGGAAGTGGGCCAATCGCACTACACCTACTTCCTGCTGCCCGATGGGAGCGTGGTCGATGACCTGATGATCTATCGCACCGACGAACAGATCTACATGGTCGTCGTCAACGCCTCCAACAACGACAAGGATTTCGCCTGGCTCAACGCTGTCAACGAGGGGCAGGTGCTCATCGATGCCGACCGGCCGTGGGCGCGCGTCCAGCACCCGGCGGTCGTCCGTGACCTGCGCGACCCGCGCCACGGGGCCGATGGCCGGGTGGACATTGCCCTGCAAGGCCCGCGCGCGGCCGACATCCTCATCGCCCTTTCCGGCAACGACGCGGCCTTCGCCAAGCGTCTGAAGGGGCTGCCCTGGGCGGGGGTCATGCGCGGCGCTCCCGGCGGCTTCGATCTGGTCATCTCGCGCACCGGCTATACCGGCGAGCGCATCGCCTACGAACTGTTCATCCATCCCGACCGCGCTGTGGCCCTCTGGGACGCGCTGCGGGCGGTGGGCGAACCGCTGGGCATGAAAGCCTGCGGGCTGGCCGCGCGCGACAGCACGCGCACCGAGGCCGGTCTGCCNNCGGCCACGTCACCAGTTGCGCCATCGACGCCGAGGGGTATCTGCTGGGGCAGGCCATTGTGCCGCTGAGCCTGAGAGAGCCGGGCACGGCGCTCCATATCTACCAGTTGGGCGGCGGCACGCGGCCGATCAAGGCCGTCGAGCGCTCCGGCATGGGCAGCATGCTGCCCATGCCCAACCCGGCCACGGTGCTGACCCGCTTCCCGGAACGAAAGAAGTAAGAAAGTATCATCCGCAGATTACGCAGATTTCGCAGATTTAAGAAAGAGAGTTCTTAATCTGCGAAATCTGCGGATCAAGTCTCTGATTGACTGGCCTATGGCGAGGAGTGGACAATGCGACGCGAAGTATTAACCTGGTCTGACGTCGACAAACT
>CXWJ01045640.1_pt1 | contig 11923 bp, 7 predicted proteins | sample 590841 | NCBI WGS metagenome assembly CXWJ01 (sample SAMEA3498367, study PRJEB10139) | wastewater metagenome | biome: wastewater treatment plant; material: activated sludge | place: Austria | collected 2015-01-21 | reverse complement strand
ACTTCCACCCCCAGCGCCCCTCCCGAGCCCCCACCCACCAGGAACATTGCGTAGGGATGCGATACTGGAAAAGGGACCGAAGTCAGGCTTCCTTTCTCGTCGTCGCCAGTACGCTCGTAAGTGCCGATCCAAAATTTGCCTCGGTGCCCGCTCACGCTGTCATTGCGGCGAGGGTGTACTGTATCTCCTTCGATCGGTTGCCCCTTGAATGCCTTTCCTTCGGCAGTCCAGTCACTCAAATCTCCTTTTTCGAAATCTAAATTGAGTACCCGACCGTCCCGGGTCGTAGCGGGGAAGCCGTCTTCTCCTCCGCCCGCCTTGGTAGAAGCAGTGGCTTCGGTGGCCTGTTTTTCCGTTGCATCTGCCCGCTTTTTCGCCGCTTCGATCTTGTGGATAAATACGAACGTCCCCTTCTTGTTGCCAACGACAATGTCGGGCAGCCCGTCGCTATTAAGGTCGCCCGCCACAACCTGCGTTCCTACGCCCGAATTCGAGTCGATGCGATGGGGAATAAAGTGGACCGCTTTGTCCTTGCTGTCCGGACCGGGGCGGACTGTCTGGAACCAATACAAAACAGGCGGGTCGAGCGCCCCTGGGTCATGTTCGGCGTGCGCCCAGTAGCGCTTGCCAGTAACAATGTCCTTAACGCCGTCGCCATCCATATCGATCAGATCGAGCGAGTGAAGCTGTGAGAAGGCGACGCCAAACTCGTTCTCCTCAGGTTTCTCTCCCATGATGAGATGTTCTCGAAACGTGATCTTGCCGCCTTTTTCCGGAACATTCTCGAACCAGGAAAGTCCATACGCGTGAGCGGCCTTGCTGGTGATCACGTCGTTGTCGCCGTCGCCATCGACGTCGTAGGCGAACATCTGCGCCCCGCCCCCTTCTGAAAACTTTACCTCGTGGAAGGGCCACGTTTCGGCTTTGGAATCGGCGGGGGGCTGCTCCCACCAGCCATCCTTCTCCATGACATCCATGCGGCCGTCGTTGTTGACGTCGCCCACCCCCATGCCGTGCGTGAACCGCTGATAGTCGCGCACGGGGGTAATCGCGTGCCATGTCCAAGGTTTGGTCGGATCGTCGCTGGGAATTTCTGCATAACCAAAACGGCCGCCGCTGTTGCAGACGAATTCCGGCTTCCCGTCGCCCGTCAGATCGGTAAACCAGGGCGATTCGTTGTCCACCACATCAAACGCCACGTGCCGCTGCCAGTGTCCTGGCTTACCCTGAGGATTCTCGTACCATAACCCCTCCTTGCCGGGAAAGCCGGCGACGACGACGTCCGTCCAGCCATCTTTATTGACGTCATAGGTATAAGACAAAAAGTTTTCCGAATAAGCGGCGATGTCGAACGCCTTCGGCTCATAGATTTCAAACCGTTCGGTAAACTTCGGGCCGGCATACCAATACGGCCCAGATTCAATGTCCATCACGCCATCGTGATTGAAATCGCCGTAGTTTGCTCCCTCGCAATAGAACTGGTCGGTAAGCTGGGTCTTGTCGAACGAATGCGTGTCGTGCAATTCGTCGCCCGCCGCCCATGCTGCAGATGCCAACATCACCGCAACACAACCAAACAAATGCCTGATGAACGTCATAGTTTGAGTACCCGAAATCTTTAAAACAGGGAAAGCATTTACGCTAAAACCTAAAATCGCAAAGGACAAATTACATAAACCATAGAGGCATGGAGGTACGAGAAAGGAATTCGTTCTGTGAATTGCAGAACCTGCAATTTCTTCGTGTCCTTGGTGGCTTTGTGGTTCTGTAAGTGTGCTTTTGCGCCTTGGCTTGAGATTCTTTTGTAAAAGACTCTTACGTCGGCTTACCGCTTCAGCGTGAACGCCGGAAGTCGCCGAATTTCGCCTCCCGCCACGGCAGATTCATGCGCCAAGATGCCCACGCAGGTCCAATTGGCGCTCGTGGTCGCGTTCGGCCACGGATCGCGGTCCTCCGTGAGCGCCCGCAAGAACTCATTCACCAAATGGGGGTGCGAGCCGCCATGGCCAGAACCTTGCAGGAACGAGAGATGATCTGCATCGACAATCGAACGGGTAAACGCCTGAATTTCCTTGGGCAGTAGGTGTGCGAAATCTGGCACTTCCACCCGCTCCGCGATCTCCGGTTCCGGCCGCTTGGCTGTGTGCATGATGTGCGATTCTCCTTCGACGAGCGTCCACTCGAAAGATCTTTTCGAGCCGTATACGTCGAAGCTCTCGCGATATTGTCGGGCCGTGTCGTACAAAAACCGCCAGATGTGAGCGGCCACGTCGCTCTCGGCTAATTTGATGTGGCACGATTCGACCGCAAACGAATTGCCGGACTTTTCGCGGATGTCATCCCGCACACGCCCCGAGCCAAAGCACGACACATACTCCGCCAGCGAGTTCGTCAACCCTAGAACCGGGCTGACCACGTGGGTGGCGTAATGCATGGGAATCATCCGTTCCCAATAATCGGGCCAGCCATCCATATCTTGCGGGTGAGATGCTTGCAGGTACTGAATCGTGCCGAAGTCGCCCCGTTCATACATCTGTTTGATGAACAAGAATTCGCGGCTATAGACCACCGTCTCGGCCATCATGTATTTCAGGCCGGTATCGGCGACCAGTTGGCAAATCTTTTCGCAGTCGGCGATCGTCGTGGCCATCGGTACGGTACACATCACGTGCTTACCCGCCTTTAGCGCTTCCTGGCTCATCCACGCATGGTCCGGAATCGGGCTGTTGATATGAACGAAATCCACGTCCGGATCGGCCAGCACGTCTTCGAATCGCGTATAACGCTTCTCGATCTTAAAGGCGTCGGCTACGCGGTTCATTTCGGCTTCATTGCGCCGGCAGACCGCGACGACGTGTGCGTCTGGATGACGCTCGTATATCGGAATGAACTCGGCGCCAAAGCCTAGCCCGATCATCGCTACACGGTAGGGAGGGGATTTGCCCACGTTCGCGCTCCTCATGCCTATTTGCGATCTTAGTTGATACCCAGATTCGGCACGGGGGCTTGCCGTCCGGCCCGGCCTAGGTGTGGCGCGGGTGCCACGAGCCGCCAATACTTCTTCAAGAATTGAGGGTGCGGAGAGCTTTCGGATAACCGCCCGATCTTGCTGGACCCCAAGTCCTCGGATTGACGTTGAATCTGGAGAGTCGCCAGATTCTAATCTAGCCCAGGCCAGCCCAGGATTGAATAAGCAAAAGCGCTGAACAGTCCTACTTTTTATGGGGCCGGCACGAGGTTGGCGTCAGATCTCTTCCTTCATTCTAAAACCGTTGTGATTAAAATGGCGGACAAAAATCAGCGGCAACAGTTGTTTCTGGAATGCTTCGTTGCCAGTACAGTCGGCTAGGACGGACGGGGGACATTTCTGGGGACGGCGGCGGTTTCGACCGTAGCCTGGTCTTAGTTCAAAGCAATTATCGGTTTAACTCTTGGAGACTTTGGTAATGCAGTCGAATCGAAAAATATTCTGGGCCAGTTTTTTGACCCTGATCGCGGCGGGGGTTGGATTTGCCGTTCGCGGTGCCGTCCTGGGAGAGTGGGAAACGATCTTCGGATTTACGAAGACCGAATTAGGCACCATTACCGGCGGCGGCCTCACCGGCATGGCCTTTACCATCGTTTTCTTCAGCCTGTTTGCTGATCGCGTCGGCTACAAGGTGATCCTCATCGGCGCGTTTTTGTTCCACCTCGCTTCGGCACTAATTCAGTTGTCTGCGACGCCTGTATTCGAAATGTACGGCAAGAACGCCACGTACTGGTGCCTGTTTGTGGGCATGTTCATGTTTTCGCTCGGCAACGGCATGTGCGAAGCGGCCATCAATCCTCTCGTAGCCACGCTCTATCCCAAACAGAAAACCCATTATCTCAACATCTTGCATGCTGGTTGGCCAGGCGGCTTGATCCTTGGTGGGTTACTCGCGTTTTGTTTCGTGGGTGAAAAGTGCGTCGTCACGCGGTTACGTTGGGAAATCCCGATGGCATTCTTCTTGATCCCAGTGCTCTGGTACGGATTTATCACGATCAAGGAAAAGTTCCCTATCTCCGAAGCTCGTGCCGCCGGCGTCAGCTTCTGGGAAATGGTTGCTGAGTTCGCCTCGCCAATTCTATTGCTTCTACTCGCCTTGCACGCTCTCGTTGGCTATGTCGAATTGGGAACGGACAGTTGGATCACCAACATTATGGAAGGATTCATACCGAACAGTGTCTTGCTGCTGGTATATACCGCTGGCCTGATGTTCGTGCTGAGGTTCTTCGCCGGCCCGATCGTCGAACGCATCAATCCGCTGGGCCTGCTCTTCGTTAGCTCCGTATTGGGTTGCATTGGGCTGTTCATGATGGGGCGCATGCTAGGAGCTGCGTCGTTAGTAGGTATTCTCATTGCCGCAACCATTTACGGCGTTGGCAAGACATTTCTTTGGCCGACGATGCTTGGCGTCGTCGGCGAACGCTTCCCAAAGGGAGGCGCTCTTGCCATGGGAGCCATGGGAGGCATCGGCATGTTGTCGGCTGGACTCCTGGGTAGTCCCGGCATTGGCTACACTCAAGACCGCTTCGCTTCGAGGGAATTGAGCGCAAAGAACCCCACTGTTTATGCGGAAGTTAAGTCAGACCAACCGAACCAATTCTTGCTCTTCCCGCCAGTGGAAGGGTTGGATGGCACCAAGGTCGCCGCACTTCCAAAAGAGAGTCCTGCGGCCAGCGAGGTAAAGCAAGCCACTGAGTACGGCCGCGAGATGGCGTTAAAGGTCACCGCCGCCATCCCCGCCACAATGGCAGTGGGCTACTTGATCCTGCTCCTTTATTTCCGCGCAATCGGCGGCTACAAGTTGGTCGAAATAGGCCCTGGAGGCAAAGAAGTCGAAACGAGCTACGAGCCGACTGCCAAAGAGGCCGTTTACCGCGATTCCCGTGCCGACCAGGCCTGACGCGTCCGAAAAACCGCAGCGAAACTGTCGAATTCTTGCCCTCCTCGTCGGGAACTTGACCTTCGAGGAGGGTAGAATATTTAATGAATTTGCCGATTCGCGAATTCCCCACAGGTTCGCCGGTCATGTACACCAGGATCGTTCTCATTTCTGCATTCGTCGTTGGTTGCGCTGCCACTGCGCCCGCGAGCGATCCAAAGGTGGACTACAACCGCGATGTGCGGCCGATCCTTTCGGAAAAGTGCTTCAATTGTCATGGGTTCAACGAGAAGAGCCGGCAGGCCGATTTGCGGCTCGACTTGGCCGAGGCTGCCTACGCGGACCACGGCGGTAAGAAACCGATCGTTCCCGGTGATGCCGCCCAGAGCGAGGTTTGGCGGCGAATTTCCAGTAGCGACGAAGCGGAAATGATGCCTCCTCCCGATTCGCACAAGGTGCTATCGGCCGAGCAAAAGGCCCTGTTGAAACGCTGGATTGACGAGGGCGCCCCCTACGCCAGGCATTGGGCCTTCACCCCGCCCGAAAAACGGCCGCTTCCCGAAGTCTCGAACGCCGCCTGGGCCCGGAACGAAGTCGACCGCTTCGTCCTGGCCAAGTTGGATGCCGAGAAGTTGCAGCCCTCAACCGAAGCAGATCGACGGACCTTAATCCGTCGCGTATCGCTCGATCTAACCGGCCTGCCGCCGAGCGCCGTAGAGGTGGAGGCCTTCGTTGCCGATCGGGATGAGCATGCCTACGAAAACTTGGTCGATCGGCTCCTGGAAAGTCCCAATTTCGGCGAGCGGATGGCGCTGGAATGGCTGGATGCGGCCCGCTACGCCGATACGAATGGCTATTCGATCGACGGCGGACGCCACATGTGGCTCTGGCGAGATTGGGTCATTGACGCCTTCAATCGCAACATGCCGTACGATCAGTTTCTGCTCCAGCAATTGGCTGGCGATTTGCTGCCCAATGCGACCGAAGCCCAACTGATTGCCACTGGCTTTCAACGCAACAACATGGTGACCCACGAAGGTGGCACGATTCCCGCGGAGAATCTGACAAACTACAACGTCGATCGCGTAAAGACGCTGGGTGAGGCCGTGCTGGGGCTGACGTTAGCTTGCGCGCAGTGTCACGATCACAAATACGATCCGCTGACTCAGCGCGATTACTATCAACTTTTCGCTTACTTTAATACCTTGAGTGACGCCGGCTTAGATGGCGACGGCGGAAGAAACCCGCGACCAATCTTCGAGGCGCGCACCGTCCTGCAAGGCGATGACGTGACGGACCTGCAGGATAGAATTGCGGTTCTAAAGTCGCAGCTCGCTACTCCGGATCCAGCAGCGATTGCTGCCTGGGAAGCAGAGCAAAAGCAGGAATTGGCGAGCCGCGGAAAAGAGTTCGGACTGCATCCGGTCGAATTGATCAAAGTCAGCACGCCGAATGCGGGCAAAGGATTCGAAATTGAGGAAGGCCGCTATGTTCGCATTACCTCCCCAGCCGGATTGCTCGCTTACGATGTCTCCCTGCGGTTGCCGCCCTTGAAGCAGCCGATCACCGGATTCCGTGTGGTGTTTCATCGCGTTGAAGACACCCCCGGAGGCGGCTATGGCTACGGTTCGTTTTCCGATCCGCCACCCTCTCCCGAAGGGACGTTCGTGCTCACCTCGGTCTCGGCCAGTGCCGGATCGGTCCCCGGCGATCAGGTGAATTTGAGTCGCTTGATCGTTATCTCTCGCGCCACCGCCGATGGCTGGAATCCTGACTTCCGCCCTGAAGGAATTCTCGACACGGGCACCAGTGGCTGGTCGCCGGAAACTGGTCACCAAGGAACGGCGCATGTCACGGTAACGCTGGACAGGCCGCTAGACGCGACGGATTCTCCCTATCTCACGACGCAGTTGAATTTCGGCTTTGGCCGCAAGTTGGTGGCTGCGAAGTTCGAGGTCTTCGCGATGACCGGCATGGATGACGACAGCCCACTGCCGAAGGAAATCATTACAATTGTCGAAACTGCGTCTGATCAGCGGACGCCGGAGCAACGCGAACAGTTGGAGACATACTTTATTGCGCATGCGCCCGCTACGCTGCCGTTGCGAACTTCGTTGGCCAATTTGGAAGAACACCTGCGATCGCTCACCGAGAAATTTCCGACGATGGTGATGGACGAGGCGGAAAAGCCGCGTGAAACTTTCATTCTCAATCGCGGCGACTATTCCCAGCCGACCGAGAAAGTCAGCGTCGGCACGCCCGCCGTCTTACCGCCGCCCAGCGAGGGAATGCCGGCCAATCGGCTCGGGCTGGCCCAATGGATCGTGATGCGCGGTAATCCACTCACCGCGCGCGTAGCTGTGAACCGGGTTTGGCAGTCGCTGTTTGGAGTCGGCATCGTCCGCACTGCGGCCGACTTCGGCGCGCAGGGAGAATATCCAAGTCACCCGGAGTTGCTCGATTGGTTGGCGGTCGACTTCATGGATCATTCCTGGGACATAAAGCGGCTGATGCGGACGATCGTCACCTCGGCCACCTATCGACAAGACTCGGCAGCTAGCCCGGCGCTGCTGGAACGTGATCCGACCAATCGCTTGCTGGCCCGCGGGCCTCGCTTCCGGTTGCCAGCGGAATTCGTACGAGATGCGGCGCTCAAAATCAGCGGGCTTCTCGTGCCCTGGCTGGGCGGCCCGTCCGTCAATCCGTACACGCCGGGCGATCTATGGCGGGAGATTAGCCATTACGGCAGTTCGCCGGCTACTTCGCAGGCGTTCATTCAGGATCACGGCGAGAAGCTTTATCGTCGTTCGATGTATACTTACTGGAAGCGAACAGTCCCCCCGCCGAACATGGTGGCGTTCGATGCGCCGAACCGCGAAACATGTGTCGTCGCGCGTTCTTCCACCACCACGCCGCTGCAAGCGCTGGTGCTGCTCAACGACGTGCAATATGTCGAAGCAGCCCGGGCGTTTGCGGAACGGATAGTGAACTACTCGACGGACGACCCCGAACGCTTGAAGTGGGCGTTCGAGGAATGCGTTTCGCGGCCCCCTTCGGAACAGGAGCTTGCCGTGCTGTCTCACGCGCTCGCGCGGGAGCGGGCTCGCTATCAGGCGGACGAAGCGGCCGCGCGAGCGTTCCTTGCCAATGGCGAATCGCCGCGCGACGAGGGGATTCCCGTCGCCGAACATGCGGCCTGGTCGCAAGTGGCCGCGATGCTGTTGAATCTGAGCGAAACCGTGACACGCAACTGACGGCCGAAGTCACATCATGAATCCAATCGAACAATACCAGCAGTTTCTTGCCCGTCGCACGTTCCTCGGCCACACGGCCTGTGGCATCGGCAGCGCGGCGCTAGGCGGCATGCTGGCCGGACGAACGTCAGAAGCGGCCCAAACGTCGTCGTCTCAACGCGGTCTCGCCGAGTTGCCTCATTTCCTTCCCAAAGCAAAGCAGGTGCTTTGTTTGTTTCAGGCCGAGGGTTTTTCGCACGTTGACTTGTTCGACTATAAACCGGCCCTCGACAAGTTTCATGGTCAGGAAATCCCTCCCTCGGTGAAAGGCAATCAACGGCTCACCGGCATGACCTCCGGGCAATCGCAGTTCCCCGTGGTCGCCCCGATGTGGCCCGGCCGGCGTGTTGGTCAGCATGGCACCTGGATGAGCAGCTTGTTGCCTCACATGCAAACGATTGCCGACGACATCTGCATCGTCAAATCGATGTATACCGAGGCCATCAATCACGACCCGGCTATCACGTTCATCAACACGGGCAACCAGCAGCCCGGATACGCCAGCATGGGAGCGTGGGTGAGCTACGGCCTGGGGAGCGAGAACGAAAACTTGCCGACATTTATCGCGATGGTCTCGCAGGGCTCCGGCAAGAACCCGGGCCAGCCGATTTTCTCGCGCCTGTGGGGGAGCGGCTTCTTGCCCTCGTCGCACCAAGGGGTCGGATTGCGGGCTGGCGGCAGTCCGGTCCTCTACCTCGACGATCCAGCCGGCACCACGCGCGACGGCCGCCGGGCGATGCTCGATGATTTGGCCCAGCTCAATGAGCTGCGGGCCAGTCAGGTTGGCGATCCAGAAACGCTAGCCCGCATCAATGCCTACGAAATGGCGTTTCGCATGCAGGCCTCCGTGCCAGAACTGACCGATACAAGCGACGAATCCGCAGCGACGCTGACCAAGTACGGTCCAGAGGTTCACAAGCCGGGTAGCTATGCGGCCAATTGCCTGCTCGGCCGCCGACTAATTGAACGGGGCGTGCGCTTCGTGCAATTATTTCATCGCGGCTGGGATCAGCATATCGCGATCGCGCGGCAACTGCCGAATCAATGTCGTGACGTCGATCAACCCACCGCTGCACTCATTCACGACATGAAGCAGCGCGGCCTGTTGGAAGATACGCTCGTGATCTTCGCCACCGAATTTGGCCGGACCGTGTTCAGCCAGGGCACGCTGGGCGACGCGAACATGGGTCGCGATCACCACGGCCGCTGCTTCACGATCTGGCTGGCCGGCGCCGGTATTCAGCCTGGCATTGAGTACGGCCAGACGGACGACTTCTGTTACAACATCCTCGAGAACCCGGTCCATCTGCGTGATCTGCACGCAACCATTCTCCACTGCCTGGGCATCGACCACGCCCGCTTCACCTACCGCTTCCGCGGGCTCGACTCACGGCTCACCGGCGTCGAAGAATCGCATGTAGTGCAGGGCATTCTGGCGTGAGTCTGCGAAGCGTTTCGGCGTCAGGCAGAACGATGTATAATTACCTGACAGAGATACGCTACAGCCTGAGAGCAAGGTCATGCACACAATTGAGACCACGGCCGTCGTCACCGCCGACCATCAATTGGTAGTTCACAGCACTGTCCCGGATGAAATTCGGCCGGGCGAACATAAAGTGACGCTAACCATTGATCCTGCTAGCCCGCAAATTCGCGGCACGCCCTTCTTCTTGCCGCCTTACCCCATTGGATTGACTGGCGACGAAGTAACGTTCGGTCGTGAGGACATCTACGACGATGTCGACCGATAACCGAGTCTTTCTCGATACGAACATCCTGGTCTTCGGGCGCTTGCAAGGCTCACCGTTGTGCCAAGCCGTAGAACAGCGATTAGTCGAGCTAGAGGCGATGGGCGCTGAGTTTTGGATCAGCCGCCAGATTCTGCGCGAATATCTGTCAGTGCTGTCGCGTGGCAGGGGCTTGACCTCCGTGCCACCCATGGCCGATTTGCTGGCTGACGTGCAGCACTTTTGTAGCCGGTTCCAAATCGCCGAGGACGGTGCAGCGGTAACTCAGCAATTGGTACAACTTTTGTCGACCGTTTCGTGTGCAGGAAAGCGGATTCACGATGCAAACATCGTGGCCACAATGATGCCGCACGGCATCGGCCGCTTGCTCACGCACAATGTGGGCGACTTTCAGCGTTTTGTTGGATACATAACGGTCGAGCCGCTGATCGCATGAGAGGTAGTTCGCGGCGTCAAAAAAGACATTCTCGCGCTTCCCGCGAAGTTCTCTAACAGTGGGCTCACCGCCGCAATATCGCATTTGGAATTTGAACGTGCCTGACAGTATATCCACACGATAGCATTTGGCTATCCAAAGCCTCTACGAGATAGGAAGGCAAAAAATGGCCGCTCGACCAATTGCAAAAGGTTGCCTTCTCCTTCTTGTACTTGTGCTTCTGTTGCTCGCCATTCCCGCCTATCACTGGCTTCCGTGGAGGTCACGCGTCCGTATCAGTGGAGTAGTCATGGACGCAGCGACGAGTGAACCCGTTGCCAATGCGCGCGTGGTCGTTGAACTAGTTGGATGGCGAGTTTTCGATGAAGAACATATGGGTTACGGAATAGTAGCTGACGACCAAGGTCGGTTTTCGTTGGATGTACGATCACCACGGACCTATACATGGATATATGTTGAAGCTTCTGCCCCGAATAATAACTTTGGTGTCATCAAGGTCGACGGACCCGATGTCATAGTTCATACGGCGCCGATCCCGCCTGAACGAAGAAATGAACCATGGCTAGAGTATCAAAATTTTCGCGGTACAGCTGAGTTTACCTATCGCTATTGGAAGGAGAGATTCACTTTTGTCGGTGAAAGCTGGTGATTCAAACAGAAAAAGAACTGGCAGGTTCAAGAAGCTGCCAGAGCCATCCAGCGGCCACTGCATAAGAACCAAGAACAGGAATTGCCCGGCGCCGCGGCCTATGCCCTCGCACCCGCAATCGTTCTCCGCACATTGAACCGGCCAACTTAGCACAAACGGTGGCCAAAACCTAACAAAAAATTCCGCGCGCACAGTTTGAGAGCGCGCCAAAAATTCCCCCAACAATGCCCGTGATTCTTCTTGAATCATTCCACTGCGCAGAAGCCTCCCCCCACTTATGCGCAGTACTTCTGCGCAGCTTGCCGAACCACACGTGCGGGCCGGCCGCAGTTCTCCAGCCCCCCGCGCCACTTCCCAGCGCCCGGCTCGATTATTGTTAGCTAAACGACCGCTCCCATTCCCCTCGTCCCGGCCGATTCAACAGCGCGTTCGCTTCTTCGCTTAATTTGCCGGTGAATTTTTCTGCGTCGGGATCCCAGGTGAGTTTCGTTTGCAGCTTGATGGCGATGTTCCCGAGATGGGGGATCGTGCTGCTGCGGTGGCCAACTTCGACCGGTGCAATCGGTTCCTCGCGCGATTTCACGCAATCGAGAAAGTTTTTGACGTGGGCGTCGGAGGAACCGAGCTTTTGTTTGTTCGCCATTTCTTTCGGCCAAAGCTTTGAAGGCGTGATAAAGAAATCGACCCCCCCAGCATCCACCCGCGCCATCCCCTCCGTCCCTTCCCAGACAACGCGCGCGGCCGGCTCCGAAGAGAAGCATTCCAGTACCGTGCCGTTCGCATAGCGGCAGCGGAAGAACGTGTTTATGGCCGTGTTGAACAGGCTCCCTTCCGGCAAATAGTCTGCATAGACGTGTTCCACTTCGACGGGACCGGTGCGGTCCGTGCCC
>CXWJ01008876.1_pt1 | contig 11925 bp, 12 predicted proteins | sample 590841 | NCBI WGS metagenome assembly CXWJ01 (sample SAMEA3498367, study PRJEB10139) | wastewater metagenome | biome: wastewater treatment plant; material: activated sludge | place: Austria | collected 2015-01-21 | reverse complement strand
GGGCTGTCCAGCGTGGGGTCGTTCACGACCAGCTTCCGGCGGACGGGGTATCGCGCCGCGGCCCCGCCGGCCACGTTCTATGCCCGGGTGCCTGCCTGTGTCCGCCGGGTCCATGGCCGACCGCAACACCGCACGTTTCGAGAAGACGAGGCCACCGGTCCGGGCTGAGGCTGGTGTCCTCGACCGAGAGACGACGACAGGAACGAGGAGACACGATGAGGATCGCCACCGCGCAGGTCTGGGTCCACGACCAGGACGAGGCCCTCGCCTTCTACACCGACAAGCTGGGCATGGTCGTGCGCAGCGATGCGACCCTGCCCGAGATGGGGAACTTCCGCTGGCTCACGGTGAGCCCGCCCGACCAGCCCGAGGTCACCATCGTGCTGATGGCGATCCCCGGGCCACCGATCCTCGACACGGGGACCCAGGAGCAGATCGCCGATCTGATGGGCAAGGGCTTCGCGGGCACCGTGTTCCTCACCACCGACGACTGCCAGAAGTCCTACGAGGAGCTGAGCGGTCGCGGGGTGGAGTTCATCGACAAGCCGTTCCAGCAGCCCTACGGCATCGACGCCTCCTTCCGGGACCCGTCCGGCAACAGCTTCCGGCTGACCCAGGTGGCGGAGGACTTCGGCTGACCGTCCCGGCACCTCCGGGTCACCGGCCGGACGGACCGTGCCAGAGTGGAGGCATGGACCACGCGGGGCAGCAACGAGCCGGGCTGACCCGGTTCGCCTGGCTGTCCATCGCGGCCGCGGTCACCACGATCGCGCTGAAGTTCGGGGCCTACTGGATCACCGGCTCGGTCGGTCTGCTCTCCGACGCGGCCGAGTCGGTGGTCAACCTGGTCGCGGCCGTCGTCGCGCTGTTCGCCCTGAGCGTCGCCGCCCGGCCCGCGGACGAGGGGCACCCGTTCGGGCACACCAAGGCCGAGTACCTCTCGGCGGTCGTCGAGGGCGTGATGATCTTCGTGGCCGTGGTCTACATCGTCGTCACGGCGGTCCAACGGCTGATCGACCCGATCGAGCTGGAGAACGTCGGGATCGGTCTGGCGATCTCGGTGGTGGCCTCGCTGATCAACGGCGCGGTGGCCGTGGTCCTGCTCCGGGTGGGGCGAGCCCACCGCTCGCCCACCCTCGTCGCCGACGGCAAGCACCTGATGACCGATGTGTGGACCTCGGCCGGCGTCGTGGTCGGGGTCCTCCTGGTCGCGCTCACGGGGTGGCTCAGGCTCGACCCGGTCATCGCGCTGCTGGTGGGCCTCAACATCGTCCGCACCGGCTGGCACCTCATCCACAGCTCCGTCGGGGGCCTGCTGGACAAGGCGGTGGACGGGGACACCCAGGCGAGCATCGACGGCGTGCTGGCCCGGTTCGCCGCCGAGGACGTGCGCTTCCACGCGGTGCGCACCCGGGAGGCCGGTCACCGCAGCTTCGTCAGCATGCACGTGCTCGTGCCCGGTGACTGGAGCGTCCAGCGGGCCCATGACCTGGCCGAGGACATCGAGCACGCGCTGCACGCGGCGGTGGAGCATCTCGACCTGTCGCTGCACGTCGAGCCGATCGAGGATCCCCGCTCCTACGAGTCCGACCTGGGGGTCGCCGCTCCCGGCCCGCTCGACGAGAACCTGTCCACGTGACCCTCTCGTTGCCGCGGGGACGGCACTAGGCTGACGCCCGTGGTCCTCAAGCAGGCGCTTCCGCAGCGGCGTGAGCCGCGCGACCCGGTGCGCGCGATCCTCCAGTCCCCGGAGTTCGACGGCGCCGTGGCCGACCTCGTCGAGCGGACCGGGCGCACGCCCGCCGACGTACGCCGTGACGCGCAGCAGTGCCTCGGGGAGATGGTCGCGGAGGTCGGACCCCAGGCGACGCAGGCCTGGGACCGGATGGGTCGCTGGCTGACGCGCTCCTACGTCGTCGACGCCGACACCACGGGGCTCGCCGAGCTCGCGAGGCTCAGCGCCAAGCACTCGCTGGTGTTCTTGCCCAACCACCGCTCCTATCTCGATCCCCTCGTGGTGCGCAGCGCGCTGGCGCCGCGGGGCTTCGAACCGAACCACATCCTCGGCGGCATCAACCTGGCGATGTGGCCGATGTCGGAGCTGGGTCGCCGCAGCGGGCTGATCTTCATCCGACGCTCGACCCGGGACGACCCTGTCTATCCGGCGATGATGCGGCTCTACTTCGGCTATCTGCTGCGCCAGCACGCCAACCTCGAGTGGTACTTCGAGGGTGGCCGCACCCGCACCGGCAAGCTCCGGCCCCCCAGGATGGGGGTGCTGCGCTACCTGGTCGACGCCTTCGTCGCCAACGGGGACCGCGCCGACGACGTGCTGCTGGTGCCGGTGGCGATCGTCTACGACCAGCAGGCCGAGGTCGAGGCGCTGTCCTATGAGGAGTCCGGCGGCGCGAAGTCCCCCGAGAGCCTGCGCTGGCTGGTCGGGTTCGCGCGCGCCCAGTCCCGGCTGCGGGGGAGAGCGCACCTGCGTTTCGGGGCGCCGCTCTCGCTGCGGTCCGTGCTCGACGAGGCCCGGGAACGCGCCGGCTCGGCCGACGCCACCGAGGTGGTGCCGCGGGTGGCCTTCGAGGTGGCCCACCGGATCAACGACGCCACCCCGATCACCCCGTCGGCGCTGGTGACCTTCGGACTGCTCGACAACGACGGTCGGGCGATGACGCTCACCGAGACGTTGACCGTGATCGAGCCGCTCGTGGAGTCGGTCCGCAGGCGAGCCCTGCCGCTCACCTCCGACGTCGACCTGGCCCGTCCGGCGGGCCTGTCCCGGGCGCTGCGCACGCTGGTGCGGGAGGGTGTCGTCGAGGAGTACGCCGGCGGGCTCGAGCCGGTCTACCTGATCGCGCCGAACCGCCAGCACGAGGCCGCGTTCTATCGCAACACCGTGACCCACTACTTCATCAACCGGGCGATCGTGGAGGTCGCCGCGGTCAGGGCGGCGGAGGAGGGAGCCAGCAACGTCAACCGCGCCATGTGGACCCACGCCCTGGCGCTGCGCGACCTGCTGAAGTACGAGTTCTTCTTCGCCACCAAGCGCGAGTTCTCCGAGGCGCTGGCCGCCGAGGTCGTCATGGTGAAGCCCGACTGGGAGGAGGGCCTGGGCACCCTCGAGGACGTGACCGAGGCGCTCACCGACTCCCGGGTGCTCATCGCGCACCGGGTGATCGGCCCGTTCCTCGAGGCCTACGCCGTGGTCGCCGACCGGCTCGCCGACCGGGAGCCGGCCGNNGCAGCGGATGCTCCAGCAGCGGCTGCACAGCCCGGAATCGATCAGCAAGGACGTGATGAGCGGCGCTCTCAAGCTGGCCGGCAACCGTGGCCTGCTCGGCCCCGGAGGGGACGAGCTGCGCAAGGAGCGGCTGGCGTTCGCCGCCGAGCTGCACGAGGCGGTACGCGCGGTCGCCGTGATCCGCGGCGTCGCCCTGGGCGGGCTGGCCCGCGGCACGAAGGAGCGATGACGTGGCCGACATCGACGACCTGCTGGCCGAGATCGCTGCCGGGCCACAGGGCCCCGAGGTGGGCGCGTTCTTCGACTTCGACGGCACCCTGATCGACGGCTACTCCGCCACGATCTACTTCCGCGAGCGGCTGACCAGTGGCGAGGTCGGCCCCGCCGAGCTGCTCGGCACCCTGGTCGAGGTGTTCAACATGAAGGGACGGGGCCACGACGTCACCCGGCTGGTGGAGGTCGCGCTCGAGGCCCTGGCCGGACGCGAGGTCGCCGACCTCGACCGGTTCGCGCAGGAGCTGTGGCGGACCCGGATCGCCGGGAAGGTCTATCCGGATGCTCGGCGCCTGGTCGGCGCCCACCTCAAGGCGGGGCACACGGTCGCCCTGGCCTCCTCGGCCACCCGCTTCCAGGCCGCCTCGGCCGCCGCCGACCTCGACATCCCGCACATCCTGGTCACCGAGATCGAGGACGAGGACGGCATCCTCACCGGCAAGGTGAGCGGGCCCATCCTGTGGGGCCCCGGGAAGGCCCAGGCGGTCCGCGAGTTCGCGGCCGAGCAGGACGTCGACCTGGCGTCGTCGTACGCCTACGGCAACGGCGCCGAGGACGTCTTCTACCTGGAGGTCGTGGGCCGGCCGCGACCCCTCAACCCCGATGGCGGGCTGACCCGTGAGGCCGAGGAGCGCGGCTGGCCGATCCACCGGCTCGAGCGGTCCCAGCGACTGACCCCCGTCAACGTGGTCAGGTCGGCGGCCTCCTTCGCCGGGCTCGGGGTCGGGGTCGCCGCCGGGCTCGGGATGGGGCTGCTCAACCGCGACCGCAGCACGGCGCTCACGGTCGCGGCAGCGGTCGGCTCCGAGCTGTCCCTGGCGGCCGGCGGGGTCGAGCTGGAGGTCGAGGGGCACGAGCACCTGTGGAGCGCTCGCCCGGCCGTCTTCGTCTTCAACCACCAGAGCCAGCTGGACGTCGCGATCCTGGCGTCGCTGCTGCGCCACGACTTCACCGGGGTGGCGAAGAAGGAGCTGTCGCGGGACCCGGCGTTCGCCGCGATGGGCTGGCTGGCGGACGTGGCCTACGTCGACCGCACCGACTCCGCCCAGGCCCGAGCCGCCCTCGGTCCGGCGGTGGACGCGCTGCGCGACGGCAAGTCGCTCGTGATCGCTCCGGANNCTCCAGGCGGGGGTGCCGATGGTCCCGATCGTGATCCGCAACGCCGGCGAGATCATGCCTGCCCACTCGATGCTGATCACGCCCGGTGTGGTGCAGGTCGCCGTGCTGCCGCCGATCGACACCTCGCGCTGGACCCCCAAGACGCTGGACCGCCAGGTCACCCGGGTGCGCACGATGTTCCTGGACACCATGGCGGCCTGGGACGATCGCTAGCGGCTGATTTCCGCAGCGCCCTCCGGGGCCCTAGCGTGATCATGTGCTGACCAGGGGACGCCGTACGCCGGCGTACGTCGAGGGCATGGGCGCGCTGCCGCAGGACAAGGGCGTGGCGTTCCGCGTCTGGGCCCCGCACGCCGAGGCCGTCCACGTGATCGGCGACTGGAACACGTGGAAGCCGCGCGCCGATCCGCTCTCCCACGAGGGCAACGGCTACTGGTTCGGGCTCGCCGCGAAGGCGAGGCCGGGGCAGGAGTACCGCTTCAGCCTCACCACCCCCGAGGGCGTGCTCAGCAAGATCGACCCCTACGCGCGCCAGGTCACCAGCTCGGTCGGCAACGGGGTGATCCTCGACCACGCCGACTTCGACTGGGAGGACGACGAGCCGGTCGTCCCTCCGCACCACGAGTTGGTGGTCTATGAGCTGCACATCGGCTCGTTCTAGCGCGAGGACCCCGAGCGCGCCGGCACCCTCACCCTGATGCTCGACAAGCTCGACCACCTGGTCCGGCTCGGCGTCAACGCCGTCCAGATCATGCCGCTGATGGAGTTCGCGGGCGACCTGTCGTGGGGCTACAACCCGGCGCACATCTTCGCCGTGGAGTCGACGTACGGCGGGCCGGAGGCGTTCAAGACCTTCATCCGCGAGGCCCACAAGCGCGGCATCGCGGTGATCCTCGACGTGGTCTACAACCACTTCGGGCCCAGCGACCTCGACCTGTGGCGCTTCGACGGCTGGAGCGAGAACGACAAGGGCGGCGTCTACTTCTACAACGACGACCGCAGCCAGACCCCGTGGGGCGACACCCGCCCGGACTACGGACGGGAGGAGGTCCGTCGGTTCATCCACGACAACGCGATGTCGTGGCTGCACGACTACCACCTCGACGGGCTGCGCTTCGACATGACGCCCTACATCCGCAGCGTCCACGGGTCCGGCTACGACCTCCCCGAGGGGTGGGACCTGATGCGGTGGATCAACCTGAGCCTGCGCGAGCAGTTCCCCGGCGCGATCAGCATCGCCGAGGACATGCAGCAGGACCCGCGGATCAGCCGGACCGACGACGACGGGGCCGCCTTCCACGCGCAGTGGGACGGCGCCTTCGTCCACCCGGTGCGGCACATCGTGATCGCCACCGACGACGACGACCGCTCGATCGCCGCGCTCCAGCAGGCGCTCGAGGCGCGCTACAACGACGACGCCTTCCAGCGGGTCGTCTACACCGAGTCCCACGACGAGGTCGCCAACGGCCGGGCCCGGGTGCCCTACGAGGTCAACGCCGACGACCCGACCGGGTGGCACGCGCAGAAGCGCTCGACGATCGGGGCGGCGCTGGTGTTCACGGCGCCCGGCATCCCGATGATCTTCCAGGGCCAGGAGTTTCTCCAGGGCGAGTGGTTCCGCGACGACGTGCCGCTGGACTGGGACCTCGACGAGAGCTTCGCCGGCATCGTCCGGCTCTATCGCGACCTGATCCACCTGCGTCGCAACAGCGACGGGCTGTCGCGAGGCCTCACCGGTCAGCACCTGGACGTGTTCCACGCCAACGACCCGGACAACGTGGTGGCGTTCCACCGCTGGGCCGAGGGCGGGTCCGGCGACGACGTGGTGGTGGTGATCAATCTGAGCCACCAGCCCCTCGAGGACTACGTGGTGGGTCTGCCCGCCGCGGGGTCGTGGCGGCTCCTTCTCAACAGCGACGCGCAGGTCTACAGCCCCGACTTCGCCGACACTCCCAGCGCGGACGTCGAGGCGGTGGCCGAGGCGTACGACGGGGTCCCGGCGCGGGCGGTGATCACCATCGCGCCCTACTCCGTGCTGGTCTACGGCCGCGCCTGAGCCGGTCGGGCCGGCGCACCGGTCGCTCAGCCGATGCGGAACGTCTGTGGCTGCTTCGGTCCGCGCTCGTGCTCCCCGCGCTCGAGGCAGAACTCGTTGCCCTCGGGGTCGGCCATCGTCACCCAGCCGCTGCCGTCGCTGTTGCGGTGGTCCTCGACCACGGTCGCGCCGAGCGTCATCGCCTGGGTCACCGCCTCGTCACGGGTCATGTCCTCGGGCTGGAGGTCGAGGTGGACCCGGTTCTTGGCGGTCTTGCCCTCGGGCACCGGGATGAACAGCAGGCCGGTGCCGGTGTGCGGGAACGACGGCGCCACGACCACCTCGGGGTCGTCGTCGAAGTACACGTTCCAGCCGGTGAGGTGGGACCAGAAGCGCGCCAGGGCGTGGGCGTCGGCGCAGTCGAAGGTGATGTTGTGGAGGTGGATCCGCACGGCGCCCATGCTGCCGCCGGCCGGGCGCGAGGGCAACACGGCGCTCGGGGGTGGGCCCGGCGGATCAGACCACGTTCGCCCGCCGCGCTCAGCCGGTGACGACCTCGCCGCCCGCGCCCTCCCACTCCTGGATGCCTCCGCCGAGGTGATAGGACGAGTCGAAGCCCTGGCCGAGGAGATAGTCCACGGCCACTGCGGAGCGGTTGCCGCTGCGGCAGTAGACGGCGTAGCTGCCGGCCGGGTCCAGGGCAGCGACCTGCTGCGGGAACGCCGGGTCCTCGACGTTCATGTTGACCGCGCCGGGCAGGTGACCCTCGGCGAACTCCGCCGGCGTGCGCACGTCGAGGATGGTGGTGCCGGGCCGCTTGAGCGCCGCGGCGAAGTCGGCGGCGTCCAGCGCCACCCCGGCCTCGGGAGCCGCGCTGGCGGTCGGTCCGGCGGAGACGCTGACCTCGTCGGTGGCGGTCGAGCAGGCCGAGAGGCCCACGGTGAGCACGCCGGCGGCGAGGAGGGCGGTCAGGCGACGGTTCATGAGTGCTCCTGGAGGTGGGTGGGAGGTGGTTCGGGGACGCAGATCTGGCGGCGCCAGGCCGCCCGCACGGTCAGCGCGGCCACGATCGTGACCACGAGGGTGGCGAGGGCGAGCAGGGTCACCGCCACGACGTCGTACGCCGCCCCGGGAAGGCGGCCGGCCGCAGCCACGGCGATCGCGGCGGCCGCGGCCAGGGGGAACGTGGTGGCCCACCACGGGAGGGCGAACGGGATCCGGGCGAGCATCGGCGCCTGCGCCAGCAGCATCACGGTGAACATCACCGTGGCGGCATACATGATGCGGAAGCCGGCGTCGCCGGGGGCGGGGTCGGTGAGGGACAGCCAGGACAGGCCGATCACCGCCGGTGGCGCGATGAAGATCGCCAGGGTGGGCATCAGCTTGACCGGCAGCGCCTGCCCGTGGAGCAGCACCCGACGCAGCAGGATCGGCAGCAGGCCCAGCCAGAACACGAGACCCACGCCGAAGGAGAACCACGCCAGCTCCACCGAGCCGATCTCGGGTGCCGCGAGCGGGGTGATCACGTTGCCGACGATCGGGATGAACCACGCCGGCGTCACCTGGTCCAGGCCGATGTCGTGACGGCCGAACCAGGCCGACATCACCACGACCGTCAGGGCGAGGTGGCCCAGGGCGCCGATCCACCATGCCGCCTGGGCGGCCCGGGGCACCAGGTCCTGTCCCGCCGTCGCCAGGACCAGCACGGCGATCGTGATCGTCGGCACGAACGTCATCCGGACCGGGTGCCGCAGCTCGGACAGCGCGGCGGCGGGGTGCCGGATCCACTTGGCGGCGTACAGCACCGCGACCAGTGCGAAGACCGCTGCCGCCACCCAGAACAGGCTCTGGGCGGGCCAGGCCGGCACCGCCCAGACCGCGGCGGCGCGCCGCCAGGCGAGACTCAGGCCGCCGATGCCCATGACCGTGGCGAACAGGGTGACCGGGAGGTGCTGAAGCCGGCTTGACGACGCGTCCACGACGAGTATCGTATACCCCTGGGGGTATCAATCCTGAAATCGGGAGGGCTCATGGCCGACGTGGTCATCCTGGGTGCCGGCATCGCCGGCCACACCGCGGCGCTCCACCTCAAGCGCAAGCTGGGTCGTGGTCGTCCCCACACGGTGACCGTGGTGTCGCCCAACGCCAACTGGAACTGGATCCCTTCCAACATCTGGGTCGGCGTCGGCAAGATGACCAAGCCGGACGTGGTCTTCCCCCTCGAGCCGGTCTATCGCCGCAAGGGCATCGACTTCCGCCAGGCCAAGGCGGTGGCGATCCGGCCCGAGGGCGATGCCGATGATCCTCGGGGAGCCGTCGACATCGAGTACACCGGTCAGGGTCGGGCCGGGACCACGCAGCGGCTGCGCTACGACTACCTCGTCAACGCCACCGGCCCGAAGCTCCGGTTCGAGGCCACTCCCGGGCTCGGTCCGGACGGCCACTCCCTCTCGGTGTGCACCGCGGACCATGCGACCGAGGCGGCTCGCTCTCTCGCGGCCACCATCGAGCGGCTGCGCGCCGGGGAGCCGCAGACCCTCGTGGTGGGGATGGGGCACGGCACCTGCACCTGCGAGGGCGCGGCGTTCGAGTACGTCTTCAACGTCGACCACCAGCTGCGCGAGGCAGGTGTCCGCGATCGCGCCCGACTGGTCTATCTCACCAACGAGGCCAGGCTCGGCGACTTCGGCGTCGACGGGATGACCTTCGAGGAGCGGGGCTTCCAGACCTCCTCGGAGCTGTGGACCGCCTCCCTGTTCCGCGAGCGCGGGGTCGAGGCGATCCTCGGGGCCCACGTCACCGAGGTCACGGCGGGCGCGGTCCACTTCGAGACANNCCCTCGACGGCAGCTTCCACGAGCTGCCGTTCGACTTCGCGATGCTGCTCCCGCCGTTCGGCGGCGTCGGGTTGGCGGCGTACGACGCCGCCGGCGGCGACATCACCGCGCAGCTGTTCGCTCCCAGCGGCTTCATGAAGGTCGACGCGGACTACACCGTCAAGCCCTACGAGGAGTGGCGGGCCCAGGACTGGCCCCAGACCTACCAGGTGCCCGGGTTCCCCCACATCTTCGCGGTCGGGATCGCCTTCGCGCCGCCGCACCAGATCTCCAGGCCGCGGACGAGCGCGAACGGCACCCCGATCGCTCCGGCGCCCCCGCGCACCGGCATGCCGTCGGGGGTGATGGGCAAGACCGCGGCGCTGACGATCCATGACCGGATCAAGCACGGCGACCACGCGACGGCGCATCGTGCCTCGATGGCGGACATGGGGGCGGCCTGCGTCGCCTCTGCCGGCGCGGACCTGCGCACCGGCTCGGCGGCGGCGATGACGATGATGCCCGTGGTGCCGGACTACACGCGCTACCCGACCGGGCGCGACCTGGCCGCCACCCGCGGCGAGATCGGGCTCAGCGGGCACTGGGTGAAGCTGATGCTGCACCACCTGTTCCTGCACAAGGCCAAGGCCCGCCTCGGCTGGCAGTTCATCCCGGAGTGAGTCGATGACCGAGACCCCAGCACCCGCCGACGTTCCGGTCGCCGACCTGAGCACCGCGCCGCTGCCCACGCCCGACACCCTGCGCAAGCGGCGCTCCATCCCCCTCCAGCTGACCCGGTTCGCGGTGTTCAACGCGCGAATCATGCGGATGGTGCTCAAGGGGCACTAGCTGCCTCCCGGCCAGCGTGGATCCACCCCGAGCCCGCCCCGCTGCGGCACAATGTCCCGCGTGACGGCGTCGACGCGCCCGCAGGTGGTGGCCCACCGTGGGGCCAGCCACGAGAGTCCCGAGCACACGTTGGGCGCCTACCTGCGCGCCCTCGAGCAGGGTGCCGAGGCGCTCGAGTGCGACGTCCGGCTGACCGCCGACGGGCACCTCGTCTGTGTCCACGACCGCAGCCTGCGGCGCACCGCCATGCACCCGGGCACCGTCTCGACCATGCATCTCGCGGAGCTGGACCAGCTCGACTTCGCCTCGTGGAAGAACCCCTGGGCCGAGCTCGACGACGAGGCTCCCGAGGTCGACACCGAGCTCTTCAAGGTGCTGACCCTTCGCCGGCTGCTGGAGATGGTGGCCGACTTCGACGGACCGGTCGAGGTGGCGATCGAGACCAAGCACCCCACCCGGTACGGCGGCCTCGTCGAGCGTCGCGTGGCCGACCTGCTGCGCGACTTCGGCTGGCACCGAGCGGGGTCGCCGGTGCGGGTGATGAGCTTCTCCTACACGGCGCTGCAACGGATGGCCGGGCTGACCCCCGAGCTGCCGCTGGTCATGCTGATCGACCGCAAGCGCGCCTGGGCGATGCTGGAGAAGGTGATCGGTCGTGACTGGATCATCGGTCCGGGCATCGACCTGCTCCAGCAGCATCCACGTCTGGCGAAGCGGATGGCCGCCAGCGGGCACGACCTCCACGTCTGGACGGTCAACACCGAGCATCAGCTGCAGACCTGCCTCGACCTGGGGGTCAAGGCGGTGATCAGTGACCGCCCGGCCCACCTCCTGGAGCTGTTGGACGGCCCCGCCGAGTAGGTTGTGCCCCCATGGGGAAGCGATCGCGCACTAGGACCCGTGACCAGGCGCCGGCGACCGGCGAGGTCGGCCCGCGGCAGCCCTGCCCGTGTGGCTCGGGGAGGCGCTACAAGCACTGCCACGGTGCCCCCGGCGGAGCGGGAACGACCTACGTCGCCCGGCCGTTCGCCGGGATGCCGTCGGAGTGCGACGTGATCGCCCTGCGCGACCTCGTCCCGGCGGCCACCGCTCCGCTGGTGCTGAAGGGCTCCGACCGGGTGGTGCAGCTGTGCACCCTGCTGCCCGCAGCGGCGCCGGCGATGGTGCGGGACTCCGGCGAGATCTGGCTGGCCCTCCAGGTGCGTCACCAGTTCGGCGACCCGGCGCGCGACCTGGGTGCGGTCCTGGAGAAGGCGCTGGCGGCGGAGCCGGGCGCGGTCGGCCTCACCGACCCGCCGGGGGAGGGCCCGCGGCTCCAGGATCTGGTCGCCGACCAGGAGCTCACCGTCACCGTGCACGACGGCTTCGGGTTCTGGGTGGCCGACGTCGAGGACTCCCCCGAGCTGCGAGCTGCGCTGGAGCAGGCCGACGCCGCCGCCACGCCGACGTCTCGGCTGCGCTCCGTCGCGGCGGCGTACTGGACCGACGTCGGACCCAAGGAGCACCTGCGCTGGGTGATGCCCCACGACGAGGACGCGCTGCTCGACGCGCTGTCGCGGCTGCATGCCACGGGACGTGACCGGCTGGTGG
>CXWJ01007148.1_pt1 | contig 11927 bp, 12 predicted proteins | sample 590841 | NCBI WGS metagenome assembly CXWJ01 (sample SAMEA3498367, study PRJEB10139) | wastewater metagenome | biome: wastewater treatment plant; material: activated sludge | place: Austria | collected 2015-01-21 | reverse complement strand
GTCGAAGATCGAGGCGGGTAAGATGGATCTGCAGTGCGAGCCGTTGGACCTGGCATCACTTGTCGACGAAGTGCGCCTGTTGTCGCACGCAGACCGCAATCATGCGCTGTGCGTGGAACTGGCGGATCGGCTGCCTGTCGTCTTGGCCGATCGACGTGCAGCGAAACAGATGCTGCTCAACTTGCTGTCGAACGCGATGAAGTTCACGCCGCCCGGGCGCTCGATCCTGGTGCGCACACTTGTGCGGGCAGATCGCGGCGTGACACTGTCGGTCACCGATCACGGTATCGGCATTGCGAAGGAAGACATTCCGAAGGCGCTGGCTGCGTACTCGCAGGTCGACAATGTCGAGACGCGGCGTCACGACGGAACGGGACTTGGTCTTCCGATCGCGAGCGCGCTGATGAAGATGCACGGCGGTTCGCTGGAACTCGAGAGCGACTTGGGCAAGGGTACGACGGTGTCGTTGCACTTCCCGGGGAGCGCTTCCGTGGCTGCTGCGGCTTAAAGCTACTCCGCAGCGGCGAGCGCGACGGGTGCGGGGCGGCGGTGACGCAAGTCTAGAACGCTCCGCACCCGGTCGCTTGCCGGTTGATAGAAGACCGTCTGCTCCGCCATCGCGGCGTTAAAGTCTTCCATGCGCGTGCCGAGGCGCACTTCGAACGCGTCGATGCCGACGCGGCGCATGAACAGCCATTGGTCGCGCAAGACATCGCCGACCGCGCGCAATTCGCCTTTGTAGCCCAAGCGCTGGCGCAATTGGCGGGCCCACGAATAGGCGCGGCCGTCTTTGAACTTCGGGAACTCGAGTTCGATCAGCGCGAAATGATGCACGTCGGCGCCCAATGCCTCGGGTGACTGATCGGAGGTCAGACGTACGCCGAGCGGCGAGTTGCGGGCGCGAAGGGCTTCGCGCTCTGCTTGGTATCGTTTTAGCGACACGACGATCGCGCCTTCGGGCAGGGCCTCTTCGTCGGCGACGCTGCGATAGGTGTTTTCGACGAACGCGTTGTCTTTAATGAGCGGCATAGAGTTTCTCCCGGAACGGCTGAATGCCGAGGCGGCGATAGGTGTCCAAGAAGCGCTCACCCGGTCGGCGGGCAGAGAGGTAGGTGTCGATGAGTTTTTCGATGGCGTCGGGTACGTCGGCTTCACCGAAGGCGGGGCCCAAGATCTCGCCAATGGAGGCGTCTTCTGCGCCGGAGCCGCCTAGCGTAATTTGGTAGTATTCGACGCCCTTCTTATCGACGCCCAGGATGCCGATGTGGCCCACGTGATGGTGGCCGCAGGCGTTGATGCAGCCCGAGATCTTTAGCTTCAGTTCGCCGATGTTGCGCTGGCGGTCGAGGGCGGCGAAACGCTTCGACACGCTTTGCGCGATGTTGATCGACCGGGCGTTCGCAAGGTCGCAATAGTCGAGTCCGGGGCAGGCGATGATGTCGCTGATGAGCGCATGGTTCGCGGTGGCGAGGCCTGCTTTGTCGAGCGCCTGCCAGAGCGTGAAAAGATCGCGCTGGCGCACGTGGGCGAGAACGAGGTTCTGTTCGTGGCTGACGCGGATTTCGTCGAAACTAAAACGTTCGGCAAGATCGGCGACGAGGTCCATTTGGTCGGCGCTGGCGTCGCCCGGGATGCCGCCGATCGGCTTGAGCGAGATCGTGACGATCGCGTAGCCCGGGACCTTGTGTTTGGCGACGTTCGTGTCGGCCCATGCGGCGAACGCTTGGCTTTTTCGCTGTGCGCTGAGGTCTTCGTCCGCGAGCGTCTCGAACGCCGGCGCCAGAAAATACGTGTTGATGCGGTCGATCTCGGCTTGCGGGAGCGCGAGCGAACCTTGGGTTTTGATTTCAGCGAATTCGGCGGCGACTTGGCGGCGCATTTCGTCGGCGCCAATCTGGTGCACGAGAATTTTGATGCGCGATTTGTAGAGGTTGTCGCGGCGGCCGTGCTGATTGTAGACGCGCATCGTCGCTTCGAGATAGGCGAGCAGGTCTGGGGCCGCGATGCCCTCGCCGATCAGGTGGCCGATCAGCGGCGTGCGGCCTTGCCCGCCGCCAACATAGACATCGAAGGCGAGTTCGTTCGCCGCATCGCGCCGGATGACGATGCCGATGTCGTGGACCTTGATCGCGGCGCGGTCCTTTGGCGCCGCGGTGACGGCGATCTTGAACTTGCGCGGCAGGTAGGAAAATTCGGGGTGAAACGTCGACCACTGGCGGATGATCTCGGACCAGACGCGCGGATCGTCGACTTCGTCGGCCGCGGCGCCGGCAAAGTGGTCGGAGGTTACGTTGCGGATGCAGTTGCCGCTCGTTTGGATCGCGTGCATCTCGACGCTGGCGAGGTCGGCCAGGATGTCGGGCACGTTGTCGAGCTTCGGCCAATTGTACTGCAGGTTCTGGCGCGTGGTGAAGTGCGCGTAGCCCTTGTCGTATTTGCGCGCGATGTGGGCGAGCATGCGGAGTTGGCGTGAGGAGAGCGTGCCGTACGGGATCGCGACGCGCAGCATGTAGGCGTGGAGCTGCAGGTAGAGCCCGTTCATCAGGCGCAGCGGCTTGAACTCTTCTTCGGTCAACTCGCCGGAGAGGCGCCGCGCGACTTGACCGCGGAATTGGGACACGCGTTCATCCACGAGCTTCTGGTCGAATTCGTCGTAGCGGTACATGTCAGCGCGCTTGTTTGCCGAGATCGCGCCGGACGGTGGGGCCGGCGGCGCGGATCACCTCACGCATCTTCACCGGCTTGCGGTCGGGGGTGATGTCGAAGAGGTAAGCGTGAACGACTTTTAGGTCGCGCTCGGCGGCCACGCCCGCAGCCAAGGCGGCGGCTTCGCTTTCGGCGGTGCCAACGAGTTGCGCGGCGGCGAGGCTTTCAACCCACGCGCCGTCCGGGGCGAGGTAGACCACCTCGCCGTCACTTAGCCGATTTGCTGTCAGAACCTGGGCCATCCGCCGATCGTCAGCTGGTACACGTTAAGAATGGGGTGATGACACCTAATTGTCAACTTTCAGCGTGAAATAATGTATATTACATCATTCTGTGTAATTTAAAGCTAGATGACGTGCCAGCCCCCCTCCGCCCGAGTGCTCACCCTTCCAGCTGCGCGCTTTCGTGCCAGTGCTTAAGAGCACGGCGTTCGAGGAGGGAGAGCAGGGCGTAGATCGTGATGCCGATGCCCGCGAGGACGGCTAAGGCCGCGAACGCCTTGGCGATTTTGAGGTTGAAGCCGGACTGGAGGATCACCCAGGCGAGACCGGTTGAGGTGCCGGAGCCGGCGGCGAACTCTGCGACGACGGCGCCGATCAGGGCGAGGCCTCCGGAGATCTTCATGCCGGTGAGGATGTTGGGCAGGGCCGCCGGGAACTGCAGGCGGACCAGCCTTTGCCAACGGCTGGCCCCGTAGAGGTCGAAGAGCTCGTGCAGCTGGCGGTCCGCCGAGCGTAAGCCCAAGGTCGTGTTCGCGAGAATGGGGAAGAAGGCGACGATCGTGGCCAAGATCAGCACTGCCCGCTCGGCGTTGTCGGTGCCGACCCAGATCAAGATCAACGGTGCGATCGCAACCACCGGCGTTACCTGCAATGTGACGGCGTAGGGAAACAGCGCACGCTCGATCGTTCGGCTTTGTGCGAAGAGGGTCGCAAAGGCGACACCGAAGATCAGCGCCAGCACGAAAGCCATGAGGGTGACGCGGATCGTGACCCACGCGGCATCCGTTAGCGCGCTCCAGTCATTGAGAGCTGCGGCGACGATCGCCGATGGCGCCGGTAGAAGGAAGGGTTTGATTTCAAGGGCGTAGACGGCCCACTCCCAAAATCCCAAAGTTGAGAGCGCGACGAGAGCGGGCAGGCCATACGCCCAGATTCGTTCTTGGCTCATGGCGCGGCCACCTCGCGTTGCAGTGCCGCGCGCACGTTGCGGCAGCGTTCGCCGTAGATCGCCGTGATGCGGAAGTCCCGGTCGCGCTTGCCCGGTTCCGCCATCGCGATGTCGGCGACGATGCGGCCCGGGCGCGGGCTCATGACGATGATCCGCGAGGAGAGGTAGACGCTTTCATAGACGGAGTGCGTCACGAAAACGATCGTGAGCTTCTTCGCGGCCCAGAGTTCGCGCAGTTCGTCATTCAGCCGGTCGCGGGTGAGCTCGTCTAGGGCGGCAAACGGCTCGTCCATGAGCAGGACGGAGGCGTCCATGGCGAGTGCGCGTGCGATGGACACGCGCATGCGCATGCCGCCCGACAGTTCGCGCGGGTAGGCGGAGGCGAACTTTGCAAGACCGACGAGTTCGAGGGCGCCATGCACACGCCGCTCCGCTTCGGCATCGTCGCGGTGCGCGAGATCGAGCGGCAGGCGGATGTTCTTGGCGACGGTCGCCCAGGGCATCAACGCGGCGTCTTGAAAAACGAAACCGACGCTTGGCTTCGCACGGCCCCACGAGACTTTGCCCGCGCTCGGCTCAATCAAGCCGGCGATGAGGCGCAGTGCCGTGCTCTTGCCGCAGCCCGAAGGGCCCACAAGCGAGACGAATTCGCCCGCGTCGACCGTGAAGCTCACGCGGTCGAGTGCGTGCGTGCCGCCCGGGAAGGTTTTGCTGACGTTATCGAGGGAGAGAAGCAATCACTTCGACTCTTTCGCTGTCGGCGCCGGGACCCCGCGGCCCTTGTTCACGAAGGAGAGCGTGTAGGCTTTCGCGACGTCGACCTTGTCGTCGTAGACCTTTGCCTCTTTCATCATGTCGAAAAACGTCTTCCAGCGTTTGTCCGTCATCGCGCCGACACCCAAGGTGCCCGCGTCCCCGCCTTGGACCATGCCGCGAGCGCGCATTTGGGCGATTGCGTTCGCGATGATCGCGTCAGTCATCTCGGGATTGTCCTTCTTAATGAGCGCATTCGCGGGAGCGGGGTCGCCGTCCAAGTAGCTGTTCCAGCCGTCGATCGAGGCGTCGACGAAGGCCTGCACGATTTGCGGGCGGCCGCGCACGTCTGAGCCGCGCGCCATGATGAAGTTCGAGTAGCCGGGGTAGCCGTAGTCGGCGAGCAGGAAGACCTGCGGCTTGATCTTGCCTTCGGTTTCGATCGTGAAGGGTTCCGAGGTGACGTAGCCTTGCTGGATCGCGTTCGCGTCGGTCAGGAACGGGGCCAAATTGAACGTGTATTTGCGGATTTGCTTGTCGTCGAATTTGTAGCGCGTCTTCGCCCAGATCCACCAGGTCGATACAGTGGCGTCCGAAATCATGATCGCCTTGCCCTTCATGTCGGCGATCGATTTGACGTCTTTGCGGTCGTGCGTGATCAGGACTTGCGGGTCCTTCTGGAAGATCGCGGCGACGGCGATTGCGTCGCCATCGGCGGTAACGAGGTTCAGCGGTTGGAACGAGTTCGAGCCTATTGCGAAGTCGACAGCGCCGGCTGCGATGAGCTGCGGCGTGTTCACTGCGGGGCCGCCTTGTTTGATCGTGACGTCGAGGCCTGCTTTCGCGTACAGGCCCGTCGCCAACGCTTGATAGAAGCCGCCGTGTTCGGCTTGCGCCTTCCAGTCGGTGACGAAGGTGACCTTGACGAGCTTTGCATCGGGCTCTGGCGCCATGGCCTCTTCTTTCTTCTTCGGCGCTTCGCCACACGCGGCGGCAAGAAGAAGGAGCGAAAGCGCGACGAAGCGGCTAAGGCGTTGCATTGGATGGCGTCCGGATCGAGTTGCTGGTGGGCAGCACCCTAGCGTATCCGCCAGGGGCGGCCAACTACATCAACTCGCACTTCGCTGCGCGCCTTTGTTGATCGAGGTCGGATTCACGTGCGTCGTTGTCGATCAGCGTTCGGAACAGCACGATGCCCTTGGCCGTCGGTGACGTGACAACGCGCGTGCCTTCGGGTTGCGGCGGGACGGTTTGACCCGGCCCCATGAGAATGATGGTTGCGGGCTGGCCCTTCGCTCCGGTGTCGTTGAGGGCGAAGAAATTGTCCGTGTTCGCTGCATACAATGCGACGGACCAATAAGTTTCAGTGGGCGCGGCCGTCGTGATCTTCAGCGGGCGGCGAGAGACATCGAACACACACTGCGAATAGAGCAAGTCGGGGCTCGGTTTCACGATCCGGCGCGACGCGGCTGTGGCGCGTTCGCCGTGTGTGACGACGTTTGTGCCCTTGGTGCCGAGGGCCGACATCGCACGCGACATTATGATGCCCGGCGCGCATGCGACCGCGGCCCAGTGGATGATTGCGGCAAGGACCAGCGTGAAGGCGCCCCATTTCAGCCAGCTCACGAGCAAGCCTCCTTCACGATCGCGGGTAGCGCAACGCCGGCGGGGTCGCTCGTCACGGCGGCGCCGGGATTGTAGAGGCGCAGCGTCAATTGAAAGCCGTCTTTCGATGTGGCGATCCAGTTCTGCGCTTCCTCCTGCAGCGACGCGCGGACGACGAAGGCGCCGTCCGCGGTGCGTACGACGCTGGTCTTGCTGACGGAAAAGCGCTTTGCGGGATGGTCGATCAGGAAATGATCGGTGCCGTAGGCGGTTATGCTCCACCAGCGGGCGTCTGGATCGCGGCCCTCGATGCGGTACGCGCAATTCGGGTCGAGCGGTTGGCCGGAGTTGTCGGTGTGGGCGCCGTAATAGATCGTCTCATTCTTGTTCAACGCCAGCAGACCCGCGATCGCAATGGCGGTGCGCGTGTAGTTGTCGGCGTCCATTCCTCCGGCGGCGAGGTTTGCGGTCCACGGTCCATTTTTGACGGTGGAGTCTGCAGGCATCGCACCTTGGACTGCGACATAGGCGCTGCCGAGGCCGAGCACAATGGCGGCAACGATCGTGCCCAAGAGCTTCAAGAGGAATCTCACGCGGCGCTTACTCCGGTTGCGGCGCGATTGTAGGCGCGCTTCGCCGGGCGCTGCCAGTCGCCGAATTGCATCACCCCAGTGAGATCAGTTCGGGGGCGGGGGCTCGTCGGTGACAACTTCCGGTTCGTCCACGATGTCTTCCGGGTCGACGGGATCGGGCATGTTGCGCCCTCTCCGCGCGGACGCAATTGCGGGCGCCTGATCAGCCATAGCTTCCACGTCGCCGTCCTCGCCGTTGTTGGCGGGCCGATTCGATTGCGGGACATATCGCGGCGGCGGTGGGGGCGGCGGAGCGCTACGATCGCGATCGCTGCCGAACAGACTGTCGAAGAAGTCTTCAATGACGCCGCCGTCGTTCTCGTCGGGGACACGGCGCTCGGTGTAATCGCCATCGCGTTCGACCCACGGATTGTCTTCGTTCTGCGCGTAGGAATCGTGGTCGCCGTACATATCGACGCCGGGCAGGTTGTGAACGGCGACGTTCTTGTGGGCCGCGAGCATGTAAGCCTTCCAGATGCTCGCGGGCAGGCTGCCGCCGACAACTTTCTTCATGGACGAGTTGTCGTCGTTGCCGACCCAAACACCGGTAACGAAGTCGGCCGTGTAGCCGACGAACCAGGCGTCGCGCCATTCCTGGCTGGTGCCCGTCTTCGCGGCCACCGGGCGGGGGTTAAGGTCGGCGCGTTGACCGGTCCCGGTTTGCACGACCTCAAACATCATTTGGTTCATCTCTTCGAGCGTGCGCTGGTTCATAACCGGCATAGGCGGTGCCGCACGATGCTGATAGAGCACCGTGCCGTCGGATGTCGTGACTTCGAGGATGGCGTAGGGATCGACGCGGTTGCCGTTGTTCGCGAACGCGCCGAAAGCACGCGTCATTTCGAACAGCGTCACCTCCGACGTGCCGAGCGGTAGTGAGCGGTTGGGCTCCAACGGCGAGGTGATGCCGAGGCGCTGCGCCACGCCAATGATCTTGCGGCGGCCGACTTCATCGGCGACGCGCACGGCGACTGTGTTGATCGATTTCGCAAGGGCTTCGCGCAGGCTGATCGGGCCCAGATAGCTGCCGTCATAGTTCTCCGGGCTCCAGCCGCGGTTCTCGTACGGCGCGTCGTCGCGAATGTCGTCGGGGGTGAGGCCGTGTTCGAGCGCCGCCATATAAACGAACGGTTTGAACGAGGAGCCCGGCTGACGGCGCGCCTGATAGGCGCGGTTGAAGCTGGAGTCCGTGTAGTTCTTTCCGCCGACGATGCTGCGCACGGCGCCGCTGGGCTCCATCGCGACAAGTGCCGCTTGGGTCGCGCCACGGCCTTTGCCGTCGCGGTCCATGAGTTTGACGAGGTTCTGTTCGGCCGCCGCCTGCAGCTTTGTATTGATCGTGGTCTTCACGACCAGGTCCTTGTTCGGGCGGATGTCGAGCTTCGTCAGTTGATCCATGACGAAGTCTGCGAAGTAGTTCGTGCTTTCAACGCCCGTCTTTAGCACCGGGGTTGCCGGCTTGGCCTTGGCTTTGCGCGCTTGCTCCTCGTCAATCTGGCCGTCTTGGCGAAGGAGTTCAACGACGAGGTTTGCGCGCTGCTGCGCGAGCTTCAGGTTCGTGTCCGGCGCGTATCTTGAGGGCGCGCGGGTCAGAGCCGCCAGCATCGCCGCCTCCGCGAGCGACACTTCGCGCACCGACTTGCCGAAATACTCGCGCGCGGCCGCGTCGACGCCGTAGGCGCCCGAACCCAGATAGATACGGTTGAGGTAGAGCGTTAGGATTTCGTCCTTGGAATAGTGCCGCTCCAGCCAGAAAGAGAGGAACAGTTCCTCGAACTTGCGCGACCAGGTGCGTTCCGGCTTGAGGAACGTGTTCTTGGCGAGCTGTTGGGTGATCGTCGATCCGCCTTGTACCACGCCGCCGGCGCGCCAGTTCGCGATGAAGGCGCGCATCAGGCCGCGGTAATCGATGCCGGAGTGCGAGTAGAAGCGACGATCCTCGGTGACAATGAAGGCGGCCGCCAAATAGGGCGGCATTTCGTCGAGTTTGACGCGGTAGCCGAACGCCGCTCCGCGCGAAGCGAAGACCTTGCCCTCGGCGTCTAGCAGGGTGATCGACGGCGTGCGGTTTACGTCGCCAAGCCGGTCGGCCGTGATGGGCAGGTCCGGCGCGTAGAGGTAATAGAGCGCAACGAAGCACGCCGAGAAGAACAGGACGATGCCGCCTACACCGGTCGCGAGCCAGAACCACCAAGGGCGACGTGTGCGCGCGGGGACCTGATCCCACGGTTCGGGGGCGCTCGACAGACTGCCAGGATCTTCGATCGACATTCTCTTCAGCCGGGGAATCCCCGCCTCAACTACAACGCGGCCATTCTTCCACTGAGCGCAGCACCCTACCAGGTGCCATTGTCACTCACCCGCCGGTTGGGCGAAATAGGCCGCCCTTGATTAAGGATCGTTCATGCTCGGTGTTTGCTACTACCCGGAACAGTGGCCTGAGACTCTATGGGCCGATGACGCCCGCCGAATGGCGGATTTGGGGCTGAAGTATGTGCGCATCGGCGAGTTTGCCTGGAGCGCCATCGAACCCACCCCTGGCAGCTTCAACTGGGCGTGGCTTGATCGAGCAGTCGAAACGCTGGGGAAGGCCGGTCTCAAGATCGTGATGGGGACACCAACGGCGACGCCGCCCAAGTGGCTGATCGACCGGTATCCCGACGTACTGCCCGTCGACAACCATGGACGTGTGCGGCGATTCGGATCTCGGCGGCACTATTGTTTCTCGAGCCAGGTGTATCGCGGCGAAAGCCGTCGCATCAGTACGGCGGTCGCAGAGCGCTTTGGGCGCCATGACGCTGTCGCCGGTTGGCAGACTGACAACGAGTACGGCTGTCACGACACCGTGCGTTCCTATTCTCCGGATGCGGCCGTGGCATTCCGCGGTTGGCTCAAAGCGCGCTACGGCGACGTCGGCGCGCTAAACGCGGCGTGGGGTAATCGATTTTGGAGCATGGAATATCGCTCGTTCGACGAGATCGACCTGCCGATGGCGGCAGTGACGGAGCTCAATCCCAGTCACCGGCTCGACTTCTTTCGCTTTTCGTCGGATCAGGTCGCGAGCTTCAATGCTGAGCAGGTTGAGATTCTGCGACGTCTTTCGCCGGGGCGCTTCGTCACCCACAACTTCATGGGCGCGTTCTTCGACTTTGACCACTACAAGACGTGCGATGCGCTCGATCTCGCCAGTTGGGATTCTTATCCGCTTGGCTTTACCGACAGCTTGCCGACGACCGGCTTCACGGAGGCTGAGCGCGTTCGCTATGCGCAGACTGGTCATCCCGATATCTCGGCGTTCCACCACGACCTCTATCGCGGTGTGGGGCGCGGGCGCTTCTGGGTGATGGAGCAGCAGCCCGGGCCGGTGAACTGGGCGCTTTGGAATCCAGGACCAGCGCCGGGGATCGTGCGGCTCTGGGCCTGGGAGGCGCTGGCGCATGGTGCGGAGGTCGTGAATTTCTTCCGATGGCGTCAGGCACCGTTCGCCCAAGAGCAGATGCATGCGGGGTTGAACCGTCTTGACAACGTGCTGGACGTCGGCGGCCATGAAGCGGCAGAGGTTGCCAAGGAGCTTGAGGCTGACTGGTGGCGGCAAGCGACCACTCTTCCCGCGGCGCAAGCGCCGGTTGCCTTGGTGTTCGACTACGACGCGTCATGGATGCATGCGATTCAACCGCAGGGACGCTCGTTCAGCTACTTGGCGTTGGTGTTCACCTGGTACACCGCGCTCAGGCAGCGCGGCGTCGATGTCGACATCGTTCCGCCGGGCCGTTCGCTGCAAGGTTATCGCGCCGTCTTTGTACCGAGCCTGCCGCATATCGGTGAGCGAGCGCTTCAAGCGTTCAGTGATTTCACCGGGCTGACGATGTTTGGGATTCGGACGGGGGCGAAAACGGAGAGCTTTCAGATCCCGGGCAATCTGGCGCCGGGTCCGCTGCAGGCGCTGCTTCCGATGAAGGTTCCGCGGGTGGAGAGTCTGCGCCCCGGCGTCAGCCGTGACGTAATCGTCGGTAACCACCGCTATGCGTGCGGGACGTGGGTCGAGACTGTCGAATCACCCATCGCGGATGTTGTGGGGCGATTCGCGAGTGGGGCTCCCGCGCTGATCCGAACCGCGAATCGGTTCTACCTTGCCGCGTGGCCGACGCGCGAACTCGCATCTGACGTTGTGCAACGGGTGTTGGATGAATCAGGCGTTGCATCCGTCACGTTGCCGGCCGACGTGCGCATGCGTCGGCGCGGCGACGTGACGTTCGCATTTAACTTCGGAAGCGATTCGCAAGTTGCACCAGCAAGCTCGAATGCGAAGTACGTGCTAGGCGCGCACTCGATTGCGGCTCACAACTTGTCCGCATGGAAAACTTAACTCGCGGCGCAATCGAATCGCATGAAAGAAAAAATTCGATGCGTCTCTGTCGATTCAGCAGTTGACCGCAAATCGCTTCGCGCTCATAAGCGATGCAGCAGTGTCAAGTGCGCTGTTGGCGTTTCTGACCGCACTGATGTTCGGTGGTCACACATCGAAGCGTTCAGTTCGGTGCCGCCGCAAAATCCGATTGTAGACCGGAGTGTGGGTTATGGATTTGTTCTTCGCGGTGGGGGTGTTGTTTGGGATTGGTTACGCTGCTGGTTTCGGGTTGAGGGCACTCGGGTCGCAGAAGCGTAGTGCGCGTTACCGGCCGATGTCGTCGTTGCGCGACTTTGACTATCGTGAGGATCCGGTATGGACGCGCTGATCGTTGCTGTATTCATCATCGGCGCAGGGTTCGTGACCGGATTTCTGGTGCGTGATCGTTCGGTACGCCGCCGACGCATGATCGAGCGGAAGTTGGGCCTCTAGCCGCCCCTTCCCAAGGCCGGTTGAGCAAACCGGTTATGGTGCGCCATAGTGGCGGACCATGGACCTTGCTCAACCCCTTCCTTTCCAGTTTCAGCTGGCACACCTGCCTCCGGAGGCCGAGCGGCTTCGGGACGAAGTGCGCGCTTTCTTGTCTGGCGAACTCACGGGGCTCGCCCCCGAAGTCAAAGCTCAGTCTTGGAGCGGTTTCAATCCCGACTTCA
>CXWJ01005491.1_pt1 | contig 11933 bp, 12 predicted proteins | sample 590841 | NCBI WGS metagenome assembly CXWJ01 (sample SAMEA3498367, study PRJEB10139) | wastewater metagenome | biome: wastewater treatment plant; material: activated sludge | place: Austria | collected 2015-01-21 | reverse complement strand
AATCCGCGTTACAGATTTTCTGTAACGCGGATTGTAATTTTGCCTGGCTACTCTATGCTAGGTACGGCGCGACCCCTGCTGTGTTGCTAACGGCGAAACCACCAGGCAGGCATGGGGGCTTGGAGCTTGACGATACCCCGGTCTGCTGCCGGCGGCTGTACGAAAGATCGAGACGGAGAAAACATATGCGAGAGCAGACAACAAGGCGATTGGCCTTTGTTGTGTTGCTGCTGTGCGGCGTCTGTATCGTATTCGGATATGGGGGGCGTGTTCTGGCGGCGGCGCAACCGGATCGGACTAACCTAGTCTATCTACCGATATTACCTGTGCGCGCCCCGCAGACGACGAGCGATCTGCAAATCGTCCATATGGGGTTGTACCAATCGGTGCAAAGCCAATCGAATGGCGTCACTCTTGTGGCCCACAAGCCCGCCATGCTCCGCGTCTACGCTCAATCTTCCACCTCTTCCGGCCCCATCCTGGCCGACGTGACCGTCGTGGCCGAGCGCAATGGTCAAATCATCGGCTCGCAGACCATCACCCCCCACACCGTTTCGTCAACGCCGTCGGCCGACAATCTCGATTCCACGTTCAATTTCGAGCTGCCGTTGGAGTGGCTCAGCGGGGAGATCACGCTGACGGCGACGATTGACCATCAAGACCTGCTGGCCGAGCCGAACGAGGCCAACAACGCGCTGCGGATGACGTTTGCCTTCCAGGCCGTGCCGCCGCTCGATCTGACCATCGTGCCCATCCACTACATCGATACGGTTACCGGCGTCACCTTTGCCGAACCGGGCCACGATCCGGTCAGCGACTGGCTGCTCTCGGCCTTTCCCGTCAGCGAGATCAACGTCACGATCCACACGCCCATCACCTTCCGGGGCGATTTACGCCAGGGCGATGAGTGGCAGCGACTGCTGGAAGAGTTAACGGATGTATGGACGGCCGAAGTTGGCGCTCAGTCACCCCATGCCTATTTCGGTCTCATTCCCAACCGGGGTCTGGGCGGCGAAAGCTGGTTCGAGGGCGGCGTGTCGGGTCTGGGCTGGAATGGGCTGCGCGTCTCGGTGGGCCTCGACGTGGGCGAGGAGACAGCGGCGACGGCCGGGCACGAACTGGGCCACAACTTCGGCCGCGACCACGCGCCCTGCGGCAATCCAAGCAACATCGATCCCCATTTCCCCTATCCCGATGCCTCCATCGGCGTCTATGGCGTAGACACCACGGACGAAACGCTGCTCGATCCGGCGCTGACCCGCGACATGATGAGCTACTGCGGGCCGGAATGGGTGTCGGATTATACGTATGAAGGGCTGCTCCAGGATCAAGTGCAGCAGGGCACACGCGCCCGCCTGTCCGGCGATGGGCTGCTGATTCGCGCATCGCTCGATGGCGCGGCGGTCACGATGCAATCCGTCTACCGGGTCGAGCGCTCCTTTCAGTCGCGGGAATCAAGCGGCGGCTATCAGGTTGAGTTATTTAACGCGGATGGTGAATCGCTCGGCGTGTTCCCGGCCGAGTTATTTGAAGCCGAAGAAACGGGCGTGTCGGCCAGTATACTGCTGGCCTATGCGCCGGGCATCGCCGCCGACGAAACGGTCACCGGCGTTCAATTCGTGAAAGACGGCCGGATCATCGCCGAGCGGGCCATCGACGGCGTTGAGGAAATCAAGTAAGCCGCGCCGGACTTCTCGCCGCTCAATCGCTGCGGACACCTAGCGCGGCTAATTCGGCCGCCAGATCGAGCGCCGGCGTGAACAGGATCGTTTGCAGGCCCACGGCTTGCGCCCCGGCGATATTGGCCGGGGCGTCGTCGATGAACACCGTTTCGGCCGCCTCGCGCCCCAACCGGATCAGCGTCGTCTCGAAGATGGCCGCTGCCGGCTTCATCAACCCCTCGTAGGCGGAACCGACGACCAGATCGAACTCCACCAATAGTTGGTAATCTTCCAGCGTCGTCAGCAGGGCATCGGTGGCATTACTGATGATGGCGGTCTGATAGCGCCGGTTGAGGCGGCCCACCAACGCGACCAGACCATGATCCACCGCGTCGCCGCGCCAGAAGTCGCGCCGGAAAGCATCCAGCTCATCCCCCAGCCCGAACCGTCGGCTCACCCAGGCCCACAGATCATCATCCGAAATTTCGCCGCGTTGGGCGCGATGGCCCATTTCGCTATTGAGAACAATCGCCTCCAGTTGGCCGGGGGCCAGCCCCAGCCGCTCTTCCCAGGCCCGCCGGCCGGATTGGTCATGGGTGCGCACCAGGACACCGCCCACGTCGAAAATGATCGCCTGAATGGGTTCATTCATCGAGCAAGACCACCGGCTCCTGATAGACCCGTAGCCGGCTGCGCGACAGCTTGCCGGCCAGGAACTCATTGAACCAGGCCCTTTTGTCGGCCAATGGCTCATCCCGCTTCAGCCGCTCCAGGTCGGCGTTCAGGCGCAGGATGCGGCCGGGGATGACAAAGCGGGTCAGCCCGGCGGGCAGCAGGTCACCATTGGCCGCGGCGTCGAAAACGTCCTCAGGCGAGAATTGGGGGAAGACGGCCACGGCCACCAGCCGCGGGAACTGGGCGACGAGGCGATCGATATCGGTCAGCAGGGTGCGCTCCACCCGGCCCCAGGCGTTGTAGGTATCGACAATGCCGTTCATCACCGCCAGCTTGGACGCACCGGGGGCGGCCTCGGCCAGCGTCATGCCCCCCTGCCGATCAATGAAAAAGCAGAGGGATTCCGGCCGTTGCAGGGCGATTTGGGCGTCGTCGGCGTTGGTGGGTCTGAGGATCAGGCCGTCGATCTGCGCCAGCCGGGTGTGCAATTGTTGGAATGTGTCTTCGGCGTCGGGCGCTTCCTCGGCCGAGACGGCATGATACCAGGTATGGAGCTGGAACCCCTCGCGATCCTTATCGACAACCTGCACAATGGCGTGGGGGTAGCCGAGTTGGTTGAGCGAACTGTAGCGGGTGGCCCCGTCGAGGATGATGAAGCGCCCCTTCCAGTAGGTGGTTATGGGCGGGTTGATTAGCCGGCCGTCCTCTTCCAGACGGTCGACCAGCCGCGCCACACGCTTCATGTCGATGTGCTCATGCGGCACGACCTGTTCGATGGGCACAAGCTCCAGCTCGAGCGTCTCGCTGGTACGGCGGGCTGTTAGGGCTGCGGCCACCTGCCGGGCGATGTCGAGCGAGGAATCGCGCAGTTGGTTATCCAGCAAGGCCGAGACGTGGGGGGCGACGTGGACGCGCGGATGGTCCCGGAGCGCCAGCGAAGCCGGAGTTGGATCACTCACCACCGCCGGCAGGTTTGCCAGCGCGGCCCCGGCCAATTCCCCCGCTTCCAGGGCTTGGAGCAGGGCTGCCTCATCGACCAGATCGGTGTGGCCCATGTTCGCCAGGACGGCCGTCGGCTTCATGTGGCGCAATTCGGCCGCACCGATGATGGCGTCGGTCTCTTCGGTGAAGGGCACGTGCAGGCTGATAAAGTCGGAGGCGACCAGCAGCTGGATCAGATCTGTGGCCTCGACGCCGGAAGCCAGGGCCAATTCAGGCGTGAGGCGCGGTTGGTTGACCAGGATGCGCATGTCGAACGCGGCGGCACGTTGGGCAACCTGTCGCCCCACCAGGCCGAAGCCGATCAATCCCAATGTTTTGCCCGCCAGACGGCCATCGGTGAACCGGCCGGCCAGGGCCAACAGGCGGCCCAGCGTGTGCTCGGCGATGGTGACGGAGCGTCTATCCGGCGCGTAGCAGATCTCGATCCCCAGCGCGCGGGCGGTGCTGACGTCGATGTTGTCCAGATGGCTATCGAGCGTGCCGATGGCCCGCAGGTTATAGCCGTATTTGATGACGTCGGCGGTGATGCGCTGGTTGCGCCCGACGATCAGGGCGTGGGAGTCGCCGATACGTGAAAGCAATAGTTGCTCATCATCGGCGGGAATGACGTCCACCTCGCCGGCTGCGCGGAGAACGTCCAGCGCGGCGGCCTCGATGGGCGCGCAGAGGAGAATGCGCGACGGCTTGCGGGCTTTGGTGGCCAGAGGGCGGGCTGGCTGCTCGGCCGCGGCCGCGGGCTGATCGGCGGCGCCGGCTGGTGGCCGCGCGAACAGGCTAAGCCCGGCGACGTCAACGTTGCCGCCGCTGAGTAGCACGCCGACGCGCGCCCCGGCGGGTACAGCAGTGCGCCCGGCCAGCAGAGCGGCGAAGGGTACGGCGGCGCTCGGCTCCACGACGATTTTCAGACGCGACCAGATGAATTCCAGCGCGTCGAGAATTTCGGCCTCGCTGACCGTGGTCATGTCGCTGACGTAGCGGCCCATGATCGCCAGATTGCGTTGGCCGATGGCCCGCGTGCGCAAGCCGTCGGCGATGGTGGCCGGCACGGCGTCGAGCTTGTGGATGCGGCCGTCGCGCCAGGATTGCCCGGCGTCGTCGCCCAAGGCCGGCTCGACGCCCACGACGCGGCAACCCGGCGCGCGCAGTTGAGCGGCCAGGGCGCTGCCGCTGATCAACCCGCCGCCGCCGACGGGCACAAACAGGTAATCCAATGGCCCCACCTCGTCGAACAGCTCCAGCGCCGCCGTGCCCTGCCCGGCGATGATGTCATCGTTATCGAACGGATGGATGAGGGTGTAGCCGTGCGCGGCGATGAGATCGGCGGTCACCTCCTCGCGCCTGAGGGCCGGGCAGGTGACGATTTCCGCGCCATAGCCCGCGGTGGCGGCGCGTTTATTGGGCGGCGAGTCCTCGGGCATGACAACCACGGCCCGCACACCCAGCAGCCGGGCGGCCAGAGCCACACCCTGGGCATGGTTGCCGCTGGAATGGGTGACGACGCCCGCGGCCTGCTCGGCGGCGCTCAGGCGGCTGATGGCGTTGTAGGCCCCGCGAAATTTGAACGCGCCGATGCGTTGCAAATTCTCGCATTTGAAAAATACGTGATAACCGAGGCGCTCATCGACTGTCCGGGAGGTCAATACCGGTGTCCGGTGGGCAACGTGGGCAATGCGGTCGGCCGCTTCTACGACTGCTTCGGGCGAAATCATCACTTCCCCTCATCCTCCTTAGCTGGCTTTGTTTGAATGGGCGCTAAATTCGCATACCATCTCGATGCGGCGGAATACCTCGAAGTAGCCGGCCTGGTGATAGCCCTGCCAGCGCGCATCGTCCGGTATGTTTTCCACAATTGCGTCCTGGGATGTATGCAGGCGGTGCATGAATTCCAGGAGGTTGACCGTCGTGCGGGTGGCGTCGCCGCGCACGACTTCCACACTGATATTCTTTAATTGAAAGCTGGTCGCCACATAGGTTACCCAGCCCTGCGAACCGTCGTTGAACTCAATCCAGATACCCGATAGATGGGGCATCTCCTGCGGCAAACCCGAATCGTAATCATCCAGGGCGGCGGCATTCGACAGGCGGCGCACGTTGCGCATCGTATCGACCGAGGTCAGCCAATTCATGCGCTCCCCGCGGCGGCAGTGCAGGTCGATGGCCTCGTCGTGCTGGAGATAATGGATCTTGCGCGCGGCGGTTACAGCGGTCATGGTGCGTTCAGTCGTGGGGGAGCGGCGGGCGACGATTAGCTCGCGCGTCGTCTGAAAGTGATTCTTAATAAAAAGATCGTAAGCCGGCTGGTTGCCCAGAATCACCTCCAGCCAAACGACCGGCAAGCCAATGTGGCGCGCCTCGTCGAGCAGGGCTTGCATGATGGCGTTGCCGACACCCCGGCGACGCCCCTCGGCCAGGACGCCCAGCCGGGTGAGCCAGCCCATCTCCGGCCGCAAACCCAGCATCCCCAATCCGACAATCGCGCCATCCACGACCGCTACCCGCGAACGAGCCAAATCGATGTCATACAGCAGGATGTACTCTTGCATCCGAACGGAGTTCATCGGCATCGGGATGAGATAATCAGCGCGGGTCTGATTATAGGCCTCGGTGAGTTCTTCTAGGGAGAATTCGCTTGCTGGAACTAGATCCATGAGGCTGATTGCGGGTTGAATAACGCTCCGGAGGTGGAGCACGATTAGGGCGATAGATAAGCGGCGATCTGTCCCGGAAATTCCGACACGTTGATCGGCTTGGTGATGCAGCCGTCACACCCATAGCGGGCGGCCATCTCGATGGCGATCGTGGGCGGCCAGGCCGTCAGGGCAATGATGGGCACATCGCTGAGCAGGGGCGACTCGCGGAGAAGCGCGACGATTGTCTGGCCGTCCATATCCGGCAAGCCCATATCGAGCAAAATCAAATCCGGCCGATCTTGTAGGGCGGCCGTGATGCCGCTCTGCCCGTCGAAGGCATGGATCAGGCGATACCCGGTAGGCTCCAGAACGCGCTCGACCAGCCGGCGATTGGCGTAATTATCCTCGATCTGCAATATGGTCGTCATGGCGGGCCATCGTGGGCGCGATCTCAAGCGGCGGGCGGGGGCAGGGGCAGATCGCTCTCGGCCGTATCGCGCCATTTCTCGCCCTCTTCGATGAGCATGATCGGGATGCCGTTGCGAATGGGGTATTTCATGCCCGATTCGTCGCAAACAAGCCACTGGTCGCCGACGAGCCGCAGCCGTCCGGGATCGGCGCCGGCGTTGGCGGCGCGCACGGCCACCGGGCAGCGCAATATTTCCAGAAGGAGTGGATTGATGGGTGTAGCAACGTTGGTTTCGGTCATATGCTTGGCCTCGGGGCGCGGATAAAACCATGATAGCAGACACGGCAAGCGTAAGCCAATGAATGCGCGCCGCGCTGCGTACATTGAGAATATTTTTAACTCAATTTGGGGGCGGCCAAACGGCCATCAGCAACTGCGGCAGGATGCTACCGGAAGAGCCGCGCAATGAATAATCTATCCACCTTGAGAGAGGCGTGGGCTGGGGGTTGATCTCGACGACCAACGCCCCGGCCTCGACCGCTTCAAGCGGCAAAGAGGCCGCCGGCTGGACGATGCCCGACGTGCCCACGGTCAGGAATAGATCGGCCGCGCCCGAAACCTGAAAAGCCCGCTCCAGCGCCGCCGCCGGCAGCATTTCGCCGAACCAGACCACATCCGGCCGCAGCAGCGCGCCGCACTGAGGACAGCGTGGCGGGGGAGTGGCCGTCTCGGCCCACTGTTCGATCACCCGATCTTCGGCGGCGCACTTAACGCGGGCGATATTGCCGTGTAGTTCGATCACGTTGCCGCTGCCCGCCCGCTGGTGGAGACCATCCACGTTTTGGGTGATCAGGGTGAAGTGGGGCACTCGGCGCTCCAACTCGGCCAGCGCGGAATGGCCGGCATTCGGGGCGGCTTGCCCCACAAGCGCGCGTCGCCAGGCGTACCACTCCCACACCAGGCGGGGGTTGCGCCGGAAGGCTTGCGGGGTCGCCAATTCTTGCGGGTCGTATTGCGCCCACAGGCCGGTTTGGGCCTCGCGGAAGGTGGGGATGCCGCTCTCGGCCGAGATGCCTGCGCCGGTAAGCACCACCACCTTGGCCGCCGTTCGCAACCGCTCCACCAATTCAGGTGGGAATGTCAACGCGTCGGTCATTATCTCACGTCGTTGAGTCGCCGCTGAGCAAAACATTGTCGATCAATCGCGTGCGGTCAAAGAAAACGGCCATCGACAGCAAGGCCCCCGCGCCGGGTGGGATTTGGCTATCGTACTCGGCCAGGGTGATGGGATCGGCCGCGCTGACGTAATCGACCCGCGCCAACGGCTCAGCCTCAAGCAGTTGCCGCATCGTGGAGCGGAGAGCATCGCTATCCCGGTTGCCTGATTGCCATTGGGCCTCGGCCGAACGAAGCGCCCGATGGAGCGCCGTGGCCGCCGCCCGTTGCTCGGCCGTCAGGTATTTGTTGCGCGAACTCAGCGCCAACCCGTCCGCCTCGCGCACCGTCGGGCCGACGACGATGCCCAGCCTGAAGTTCAGGTCGCGCACCATCTGCCGCACGACGGCCACTTGTTGGGCGTCCTTCTGGCCGAAATAGGCCCGGGTGGGCTGGAAGATGTTGAACAGCTTGGCGACGACGGTCGTGACGCCCTCGAAATGGGTCGGGCGGCGCGCGCCTTCCAGCGGCTGGGTGATCTCTTTTACCACCACGCTGGATTGAAAATCAGGTGGGTACATCTCTTCATTCGCCGGGACGAAAACACAGTCCACCCCTTCTTCGCCCAATAGGGCGAGATCACGCTCCAGATCGCGCGGGTAGCGGCTCAAATCTTCTGTTGGGCCGAACTGTTTGGGGTTGACATAAATGCTGACCGCGACTGATTCGTTTTCCGCCCGCGCCTGGCGCACCAGAGCCAGATGCCCCTCGTGGAGAAAGCCCATCGTGGGCACGAGTCCCAATGTCGCCTGACCCTGGCCCCGGCGAAACTCCCTGACTTCGGCAATGGTATGCAATATTCTCATCAGTTCACTCGGTTACGTCGTTCATGAGGACAAGCAATCCAGCCACGTCACCCGCTTCGCGCAGAGGCGGACGGCCTTCGTCCACTTGGCGCACCAGCCGGCACAGGCGGATATTCAGCGGCGTGGGCACGCCCAACGCGCGGCCGAGACGGGCCACCGCGCCGCAAATCGCGTCGTTCTCCGTCAGCGCGCCGCGCGCCACGTCCTGGAGCATGGAGGAACGATTGGCGGCTGTGGCCTGGGCCACGATTAGGGGGCGCTCTAGCGTGTCGGGCAGGGGCAGGTCGATACCCTGGGCCGCGGCCACGGCGACGACTTCCTGGGCCACGCCGCGCATCACCGCCACCAGCGCGTCATGCTCGCTCAGAAAGCCATTGGGTACGCGCAGCAGGGCAGTCAAAGGATTGATCGCCGCGTTGACCGCCAGCTTGCTCCATACCAGACCGTCGGTATCCGCCACCAGATGGGAATCAAAGCCGGCGCGGTTGAAAAGTTCGACGAGGCGCGGCAATCGCTCTCGTTGGGCCGGGCCAAGCGCCGGATCAAGCCCAAAGTAGGTCGGGCCGGTGCCGGCATGACGCACCTGGCCCGCGCCCAACAGCGTCGCTCCCTGGGCCGTGACGCCGAGCGTGACCCGACTCTCGCCCAGAACGCCGCGCAGCGTGGCGCAATTATTCAACCCGTTTTGCAGCGTGATCACCAGTCCGTCCGCGTCCAGCAGGGGGGCGGCCAGATGGGCCGCGGCGCTCGTTTGCCGGCTCTTGACGGCGATCAACGCGGCATCCACGCCTCCTATCTCGGTTGGGTCTGGAGTGATGGGCAGAGCGTGATGTGTGCGCCGGCCATCGGGCCGCTCCAGCCATAGGCCGTCGGCGCGAATGGTCGCCACTTGCTCCGGCCAATGGCCGACCAGGACGACGTCGGTCACTTCCCCCAGGTACGCGCCGAGCAAACAGCCCAACGCGCCGATGCCCACGATGCCGATTTTCATGGCCGCCTACTCCTCCAGGCTCTTTTGAAAAGCCTCCAGTTCCTCGGCATTCATGGAGAAGGAATGTTCGGCCGTGGGAAAGCGATGGTGAACCGTGTCCTCGCGATAGGCGACGAAGGCGTCGAGGATGGGCTGCTGGAGCTGGGCATACTCCTTGACAAAGCGCGGCTGGAGGCGATCGTACAGCCCGAGGATGTCGTGGAAGACCAGCACCTGCCCATCGCAACCCGGCCCGGCGCCGATGCCGATGGTGGGGATGCGCAGGCGGAGGCTGATCTCGGCCGCCACCGGCGCGGGCACAGCCTCCAGGACGATGGCATAGCAGCCCGCGTCTTCCAGGGCCAGCGCGTCGTCGAGCAGCCGGCGGGCGGCCTCGGCCGTGCGCCCCTGCGCCCGGAAGCCACCCAGTTTGCTGAGCGATTGCGGCGTCAGTCCGATGTGGCCCATCACGGCGATGCCGGCGGCGATGATGGCCCGCACCGTGGCGACCATCTCGCGCCCCCCTTCCAGCTTGACGCTATCGACATGGCCTTCCTTCAGCATGCGGCCCGCGTTGCGCACGGCCTCGCTCACGTCAGCCTGATAGGACATGAACGGCATATCGCCGATCAAATGGGCATAGGTTGCCCCACGCGCGACGGCGCGGCAGTGGTGGAGCATTTCATCCATTGTCACCGGAACCGTGCTGTCCAGGCCCATTACGACCATGCCCAGCGAATCGCCCACCAGGATGGTGTCGATTTCCGCCCGATCGACCAGCAACGCGCCGGTATAATCGTAGGCGGTCAGCATGGTGATCGGTTCGCCGCGCTGCTTCTTGGCCTGCAAATCGAGGAGCGATACTTTCTTGCGGATCGTGTTACTCGTCATACAGTATTCCCATTACAGACTCTGGCCGGTTGTCGCGGCGTCGCGATCTGTCAGCCGGAGGTGCTGCCCTGATTGGCTGATCGGTCGTCGCGATAGGCTTGCATGGCCCGGTTCAATTCAAGAACGATCAGGGCGGCCTCCCCCGGGGTGAGAAAGATATTGACTTCATCGGCGCTAAGTATCTTCTCATCCTCCGGGCAATCTTCCACAAAGCGGAGGCAGATGTCGTCCTCGAACTCCCGGTCCGATTCTTCGTAGAAAATCGACAATTTCAAACTACCGTCCAGAAGGGTAATCGCGTTCATGGGTTTACTCCTTTCACGCCGGCAACTTATCTTTCCAGGCGATTCATTTGGATGTACCCGCGCCGAACGGAGCGGGCGTCTTCGATGGTAATGAAGGCATTGGCATCGACGTTCTCGGCAATGGCACAAATGCGGTCGGCATCCTTGCGCCCCACGACGGCCACGATCATGCCGACCGTGCCGCCGCGCCCGTGCCCCCAGCCAACAGTGGCCCCAAACCCGGCCTGATGGATCTCCTCGACGATGTTCTGCGCCTTGTAGCGGGAGATGATGCGCACATTGATAAAGCCCGAAGCCGTTCGTTCATCGAGGATCATCCCGGCCACGGTGCCGACCGAGAAGCCCAGACAGTAGCCCAGGACATTCCAGATATTATCAAGATTGTTGACCACTTCGGCAATGGCGATCACGTAGGTCAGGACCTCGAAGAAGCCGGCCACGAAGGCCGCCGCGCGTTTGCCGCGCATCATGGCCAGAACGCGCAGGGTGCTGATGGCGATGCCGACAACGCGCAAGGCGAAAATCAGGATAGCGCCCAGCAGGATATCGCCGGTCAGTGGGGGGAACTCGAAGGAGAACATCAGTTGTTTCGGGCGAGCCGCCGTAAACGATTGATTGAAATTGTATTCTAATTTGCGTGCGCGGCGTAGCCAAAACAAAAAAGCCTCCCCGGTCGACGACCGGGGAGGCTTGCTCGACTACGTTGTGGAGCTAGATGTTGAGAACCGGCAGATTGATGACCGGGACGGTGGTGCTCAGATAGGACGCATTCACCCAGCCCTGGCGGCCGTCGCGCAGGATGACCTTGACCCAGGTGGCCGACGCATCCCGCCCCAGCAGGGTCACGGTCGCGCCATTGCTGACGGTCGTGAAGGCCGCGAAGCCGACGCCCGGCCCGGTGCGCACGTTCAACATGCCGGTGATGACCGTCCCTGTTCCGCCGGTCGCGGGCGGCGGTGGGTTGGGCGTCGTGGGCGTTAGTGGGATAAGGCCGCTGACGGGGATGCTGGTACGGACGTAGAGCGCACTGACCCAGCCGGTCGTCCCGTCGGGCAGCGCGACCTGCACCCAGGTGGCGTCGCCGTTGCGGTAGCCGGTCAGGTTCACAACGTTGCCCGTATTAAGCTTGGTGATGATGGCGAAGTTCGTGCCCGGCCCGCGGCGCACGTTCAGCCGGTAGGACGTAACCGTAGCCGTGCCGGGATATTGGCCGCCGGTGCCGGGCTGGCCGGAGACGAGCGAGTAGCCGAAGCGCATCTCGGCCAGATTAGTGTTCTCGTAATACTCCACCCGCACCGGGATAGCCCCCGCGCCGACGTCGTATTCGCCGGTGAAGGTGCGCGCCGGGCGGTCGAACCAGGCATCGATG
>CXWJ01012314.1_pt1 | contig 11936 bp, 9 predicted proteins | sample 590841 | NCBI WGS metagenome assembly CXWJ01 (sample SAMEA3498367, study PRJEB10139) | wastewater metagenome | biome: wastewater treatment plant; material: activated sludge | place: Austria | collected 2015-01-21 | reverse complement strand
ATGCTGCATCAACAACAGCCTGTGGCTCGCCAACTAATGTTACAACGGTACGGTTAGTTGCTTTGCCCGGGTCAACGTTTAAAAGTTTAACACCTTCCACACTTTCAATAGCATCGGTAATCTGTTTAATAATGTTTAAGTCATTTCCCTCGCTAAAATTGGGGACACATTCTATAAGTTTTTTCATTGTTGGAATAATTACGAATTTAGTTGGTACTGATAACGAACGGTTGCGAATTTACGAATCGTAACCCATAACACTTTAGAAAGTTCTTAGTAAAGAAGGCGTATTTCGTTAAGGGTAAAACTATGAGTTTGCAGTATAGAGTGAGAAGAACTCATTTTGATGCATCAACATCTGTTTCTTCAAGATTTGTTTCTGGTGTATATTTTATGTAAAAGAAAATCATTGGAAAAATTACTGTATAAAAGAATATCAAATAGAGTCTGAAATTATATGTAATGTCAAGGTAAAAGAGCACTGAGGAAATTAAAGTGATATAAAAGAAATGAATGAAAGAAATTTGATATTCCACATAGTTACCTAATTTATGCCTTACAGTTTGCCTCCATTCAGTTTTAGCTCNNCATTCAGTTTTAGCTCGTTCCCATCTTACTTTCCATTTTTCTGAACTACGGTCAAGATGAAAAAAAGGAATTCCTACAAATAACAAAGAAAGCGATGTGGAAATAAAATACAGTTGAATTGCGGTAATAAGCACATACATGGTTGTTGCAAAGTTTACTTCGTAAAGTGCTAAAATTGGCTGGATGATGTCAAGCGCTACTTGGTCAATATATGTGAATATTACTGCGAATAGAAACCAATAGTAAAGAATTAGCTTGGCTTTATATTCTAGTTTTCTGTGTTCCAAGGCTGCTTTAATAATCAAATAGGTTGGATAAATTGAAATTACACAAACCAATCCCAACCCAAAGTTAAAACCTTTAAGCAGAATTGTATCTATAAGTAAATACCAGTGAAACAAAGTATAAGCATAGATGTAACCTTCATTAATTCTTGGAACAATTCTTTTGGGATTCATGTAAGACAAAATCAAAGTCCACCCAAAAATCTCAGCACCGGTTATTGAAGTCCAGGTTTTAAGTTTAGCCGCTTTGCCAAGCATAATTATTGGTGTCAGCACAACCATAAGGAAAAACGTGAAGGGGTCATCCTTAATAATCCTGAATCTTGATTGCAATAAAGAAAGCATTACAACTGTCAAATACAAAATCACGCAATTAAATAGCACAGGGTTAAAATTCTCCATCGTTGGTAGTGTGGTTTATTTTATCCTTTAAAATAAAATTAAGGTTTGAAAAATTTGATGGTGAAAATATAGTCAAAGCATGATTCACAACACCAAGGTTCGTATTTCTTTGACGTTATTTGGTAATTTGTATCATTTGCTATCCGTACCTTCTCTTTTTCTAAACGCTTCAAAAATTTCCTGAAACTCTTCTTTAGTAAAATCATGCCTGTACATTCTTCTAAACGTTTCAATCTTGCAATCTAAATCACTGATGCCGGGAAATTCATTACGAACGCCAGATTCAATTAAATTTTTTCCGTCTTCCATTAATTGCAAAGCCATTACCAAACGTGTGCCTTCCGGAATGGAGTTAAATATTTCGCGTTGCTTTAGTTTTATGTACTCGGGCGTGTCGTTCATTTTGATTTAAAGTTAAACTTTCAAGTTTTTTAAAACCTTGAAGGTTTAAGCAATGCTTCGTTATATTAATTTGTAAGTTTTTAAATTTAACTTTTCTATCCAGTGTTGCACATATTTTTTATCAGGATTACAATTGGTTATTAATTCCCTGATGTCGTTTTTCTGTATTTCACTTTCCAATTCCTGAATCCATATCAGTTTAGAAATTATCAAATCTTCTGCTGAAACTACCCAAGCATCAAACCTATTAAGGATCATTTTTCTTTGCCGTCTTTCAAATTCTGCATTTCTGAATTCAGAGTTCTTTTTTATTACAAAGTCAATTTTATATGCGGTAACGGTGCTGATGATGTTAAACATAGTCCCAGATTCAATGTCTTTTAAAATATGATTTCGTGAAAAGAAAAAATCTCCTTTAAAAATTTCAAGGAAAGAATCTACATCTTCTTTTTTAAGGTTTACTACTAAGTCAATATCGCGCGTGTTTCTGGTTTCACTGTATATACTCAATGCAATAGAACCCGAAATCATATACTCAATGTTTCTTTCATCAAGTCCTTTGCAGGTCAACTCAAGTAAGTCTGTTATGCTGTATGATTGTTGCATTTTTTTCTTGGTACTTTGTACTTAATACTTTGTACTCTTTCTACTCTTTATATAATCTGTGATTAAGTATGCAATTAATTTCCCCGTTTTATTATCTGTTTTAATGTGCGATAATACCGGTGCTGCTTCGGCAATGTGCAGGTAGCAGCAATTTAATTTTTTTGCGCACCAGGATACATACTGCCTTGCCTGTATGGTGTTTATACCGCTGCTTGTCTTTGCACTTGATGGAATATTTTGGATAGTATCCATATCTAATTCTACACCGCAATAATTTTCTTTAACAAAATCAATTCCGTCATTAACTGCATCTTTAAAGTTTTTGTTTTCGGTAATGAATATATCTTCAAAAGTAGAGTAATGGAAAAATGATTTGTTGTTCAATTCCTCCAAAACTTTTTCTGCATTGTAACCTTCATGCAAACCCACTATAGCATATTTATCTAAAAACTTTTCGTTGAATGCATAGCGGAAACCATTACCGCTGTGCCTGCCTTCAGCGGGTCGGAAATCAGTATGTGCATCGCAATTGATGGAGTTGATGGCTGCTCTTTTGATTTTTGCTGATTCGTACAATCCTTTTGCCGTTGCTTTTATGCATGGATAAGAATTGTTGTGCCCGCCACCAATAATAATTGCTTCTTTTCCTGCTTGAATGATTGCTTTTATAACAGGATAAACACGCTCATCAATTTCACTTACTAATTTTCGCGCTTCCTGCAAACCAGTCTCAGTTTTAAAGTTGATGGAATCGGCACGTAACATCAAGTCGTCAAAATTTACGTGACCAAGAATTAGAATTTCGTCTCCCAATAAAAACTGATTGCTTTGTGTGTTGAGCAAATTGCCAAGTGCAGGTATCCATGCGCTATATGCGCCACCGCGTCCACCGTTTGCACGCACGCCAATGTCTTCGGGCAAGCCCAGCACAACAAATTTTGCTGATGATTTTTGCAACGCTTCAAATAAGGAATCGTTTTTTAACTGATGCAAAACCTGTACACGCTCACCTAATTTATTTTCGTGCTTGCGTATGCGTGTGTGTTGGGTAATCTCTTTTTGAGAATAAATTGCTAAATGTGAATAGCTATCCATTAAATCTTTCTCCATTAATAAAAACCTGTTCAACTAAATTACTACCAAACGAATATGGCATGTATGCCAATGATGGAATTGCTTTTGTAACCATCACATTGGCAGCTTTTCCTTTGGTAATGCTGCCATGCGTTTTTTGCATATCCATAGCATAAGCTGTGTTAAGTGTAGCTGCGTTAAATGCTTCTTCGGGTGTTAGTTTGTACAACATGCAACTTAATGCAATCATCAGACTCATATTTCCTGTTGGTGAACTTCCGGGATTGTAATCACTGGCTATTGCCAATGGCAAACCTGCATCAATCATCTTACGAGCAGGTGGGTGCGGCAGTTGTAAAAATATTTGCGCACCCGGTAAAATAGTTGGCATTGTTTCGGAATGCTGGAGAGCGATAATTTCTGCTTCCTCCACATATTCCAAATGGTCAACACTCACAGCGCCTGCCTGCACACCAGTTTGCACACCGCCCGATAAACTCAACTGGTTGGCATGCACTTTTGGTTTCATTCCATGTTTTTTTCCTGCTTCTAAAATGTGAATGGTTTGAGCAGGGGTAAAATAATTTCGCTCACAAAAAACATCGCAGTAGTCGGCTAATTTTTCCTGCTCAATTACCGGCATCATGTCATTAATTATAACATCAACGTATTTGTCAGGATTAGATTTATACTCCAACGGAAAAGCATGGGCACCCAAAAAAGTTGCTTTAACAGGAATGAGCAAATTTTCCTTTAACTTTTTGATTATGCGAAGCATTTTCAATTCTCCCTCCAAACTTAAACCATAACCGCTTTTTATTTCGATGGCTCCGGTACCTTGTATAATACATTCATTGATTCTTGCAAGTGCTGCATTGTAGAGTTCTTCCTCTTTTGTTGCATTTAATTTTTTGGCAGAGTTTAAAATACCGCCACCGCGCAATGCAATTTCCTCATAACTTAAACCATTAATACGGTCAACATATTCACCTTCTCTCGAACCTGCATACACCACATGTGTGTGAGAATCGCAAAACGTGGGAAGTACAAATTTTCCTGTGCAGTTTATTTCCTCGTTAAAGTTTAAGCCTTCTCTTTTTAAATCACTCATCAATCCAAACGACTCAATAATTCCGTTACTCATAAACAGAAAAGCATTTTCGAGAAATGGAAAAGTTTTCATATCGGCACCTGCAACTTTCTCTACAAACGAATCACGAATTCCGCCAAGAGATTTTATATTGGTAAGGAGAATAGACATGGGGGCTAAGTTAACGCTAAATGATTAACGTTAAATTATTAATGAGGCATTTACCACTAAACATTAACCATTAACCATTAATAATTAACCATTAAATTTACCGCATGTACTACCTTGCTGTTTATTGTAACATTACTCCACGCGAGCCCTATTCCGATATCATAATTTCAGAAATGGCTGATGCCGGATTTAGTATGTTTGAAGATACTGAAAACGGTTTTGTAGCTTATTTACAAACGGAAGTTTTGGATGATATGTATTTGGCAAGCATTAACCGCACCGATGCCAACGAGTTATATACTGCAAAATTTACCTATGAAATTATTCCTTATACCAACTGGAATGAAGAGTGGGAGAAAAATTTTGAACCTATTGAAATTGCTGGTGTTTATGTTAGAGCGCCCTTCCATACCCCCAAACCTTCGGCAATACATGAGTTGGTTATACAACCTAAAATGAGTTTTGGTACAGGGCATCATGCAACCACATCACTAATGATTGAGCAAATGATGGAATTGGATTTTAAAAACAAAACGGTGTGCGATATGGGCTGTGGTAGTGGTATATTGGCAATACTGGCTGCAAAGTTGGGTTCAACAAATATTACCGCAATTGACATTGATGCACATTGTGCTGAAAATACTTTGGAAAATGCAGAAGCAAACAATGTAAATTGCATTAAAGCATTTAAGGGTGATGCGCACACGCTTTTTGAAAGCGGCAGTTACGATATTTTAATTGCCAACATAAACCGCAACATTATTCTGGAAGATTTAAAAATTTACAACGCCTGCCTGAATAATGGAGGTGTACTTTTGTTAAGTGGGTTTTATGAGGAAGATGTAAACGTGATTTCAGCAGAAGCAGAAAAATACAATCTTGTTTTTATGAATAAAAAGGTCAAAGACAAATGGTGTTCTTTAAAGTTTAATAAAAGTTAAACATCAAACACCTGTCCCTGATCAGGAATTTCAATATTGTTAAAACCAACTTTGCTTAGTGTATTCTTAAATTCCTGTTGAACTTCATACTCTCCATGCACTAAAAAAAGTCTCTTTACCAAAGATGGGTTTTGGCATTTGAGGTATTGAATCATTTCTTTATAATCGGCATGCGCACTAAATGAACTGATGACTTCTACATCGGCTTTTACTTCATACTCTTCGCCAAAAATGCGAACGGTTTTATCTTTATTCATTAGTCTGCCACCTATGGAGTTGGGCGAACAATAGCCAACGAGCAAAATAGTATTGCGGCTGTCGCTCACGTTGTTTTTTACATGGTGTTTTATTCTACCTGCATCTATCATACCAGAAGCAGAAATAATAATGCAAGGTTCTGCACTGTCATTTAATTTTTTTGAATCTTCGGGCTTGCGTACGTAAAACAAGTTACTGAATCCAAATGGATCGGGGTCTGTTTTCATGTAATCAATTATCTCACTGTTAAAAAACTCGCGATGCTTGCGCATTATCATGGTTGCATCTACAGCCAACGGGCTGTCAACATACACGTTAATGGCGGGGAGTTTGCCTTCGGTTTTAAACCTGTCAAGGGTATAAACAATTTCCTGTGTGCGACCTAAACTAAATGCGGGTATGATCAGTTTTCCTTTTTTATCAACGCAGGTTTTGGTAACCACGTCAAGTAGTTTTTGCCTTGCATTGCCGGTATCGTCATGCAATCGGTTGCCATAAGTGGATTCACAAATTATAAAATCTGCCTGCCGGAATTCTGCCGGTGATTTTAGAATTAAATCGTTATAGCGACCAATATCACCAGAGAAGGTAATCTTTTTTAAAGTATCCTTTTCCTTTATAGAAATATGAACAGAAACGCTTCCGAGAATATGCCCTGCATCTGTAAAGTGAAAACTTATTTCATCATCAATAATAATTTCTTTGTTTACGGCTACTGATTTCATTAGCGCAATTGCATCATCCACATCAGAAGCATCGTACAATGGTTTAATCAATTCTCTTTCCTGCTTTATTCTTTTCTTGTTTATGTATTTTACATCGCTTTCCTGTATGTGTGCGCTGTCAAGCAACATTACGTGACACAATTCCTTTGTAGCCGATGTACAATAAATGGTTCCGTTGAATCCCTGCTTAACTAAATTTGGTATGTTGCCGGTGTGGTCTATGTGTGCATGAGATAACAGCATTACATCTATCTCTGTCGGGTTAAAACCAAAGTGGCGGTTCATTTCGTCATTGTCTTTTCCTCTTCCCTGGAAAAAACCACAATCCAATAAAATCTTTTTTCCAGATGGAGTGGTAATGATGTGTTTGCTGCCGGTAACGGTGCGTGCTGCACCATGAAATTGTATCTGCATAAAAAATCAACGTGTTAAAACAACGTAGTCGTTAATTAATGTTTTTAAAAAACCAATTTTGTCTTTAGGAGTTTGCTCAAGATTTAATTTTTTGCTCAACACATCACTCAATAAAACAATTGCATTGGCATGAGCCGGATTAGGGAAATTTTTATACCTGTCAATAGTTTTTTTTACGAGCAGCATTTCGTTTTCATTTAGTTGCGAAACCTGCTTGTAAACAGGGGTGTATTCATTGCGGGTTTGTATTTTTAATATATCTTTTAAACTGAGTACCTGCCTTGGTGTGAGCCTTACTATGGTGGTATTGGCAACCAAATCGCCAAGGCGTTGGGCCTGGTGTGTAGAGTTTATCATTATAGAAGCAATGGTGCCTAACGAAAAATAAATATCAATCATTCTGAAACTCCAGCGCAACAGGTAATCGCTCAGTGTAGCTTCTTTACCTGTAAGCTTTATTACTTTAAGCCGCATAATTTTTTTACCCAGGCTTTGCCCGTTAAGCCACCACTCGCTTGCAAGAGGATAAAAAATAAACAACGGAGCTATAATTAAATAAAAAACATAGGTATAAGTTTCCTGATTGGCCGAAAATCCAATAATCATAAAAAGAATAAACATGCAAACACCCATTATTACAAGGTCAATAATAAAAGCAACCATTCTTTCGCCCACCTCGGCAAGTTCGTATTGTATGGTAACGTTTTGGGTAGTATCAATTTCTATAGTTCGCATGTACGACAGCAAATGTAATAGTTAAAATTTACAAACATTATACATGAGTATTTAGCAAACCTGTACATTTGAAGCAATTAAATAAAACAAATCTTATAAAAAATAAAATGAAAAAACTATTACTCTTTATGTGTTTGGTGCAATATGGTTGGCTAAACATTAATGCCCAGTCAAATCAAATGCCCAGAAAATGCGGCTCGCATGATGATTATGTACAGATGATGCAAAATAATCCTCAGTTTAAGTCTAATCAGCAAGAGATTGAGAAATATACTGCTGATTATATTTCAAGACTATCAGGTTTTAGGACATCCTCAACATTGGTAACTATACCTGTTGTTGTACATGTTTTGTATAATACTGCTGCTCAAAATATTTCTGACGAGCAAATAAAAACACAAATAGACGTGTTAAACGAAGATTTTAGTAATATAAATTTTGACAGAAATAGAATTAGGCCGGTTTATAGAGGAATTGCAGGTAATATGGATATTAAATTTGTTCTGGCAAGACAAGACCCATCCGGAAACTATACAAATGGGATAACCAGAACCTCTACTACCAAAACTTTTTTTTGCACAAGCCCTACCAACGATGCTAAGTTTGCATCTACAGGTGGTCATGATATTTGGAACAGAGACAAATACTTAAACTTATGGGTTGTGCCTGCAATTTCTCCATCAAGTGTATGTTCATCAGGCAATCTTGGTATACTCGGATATGCCCAGTTTCCGGGCGGTGCTGCCAATACAGATGGTGTTGTAATTGGTTATGAATATTTTGGAAGACCATCAACCGGAGGAGTATATAATTTGGGCCGTACCGCAACACATGAAGTAGGACATTGGCTCAACCTCAGACACATTTGGGGAGATGATTCAAATGGAGATGGGACTTGCACAACCAGTGAGTGCAGTGGATCAGATCAGGTTACCGATACTCAAAATGCATGTGAAGAAAATTATGGAAACGTAAGTTGCTACACAAAAAACTGTTCAACAACATCTAACAATGGAGAGATGTTTTACAACTACATGGACTATACCAATGATGCTTATATGTATGGATTTACTCCTGGCCAAGCCTCACGCAGTGCTGCTTTGTTTTCTTCCGGCTCATCAGGAAGGGGGGCACTTCTTACGTCTACAGGAGCTACCAATGTAGCATCATCTCCGGCAAATGATGCCGGAATTACTGCTGTAATTTCTCCAGCACCAACTTTGATCGATAATTTAACCACCACATTTACATGTGAGGTAGAGTTAACAAATTTTGGAACAGCTAATTTAACATCATGTGATATAAACTATAAGGTTAACAGCACAGCAGTTACAACTTATAACTGGACCGGCACTCTCGCTCCTGGCTCATCTGTTAATGTAATATTGCCAGTTCAAATTACCGTAGCAGCAGGTACTCAATATTTTTATGCTTATACCTCTAATCCTAATGGAACAACTGATGGTACTGTAGTAAATGATAGAATACAGAAGAGATTTAATCAACACAGTGCAACACAAAGTTTGCCTTACACACAAAATTTTGATGCAACAGCATTTTTAAATGCAGCTAGTTTATGGTCTAATAAAAACTATGATTGTGGAACCGGTGCATGGGCCAAATCTACAGCCACTTATGCAGGCGCAGGATCAGCTTCTTTTGCAAACTTTACGCAAACCTCTACCACCGGACGAGATGATGAAATGGTGACCCCATACCTTAACCTCTCCTCTCAATCTACCCCTAAAATTGGATTTTGGGTAGCATATGCTCCTAAAACCACATCAGCAAGTGATACACTGGAGTTGTTGATTACAACAGATGGCGGTTATAATTATACTTCAATTTATAAAAAATGGGGCGCTGCCTTGCAAACTGTTGCGGCCACCGCATCTGCTTTTACTCCTTCATCTGTTGCTGACTGGCGATTTGAAATTGTTGATTTAACACCGTATCAATCTGCAAAAAATGCTCAAATTGCTTTCCGTAATATCACCAATAATCAAAATAATTTGTATATTGATGAGGTGGTTGTTGATCAATTACTAAATGTTCAGAATGTAGAGGGAGTAAAATCATTTTCTGTATTTCCCAACCCAAACAATGGGCAGTTTATCGTACAAGCCGGCTTTGAAAAAAATGTTAATGCCCACATCATCATCACCAATATGATTGGTCAGGTTGTTTATAATGAAAAGCTTGAACAGGTTTTACAATTGGCAAAAAGCATTGATTTGAAAAACCTTAATCCAGGAATGTACAATGTAGCATTAACTACAGAGAAAGGAACTTTAAATCAAAGAATAGTAGTCAAGTAATTTTCATTCTTATTTTTTCAAAAGGCATCCGTTAAAAACAGGATGCCTTTTGCATTTAAGCTAATTGCTTAACTGTTAGATTCACAGTAGTAAAATACGGAGTTACTTTTAAAACTTTTTTAAACTTAAAACGTATGCTATTAATATGAATAATAGTTTTATACAATTGATAGAAAATGTAATGCTGATTTATTTTTCTTCTTTTAAAAAATGAAACGATGAAAAGGGCAAGAAGTGTTTTGCAAAAGATTTTTTACAGCTTTCCGGCTCAGTTGGCTGTAATGCTGCTAAAGAAAAATCAACTACTTCTCATTTATTGGTTATTACTAATAGGTTTTGTTACCAGCACAATTGGTAATAGGTTTGGAATTCCATATCTTTTTTTAGACGCAGAGTATATGGGGAGTGTTGGATTTCTTTCTTTTTTTATAACCGGACTTGCATTTGGCATTTTTTATATGGCATTTAATATTACAAGTTACATGCTTAATAGTTTCAGGTTCCCGTTTCTTGCATCGTTATATAAAACGTTTGAAAAATATTCGCTAAACAACTCTGTAATTCCTGCTTTGTTTTATGTGGTTTATATAATTTGCCTTATTAGGTTTCAGATGTTTTACCAGCTAAAATCTTTTGTGCAAGCAATGCAATGTGTGGCCGGGTTATTATGCGGCACATGTATAATTGTTTTTTTAACGATTAAATATTTCAGGCATACCAATAAGGATATATACAAATTATTTGGCGTAGCTTCTACAGAAGATGAGCCAAAGAGAAAAAAAAAAATTTCTCCAATTAGAGATTCAGAATTGAGGAAAGCAGACAGAAAGATATGGCGCGTTGATACTTATCTGATTTTTCCGTTTAAGCAAAAAATTGTCCGAAGCACATCGCATTATAAATCATTTATGCTCGAGAGTGTTTTCAGGCAAAATCATGTTAACGCTGCAGTGCTGGAGATGATCATTTTTATAACGTTTATTCTTCTGGGGCTTTTTCGCGATTATACCATATTTAGAATCCCTGCAAGTGCAAGCGTTCTTTTGCTTTTTGCTATAATTATAATGATTGCAGGCGTTTTCAGGTTTTGGCTAAGATCATGGGCAAATACAATAATAGTTAGCATTTTTATTTTAGTAAATACGCTATCAGGTTTTGAAGTTTTCAATGTAAAGAACAAAGCATACGGTTTGTCTTACGATAGCAAACCGGAACCATATACGTTTCAAAATCTTGAAAATCATTTGACCCAAAAGCAATTTGATGCCGATTTTACCAATGGCAAACTGGTTCTTGAAAATTGGGCTAAAAAGAATACCCATTCAAGCAATAAGCCCAAGTTGGTGTTGCTGAATGTAAGCGGAGGTGGAGTAAGGTCTGCACTTTATACCGTAAAAACATTATCCGTAATTGATAGCGCTCTAAACGGAGAATTCTTTGATCATGTTCATTTAATAAATGGTTCTTCGGGCGGCTTAATTGGGGCAGCATATTATCGTGAACTTTATATGCGTGCAGAAAATCTTAAAGATGATTTAAAAACTAACAAGCAAACTTATCTGGGAAGCATTTCAAAAGACTTACTAAATGCCACCGTATTTAGCTTTACCGTAAGCGATTTGTTACTAAACTTTCAGCGTTTTACATATCAGGGACAAAGCTATCTAAAGGATAGGGCTTATGCATTTGAGCAACAATTGAATGAAAACACTGGATTTGTTTTTGATAAAAGGTTAGACGAGTATTTGCTTCCGGAACTGAAGGCAGAAATTCCACGTATGATTATAAGCCCAACCATTATTAATGATGGGCGGGTGCTTATAATAAGCCCACTTCCAAGTTCTTATTTTCTAAAAAGTAAATATAACAGCAAATTCAGCAATGCTGTACCTGATGGCATAGAATTAAAATCTTTCTTTGACAATGGT
>CXWJ01001613.1_pt1 | contig 11939 bp, 13 predicted proteins | sample 590841 | NCBI WGS metagenome assembly CXWJ01 (sample SAMEA3498367, study PRJEB10139) | wastewater metagenome | biome: wastewater treatment plant; material: activated sludge | place: Austria | collected 2015-01-21 | reverse complement strand
GACAGGATGTCGTGGGCGAAGACGCCGCGCATTTTGTTGGTGGCTCCCAAGTTCGAGAAGATCACGCTTCGCCAAGCGGACTTGAAAGTGCTACAGCGACACGCCTCGTCGCTTGGGGCGCAATTGGGATTGGTGACGCGCACGAGGCGAGTCCGCGCGGATGCGGAAGAGTTGGGCATCCCTGTTTTTGAATCAACGGCTGAAGCGCAACGAGCGGCGTGGGCGCAGACTCCGCCGAAGAGGTTGACGCGAAAGCCTCCAGCGAAGAATCTGCGCGAGAAGCGGGAGCAGGTTCAAGTCCGAGAAGAGGCGTGGCGCGCGCATCCCGCCACGAGGTTGGGAGCGTTCATCGTCGGCGTGATGTCTGTGTTTTCCATCGTCGCGTTGTTCATCCCGCGCGCGCAAATCCGATTGAAACCGATCACCGAAACGCAAAGCATCGTGTTGCCTGTGACTGCGAGCGAAACAACCGAATCTGTTTTTGTCACGGGCAATATTCCCGCGCGCGAAAAACGAATCATTCTCGACGGTTCGCAAACGGTGGTGGTGACGGGCGAAGGCGTTGTGCCGCAATCGAAAGCGACTGGCATTGTGGTGTTTCGCAATCTCACGTCGAACGCGGTGACGATACCCGCTGGCACGATTGTTGAGGCGGCGCGTGACGCGCTCGTGCAATTTGTGACTCTCGAGGACGGCATCATCGCGGCGGGCGTTGGCAAAGAACTTGAAATTCCCATCGAGGCGGTTGAGAGCGGCGCGATCGGAAACCTGCCCGAAGATTCGTTGATCGTCATTCGCGGCGCGCTTGGGCTTTCGCTTTCGGTCACGAACCCCGAGCCGACGGAGGGCGGGCGCGAAAGTTCATCGGTGCAAGCGAGCGATGCGGATCGCGCACGCGCGAAAGAATTGTTGATGAAGTCGCTCGACGAAGATGCGCGCATAAAATTTTTGAACGACGTTGCGACTGGCGATATTCTTTTCGATAAAACGATTTCCATCTCGCAAATTTTGTTGGAAGAATTTGACCCGCCTGCAGGCGCGGCTGGCACTACGTTGACGTTGACCATGCAAGTGGAATATTCCGCGCGGTACGCCTCCGCTTCAGACCTGACCCAACTTGCCTCGCTTGCCCTCAACGCTTCTCTCCCTTCTGGGTTTCGCGCAGCGTCCGTATCATCCAACATGAAAATGGAATCGGTTGGCTTGCCCGTGTTAGGCGAAGACAATTCTGCGCGTTGGCAGTTGAGGGCTGAAAGACAGATCATTCAATCGGTTGACCCCGCGCAGATCACAACTTTGATCCGCGGACTCAGCGTTGACGAAGCGCGTTCGCGTTTGGATGAGTCGTTCGATTGGGAAAGCGAGCCAGTGATCTCGATGTTCCCCATGTGGTGGAAATGGATTCCGTTGCTGCCGTTTCGGATTGAGGTTCTTACAAATTGATTTGGTGGTTGAGTAGTCCCGCGTGCAGTTCGCGGGACGTATCGAAACCACCAGTAAGTAAAGCAATTATTGTGACAAAATTTCTTTTGAAACATGTTGGTTTCGATACGGGCTCGACTTGCCCTCGCCCTACTCAACCAACGGAGTATGTATGCGTATCCTAGCAGTTGACCACGGTGAAAAACGGATCGGTCTCGCGCTCAGCGACCCGACCGCGACGATTGCCAGCCCGTTCAAAGTGATCGAGCATGTGTCGCGTCTGCTCGACGCGGCGCAAGTGGCGAACCTTGCCGCTGAAAATGAGGTTGGCTTGATCGTCGTTGGTCAATCGTTCGACGAAGAGGGCAAGCCGAATCTCGCAGGCAGACGCGCCGCGAAATTTGCCGACGCGTTGCGCGAGCAGACTCGAATCCCTGTTGAGTTGTTCGACGAATCGTTTAGCACACAAGACGCGCGCGCGGCTGCGATCGAAATAGGAGTCTCGCGCAAGAAACGCGCGGGTCATCACGATTCGTTGGCGGCGGTGGTGATATTGAGATCGTATATTGAATCTCATAAAAACCTCGGTGGTTGAGTAGCGCCGAAGGCGCGTATCGAAACCACCACGCCGTAAAGTACATTTGTAGCAAAATTACTTTGGTTACCTGCTGGTTTCGATACGTCCCGCGCACGCTTCGACTGCGCTAGCGCTCCGCTCAGCGCGGCGGGGCTACTCAACCAGCGGAAATATCTTCATGCGAAAAATCATCCCAATTCTCCTAATCCTCTTCATCCTCCTCTGCCTCCTCGTCGCCTTCATCACCATCCCCTCCGAAGCCGCGCGGATTTACGGTCCACCCGCGCCGTGGCTGACGATAATTCAGCGCGCGCAATATTCCGCGCGATTGCTGTGGTACGACGGCTTGCTCACGCGTCCACTGAACAATGATGCGAGCGAACGAAATTTCAAGATCGAGATGGGCCAGTCGGTGGATTCGATCGCGGCGAGTCTGCAAGATGCCGCGTTGATCCGCGATGCCGAATCGTTCCGCGACTATTTGGTGTATTCGGGATTGGACACGTCCATTCAAGCGGGCGAGTACAAACTCAGCGCGGCGATGTCGGCAATTGATATCGCGCGCGAGATTCAAGATGCAAGCGCCACCGAAGCGACGTTTACCATCCTCCCAGGCTGGCGGATGGAGGAGATCGCCGCTTCTCTCCCGACCTCAGGCTTGGCGATCTCACCCGACGAATTTCTCACCGCCGCGCGGACTCGTCGCGACGATTTCGATTTTCTCGCGGACGCAGACTCTGCCGAAGGATTCCTTTTCCCTGATTCGTACATTTTGTCGCGCAACACATCCGTCCACGAGTTGATGGATGAACTCCTCCGCAATTTTTCACTGCGGCTTACTCCCGAATTGACTCATGGATTTGAACAGCAAGGACTCACTGTCTATGAAGCCGTGACTCTCGCATCCATTGTGGAGCGTGAAGCCGTACAAGATGAAGAGAAGCCGATGATCGCTTCGGTCTATCTCAATCGTTTAAAAATCGGCATGAAACTCGACGCCGACCCGACGATCCAGTACGCGCTTGGGTTTGATTTCGCAAACGGAACCTGGTGGAAGAATCCGCTGAGTTTGAATGACCTGCAATTCGACTCGCCGTTCAATACATATCTCTACACAGGTTTGCCGCCCGCGCCGATCTCCAATCCCGATTTAGATTCTCTGCAAGCGGTCGCGTTTCCTGCCAGGTCGCAGTATTTCTTCTTCCGCGCCAAGTGCGACGGTTCGGGGTATCACAACTTTGCCGAAACCTTCGAGCAGCACGTTGCGAATGGATGTGAGTAAATTTTCAAGAATAAGGTAGAATCGACGAATAGGTAGACATGAGGACCATCTTTACAGAACGCAGAGGCAAAATAGAAGATATGGACAGGTCATTTGACCTGAAATTCTGGCAGTCACAGCCGCCCAAAGCGCGCTTTGATGCCGTTTGGGAGATGATCGTTCATTACATGAAGGTGAAGGGACAGGATGTTCGTCAACTCCGACTTCAGCGATCTGTTACGCATTTTCAACGACCACAACGTTAGGTACATGGTAATAGGCGGGTATGCAGTTGTTCAATATGCCGAACCGCGCTTTACCAAAGACCTCGACGTGTTGATCAGCACCGAGATTGCAAATGCGGAGGTGGTGTACAGGGCATTGCTTGCGTTTGGGGCTCCGTTATCTGGTTTGACGGCAAAAGATTTCACCGAGGATGGATTTTTCTTTCAAATGGGCGTACCGCCTGTACGGGTGGATATTCTGATGGGCATCCCTGGTATTCAATTTGAAGAATGTTGGAACAGGCGTATGGAAGTTGATTTCGATGGACTGAAAGTCATCTTCATCTCGAAACAAGACTTGATTGCTTCCAAACGTGCCGCAGGTCGTCCGCAAGATTTGATAGACGCGGATCTGTTGTCGCAGGAATAATCGCCTCGCTCTTTGCAAGCGGTCGCGTTCCCTGCCGAGACGCCGTACTACTTCTTCCGCGCCAAGTGCGACGGTTCGGGATATCACAACTTTGCCGAGACGTTCGAGGAGCATGTGGCAAATGGGTGTGAGTAATTGGGAGTATAATCAAAATCGTTGAATGTCGTAATCGAAATCAGGTGAACCATGAAATTCGATATATCCATCCCGAACCCCGTTTTTCAATCAGCGCAAAACCTCGCCAAGAAAATGGGCGTTTCATTGAGCGAGTTATATACCGCCGCGTTAAATGCGTATGTGACGGAACATGAAAAGGAAAACATCACAGAAGCGTTGGATCAGGTATATATCGAAGAAGCATCCATTCTCGAACCTGAACTGGTCAAAATGCAAGTTGTTTCGTTGGAACGGGAACAGTGGTAATTCAACGCGGGGAAATTTGGTGGGCAGACCTGCCCGAACCCACAGGCTCAGAACCTGGCTTTCGCCGCCCAGTCTTACTCATTCAGTCCGATGACTTCAATCGCAGTCGCATCGCTACTGCGATTGTTGTTGTCATCACATCCAATCTCAAATTAACAGGCGCTCCTGGAAATGTGTTTTTGCCTCAGAAGGCGTCAGGTCTGCCAAAAGACTCGGTTGTAAATATCTCGCAGGTCTTAACGGTGGATAAAAGTTTTCTGACAGAGAAAATTAGCGACTTGCCAAGTTATCTTCTCGAACAAGTTGAAGTGGGCTTACGTTTGGTTATGGGTCTTGGCTGAAGGATCGTTTGAATCAAATTTGCCAACCCGATGTTTTGTAACAACATCATTGCGTCTATCTACTGTTGGGGACACTTTGCAAGCGGTTACATGTAATCCGTTGCAACATTCTTGAGCCGAATCCTGTACGTATGGTATGAAAACTTTCAAGAACATTGTGTTGACGTTGTCCACTGGCTACATTTTCTTCCTCTTTTCCGAACTTTTATTTTGGGCGCGCAAACGTCCTGAGGATTCGCTGGGCGAATGGACGATCACCTGGCTGGCGTATTCGTTGATGGCGTTCGTCTTTCTCCTGATCGTCTCGTATTTCAAAGTCAACAACATCTGGGCGTTGTTCCTCGCGGGCGCGGTTTTCGGCTGGCTTGGCGAAGGGATCGTGGTTCAAACGACGTACGAGTCCCTGCCGCTCTCGATCTCGTTCACTGCCCTCGCGTGGCACGCGCTCATCACTGTTTGGATCGGATGGTACGGGATTCGACGAGCCCTCCACGCCTCGAATCCTTTTTCGACGTTGAAGCTGTCTCTAACCATCGGGCTTTGTTACGGCTTGTGGGCGATCATGTGGTGGCTCGAACCCGACGGGGGAGTTTCGTCAGTCGCTGAATTTGCGGCGTTTTCATTTGCCGCAGTGATTCTCGCCATCCCTGCGTATTGGCTGGCAGACTGGAGTTCATCCGAATCGTTTCATCCCAACCGTTGGGTAAGCGCTGTCATCGTGGGTATGTTCGCGTTGATGTTCTGCTTAATCGTCGTGCCAAGTGTGCCGCTTGCGATCATTATCCTGCCGATCTTGTTGGGGCTGGCATACCTCGGATTACGTTGGAATCGATCAAGCGAAGCGGATAGCTCGATGCTGAACAGTTTCAACGTCCCCGCCCCTGCATGGAAATATCTCTCGCTATTGGGCATCCCTGCGGCGGGTGTTACTTTTTATGCGCTTGCCATATCCCTGAATTTGCAGTGGCAAACGAATTGGGTCTTGTATCTCATCACAACCCCGCTCGGATTTATCCTGTTTGGAATCAGCCTGTATAAACTACGAAGGAGAAAATCAACCGCTCAGTTGTCAGGCTAATGACTATAATTGACATCAATGCGTTTTCGCCTGACGCAATCTCCGCTCAAAGAGGATGTCAAGATGTCAAAAACCACGGTCAACAACATCGAGTTGTATTTTGAATCTGCTGGAAGCGGGGAAACCGTTTTGTTCATTCATGGACTTGGCTCCAGCGCGCGCGACTGGGAGACGCAGATTCCCGCCTTTGCCAAACATTACCAAACGATAGCCTTCGACCTGCGCGGACACGGTCAATCGCAAAAACCGCAGGGACCGTACAGCATGTCGCTGTTTGCGAAGGACACCGCCGAATTAATTAAGTCGTTAGGGGTTGGCTCTGTCCACGTGGTGGGAATTTCGTTAGGCGGGATGATCGCCTTTCAACTTGCAGTGGATCATCCAGAACTGATCAAGAGCATGGTGATCGTTAATTCTGGACCTGAACTTGTCGTTCGGACACTCAAAGAACGCTGGCAGGTGTTCATGCGTTTTGCAATTGTCCGTTTGATGGGCATGCGTAAGATGGGCGAGGTGTTGAGTAAACGATTGTTCCCCAAAGATGGGCACGAGAATTTGCGCCAGCTTTTCGTCGCGCGTTGGGCGGAGAATGACATCCGCGCTTACCTGGACACGATGCGTGCCATCGTCGGTTGGAGTGTGGCGGATAAAATCAAAAATATCAAAATGCCCGTTTTGGTTGTCGCCGCGGATAAAGATTACACGCCCGTATCAGCCAAAGAAGCGTATATCCCTGCATTGGGGAATGCGCAACTGGTTGTCATCGAAGATTCTCGTCATGCCGTGCCCGTTGAGAAACCCGATGAATTTAATCGCATCGTGTTGGAGTTTTTGTCCAAACAGTAATCTGGTGTTCTGTAAACCTTTTTCACACTTTGCGATGTTTGAGGCAAAATTGTTTGCAAGGAGATGATATGAAGATAGATCTCAGGAAATCCGTTTTGCTTGCACTCTTTCTTGTTGCTTGCCAGCCAACTAACATGAATCAAGTTTCCCCAAAAATAACCCCTGTGTTTCCTTCCGTGCCAACAGAGGCAAGCATCATGACATCAACAACAGAAGTGAAACCCACTATTGCATCCACGCCTGTTGATCAGAACCCTAGAGTGATTGAATTGCCCAGATGGGTTAATTCCTCTTTTCCAGGTGGAATTCTGGCATTACCATACGGAGATGGCATACCTGATAAACCTTCTAGATTGGTGTTTGTCAACCCAGATGATGGCGAAAACTTCATAATTGAATTGCAAAAAGAGTTTTACTTTTATTCTTGGAGAGATAGTGAAAACATTGTGTTTCTCCATGAAGGGGATTGTGCTGGGTCACCAAAATATATCTCCGAGTTAAATATTTTCAGTGGCGCTCTTCGGATATATGAAAATAAAGGCGATCTACCAAAAAATATCTTGAATTGCCATCTTGATCTGGAATATGGAACTGTACGCTTGAATAATGGATATGAGGAATCAGCGCTCGAGTATATTGATCCTTTGATAAGGGAAGTATCCTTGCTTACCGATCCAAATGATGGCATTACAGATATTTCTATCGAATTATCCCAATATGATCGTTTTGTCGCAGTAGTACAGTTTGCTGGCGAAATTGAGATGCCAGAAACTCGAAAGCCTTTTTACGGAAACAGGGTTTCCCTATTCGATCTCAGAACTCGACGTTTGGTACTGCAATTTTCAGAGGAACAATCCATTTTGCCTGAAGTGTCCTTCATCGATGAAGTAACTCTTGCTTATATGAGGGAAAATACACCGTGTTTAATTCTGATTCTATCTCAAGTGAAAAAATGCGTTCATAACATCCCGAATCGATTTCCTGATTCAACTATAATTCTCAGCCAAAATAGCTATCAGGATGCTGGAAATCTTCGGTTTTTATACTTTTCGCAACAGAAAGGCGGATACTGCTCGTATGGATTGATTGATGGCGGGCTAGGATGTTTAGATGATCATTTTGCTGTTCTCCGTGATCAATTCATTATTAATTACTCATTGTCTTATTATGGACACTATGTCTTAATTGAATATGACAGTAAAGGATGTCCTGTAGGTTGGTGTGATTTTCCTGAAGATACCAAATTGGCATTGATTGATTTTAATGAAGGTGAGTTATTTGAGCTTGGATCTTCGAATTCTTACTACCTTTCGGAAAAGTTTAGACCATTCCAGCCTGATCCATGGTTGCCTTGGCATTAGTAATCTAATTACGAAACCCATCCCGTACCTCCAGCACAGGATGGGGAGCGGTCTGTTTTACTGAAACAAGATATAATCGCTGTTGCACAAAGGAGTTCAAGCAATGATCTACCCAACCTTGCGCGCTACGGTTCACAACGGCAGGATCGAATTGTTAGATGATATTCGATTGCCTGAGAACGCAGAAATATTAGTTACCATCATGGATGAAACACCGCTAGACTCGTTGACTCTTGGCGAGCATCTCGCGGCTGGATTGCAAGATATTCTTCTTGGAAGGGTCTCTCGCGTAAATTCCAACGACGAAATGGCTTCCCATCTCGACGCCGTGTTGGAAGACGCTTGATGAAGTATCATTTCATCTTCACAGACTGGTTCGACCGAAATTTGAAATCGCTGCGCAAACATAACCACAGTTTGCGTGGCGATTTTGAATCTTTCCTGCAAACGTTCGATGCTGAGGCGCATCCCATCATCCCGCGCACGGGCGGCGCACGTAAAGCCAGAATGTCTGCCAAGGGTCGCGGCAAGCGGGGAGGTTATCGTGTGGTGTATTATTTTGTTCTTGAAAACACAGTCTGGCTAATTACGATCTACGATAAAGTTCAAAAAGAAAATCTATCCCCCGAAGAAGAAAGAATCATACAAGGGTTGATTCAAAAGATTCAATCGCCCTAAATGGATGACTGTCACATTCATTTGTTATGGATTCCTAAACCCATCCCACACGTCCAGCGCGGGTTTGGGGGAGCGGTCAGGATTCAGAAAGCCGATGAACGCAAAATTTGACAAGCCTTCGGCGTCTTTGGGGTCGCGTCCCTGCTTTGCCATTTCTGCCGCGTATGAGTCCATGTTGAGGTCGGTGAGAATCGTGTTGACCCAAAACGCGAGGCGCGGACCGAGTTGGTCGTGAACTGCGTTGAGGAATATGACTTCGTCATCGGGCGAACCTTGCGCGAAGCCGACGGGCTGGGAGGAGAATCCGCTCTCCGCGATTGCGACAGGCTTCCCCGTCCGCGAGAGAAGCGGGGTGTAATAGTCCGCAGGGATTTCTGAGGCAGAGGGGAATACAAAATATGGATAGGTCGAGATCACCCACAAATCCAGATTTGGTTCGAACGCTTCGATCTGTTCCCAATTCGGGCTGAGTCGCGCGCGATTGCCCTCCTCAGGCTGGGGGAACATGTTGTTGAGGTCATCCCATTGAAACGTGACGAAGATTTTTGTTTCGGGCGCTTCGGCTTTGACGAGCGCGTAAATTTCGTTGTAGAGGCTGATGAAGTTGCCCGCGTCGTCGGGATACGCGTCCATGTAGGTGTTGATCTCGGAGGCGAGCCCGAGATAGCGCGGATGAAATGTGCGCACAACCCACAGCGCGTAATTGCGATACGCGCTTCGCACGTTCGGGTTTGCAAAGTTTGCCTCCCAGCCCGCAGGCAAGCCGATGAACTCGCGGCGGTTGAGTCCGTTGAGCGCGTCGATGACGAAGATGTGTTCAAGATTATTTTGATTCGCCAACTTTACTTGATTGATGAGATCGGTGCGCGTTTGCGATTCTGTTTCAGTTCCATTGACGAAATCTTCCCACGCGGTGTTTTGTTGGATCAATACGAAGTCGGCGTGTTGATCCATGTCTTTGTACAATTGGAAGATGCTGTCGAGAGTCGCTTCGGGCGGAGAGGGGAAGAATCCGTAGGCGGTTTTTCCTGAATCGAAAACGGAATCTTCGGGAGGCGGAGGAACGCCTCCGCCGTTGCAGGCGAGGGTGGCGAGGAGGAGGATGGTGAGGGTGAGGGTGAGTCGGTTCATTGTTTGATTTGATCGCTGGTTGAGTAGGCACGAGCGAAGCGAGTGTCGTATCGAAACCAGCAGGGAACATGCAAGCAGATTATTGCATGAATACTCGTGGTCTCGATACGTCCCGCGAACTGCACGCGGGACTACTCGACCACCGATATAAATTGATACAGAAGAGAGGTACAAAAAGTTGCGCGATTAACTTGCGATGGCGCGGAGAAATCCCAGGAACATGCACGTTCCGAGGATGCCGAGGATCAAGCCGACAATCGCAGTTGTGCGCGAACGGTCTTTGCCGAATAAGCCAGCCGCGCCAAGGATAGCGGCGAGAAAACCGAGGAACGCGCTCGCGCCTCCGCACACGAAGAGAGGCGTGCCAGCGAGTTGAATCCAGCGTTGGCTCATGCCTGTCCATGCGCAGAGTGCGATCCCGAACACAAGCGCGGAGGATGCAATGCCGAGGTACATGCTCGCGTTGCCGACGGGATTCGGTTTTTCAGGTGTGGGCGATTGAGACATGAGGATACTCCTGTAGAGGTACAGGGATGAGTCGTTGGAAGTTGCGAGAATGTACCGTGGGGCGGGATGCCATCCCGCCCCACGCGATTAATTGTTGGCTACAACATCAATGTAATCTTTTGCGACCGCTTCGCCGTCTGCCGCGCCGAGTAGTTCGAGTAGTTCGCTTAGCAGGTCGGCCTTGTTGTCGGCGTCCTTGCGGCTCCACGTGCGCGATTTGACTTCAAGGAAATGCCCGAGCGAAGGCGTGGTCATGTGGTCGAGGTTGATGTAGAACTCGGTGTCTTTGTATTTGATGTACCAGCGCAGGCGGTCCTTTTCGATCGTCACTTCCGATTTTGGTTTGAAGTATTCGCGATAGAAACGAAGCGAGTTGGTTGCAGGCGCAAGGAAGCGACTGCGCGAGAGCAACACTTCATGCTCGAAGTGTCCTTCGCGTTTTTGTCCCAGCAAGGTGAGCCGCGCGCGAGTTTGTGTGACCGTGTTTTTAGCGTCGTCCACGAAATCATCTTCTCGGTAGCGCAGGCGTCCTTGTGACTCATCGTCGAAGATGAAGTACGCGTCGTGTTGACGATAGTGACGTTCGTACAGGATGTCTATCTCGTCTCGCATCAATTCGCGGAGGACGCGGTCTGGGTCCGTGATTTTGACCTTGACTTGCACCTCGAACGATTCCTCTTCCATCGAGCCGCCGAGCGCGATGAGTTTCGACAACACTGATTGTTCGCGCTCGACGAGGAACGAGTCGATTTGCTTGGCGAGGTCTGCGGCTTGCGCGAGCAGTTCATCTTCTTTGAGAGTGAGCAATTGACGATCACGCATGACCCATTTGCCGTTGATCATCACATCGGTCACGTCGGTGGATTTGCTCGCGTACACGATCTGCGCGTACGCGTTATCTGCCGAGCGGCGGAAGGAAGGGGAGTTGTGCACGGGGCTGAGGTCAACGAGGATGAGGTCTGCGCGGCGGCTGGGGGTGAGCGAACCAGTTAGATGTCCGATGTGAAGCGCTTGGGCGCCGAGGCGAGTCGCCATCAATAAGGCTTGCGGCGCGGGGAGCGACGTCGGGTCATTCGTCACCGCTTTGGCGATGAAGGCGGCGAGGCGCACTTCTTCGAACATATCCAGATCGTTGTTCGAGGCAGGACCATCGGTGCCGATGCCGACGTTGAGTCCCGCATCGAGCATTTTCGTCACGGGCGCGAAGCCCGAAGCGAGTTTGAGATTCGACGATGGGTTGTGCGAAACGCCCGCACCCGCATGGTGAAGCGTGCGGATCTCGCCGATGTCGAGATGCACGCAATGCGCGGCGATGACCTTCGCTTCGAGCAAGCCTTGCTTCTTCACGTAGGGAATCACTGGCATGCCTTGTTCGTTGCGCATGTTGTCCACTTCGAACGATGTTTCGGCGAGATGCGTATGAAGCGGGATGTCGAACTCTTTGGCGAGGTCGGCGGTCTCGCGCAGAATGTCAGCTGTGGTTGTGTAAGGCGCGTGCGGCGCAATGGATGGGACGATGAGCGGATGACCTTTCCATTTTTTGATGTAGTCGCGCGCTTTTTCCATCGCATCTTCGTACGATGCCGCGTCGGGCGTCGGGAATTTCAAAATGGATTGCCCGCACACGCCGCGCATTCCCGCGTCTGCGGTTGCGGTGGCG
>CXWJ01013917.1_pt1 | contig 11945 bp, 6 predicted proteins | sample 590841 | NCBI WGS metagenome assembly CXWJ01 (sample SAMEA3498367, study PRJEB10139) | wastewater metagenome | biome: wastewater treatment plant; material: activated sludge | place: Austria | collected 2015-01-21 | reverse complement strand
GGTTTCGGCAGTGGCTTTCTCTTCGTCGGTTTACGGTTAAGTCGAGTTACGGGTAATTTGTCGAATTCAATCGATACGCAATCATCTGTCTTTGAAGCGCAGTACTCGTACGTACGGCACCGGCAACAAAAAAAGAACGCTATCGATCCCCTTCAAGGCCTTGGAAATGCGCCAGGAAGGCAATAGATACCGTTCTTCAATTTGGGTTTACAGCAGTAGCGTTCTCGCTGGGGGTCTAAATCACGAGGCGATATTTATCCGAAACAAATGGTCTTGGTTACGCAGTAAAGGCACCTTCGGTACACTTTCCCCGCACGTCCCCCTCATGCTAAACCGCATTTTCTGAATTTGCAAGACACTTGATAAAAAAATACCCAAATTCCCAAAGCTAGCGTTCTGAATCCGACATAAGTTCAAATTAGGCTGGAAGGGCAAACTTTCCGGGTCCGTTTTCGTTGCCGATGCGGACCCCTGCGTGGCAGAAATCGGTATTTCCGACGGCCCGGCAGTCGATATTTGCCGTAGGACGGGTCCGTGGGAAGTCAGCCCCCACTCGCCGAATTCCGTATACCCGGTTACGAATAAGAAGAAATCCAACCTGCGGGCAAGTCGCGAATGTTGCCCTCGCATCTCAGAATCGACGAAGGACCTGGAAAATGACACAAGAAGAATCCAAACCCACTGCTGATGCACCTACAGGAGACGCCGGGGCGTCCGAATCGGCCGAGTCGCAGCTCTCGCCCATGCGGAGCATCCATACCTCGAACTTCCCGAGCATTCTCAACCAATTGGGCTGCTCGCTCATTGTAACGACCTACCAGGCAGGGCGTTTGGTTGCCATTCGTTCGGACGGTGATGTGATCAACACCCATTTTCGCTTGATGCGAAAGCCGATGGGACTGGCGATGGCGGCCGATCGGTTCTCCGTTGGAACGGCCCAAGAGATCTGGGAATTTCGCAATGTTCCAGCGGTTTGCCCGCGACTTAAGCCACCTGAGAAGACATACGATGCATGCTTCTTACCGCGTGACGTGCATTTTACGGGGGACATTCAAATCCATGAAATGCATTATCGCGGGACTGAGTTGTGGTTTGTAAATACCGCGTTTTCCTGCCTTTGCACTTACGACCGAGACCATAGTTTTGTTCCGCGCTGGCGTCCTAAGTTTGTAACCCAATATGCCCCCGGGGATCGCTGCCATCTCAACGGGCTTGCCTTTCGCGACGATAGGCCGCGCTACGCAACGGCCCTCGGCGAAACAGATTCTCCCGGCGGATGGAGACAGAATAAGAAGGATGGAGGTCTGCTCATTGATATCGAATCCAACGAGATCATGACCCGCAAGCTTTCCATGCCTCACTCACCTCGTTGGTATCGGGGCAAGCTGTGGCTCCTGGAATCGGGAACGGGGAGTTTTGGATTCATCGATGAAGCGACCGGAAAGTTCGTTTCGATATCTCAATTTCCGGGCTTTACGCGAGGACTCGATTTCGTCGCAAATCTCGCGTTCATTGGCCTATCTCAGGTCCGAGAATCGGCCATTTTCAGCGGTTTTGAGATCACAGATCGCCTTTCGGCGGAAGAGCGATCTTGCGGTGTATGGGTCGTCGATATTCGCAACGGTTCAACCGTTGCCTTTCTCAAGTTCCAAGATGCGGTTCAAGAAATCTTCGCCGTTTCTGTTATAAGTGGGTCAAAGTACCCAGAGATTGTTCTGGACGACCAAGAGATTTCAGCCAGTTCGTATGTATTGCCCGATTCTGCACTACGCGAAGTCCCCGCTGAGTTACTTGCCGAGGATCTCAAGCGCCTTCTTGGGAGTGCATGACGAACTTGCCGCCCGCCGGCAATCATCGTTGAGCCCGCCATCCATTCTCATAGAACCGGAAAATGGATATTCATACACCCGAATCGGACCGGTTCCATTCGGCGGAGGGAATGAGGCCCAGGGTTCGCTCCTTGGGTTGGATTTGCCGAAAACCTTACGTGTAAGGTAATCTACGAGCATCCCGACGGGATGCTGTCCGGGGGTTCATGGCACGTCAAGGAAGTTACGTATGCCTCGCTTATCGAACTTTCGACTCGTTGGGATCGTCTTGTGTGACGTGTTAATGTTTCTTTGGGGCGTGGCTCAACTCCTTGGCGAAGTTCCTCTGCCTTGGCCTGACGCGTACATTGAGGACGCTCATTTGCATGCGATTTGCATGCTAGATGACCAAACCGGGTGGACCGTGGGGGATCGTGGAGCCATCTGGCATACAAAAGATGGCGGCAGGTCATGGGTCCGTCAACGGGCGCCCGTCGGGTGTACTCTTTATGACGTCGATTTTGCGGATGAGAACCATGGATGTGTCGTAGGAGGCTATTCCGATACATATGGGTTCGAGACCTGTGGCGTTGCCCTATTTACGAAGAATGGAGGAGAAACGTGGGAGTGTGCAAAGTCAGGACCACCTCCGCAACTGGGACAGGTTGTTTGTGTTAACGCGAAAACTTCCTTTGCTGCCGGTTCGCCCAGTGTTTGGGATGGCTGCGGGATTTTCCGTTCCGATAATGGCGGGGTCACTTGGCAGTCAACATTCGACCGCGCATCGGTCCCATGGGCTATCCGCTTGCATGCGCGTACCGCAACGCATTTTGCAGGAGACAACGGCTTCCTTTACCGTATCCAAGGTGATCCCATTTCACGTTGCGAAACCTCGGACGACGGAGGCAGGACTTGGCGCGAAATAAGACTTGGAATCAGTGCCGGGGCTCGCATTGGATGGCGTGCCGCCGCGGGTGCTTCGCAAGGGCAGACGCTAGTGATTGTCGGAAATCCGGGATCGATGGTCATGATCTCTCCAGACCGTGGTCAATCTTGGCGTATTCAGGCAAGCGGTCAGACGCTCCCCTTATCAGACATCCAGTTCACGAGCAAGCAAATCGTTTGGGCCGTTGGGGCTCTGGGAACCATTCTGAAATCGACCGATGCGGGGCAAGAATGGAAGGTATCTCGCGCTGGTGGTAGGCATTTAGGAGCAATGGCGTTCTTTGCCACCGAAAAAGACATTGCGTTGGAAGTGATTTCAGGGCTCTCTCTTGGTTTGCCATTTTATTCACGGGTGGTGCTGGATCACCTTGCACCCAACACGAACTCACCTCCGTTGAGTTCGCTAGGAATTCAGCCGCGTCGCGTGCTTGACGAATGCCAGGAATCTATTGTGAATCTTGGTGGGACAGGAACCGAAGTATTGGGGGAGGATCCGGTCACAAACCAACTCCGACTTGCTTGTTCAATAAGGGCTTGGCGGCCAAGTATCGCGCTTATAGGGTCGCAAGACGATGCAACCTGGGCTTCATCTGAATTCACCGCCTGCGTCTCGAATTCCATTCATGTGGCATCCGCCGGCGATACATCCGATTCGGATTTGCTTGCTGTATTGGACGAATTGCAACTCCCTCCCATTTCGAGGCCGAGAATTTTCCATTTATCTTCGAACCGGAAATCGTCGGAATCGCGGCGAATTTCCACGTCGAGCTTGGCGATGGATCTCAACGAAACGACAGAGGCTTTGGCAGAAAGGGCCGGTTGCAATTTGCACCGAGTTCCTTACCGAGCGGCATGCGATTGGTGGTACCAAGCAAGTGAAAATGGACAGACGCCTTCTTCATTGCTTCGCGCGATTGGCCCAGCTCTGCGCGATGGTCGTCAGAATCGGCGACAGTCGGCAAGAATGGAAGACGCATTGGTTCATGCAGAACCCGCCGTTCTCCGCGACGACACATCTCGAGCGTTGATCGCCCGCTTCCTCTCCTCCGGCCAAATCCACATGCGCACGCATGAACAATTACAACGGCTAACACAAAGGTTGCCGCCTGAAGAAGCCGCTCGACTCGCTCTTCATACAGCGGAGCAATTCTGGATCCAAGGGGAAACAAAGATCGCCCTTGAGATTTGGGAGTCAACAGCCAATGGAGATGACAAACTGGATTCCACGCAATATGCTTTAAGGATCCTGACTGCGCACAGTGCAAGTGCGGAAACGGAGCATCTGCGCAAGTCCACGCGGGAAAAACTGTTAATTGATCACGATGATCGGGTCTCTGGACTATCTCGATTCGAGGATTCAACGGCTCCCAAGGAAGTGGTAGGGACTTCTGCCAAGGATCCGTCTACGGAAAACGTACCGCCTACGGAAAGTCGTTTGTTGCCGAATGAAAAAGGAAATGATAATGCTCAAATACACTTTGCACGATTGAGACCAACACTTCAACAGTTGCCGGAAATACAACTCGTGCAGTTGTCTCAACGACGGAAATTGTCTTCGAGTTCCGACGTGCAAGCTGTGTTGCGCAGAAATGCAAAGCTTCATTCCGACCCCGCTTGGAGAATGCGATTCCTGGAAGAATTGGCTGTCGCCGATGGCGGATGGGAAAGGCTTACCCATCGCATCCAAGTCCCCACGACCCGTCGGCCACATCTTGACGGTAAGTTCGATGATTCGACTTGGGAGCACGGTGAAGTTCTACAGCTACCGCTCATGGAGATTGGCTCCGTCGATCGAAAAACGCAACTTCAGTTTGGTCGGGATGACCAATACTTCTACATTGGTGTGCAATGTGAGCACCTAGATCCGCAAGGCGAAGCCTTAAAGTCTGAATCCGTAGCGCGTGCTGGCCGGGTTCGCGATCCCGATCTGGCCGGACTGGATCGCATTGAGCTGCTACTTGATGTCGACCGAGATCATATGACTCGTTGGTCATTATCGATGGCCCATGACGGACAGGTTTCAGAATCGTTCGAAGGTAACCCAGAATGGAATCCTCGCTGGTACGTCGCGTCGAATCGTGACGAAACGCATTGGCGAATTGAGGCTGCCATTGCTTTAACCGAGTTGGGCATTCAGCCGCACAACCAAGATCCATGGTTGCTGGGTGTCCGACGCGAGGATTCGTCAGGAAACTGGACTGCTTGGCCAAATTCTGCGGGTTATGGAATGTCCGCCGAACATCTGGGGTACTTGCTCTTTTCGAAACAGGGCACCGCTGAAGTGCGCTAGACGGATAGCGGGCGAGTTCTAGCAGGAGCACGACTGCCAGAAGAATGCCCGGCTACTCCACATCGAGTGTCGTTTCAATTATGAGTAAGGAATGGCCAAGGTGGAGGGGGATGCGAACGACCTGGTAATGGAGTTAGTTGGCAATGGAGCGCAATTCGAAGAACGAGGGTACGGAGAGGTTCGATACCGATAAGGGGGCCGCAGAGGCCAATGCGAAATTTAGAGAAGTCCGATACGAGTTCACACCAAATCTGCCGCAGATTCTCGAACATCTCGGGGTGAGCCTTCTGATTTCCACGTATCAGGCTGGAAAAGTTCTCGTGCTGGGGGCTCATCAGGGTACCCTCAAGATTTCCTTTATGCACTTTGACCGCGCGATGGGAGTGGCCGCAACTCACGATCGGATTGCTGTGGGGACGCGTCGTCAAGTCCACTTCTTAAGAGCAGCTCCCGAGATTGCTCCGCGAGTCGAGCCGACGAATACGCATGATGGTTGCTTTGCGATTCGCAGTACTTTTTACACGGGGAACATCCTTGGCCATGATTTAGCTTGGGGAAACGAGGGACTGTGGATTGTCAATACGTTGTTTTCTACACTTTGTACTCTCAATGAGTCGTTCAATTTTGTACCTCGGTGGCGCCCTCGATTCATCACGGAGCTTGCGGACCAAGACCGTTGCCATCTTAATGGACTAGCCCTCGATGGTGGGGTTCCTCGATATGTGTCTGCACTCGCGGAATCCAATATTCCGGCCGGTTGGAGAAAGGATAAAGCCAAAACAGGCTGTCTCATCGATGTCAAATCGCAGGAGGTTGTCGCGAGAGGCTTGGCGATGCCACATTCGCCGCGAATGTACCAGAATAAATTGTGGGTCCTAGATTCTGGGAATGGCGATTTCGGATATGTCGAGACGGTTACTGGAAAATATCATCCTGTCGAACGGCTTCCAGGCTATACCAGGGGCTTGGCCTTTGCAGGGCAGTTTGCCTTCGTGGGACTGAGCAAGATCCGCGAGAATGCCGTATTTGGGGGATTACCGGTCAGCGAGCGAAACGAACCTTTAAGGTGCGGCGTTGGCGTCGTCGATTTGGTCTCATGTAAGACGGTCGCTGTGTTCCAGTTCCATTCGGGCGTGGATGAGATATTCGCCATCGAATTGTTGGCAGGCTTCCAAAATCCGGCTGTGTTTGGGCCCGCAAATGACCAAAGTGACGACGATCCCGAGGTCTGGATCGTGCCTCTACCGACAGATGCGCTGCCACCTCTTGAGCCAAAACTGCCCATCTATTCCCGCCCCAGCGACGACACGGTCCCCCTTCGACCCCAAACCAGGGACCGACCAACGGCCGATCAGTTCGCTGCTATGGGAGTGTCGTTGCATCGCCAGGGGAAACTCTCCGAGGCAAACGACGCATTCCAAAATGCCATCTTAATGGCTCCAAGTGCATCTACGTGGGTGAGTGTTGGGAACCTACGGCAAGACCAGGGAGACCAACAGGCAGCGATCACCTGTTATCGTCAGGCGATTGATCTCGATGCCAATTGCATCCCGGCCAGGCAAAATCTGGGCTATCTATTAATGAACCACGGTGAGCCGGAGCAAGCAGTTGCGCAGTACGAACAGTTGCTACGGATTCATCCTAGTCCGATGAACCGCTTGCTGCATGCGCTCACGCTGCCGGTGCTCTACGACAGTAATGAGGATGTAGACCGCTGGCGATTACGCCTCGAAGCAACCTTGGAAAAAATGGTTGAAGATGGGATCGTGGTCGATACGACAGACAGCCTGATACCAACGACATTTTTTCTAGCGTATCAGGGGAAGAACGATCGCCGCGTCATGGAACGGATGGGAAAGGTAATACGCGGCCAACAGCCGGTCGCAAAAAAGGCGGTTGGATCGCAAATCAGACCATCCAACCGGAGGCTTCGAATCGGGTTCATATCGGCCTATTTTCGGGATCATACGATTGGCCGCCTAAATCTTGGCCGAATTCAGCATCTTGATCGGTCACTGTTCGAGGTCATTATCTTCGCCACTAGCCGACAAATGGACCCTATGGTCGAAGCCTTTCAGCGTGGATCCGACCGGTTCATTTCTTTATCACGTGACGTGGCGTCATCGCGCGAGGCGATTGTCGCTGAAAATCTAGACCTCCTTCTGTTTGCGGATGTTGGCATGGACGCGCTTGCTTCAACACTTGCTTATTCGCGAATGGCTCCTATCCAATGTGTAACTTGGGGTCACCCCGATACCACGGGGAGTCCGCATATGGACTTCTTTCTGTCGAGTGAATTGTTGGAAACAACGCAAGGCGAATTGTACTACAGTGAAAAGCTGATACGCATGCCGCTCTTGGGGGTATACTACGAGCGGCCGCAGAGGATGGGTCCAACACGTAGTCCTACTTACTTCGGACTTTCGGAAAACAGCCATTTATATGTCTGTCCTCAGACGCTCTTCAAGTTCCATCCCGACTTTGACGAGATCCTTGCAGGTATTCTGAACGCGGATCCCCAAGGTCAGCTCGTGATGATCCAAGGACGTGTTCCCCAATGGACTGAGCGTTTACAGCGAAGATGGGAACGATCTCTGGGGAGCGATGCCGCTTCGCGTGTTGCCTGGATACCAGCGCAACCACGAGATGATTTCTTGGGACTTTTTCAGTGCGCACACGTAGTTCTGGACCCAATTCATTTTGGAGGCGGGAACAGTACATACGAAGCGCTCGCCATGGGAGTTCCCGTCGTTAGTCTTCCAGGGGAGTATCTCCGTAACCGAATAACTGCCGCACTTTACCGCAAAATGAATGAAGCAACGTGCCTTGTGTCCGATGCGCGAGAGTATATCGAGTTATCGGTGCGCATCGCCTGCGATCCGACGTTTCGGTCCGAGCTTAGCTCACGCATCCTCTCCCGAAGCAACGTTTTGTTTGAAGATATGGCCGAGGTCCAAGTGTTTGGTGAGACGCTGATGCAATTGGTCCGAGCCCAAAGCTAAGGGCGCTGCACCATCGTTTCTCGATCATGCAATGAGGATTGCGGGAGTTGTTGTGGCTCGGAACGATGCACGGGTGGATGCGCGCCCCATCCAATATGCCGGCTCCTTCCCCAAACATACGCCCACAGCGAACCAGCCACGAGAACAAACCCCACGATCGCAGTGATTCCATCGCGGACAAGACGATGGCTCAACTGACCGACCGGAGCCAAAGCGGTACTCGCGCGAGATTGGACAATCAGGAGCAAATCGGAATGGTAAGTGTCGATTTCATTCTGCAATGTCAGTCTCGGAAACGACACTTTCGAGACACCTGCGATCCAGTCGCCGGCGTAGGATTCGCCCAGATCATCGGCAGCGAAGGGATCAGGAAAAAGTCGATTTTCCTTCGAAAGGTAGTCTGGAACGCTGACTCGATAGTCCAAGAATCTTGCCGGAATACCCTTTTCGACATCGCCATTGCGTTGGCGGCTGAGGATTTCGTCGAAAAGCGGATGTTGCAAGATGACCCCTTGGAAACTTCCCTCCCGTGCATCGACCAACATCGCGGCCAAATCGCGGGATGTTTGAAAATGAATGATGTTTCCGAGTTCAACGGTCATTGCCAAGACGCCGATCACTTCGCCCTCGTCACGTATCGGCGTAGAAATAGCGACCTTCCATTGATTTGTTGCCGTGCTGCGAAAGACGGCAGATAGCTGTGCGTCCTCCTCCATCACGGCGGGACGAGCTTCTTCCGCTAGGTCCTTGGGACCGCCATGAAAATAGCTTCGATAGGCAAAGCTCTCACCCACGATTGGATGCGAAGGCGCTTCCTGGAATCCGGCGGCCAGCATTGTTCCATCAGGTCCGATCACAAGCCAACTGGCATCTTCAGGCTGACGCGGATCGCTCACCACGGAATCGATATAGTGCTGCAGTTCCTTTCGAGCTGAATTGTCACGAAAACGCGAGATTGCTCGGGCGGCGGGGTCCGAGTCTGCGTGAGGGTCTCTGAGGATTTGAAAGTCTTCTTGATTACTGGAATCCGTCAGCGTGGCACGAATCTGCGACCGGAGTTCATGCGACATTGCAATGTCTCTAACTGCACGAAAACGCTGGGCCAATTCATAACCTGCGTTTTTGGCAACCCCGTCTGCCGCGAACTGGTTGCTTTCTTGAGTGGCGCGGCGCACCATTTCATTCGATTCACGGACGGCAACGCGATACGCTCTCCAGCCAAAAATCGTCATCGTGAACAGGAGCAGGGCCGGACCGAGGATCCCTAAAGTCCACAAGGGTCGCCGGACCCGTTCATCATCACGCCGTTGCAAGTCATCGAGTACACCTTCGGCATGCAGGTACCGTTCTTCAGGATCCACAGCTAAGCAACGGTCGAGAATGTCTGCCAAAGCAGGATCAACGCCGGAAACGTTGCGATGTTCGATGGGTTTAGGAGCGGTTCGCAGGAACTGTTGGTATCTTTGAAGCCGCTGCTTCAGCCCTTTTGATTCATCGAGTTCACGAATCACGGCAGCCGATCTGTTGGGGGGCGTACCAACCAGCATGGTGTAGAGGATAGCTCCCAGCGCGTAGATATCCCAGCGCGTATCAGGGATCGCGTCGAGCGCCGCCTGCTCTGCAGCCATGTAAAAAAGGGTTCCGAGCGCTGGCCGTTGCTCCTGCGTTAGTCTGGATTGTCCAAAGTCTGCCAGTCGCGGGTGAAGATCTTGATCCAGGAGAATATTCGCGGGCTTCAAATCGCAATGCAAGATTCCCTTGCGGTGTGCATGCGAAAGTCCAATCGTAATTTCTCGAAAGATCTGCAGTGCGGTTCCCACAGGGAGCGGACCATCCCGATGAATTCGATCCTCAAGAGATCCTCCTTCAATGAACTCCATCACAAAATAGGGAGGTGTGGCATCCCAGCCAACCTTAAGCAGTTGAACTACGAAACGGTCTGCGGAGAATTGAACAAGCTTTTCAACTTCACGCGAGAGAAGTGTTTCATTCAGCCCTTCACGATGTGAGAATACCTTGATCGCGACCTGGCGACCCGTATTCGTGTCGGTCGCAATCCAGACTTCGCCAAAGGCACCTCGGCCCAATAAGCGAACAAGTCGGTATCCTGGTACACTCCAGGGAACGGTACTTGTCCCCGTAGCGGATTCGATGGAAGGGGATGGCAGATTTTCTTGGTAATCCGACGGTGTTGGCATGCTTGCTCCTACAAGAAACCATTCTCATGCGATGATCATGATATACGCAAGGGTTCGCAAGTCTTCCCTCCCGAGTCCACTGCCTATCCGCTCGATTTTGGGCGTGCTGCTATCTATCTTTTGGCTCTCCATGGTCGCTGCGACGGAACCTCCTGAGCCAATGCCGATTGCGATGCCGAAAATCGATGAGTTCCATCCTCGATCGATGCTCGCCACGTCGACTCATGAATTGAGTGCTGCCAAATTCCCTGTGGTGGATGTGCATACTCACCTCAAATTCAAGCTGGCGGGTGGGATTGCGGATCTCCCCGGCTTCGTTGATGTCATGGATCGAAATCAGATTGCGCTGTGTGTTGATCTGGACGGCCGGCTCGATGAACTAGCGGATACCCAGCGGAAACTTCTGTGGGATCAGCATCACGACCGATTTATTCTTTTTACGCATCTGCAATGGGGAAGTTCGCCGGGGGAACCAGCGGAGAACGCCGCATGTCATCGACCGGACTTTGTGCGAAATGTAGTCGAGCATCTTCGTGAAGCGAAAGAACGGGGGGTGAGTGGCGTAAAGATCTTCAAGGAGTTAGGTTTGGGAATTCGAAATCCAGACGGATCGCTTGTAAAAATCGACGACACGCGCTGGGACCCCATTTGGAAGACTTGCGGAGAATTGGGGCTACCGGTTTTGATTCATTCCGCAGACCCGGTGGCGTTTTTCTTGCCGATAGATGCGGCTAACGAACGCTTCGAAGAATTATCACGACATCCCGATTGGCATTTTCCGGCGGGAAAGTTCCCCTCCTTCGCAGAACTTATCGCGGCGCGGAATCGTGTGATTGAACGCCATCCTCAGACCAACTTCATAGCGGCCCACGTTGCCAGCCATGCAGAAGATCTCCGAGCGGTGGGGACGTGGCTTGATCGCTACCCGAACATGTATGTCGATATTGCGTCCAGGATTTCCGAGTTGGGTCGGCAACCTTATTCCGCGCGAACATTCTTGCAGAAGTATTCCGACCGTATTTTGTTTGGTACCGATGGACCATGGCCCGAAACGCGGATTCGGTTGTATTGGAGATTTTTAGAAACCTTTGACGAGTATTTTCCGTACTCGGAGAAAGCGATTCCTCCCCAAGGGCTTTGGAATATCTACGGGGTTGGGCTCGAAGAGAGTGCCTTAAGAAAAATCTATTACCAAAACGCGGCGAGAATCATTCCCGGGGTCAAGGAACGACTCGTCGAGCGGTATCCCGATTTAGAATTTTAGTGATAAACAGCGACGCGCAAAAAAACTATTCTGCGAGATCATTGTTACGGACTATCAAACGTTATGAACCCGATCGGCACTATCTCGCAGTTCGGATTTGACGTTTATACGTGGAGGAGTACCTGCGACCGTTCCCGGCACGACGAGCGGGCCGGGGCATTTTTCTGCGATGATTCGCTTCAGTTCTTCCGATTCCAGCGATTCGATGTCAATCAATCGCTCGGCTACGGCAATAAGCGCCTCGCGTCGAGAAATCAAGATTTCCCGAACTCGAACCAAGGATTCTTCGAGCAAGCGACGTACTTCCTCATCGATTTCGCGAGCCGTTTCTTCGCTGAAATTGTGGACGCGGTCATCCTGGGACGCTGCTAGAAAAATTGATCGGGAGCTTTCTCGGTAGTTAACGCGACCCAAGCGGCTCATGCCATAGTCCATCAG
>CXWJ01011068.1_pt1 | contig 11950 bp, 11 predicted proteins | sample 590841 | NCBI WGS metagenome assembly CXWJ01 (sample SAMEA3498367, study PRJEB10139) | wastewater metagenome | biome: wastewater treatment plant; material: activated sludge | place: Austria | collected 2015-01-21 | reverse complement strand
GTATAAGAATTTTAAGAGACACGCTTGCTGCCAAATCAAAGTCTTTTATGAATGTGGTTAAGATTGGCAGAACACATTTGATGGATGCCACACCACTTACATTGGGGCAAGAATTGAGCGGATATGTTTCGCAGTTAGACCACGGCATACGAGCCATTGAACACACACTGTTGCACTTGCGAGAGCTTGCATTAGGCGGCACTGCTGTGGGCACAGGCATTAACACACCTAAAGGATATTCTGAAAATGTTGCCAAGCACATTGCTGCATTAACCAAACATCCTTTTATAACTGCAGAAAATAAATTTGAAGCGCTGGCAGCACACGATGCCATTGTTGAATCACACGGTTCATTAAAAACGGTTGCCTGTTCGTTAATGAAAATTGCAAATGATATTCGTTTGCTGGCAAGCGGACCACGTTGTGGTATTGGTGAAATTTATATCCCTGATAACGAACCCGGTTCTTCTATTATGCCGGGAAAAGTTAACCCCACCCAGTGCGAAGCCATGACTATGGTAGCAGCACAGGTATTGGGCAATGATGTTGCAATAAACATTGGCGGTGCCACAGGGCATTTTGAATTGAATGTTTTTAAACCCGTAATGATTTACAACTTTTTGCACAGTGCACGTTTGATTGCTGATGTATGTATTTCTTTTAACGATAAGTGTGCAGTGGGTATTGAACCTTTGCATGACAACATTAAAAACAATCTCAACAATTCTTTAATGCTGGTAACAGCGCTTAACACCAAAATAGGTTATTATAAAGCTGCTGAAATTGCGCAGACTGCACACAAACAGGGAAAAACGCTGAAGCAAACCGCCATTGATCTAGGCTACGTTACATCAGAGCATTTTGATGAATGGGTAAAGCCTGAAGAGATGGTGGGACTTTAGAAGTTATGAATGCAGAATTATGAATTGAAAATTGCTGATACATACCAACTTTAAAACTTATTTCAACTATATTTGTTAGTGATAAAAAAAGACATCATGTTATCAAAAAAAATAAACGAATTACTCAACCGCCAGATAGAACTGGAGGGAACTTCTTCAAACGTGTATCTCGCAATGGCATCGTGGGCAGAGCTCAATGGTTACGAAGGTTGCTCAGCATTTTTGTACAAGCACAGTGACGAGGAACGCATGCACATGCTTAAGTTGTTTAAGTTTGTTAATGAAAGAGGCGGCAAAGCGAACGTACCTGTTATTAAGGGCGTAAAGCACGACTACAAAGACATACCCGAAATATTTGAACACCTGTTAAAACATGAGTTAAAGGTAACCGAAGAGATAAACTCTTTGGTTGACACTACCTTAAAAGAGAAAGATTACACCACCCACAATTTTTTACAGTGGTATGTAAGCGAGCAGATAGAAGAAGAGCGTTTGGCAAGAACCTTACTTGACAAACTCAAGTTAATTGGAAACGACAAAGGTGGCTTATATTTATTTGACAGAGATATTGTAAATGCCGGTGCTCCCGAAAAAGGCAAGTAATTTTTCAGGCGGATAAAGCCTCGGAAATCAAGTGAGCAGAAAAAACTTTTTCAAAATTTCTGCTCACTTTTTCTTTTACCTCATCCATACTTACATCGTAACCTAACTCTTTATTGAGAGATGTAACCTGCTTATCGTTAATACCGCAAGGTATTATGTTATTAAAATAATCGAGATTGGCATTTACGTTAAAGGCAAAGCCATGCATGGTTACCCAGCGTGAGCATCTTACTCCAAATGCGCAAATTTTTCTGCCTTTTACTTTATCGTCCGCATCCAACCAAACTCCGGTTAATTTTTCAATGCGGGAGGCAATAATATTATACTCCGCTAAGGTGAGAATGATTATTTCCTCTAAGCATCGCATATATTTATGTATATCGTTAAAAAAATAATCGAGGTTTAAAATCGGGTAACCTACCATTTGCCCCGGACCGTGATAAGTAATATCCCCTCCCCTGTTTATTTTATAAAAAGTTGCTGATTTTTGGTTGAGTTGATTTTCATCAATCAAAAGATGATCCAGCTTTCCGCTTTTTCCTAGGGTATAAACATGGGGATGCTCGCACAACAAAAAATAATTTGGCGTGATGGTTTCAGGTGAAGAAAGCAATGGACTGGCATTATATCCTTCGGTCATTTTTTTCTGCACTATATCCTGCAATAGCTTTTCCTGGTAGTCCCATGCTTCCTTATAGTCTATCAAGCCTAAATCTCTTAAAATAACCTGCTGCATTTTGCAAATTTAGATTAATACAGTAGAACTCTGATAGAAAATGTAAAAGCCAATTGATTAGTTTTTTTGAAACACAGATTACCATGATGTAAAGCTAAAATACTTGCCACAGATTCATAGATTAGAGGTATCCTAAAGTATTAGCACATCTGTGAATCTGTGGCATATTTAGTTCCCCTAAAATTTCGGGCTATGTTTCAAAAAATATTAAAGAATATACTGTAAACTTGCGCTATCAATTTTCAGCAATTACTAATAAATCTTTAACATAATTTATATGAAGGAAAGAATAGAAAATTTTACCAACCAAATGCGCGAGGCTATTGCCATTGGAGATAAGGCAACTTTTACAGCGCCCAAAAACGACATCAGAAATGTTCTTGTAACAGGGCTTGGTGGCTCAGGCATTGGCGGAACTATTATTGCCCAGATTTGTGAAAAAGAATTGGGTGTGCCATTAAATGTGAGCAAAGATTATTCTATTCCCAATTATGTAAATGAGCATACGCTTTTAATTGTTTCCTCTTACAGTGGTAACACAGAAGAAACACTTGAGTCATTAGATATGGCGTTGAAACAAAAAGCAAAAATTGTTTGTGTTACATCTGGCGGCAAGGTTTTAGAACTTGCCAAACAAAATGGACTCGATCATATCATTATTCCCGGAGGAATGCCCCCACGCTCTTGCCTTGGTTATTCTTTAACACAATTATTTTATGTGTTGCATGGCATGAAACTAATCAGTAGTAACTTTAAAGCTGATTTGCAAAAATCGGTTGAGTTAATGGATAGCGAAAGAGAAAATATAAAGAGAGATTCACGCGCATTGGCTGAAAAACTGATTGGAAAAATTCCCATAATTTATTCTGCTGCAAATTACGAAGGTGTAACGGTGCGCTTACGCCAGCAAATTGATGAAAACAGTAAAATGCTTTGCTGGCATCACGTATTCCCTGAAATGAATCACAATGAATTAGTGGGCTGGACAGAAAAGCATGATGATGTGGCTGTAATTATGTTTAGAAATAAGGATGATTATTTCCGCACGCAAAAGCGCATGGATATTTGCAAAGAAATATTTGCAAAATACACTCCTCACATTCACGAAATCTGGAGCAAGGGCGATACACAACTGCAAAAATCAATGTACCTCATTCACTATGGCGACTGGATTAGCTGGTACATTGCAGAAATAAAAAATATTGATGCCGTAGAGGTAAAAGTGATTGATTACCTTAAAGGGGAGTTGAGTAAGATTTAAAATTAATTTTTAAATAACAAGAAGGGGAGGATGTTTTCATCCTCTTTTTTATTTTCATCACATCATTAAAAAGAAATTCTCAATCACACATGAAAAGATATTTATCAATTCTTTGTTCAGTAATACTCTGCTTGCAATCCTTCAATGTTGATGCCCAAAATAATTTACCTGAGCAAAGCTACCAAACACCCACCGACTCGCTTGTAAAACAAAAGTTAGAACACTGGCGCGATCAAAAATTCGGAATGATTATACACTGGGGTTTATATGCTGTGCCGGGCATAACCGAATCGTGGACTATTTGCTCAGAAGACTGGATTACTCGTGACAGCACCATCAAATACGATGATTATAAAAAATGGTATTGGGGATTGAAAAAAGATTTTAATCCTGTAAATTTTAATCCGGAGCAGTGGGCAAAATCAGCAAAAAATGCAGGAATGAAATATTTGGTTTTTACCACCAAACACCATGATGGGTTTTGCATGTTTGATACAAAAGAAACAGACTTTAAAATTACCAACGGTCCATTTACAAACAACCCAAAAGCAAACGTGGCTAAATATGTTTTTGATGCTTTTAGAAAAGAAGGATTGATGATAGGGGCTTATTTCTCTAAACCCGACTGGCATTCAGAAAATTACTGGTGGCCCATGTATGCCACTCACAACAGAAATAACAATTACGACATCAGAAAATATCCGTGGCGCTGGAACAATTTTAAAAAATACACCTACAATCAAATTAGCGAATTGATGCACGATTACGGCAGTGTTGATATACTTTGGTTAGATGGGGGTTGGGTACGCCCATTAGAAACGGTTAACGATGAAGTTAGAAGCTGGGGTGCTGATATACCGGCATGGAGTCAGGACATTGACATGCCCTCTATAGCAACCATGGCAAGAAAAGCGCAACCCGGCTTGCTTATTGTGGACAGAACAGTGCATGGCGAGTTTGAAAATTACCGTACGCCCGAACAAAATATTCCTGCAACTAAGTTAGATTATCCCTGGGAGAGTTGTATTACCTTAGGCGATGCCTGGGGTTTTGCAGCTAAGGAGAATTATAAATCTGCAGATGTTGTTGTAAAAAAATTAGTTGAAATTGTTGCCAAAGGCGGAAGTCTTTTGCTTGGCGTTGGACCAAAACCAGACGGTACATTACCAGCAGAAGTTATTTCAAGACTTGATGAAATTGGCAGTTGGTTAAATAAAAACGGTAATGCAATTTACGACACACGCACACTTGAACATTATAGTGAGAACAACATTTTTTTCACAAAAAATAAAAATTCAAATACTTGCTATGCCTTGGCAACGCTAAAAGAAGGTGAAACATTCCCAGCAAAAATTAGTTGGACAATAAATATTCCTCATAAAAAATCAAAAATGATTTGCTTTGCAAACGGGCGTGAAATGAAATGGAGTTTAAAAGACAACACTGTATCAGTTGAAATACCAGAAGACATGCGGCCTGTAAAAAACAAAATTAACGTGCTTGTATTTTCTTTCAAAAAAGGGAATTAATAGAGTTACTTAATCCGCAATCCTTTTCAGCAAATAGCGCGAAGTATCCTTGCTTCCAAACAACGCAGCCTCCCACCTGTCGGCTGCCGATTTAAAAAAAGAAATTTTTTGCGCATGGCTCACTCCGCCATTTTCAAAAACCATTTCAATATCGCTCAGTTTAGTTGTTCGCCAGTTCTCTTCTTTGTTTCCTATAAAATTGGTGTAAACCAACTTCCCGTTTCTTGCCGATATAGATGACTTACCGCCAATAACAGTATCGCTATTTGCAATATGGTAATTGATATTACGCATGAGTGTGTCATTTACCATAACCCATTTTTCGTAAAAAATTAATCCGCTGTTGGTTTTACCCTCCCAAGTTCCCGCAAGCCATTTAGCGTTTTCAACTGAACTAACTTTTTCTTCTTTAACACATCCTGTTACAGCAACAATAATTGCTGATAACAGAATCAACTTATTTTTTATCCGCATTTTCATTTAAAAAAATCTTAGCTCAAAATTATGATAATAAAATACTTGCCTCAGAGTAACAGATTTTAAGTCCTCCCCTCCGGGGAGGATTTAGGTGGGGCTAAATTTGTCTTAATCTGCGCAATCTGTGGCTATAACATACTAATTGCTTAAAATTTTAATTTCTTTCTAATTGTTGTTTAACAACGGCTAATCCTTCCAAAAATGAATGAGGCTGATAGTTCAAATCTTTAATTGCTTTATCAATTATAAAACCCGTTTTAAGCGGACGCTTTGCCGCCTGGTTCAATTCAGCGGTGGTTATGGGTTTTATAAATGATTTATCAAGACCAAAAAAATCAGCTGTCTGTTGTACGCTTTCCAAAATTGTCATCATATTTTTTCCGGAAACATGATACAATCCTGTTTGTTTTTTTATTGCAGCCTGTATGCAGGCATCAGCCAAATCTTCGGCAAGTGTTGGTGAACGATACTGATCACTGATAACATTAATTGTTTTTTTATCGCGAAGTGAATTTATTGTCCATAAAACAACATTGCTTCGCTGCAAATCATCAACCACACCGTAAATGATTATGGTTCGTATAATTGTCCAAGCCAAACCGCTTTGTTCAACAATTTTTTCGGAATCCAATTTACTCTGCGCATAAAAGCTTAATGGATTGGTTTTATCATCCTCTTTATAAGGACCATTTTCTCCGTCAAAAACAAAATCGGTAGAGAGGTGAATAAAATGTGCGTTTATTTTTTTGCACGCATCAGTGAGATAGGTTACCGCATCAATATTTAACCTGCGACATTCTTCTTTGTTCTGTTCGCATGCATCCACATTGGTCATAGCAGCGGTGTTAATCACGCAATCTGGTTTGTGTTTCATCAACACATTCATTACCATTTCCGAATTGGTAATATCTAATTCTTCATAAGCGTATCCGCTTTTTTCTTTTGTTCTGTTTATCCCCTTTGCTGTTGCAATAAGCGCAACATCATTTCTGCCTCTTAAGGCATAAATTAATTTTTGCCCAAGTAATCCGTTGCTGCCGGTTATTAAAATTTTTGTCATACTAAATCCTACTGCAAAAAAACAATTAATAATGTAAAGTTTAAAGCCTGCTAAATTATAGCTCCTAAATCCTACCTTCGCGCCTCTTATTATTTTTTAAATGAAAATATCTTACAACTGGTTAAAAGAATATTTACAAACCAATTTATCTGTTGACGAAATGAGCAGCCTGCTAACAGGCAGTGGGCTTGAAGTAGAATCTATTGAAGATTTTGAAACCATTAAGGGCGGTCTGCGCGGGTTGGTTATTGGCGAAGTGCTGGAAAAAACCAAGCATCCGGGCGCTGACCGGTTAAGCGTTACTAAGGTAAATGTGGGCACCGGAGAGCCTTTGCAAATTGTATGCGGTGCTGCAAATGTTGCTGCCGGGCAAAAGGTTTTGGTTGCATTAACAGGAGCTAAACTTTATCCCGTTTTTGGCGATTCGTTCGAAATAAAAAAATCAAAAATAAGGGGCGAAGCCAGTGAAGGAATGATTTGTGCAGAAGATGAGGTTGGGCTCGGTCAATCGCACGAAGGCATAATGGTTTTAGATAGCAATGCCCAGGTGGGTTTACCTGCTGCTAAATATTTTAAGATTGAAAGCGATAGTATTTTTGAAATTGGCTTAACCCCCAACCGTGCTGATGCCGCTTCGCACATGGGCGTAGCCCGCGATTTGTGCTCAGTAATTAATACACATGCTGCATACGACAAAACTGCTAAGTATAATAAAGCCGAGTTTGTGTTACCTGATGTAAACAACTTCAACATCAGCAAAACAAATGCGGCTATTGATTTATCGGTAGAAGACAGCGCAGCATGCCCACGCTACAGTGGAATTACCATCAGCGGAATAAGCGTAAAGGAATCACCGGCATGGTTAAAAAACAGATTGGTGTCTATTGGATTAAAACCCATCAACAACGTGGTTGACATCACCAATTTTGTTTTATTTGAAACCGGTCAGCCACTACACGCCTTTGATACGGCTGCAATTAAGGACAAAAAAATTGTTGTTAAAAAACTAAATAAAGAAACATCTTTTATTACTCTTGATGGTGTTGAGAGAAAACTCGCAGGAACTGAATTAATGATTTGCAACAGCACCGAGCCTATGTGCATTGCCGGTGTTTATGGGGGAATTAATTCGGGCGTAACGGAAAAGACGAAAGAAATATTTTTAGAAAGCGCTCATTTTAACGCAGCCGATATACGCAAAGCAGCCAAATTGCACGGACTAAAAACCGATGCATCTTTTCGCTTTGAACGCGGCACCGACCCCAACGGAACAGTTTACGCGCTTAAGCGGGCTGCACTACTCATAAAAGAAATTGCCGGTGGCGAAGTTACTTCACCCTTAATTGACATTTACTCTAGCGATATACCGTCAAACAAAGTGTTTTTAAATTATCACCGCTTTAATGTTTTATCTGGGTTAAACTTAACATACGATGTAATAAAAACCATACTTGCCTCGTGCAATATGCCTGTGGTAGAAGAAAATGCTGAAGGTGTTTTAATTTCAGTGCCTACATATAAAGTGGATGTAACCCGCGAAGCAGATGTAGTAGAAGAAATTTTACGCACTTACGGCTATGAGCATATTCCAATTCCGCAAAAAGTTAATGTGGCATTGAGCGGATTTAAAACAAACTCTCATCACGAGCTACAGAAAAAAATATCGGGCTGGCTTTCGGCAAACGGATTTTATGAAATACTCAACAACTCATTAACAAAATCGGCATACACGGAAAAGTACAATGCAGAAAATAATAATAGCTCGGTTAAATTATTAAACCCGCTTAGCAACGATTTGAATGTAATGCGACAAATGCTTTTGTTTTCTTCATTGGAATCAGTTCAATACAATCTTAACCGTAAAAATGAGCACATCCGTTTTTATGAATTTGGTAAAACATACAGTCAGGATAAAAATTCTTATATAGAAACAAATGCTTTGTCGATAACTGTTTCTGGAATCAGAAATGCAGAAAACTGGCACAAGCAAAATCAGCCGTTTAGTTTTTTCTATCTCAAATCAGTAATTGAAAATGTGTTGGGACAGTTTGGCAATATTGAAAATCATTACCTTCACTTTAACCCTACAGATAATGGTGCTTATGGATTGGCGCTTGAAGTATCTTACAACCACAAATCAATTGGCATTGCCGGAAGCATAAAAAAATCTATTCTTAAAAATTTTGATACGGATCAGGAACTTTTTTATGCTGAATTAAATGTTGACTCCATTTCACGCCTTTTCAAAAACCAACCACTTAAAATTAAGGAAATTGCAAAATTTCCTACTGTAAAACGCGACCTGAGCATGGTAATTGATAAAAATACAAACTATGCTGATATACGTAACCTTGCATTTCAATCTGAAAAAAAATTATTAAAAGGAGTTAATATTTTTGATGTGTATGAAGGCAAGGGAATTGAAGAAGGCAAAAAATCTTATGCATTGAGTTTTGTTTTGGGTGATGATGAAAAAACGTTGGAGGAAAAGCAGATTGACGGAGTAATGAATAAACTCATCCAGACTTTTGAAACCAAGATTGGCGCACAGATAAGGAAATAAGGTGAAGCTGTTTTTCAGAAAATACGGAGAGGGCAAACCCATTGTTATTTTACATGGTTTATTTGGATTGAGTGATAACTGGCAATCTTTTGCCAAACAATTGGAGCAAAATAATTTTTCTGTTTACGCAGTTGATTTAAGAAACCACGGCAGTTCACCTCATCATAAGGAATTTAATTACAATGTTCTTGCTACAGATGTATTTGAGTTATTTGAGGCAGAACAAATCGAAAACCCAATTTTAATGGGTCATTCTCTTGGAGGGAAAACAGCTATGAGGTTTGCTCTTAATTACCCGGAAAAAATTTCCTCACTTATTGTAGTTGATATTGCTCCACGCTACTACCCGCCTCATCATCAGCAAATATTAGAAGGACTGTTTGCAGTAGATGTTAGCTTAACAAAATCACGTGGCGAAGCGGAAAAATTTCTTTCTGAAAAAATTCCTGAAACAGGAACCCGGCAGTTTTTGTTGAAAAATCTTTACTGGAAAAACAAAGAGCAGTTAGACTGGAAATTCAATTTGCGATTTATAGCAGAAGGTATAGAAAATGTAGGAGAAGAAATTGCTTCTGAAAAAACGTTTGACAAACCAACACTTTTCATTGCCGGAGAAAAATCAAAATACATTAATGCTTCGGATGCTGCAGATATAACAAAACTGTTTCCACAATCTGAAGTAAAAATTGCACCCAATGCTGGTCACTGGGTGCATGCTGATAACCCTGCTTGGTTATTGAATAAAGTTTTGGAGTTTACTTAACAATTAGTGATTAACTCCTGTAACTTCAAACTGCATCCGCAATTTTAAAGTTGTATTGGATGTAGCATGGTTGCTTCTCGAAACAACAGCATACACCGGCAAATTATACAACTTAAAATACTTAAGTAGTGAAGTGCTATTTTTTAAATCAAAATAAAAAGTACTACCAGCTGAAACAGGTTTAGATTGTGCTATATGTAACTGTTCACTGTAGCCGGGTTCTTTCAAATAAATGCTAACTGATTTGTAATCATTAATATCAAACCCTGCAGGGTCGGTAATATTTAGAGAAGCACTTACAATTGAAACACTTTCCACATCATCCAAATAAACGTTGTTTTCATCGCATGCATTGCGGAAAAAGTCATTATTAATAATTAAAGTATCAATTAAAAGAGTGTCGGTTGTGTTGGCAGAGTCAACTGTGTTTTCATTCACATAAGAAACCTCAACGGGTGCAAGAGCAAACGTAACCTTATCGCCTTCTTTCTCTTTACATGCAAAAAATACAGTAAGAGTTAACAATACTGAAACGGAAATACTTTTAAAGTTCTTCATTGCTTTTTATTACTTTTTCTTTCAGTGAATTTTTAAACGCATTTATTTTTGATTGAAGCCCCGCATCAGCAACCGATAAAATTTGTGCCGCCAGTATGCCAGCATTTTGCGCAGCGTTTAAGGCAACCGTTGCAACAGGCACACCATTGGGCATTTGCAAAATAGAAAGGATTGAGTCCCACCCGTCAATACTATTACTTGATTTAACAGGAACACCAATTACAGGCAAAGATGTAAGCGATGCAACCATACCCGGTAAATGAGCAGCACCACCCGCCCCGGCAATAATTACTTTTATGCCACGGCTGTGTGCATCTCGTGCATAATCCATCATGCGTTCGGGAGTACGATGGGCTGATACAATGGCAATTTCGTAACCTACGCCAAACTCATCTAAAATTTTTGCAGCCTGCTCCATAACAGGTAAATCTGATTTGCTGCCCATTATAATTCCAACTTCTGTTTTTTTATCTGACATAATTAAATTGCTTTTTATTGCCCAAGGTATTATTAATGCAAAACTAACATTTACTTTGTGCTGATAAACACCCTTACAAAATGAGCCAACTTGCCGTACGCGAGCTCACCGCTGCCGACATACCCCAACTACTTACATACTGGTACACTGCATCACCCGAATACATGCAAAGCATGGGTGCTGATATAAAACTGCTGCCTGCGAGAAAAGATTTTGAGGCATCATTAAAAAAACAACTTGAAACTGATTACCCTTACAAACATGCTTATGCAACTATATGGCTGATGAATTGTAATGCAGTTGGGCATTGCAACGTAAATAAAATTGATTTTGGAAACAAAGCACACATGCACCTGCACATGTGGAATTCTGATTCAAGAAAAAAAGGAATGGGTGCTGAGTTGGTAAAAATGAGTCTTCCTTATTTTTTTAAAAATCTTCAGCTAAAAAAAATAATATGCGAGCCTTACTCAAAAAACATCGCACCAAATAAAACATTAGCAAAAGCGGGTTTTACTTTTATTAAAAACTATGTTACTACTCCGGGCTCATTAAATTTTGAGCAAGAGGTTAGCAGGTGGGAGCTAGAGAGATAAACATCGTTTTATGTTATCACTTTTCTTCTCATCCAATAATAAACCGGCACTCCCAACAACACAATAAGCAAGCCACTGCCTGTGTTTTGTGTTTTTGTAATGAGCAATATCACACAAATTAATCCTGCCAGTAAAATATAGAGCCACGGTAAAAAAGGGTAAAGCAATGCCTTGTATGGTCTTGGTGTATCAGGCTCCTTTTTGCGAAGAATAAATATACCCGCAATGGTTACCACATAAAAAAGCAGAGATGCAAAAGTTACATAGTCAAGCAAATCACCATAGGTGCCCGATAAACACAACACGCTTGCCCATACTGCCTGAATAATTAATGCAAACTGCGGCACACCATTTTTGTTGAGTGTGGCAGCGCGTGCAAAAAACAATTTCTCCTTTGCCATTGCGTAATACACACGTGCGCCCG
>CXWJ01031646.1_pt1 | contig 11954 bp, 7 predicted proteins | sample 590841 | NCBI WGS metagenome assembly CXWJ01 (sample SAMEA3498367, study PRJEB10139) | wastewater metagenome | biome: wastewater treatment plant; material: activated sludge | place: Austria | collected 2015-01-21 | reverse complement strand
ACGAACAGCAAGTGCTAAGGCTTTGGGAAGGCCTCGGCTATTATCGCCGCGCGCGCCAGCTCCACGCCGCCGCGCAGCAAGTCGTCGCCGATCATAACGGCCAGTTTCCGACAGATGTGACCAAGTTACAAACGCTGCCTGGCATTGGCCGCTATACAGCGGGCGCGATCGCCTCGATTGCATTCGATCAACGCGCGCCCATCCTGGAAGCGAATACGATTCGACTCCTCAGCCGGCTGATCGCCTACCGTGACGACCCACTGAAGGCAGTCGGCCAGCGTGTGCTGTGGCAAACGGCCGAAGACATCCTGCCGAAAACGGACGTCGCCCGCTTTAATCAAGCGCTGATGGAGCTTGGCTCACTCATCTGTACGCCGAGCGATCCCCGTTGCGACGAATGCCCATTGGCTGGACTATGTGCTGCTAACGCGCTGAATTTGCAGCGCGAAATACCGCTCGCGAAAGCACGGCAAACGTTGACGGACCTACACGAAGCCGCCGTTGTCGTTTGCAAAAATGGCCGCGTACTGGTGCGACAATGCGGTGTCGGCGAACGCTGGGCTGGGTTGTGGGATTTTCCGCGATTCGAGTTGGATGCCGAAGGGCAGCTATTCGCGAGGGATGAAATCGTCGAGAAGGTCCACGCCCGCACGGGCATCACTTGTGCCCTTGGGCCAGTGCTAAAGACGATCAAGCATGGCGTCACGCGTTACCGCATCACGCTTGATTGTTATGAGGCAAAATATTCCTCCGGCCGTATTCTTCAGACGTGCGACGCACCGATCCGGTGGGTTCCAATCGGTGAACTGGCCGACCTTCCCCTTAGTACGACCGGCCGGAAGATCGTCCGACTCTTTCATAAAACCAAGTCATAGACCACGGAGACACGAACCACGGAGGCACGGAGGGCACGAAGAAGAAAGAACAGTCTTTGAACAGGAGGTAGCAGAGGAAACAGAGACTGAGCAAATATGCCATCAAGCTATTTCCTCCTTCTCCTATTGATGCTCTCCTCTGTGTTTTCCATGCCTCCGTGGTTAAATTTGTCTTGCTTGTCCCAGCAACTGATCTACCGCCGCGCCGATATCGGCCTCCCGCGTTAGCGATTCGCCCACGAGCATCGCGTCCACGCCGGCTGCTTCCAGCTTCGCTACATCGGCCCGCGTTTTGATCCCACTCTCACCCACGAGCACGCACTGGTCTGGTACTCGGCGGCGCATCCTTACGGTGTGTTCCAAGTCCACTTCGAACGTGTGCAAGTTGCGATTGTTCACGCCGATGAGCGTTGCTCCCGCGTCGAACACGCGCTGCAAGTTCTCTGGCTCGTATAGTTCCACCAGCGGCGTCAGCCCTAGTTCGCATGCTTCATTGAATAGCTTCCGCAAGTTGCAGTCGTCCAAGCACTCAGCAATCAACAGCACCGCGTCGGCGCCCGCTACCCGCGCCTCGACCAACTGATGTGTGTCGAGAATGAAATCCTTTCGCAGCACCGGAAGGCTGATCGCATGGCGGATTTGCGTTAAATACTCAAGTCGTCCTTGAAAATAAAGTTCGTCGGTTAATACGCTGATGCAAGTTGCCCCGTGCGCTTCGTAGATCTTCGCAATCGCCACCGGATCGAAATCTGCCCGAATGACACCCGCGGAGGGACTGGCTTTCTTCACCTCCGCAATTAGCTTGATCGCTCCGCCTGCCGCCAACGGCGTGAAAAAATCTCGCACCGGCGGCGCATCTGCCAGCCGTGCGCGTAACTCCGCCTCCGGCCGCGCAGCCTTGGCTCGCGCGATCTCGTCTCGCTTCGTCGCGACAATCTTATCTAAAATCGTAGGCATATCGTTATTCGTAATTATTTCTCATTGCTGTTGTTGTTGCTGCATCTCGAACAGCAACAAAGGAACACCCTCCGCCAGGTTGCGTCCCTTCATCATCTGCTCGAAGTCTGACCGCACTTGCGCGAGTGCCGTATCGATATGCTCCGGCAGGCATATTGCCTTGCTCGGTAAGGTCACGTGATCGATGTTCGGAAACAATTCGATCATATTTCCTTCCGGATCATCAATCACGGGGATCAAAAATCTCATCGCCCGCGGCTCCATGCGAAATGCAATTTCCCGTCGCTGCAATTCGGCGGTAATCGCCTCCTCATTCGCGGCCACCTTCACCGCCATATGACCATACGAAGTAGAGCTGGGGCGGGCTTCGATTTTGCGAAACACCTCGGCTGCCCCGTCCCATTGCAAATCCCAGGGCCAGAACTCTAGCAACCCATCGAAGACCGCCTCGGGATGATTGATCTTCACGATCACAATCCCCAGCGCGGACATCACCGGATGGAGAAAAAACTGCCCCTCGAACAACTCCGCGTACCACTTACCGAGAGTGAGCGGATCGTGTGCCCGAAACGCAAAATGCAATAACTCCGATGTCCGCATATCAAAACCAGCCTTGCACCAAGGATGTCTTCTCCGCCCATCTTAACCTACAGCCACAAAAACGCTATCGTTGACAGCAGAATCGCCCTTAGATGGCACCGTTGCGGGTGGCGATTTCCCATTCCGTTTTATAGCCGTTATCAGTATCATTCCCCCGCCCCAGTCCGCAGCTAGCTTGAATTGCGCGCCGCGCGGCGGCTGCCATTTTCACTTACTCGCCGATTCATTTTTACTCACCCTGTTTCTACACCAATGACCAAGTTCCGCACCGAACGCGACACGATGGGCGAGATGCAGGTGCCGGCTGATGCGCACTATGGCGCTTCGACGGCACGCGCCGTCGATAACTTTCCCATCTCATACGAGCAAATTCCAGATGCCGTGATCCGCGCGTTCGGCCATCTCAAAGCTGCCTGCGCTCAAGCTAATCGTGAGCTCGGCAAGCTCGACCCAAAACTCACTGACGCCATTATCGCCGCCGCGCGCGAAGTTGCCGAGGGGCTGCATGACGACCACTTTCCGGTCGATATCTATCAAACCGGATCCGGCACTTCGACCAACATGAACGCCAACGAGGTGATTGCTAACCTCGCCAATCAAAAACTCGGTTTCGGCGTTGGTGCCAAGGGCGCGAAAGGGGCCGTTCACCCGAACGATCACGTCAACATGGGTCAGTCGTCGAACGACACCTTCCCTGCCGCGATGCACATCGCCGCGGTGCTGGTTGTCGCTCGCGACTTGATCCCAGCTCTCGAACGACTCCACAAGGAATTGACGAAGAAGGCCGTTGAGTGGGATAAAATCGTCAAAATCGGCCGCACCCATCTAATGGATGCTACGCCGATTCGCGTCGGCCAAGTCTTCTCGGGCTACGCCGCCCAGGCTCACTATGCCGTCGTTCGCGCTGGCCGCGCGCTGGCCCGGCTTGAAGAAAACAACCCCATCGGCGGCACCGCCGTCGGCACGGGCATTAACACCCATCCGCAGTTCGCGGCCAAGGTGTGCGCCGTGCTCTCGGCCAACTTGAAGGCTGACTTTACTGAAGCCGCGAACCATCCTGAGGCCCAAGCGGCCAAGGATTCGTTCGTGGAAGCGCACGGCGAGTTAAAGACAATCGCCGTCTCGCTCACGAAAATCGCCAACGATATCCGTCTCCTTGGCTCCGGTCCGCGCTGTAGCATTTTCGAACTTTCCCTCCCCGAAACGCAGCCCGGTTCCTCGATCATGCCTGGGAAGGTGAATCCCGTCATTTGCGAATCGGTGATGCAAGTTGCCTGCCGTGTGATCGGTAATGATACAGTCGTTACCACCGCCGGCCTGGGCGGCGTCGGTTCGTTGTTCGAGCTGAACGTCGCCATGCCCGTGATGATCGATGCCTTCCTCGAATCGGTAAAGCTACTCGCCAACGCGACGAACGTCTTTGTTGATAAGCTGCTTGTCGGCCTGGAAGTCAACGAAGAACGATGCCGCGATTTGATCGAGCAATCGTTGATGATGGTCACCTCGCTGGCACCAAAGATCGGCTACGAACAGGCGGCTACCTTCGCCAAGGAAGCCTTCAAGACGGGCAAGACGATACGCGAACTGTGCCGCGATAAGAAGATTTTGTCAGATGCTGAGCTCGACGATGCACTTGACCCTTGGAAAATGACCGAACCTCGCGAGTAACCACGGACTCGCCGCTCGCGGCTTACGACTTATGTCCAACGACTAACGACTATTACGGAGGGCGATGCCCGATGGCAAGGAAGCTGTCACGTATCGCAAAACAGGGAATCTTGTGGTTTGCCGCCGTCGGCACTTTGCTGGCTGCGCACTCCGCGCAAGCGCAGAGCAAGGTGCAGGTTTCAGAGACGCCGCAGCCCATCATCCAGAATCCGTTCGCTGCCGGCGCGGAACAAAAACCGGCCATCGTACCGGACGAGCCACAATCGCCGAGTCGTTTGCCGACGACGTTTCATAATCCTTTCGCACTGCAATCCAAAACGCCGCCCATCCAGTTGCCGCGGCGCTCTGGTCCAATCAGCCGTTGGCAACGTCCGTCCCGCCTCCCTGCCGATCCATCCTCCGTCAAAGGAGCCATACTTTCCGGCGATCAGCCCAAGAGCATCCGCATGCACTGGGATCAATTGCCGGACGATCTCGGTCCTGACGAACCGATCAGCCAAGCCGAAATACCTGCAAGTGCTGAGCCTTCGGTTCCGCCTGATCCAATCCACTTCGCGCCGCGTCCGCTGCAGCAGCCTCCTTGGCTCACGTTGGGCGACCAGGCGGCTGAGAAATCAACCACTCTCGGCCAAGAAGACGGCACACATCAAGATCTGTTTGATTTGCCACGCTCGGCCGCGAACAGTGGGGTGATCGGCGGCGAACAATCCACCGGATATCTTGCCAAGGTGGCCGGTAATTCCGGGCGCAGCCTGACCGGCATCGTGCCAGCTGACGCTGATCTTTTGCCCACTATTGTTTCCGAGTACGTCGATTCGCCAGACGGCTGGTATATCCAAGCCGAGCAGGCGGCCCAAACAGCCGAATCCACCGATCAACTCGCCGCGGTTATCGAATTCTGCAAACGGGGTCTCAACGGCAAACCAAGTCCGTCCGCTGCGGCTTCGTTGCAGCGATTGGGTGCTTGGGCGTGCAACCGGCGTGGAGAATTGCAAATCGAAGCAGGCCGCCATCAGGAGGCCCTGCAGGACTTCCAGCTTGCCATCAGTTGGGATGCAACTTGCTCGCTTGCCATTCACAATCGGGCTGTTACGTTCGCTCAGCAGGAGCAATTTGCCGACGCGTTGCGAGATTTCAACCGCGTGATCGAATTGAACCCTGGTTTGGCAGTGGCCTATCGCAACCGTGCCGAGTTGCTAGCTACACTCGGCCGCACAGATGAAGCCGTGCGCGACTACACCCAAGCGATCACGCAACTATCTGAGGACACGGAGCTCCTCCGCGCCCGCAGCCATGCGTACCATCGCCTCGGCGAACTTGATCGAGCGCTGGACGATCTGAACGCCGCCATCCAACTTGATTCTGAAGAGCCTCTGGCTTACACCGAAAGGGGCAACCTCTCTGCCGAACGGGGCGACTTTGAGCACGCGCTTGCCGATTTCCAGCATGCGATCGACTTAGACCCCCGTTGCATCGAGGCATATCGCAGCCTGGCCTGGTTCCAATCCACATGTCCTACCCCGCGCTTTCGTAGCGCGGATGTTGCCGTGGAAGCGGCCACGCGGGCCGTGAAGCTGGCTCCGGTCGATGACTGTTTCTTGCTTGATGCGCTTGCTGCGGCTCAGGCCAATGCCGGCAATTACGATGAGGCTGTTCGAGTTTTGGACCGAGCCGTCGTCCTCGCGCCGATCGATTTTGCGCCGCAACTCCGTGAACGGCTTGAGCTTTATCGGCAGAATCGCCCTTACCGCAGTGGACCGGTTCCTGCCATCGCTACGGCCGTGCGCACCGCATCCCACAACTCTTCTTCGCCGCGGCCCAGTCCTACAGTCCGTAAGCCCATCCGGGCTGACATTGAACGCTAGGCCTTGTGCACAAGCCGGCAGTGATAGCGCGGTCCAAGCAACGCAAGCATACTGTAATTAGGCGGTCTGCAAAGATTTTGCCGAATTCGGTGAGTTTTCTGAAAATTCTGGTTAGGTTGGGTTCGCGAGTCGGTCGATAGATGCACACATACGGAACCGACCCGCGCGGTCGGTGGCCGTTGGCATAGGCCTGTGGGGCTCAAAACCTCGCACAAGCGACGCGGATTCATTCCACTTCGCCCGGTCTTGTCAGACTTTGCAAGGGGGGACGCATGAGATTCTGCCACATCAGCACATCTCTCAACTTTCGTTTGGATGGATCGAACGATGCGCGTACCCGCTTTCTGTCGGCCGATGGTCTTCGGCTTCTCATTCGTTGTTTGCCAAATGCTGGTTTCCTCGGCGCAAGCCTGGGACTGGAACCCGTTCAATAGCAACAACCAATCGGCCAACGATATGCCGAACGGCGACCTGCGCGCCGGCTCAGTTGGCATGTCTGGTGAGCAGCGTTGGATGGACCGCTCCGCAGTTGAGCAAGCATCGGCCCAAAACCCGGCTGGTCGGGGCACGGTCATGCAGGCCGTTTGGGGCGACAAGTCTCAAGAAGCAGCGATCGCCGCTCAGAAGAAGGCTGCGGCGGCGGCCGCAGCCAAACGCCGTGCGGCGGCCAATGCCCAATCGCAAGGGAACGCGCCACCGGCTCTCCCGCAGACTTCACCTGCTTCAGGTGGCACCCCCACTTATCACGGCTCCAAAGTGAAGGTGCCTCAAATGCCATTCGCCCGCTCGTCGAGTGCGGCCAAGGATATGCCTCAATCGCGACCGCGGACAACCGTGCCGAACGCCGCCGCTGCTGCGAACGGTCAACAAGCGGCCCAAGCTCTTGCTCGGCAGAACGCCGGTCAGAATCGCAACTCCAAAGGCATTGCCACTCGCCCATTCAAGAATGTTACCAGTGCCGCGCGTCCTAATAGCGCCAATACCGCATCAGGCGCGCGACCGAACAATAGCCAACCAAAGTTTCAACCGCCGAGTGTCGCTCCCAAACCGGAGGTCATTGACGAACCGACGGAAGCTGCCTCGAACGCTCCGTCAGATGGTCCGACGCTCACCTCGGCTGACGGTCCGGAACTTGCCGACGCACCCATCGCTGCCGCCCAAACTCCGAAGACGGCCGCCGACCGGTTGATTCTTGAAGCGCACGAGCTTTCTGCTCAAGCTCAAACGGAAGAAGACTACACCCGCGTCGTCGAAACGTGCCGTCACACGCTGGCCAGCCAACCGACGACGCCGGTCGCACACTATGCGAACGAGTTGGCCTCTTGGGCGTTGAACCGTCGCGGGCAAATGAAAGCTGAAACCGGTCGCACCAAGGAAGCCGCCCTCGATTTCGACGATGCTATCCGTCTTAACGCTGAATGCTGGCGGGCGATCCACAACCGTGGAGTCTTACAAGCGGAAGCGGGCAACTTCGAACGGGCCTTCGACGACTTCAACCGCACAGTCCAACTTAAGCCGGACTTCGCCAAAGCATTTTCGAATCGTGCCGCCCTGTTCGTCATCGCCGGCGACATTCGACCAGCGCTGCAGGATTACAGCAAAGCCATTGAAATCGATCCAAGCCTGGCCGTCGCACAACGTGGTTACGGTCGAGTGTGCCATTTGATGGGCCGTCTGGACGAATCAATTATCCATTACGACGCCGCCGTGCGGCTTGCTCCGCAGGATGCGTATGCCGTGGCCAGTCGGGCTGACGTGCTTACCGATTTGGGTCGTTACGCGGATGCGATCGCCGATTACGATCATGCGATTCAACTCGATTCACGATCCGCGAATGCGTATCGTGGCTCCGCTTGGCTGCTGGCCACCTGTCCGGATAGTTCAATTCGTGATGCGGCCCTGGCTGTGGAACGAGCCGAATTAGCGATTCAATACGACGAGAAGGCCGATTCGATAAGCTTCGATACGCTGGCCGCCGCACAGGCCAGCGCTGGCGACTTCCGCACGGCGGTGCAAACGATTCGTCGTGCCATCGAGATAGCACCCAACAACGAACGAGACGTGTACCAAAATCGCCTCGTCTTGTATCAGCGTGCGAAGCCGTACCGCATCGCGCCTATCCGGCAGCAGGTGACACAAGCCAGCTTCGAGCAATAAGTCACTTTTCCCCTTCCACGCACAACGCATAACGACAAATGTTGGGGGGAGCGTCAGAGCCTGGCTGCGAATGCGGCCGGGCTCTCGTCGCGCGCGGACGGAGTTAAGCAGGGAGCAAAGAGCGGGGAGGGTAAGGCCCACTAAATTGACGTTGCATTCGTCGCGACAATCGCCCGACAATGCGCCCCGATGCTCACCCGACTCCGCTATCTTTACCGCGCTTATCGTTACCGCTACCGTGTCGATCCGGCGGAACTGCGATTCGTATGCAGTTGCCTAACACCCGGGCAGGTAGCTGTTGATATTGGATGTCACAAAGGCGCTTACACATATTGGATGCGACGCCAGGTTGGGCCGACGGGGGTGATTTACGCGTTCGAGCCACAGCCGAGCCAAGTTGCCTATCTGCGAGAAGTCTTTACCTTGATGGGGTACGACAATGTCGAGTTAGTTCCGGTTGCGCTGTCTGATGCCTCTGGTCACATGGAGCTTCATATCCCGACGGGGGCGGGAAAAACGCATTTGGCTTCGTTGGAGCGCGGAGCAAGGAGTCGAGAGCCGAGAAAGAAACCGAACTCTTCGTTCGCTGTTCCTGACTCCGTGCTGACCGTCGAAATCACGACGCTGGATGCTGTGTTTGTCGATCAGCCGCTGCAGCCGAATTTTTTGAAGATCGATGTGGAAGGCCACGAGTGGGCCGTTCTAGCCGGCGCGCGGCGCATGCTGGAAACGAATCATCCAACGCTTTTAATTGAGTGCGAGGCGCGGCATCGCCCGGACGGCGATGTGAGGCCCATGTTCGAACTCCTCACCTCGTTAGGTTATCGGGGCAGTTTCTTTTGTAACGGTCAGCGGCGTCCTCTCGCAGAATTCGACCCGGCCGTGCATCAACGCGTTGATCCGCACTCTATGTATTTGCCGCGTGGCTATGTAAACAACTTTGCGTTTGAGTATTCCAGTTCCTAGCGAGGCTCAAAATGCGCTGTGATATGTCCAAGTGGTGATTACCACAGTTGCCATTGATGTTGCGTAACAACGTAAACACCTAGCAGGAAATTCGTCACGGCGTGGGCGGCGACGCAGTCCCAGATGTTGCGGGTGCGGATCATGAGCCAGGTGACCAAGCTGAACCAGACGACGACGGCCAAGAGTTCGCTGCGAGGGTGGGTCAGCATCGGAACTGCAGTGCCCAGAATGACGGCCAGACGGGTAACGGTGCCGAAGGGGACTTCCCACCATTTGTCTTGTTGGACGAAGCGCATCAGAAAGCCGCGGAGGAAGAATTCTTCCATCACCGGCACGACGAGCGCGAGGCCAACGAAGCGGATGCCCAGGAATATATAGGCCCAAAGGGGCGTAGCAGCCAAAACTTCCAGGGGGTTGAAGGCGGGCCGTTCGCCCGGATCGACGAGCCAACCCAGGCCGAGGGGCGCGAGGAGCCTATGCTCCAGCCGCCATTGGCAGAGCGCAATCCAGAGAACCACGCCGACCACGCCGACGGCGATCGCCAGCGGCGATACCCGAAATGGGAACTGCCGATAACCGGGAAGCACGAAGAGCATCGAGGCGATTGTGATCGCGATCTTTGCTGTGTAGACGATCGCGTAATGTTCGTAGCGGAGGCCGAACCAGTTTTCTACTTCCACGGTGGTCTGCGGCGTATCGCCAACCACTTTCGGCGGTTGGGGCTCGAACGCACCGACAACGCCGTAAACGATGAAGGGAAGCAGGTAAGTGAGCCAGGGATGGCGCGCGAGGAGGCCGCTAGCGGGCTTTGCCGCCTCAGCCGTCAACGGGTTTGATCGATCAAAATCCTTGCCGCTCACGGCCGACTCCCATCGTAAGTGAATGTCCGTACGCTGCAGTAGTGCAGCGGACTGTGGCACCGGACTCATGGCCGAAGCTCGCGATTCCGGCAATTTTCCCCGCAAAAATGTGTTAAATGCAGCCCTCGGATGGCAATTTTCGGCCCCAACTATCCGCACGCACGGTAGAATTTAATAAATTGACCTAGTCTTGACGGCCGAATCGATTACTATACATAGTTCTCCCGACGATTTCAGGGCCGCGACCGGGAGGCCGTGGTTCCTGTCCCACCTTAACGGGCGGAACAGCTTTTTCGGAGATCCATCCAATGGACAGCGTGCTGTAATTTTGGGCCGGCGGGTCGCCGCGGCGACCTGCTGTGCGGTTCGGCGCGTTGTTTGTGCTGGATTATTCCGCCCGGCTCCACGACAGCTCCTCAAGCTGGATCGTGTGATTTCCTACCCGGCTAATCGGCCGACAGAGTGTGTCACGAGAATAGAACCATGAAACTCGAAAAGTTACGCAACATCGGCATCTCCGCCCACATTGACTCAGGCAAAACGACCTTGAGCGAGCGGATCCTCTATTACGCTGGCCGTATTCATAAGATCGAAGACGTCCGTGGCGATGGCGACGGCGCAACCATGGACTATATGGACCTGGAGCGCGAGCGCGGAATCACGATCACCAGCGCGGCCACCACGGTCAGTTGGCAAGATCACCAAATCAATTTGATCGATACTCCTGGCCACGTGGACTTCACGGTCGAAGTGGAGCGCAGTTTGCGCGTGTTGGATGGCGCGGTGCTGGTGCTATGTGCGGTGGGTGGCGTGCAGTCGCAATCGATCACGGTGGATCGCCAGATGAAGCGGTATCACGTGCCACGGTTGGCGTTCATCAACAAGATGGACCGCACCGGCGCGAATCAAGATTCGGTCGTGAAGCAGCTTAAGGAAAAGCTGGGTTGCGATGCCGTGCTGATGCAGATTCCGGTCGGCCGCGAGGAAAATTTCGAAGGCGTCATCGATCTAGTATCCATGAAGGCCATTTACTTCGACGGTACGAAGGGCGAAAAGGTCCGTGAGGAAGCAATTCCGGTCGGCCAGCAGAAAGAGGCTGAGGCCGCTCGTACCCACATGCTGGAAGCCCTTTCCATGTACAGCGACAAGCTGATGGAAATGATGCTCAGCGAAGAAGAGGTTTCCGAAGAATTGATCCACGAGCTGATCCGTAAGGCGGTCATCGAGCAGGAATTTACGCCCGTCTATTTGGGTACAGCCTACCGCAATAAAGGCGTTCAGCCGTTGATGGACGCGGTTGTCCGCTATTTGCCGACTCCATTGGACAGCCCGATCAAGGGGAAGGATCCGAAGGACCAGGAAAAACAGATTGACCTGAGCCCCGATTCGACCAAGCCGTTCGTCGGCATGGCGTTCAAGATCGTAGACGACGAATTCGGCCAACTCACCTTCACCCGGGTCTACCAAGGCAAGGTGGAAAAAGGTGGCACGTACTACAATCAGCGTACCGGCAAGAAGGAACGCTTCAGCCGCATCGTTAAGATGCACGCCGACAAGCGCGAGGAAATTGATTTCGCGACGGCCGGCGACATTGTCGCCATCATGGGCATCGACTGCGCGAGCGGTGACACGTACGCCAGCGAGCCGAGCTACTGCACGCTGGAAAACATCTTCATCGCCAAGCCGGTGATTAAGATGTCCATCAATCCGCTGTCGCGCGACAATGCCGACCGCTTGGGCAAGGCCTTGCAGCGATTCCGCAAGGAAGACCCGACGTTCCAGGTCATGACGGACGAGGAAACGGGCGAGACGGTGATCGCCGGCATGGGCGAGTTGCATCTGGAAATATACGTGGAGCGGATTCGCCGCGAATACAAAGTGGAAGTCGAGGTGGGCGCGCCGAAGGTGAGCTACCGCGAATCGGCCACGAAGGCCGTTTCGTACGACTTCAAGCACAAGAAGCAAACGGGCGGTTCCGGCCAATACGCCCACATCGTCGGTAACAT
>CXWJ01012035.1_pt1 | contig 11958 bp, 8 predicted proteins | sample 590841 | NCBI WGS metagenome assembly CXWJ01 (sample SAMEA3498367, study PRJEB10139) | wastewater metagenome | biome: wastewater treatment plant; material: activated sludge | place: Austria | collected 2015-01-21 | reverse complement strand
TGGGTAGCTTCACTTCCAACACGGCCGCCTGCAAAGAATCAAGACGGCTATTGAGCCCGACGAAGTGATGATAATAGCGTGGCCGTTGTCCATGATCACGTAACACACGCAACTTATCGGCCAGCTGGGCATCGTTCGTCGTAATCAATCCGCCATCGCCAAAGCCGCCCAAATTCTTCGTGGGATAGAAACTAAAGCAACCAAGCGCTCCTATCGAGCCAGCTCGCTTGCCGCGGAACTCGGCCCCAATCGCTTGGGCCGCGTCTTCGATAATCGGGACTCCTCTCGCTGCCTTGGCAATCTGTTGAACCTCGTCCATCTGTGCGCACTGCCCAAACAGGTGAACCGGCATGATTGCCTTCGTCGCGGTCGAGAGTTTGTACAGAACCTCGGCAGGATCGAGGTTGAATGTCTCCGGCAATATGTCCACGAAGACTGGCCTCGCGCCCAATCTCGATACCGCGCCGGCCGTGGCGAAGAACGTGAAGCTGGGCAAAATTACTTCGTCGCCCGGCCCCACGCCTAATACCATCAGCGCTAGCAAGAGCGCGTCGCTGCCCGAAGCACATCCCACCGCATGACCGACACCGCAATAGTCCGCCATCGCCTCTTCAAACCGCGCGACAGCCGGCCCATGCACGAACGTACCCGATTGACACACTTCAGCCATGGCCGCGTTAATCTCGTCTCGGAGCGGGTCATTCTGCCGCGAAACATCCAACATCGGCACACCTACAGCAGGCGACGAGGATTTGACGATTTGCGCGCGACTCATATGGGTAACCTCCCAGGCTTGATTCGACTAAATTCCAGCCGCGGAGATTAGAAAGATCTGCTCCTGCGGGCAATGCCAGGAGCGTCGCTGAAAAGTCCTGCTATCACCGGTCCGTGGTAGCCTGTCGTGCCGCCGCGTGCTTCAGACTACGTAGCACTTCCAGGACCAACTTGGGTGCTGCCCGCTCCGTATAGTCCTGGTCGAGAAACGCATACCGCACCGCGCCCGCGCGGTCGATCACGTAAGTCGCCGTCAAAGGTAACGCGTAGCTGTCGTCACCGTTGGCTCGACGCAAGTCAAACGACTCGTCGTAGAAGGGGATCACCTGCTGTGGAATGCGATACGCGATGCCGTACTGCTGTGCGATCACGTTTCCCTTGTCGCTCAGCAGCGGGAACGCGAGCTTGTGCTTCGTTTGCGTCGCCAATGCACGCTCAGGCAACTCCGGACTGATCGCAACCAGCTGCGCATCGAGCGTTTGCATGTCGTCGAGCGCACGCTGCATTTCGCGCAGATAGCGGCCGCAATACGGACACCAGCCGCCGCGATAGAAGACCAACACGACGGGGCCTGTTGACCATAAATCGCTCACGCGCAGGTGGCTGCCCATCGATTCGGGCAACTGGAAATCAATGGCTTTGTCGCCGACGTGAATCGCTTTTTCCAATATGCCCGAATGGCGAACTTCCTCGATCGCGGCCGCCAGCGCAGCGCGGCGTTCTTCCGGCGGCACATTCAACCGGGTTCGTGTGAAAATCGCCGGCTTGACGTTCAACTCCCGCACGGACGGCGGGGCAGGCAGCTCTTCCGCTTGGCTAGCTGGGTCTTGGTTCGGTTCTGCGCTTGCCGCGCCTGGGGGCGCACTGCAGGCCAGAGCGAAAAGGACACCAACGACGATCCACAAGGCCCTGCAATTACTCAGTTTGCGCTCTTCGTTCGCCATAAATGCACCTTATGTCCCGGGCATCGTGTGCCGCACAAGCCACTCCGCCGTGGGAAAAACGGGCCTCGGTCGCCTAGATCCGCAGGGCCGAACCAGCCCCACATTAGCACGGCCAGCACCAAAACTCGACTTTTTTCGGAATCATACCTGGGCAAATCGTGAATACCCCAGTCCTCCTCCCAGCCTAGGGCCGATAGTCGAGGCTCTGGAATCAGGCCCTTCCCTGGCCCTACAAAGGCTGTAAATTGCCCGTTTCGTAAAGTACAATCTCAGGGTGGGAAGTAGTGGGCCTTTTTTCGCGCCCTCCCCTCTTTCGACCGATAAATCGCTTCATCCGTACAGGCAAGCTACCCATGAATTACCGCTTTCTGTCTCTGGCCGTTGCTCTTTCGCTCATTCTCTCCAGCATCGCGATTGCCGACGACAAGATTGATTTCGAAAAGCAAATTCAGCCCATCTTGATCCAGCATTGCGGCAAGTGCCACGGCGCGGAAAAAGACGCCGGTAAGATGCGGCTCCACACGGCCGCCGCTCTGAAGGAAAAGTGGGATGCTGATAAAGAGCTTCTCGTCGCTGGCGATCCAGAGAAAAGTGAGTTCTACCAACGACTCGTTCTTCCCGCTGACGACAAGAAGCGGATGCCGAAAGGTGCCGATCCATTGCCCAAAGATGTCATTGACCTGATCGGCAACTGGATTAAGCAAGGCGCAGTGCTTGGCGTTGCTGCCGCTCCGGCGCCCGCGCCGACCGAGAAGCCAGCCGAACCGGCGAAGGCCGAACCGGCCAAGCTGCCGGAGGTAGCTGCCGCGCAGCAAGCTGCCATCGATAAGCTCACGGCCGCCGGGGCTCGCGTGATGCCTCTCTCGGCCGACAGCAAATTGCTCGACGTCTCCTTCGCCCAGCGCAGCGAACCAGCCGGTGATGCCGAGGTGGCGTTGATCGTCGAAGTTGCTGATCAAGTCTATAACCTCAACCTGGCCGACTCGAAAGCCACCGCTGCGGGCCTCGCGCCGTTGGCCACGCTCAAGAACCTCAATGCACTCCACTTGGAACGCTCTGCGGTAACGGACGACGGCTTGGCCCCGGTGGCCGGACTCGCCAACCTTGAATACTTAAACGTCTATGGGACCGGCATTACCGATGCTGGACTGAAGCACATCGAAGGCCTCAAGAAGCTCAAGAAACTCTACCTCTGGCAGACCAAGGCTTCATACGACGCGGCCATGGCCCTGGAAAAGGCCACGCCCGGCTTAGCAGTTAATCTCGGCTTCGATCATCCGGTCGTTGCCAAGATGCGAGTTACCAAGGAACTTGAAGTTGCTAAGAAGCAGGTTGAGGAAACCAAAGCCGAAGCCGAGAAGGCCAAGCAACTTGCGGAAAAGACCGCCAAGGATGCCGAAGCCGCTGGAGCTCGCGTGGGCGAACTAGAGAAACAGCTCAAAGAACTCGAAACGGGCGCGCCCGCCCCAACCGACCAAGCCGCCGCAACCACGCCTCCTCCGACCGATCCGGCGGCAAAGGAAGCAGCGGACAAAGCGACGGCCGAAAAGATAGCCGCAGATAAGACAGCCGCCGAAGCCAAAGTGGCCGCAGAGGCTGCGGCTACTGCGGCGAAAGCGGCCGCTGACAAAGCGGCGGCAGAAGAAGCAGCAGCTCAAAAAGCCGCGGCGGATGCCAAGGCGGTTGCCGAGAAGGCAGCGGCCGATGCGAAGGCCGCGGCTGATAAAGCGGCCGCTGACGCGAAAGTGATCGCCGATAAAGCTGCCGCCGATGCCAAAGCGGCCACCGACACGGCAGCCTCGGCAGCGAAGGCGGCGGCTGACAAAGCAGCAGCGGAAAAGGCAGCCGCGGAAAAAGCGGCGGCCGATGCCAAAGCAGCGGCAGAGAAGGCAGCAGCGGCAGAGAAAGAGGCCGCTGATAAAGCCGCTGCCGAGAAAGCCGCCAAGGAAAAAGCAGGCGCGAAGTAGAAGCAGCTACACTACCTCGTCTTCTCAGTCTCAAGACAGCTTAACGAACACGTTGCTAGGCAACGTGTTCGTTTTTTTGCGCCATTTGGCCTCGACTGACGGGCACACCCGTTCTGTCAGCGTACGTGAGAATAAAAAATCAATTGAACTTGCCATACCTCGAACCCCGATGTATACCTCGCCCAACCCAGAGGAAGACTATGCCAAAAGCGACCAATCCTGATTTTCTCAACGGCGTGCCGGAACTGCTCGTACTGCAGTTGCTGTCACGGCGGGCCATGTATGGCTACGAGTTGCTCCGCGCCATCGAACGCACCAGCGGCAGCCTGCTGGAATTCGGCGAAGGGTGCATTTACCCCATCCTTCATCGACTAGAAAAAGAGGGCCACCTCACGAGCGCCCGCGAAACGGTCGGCGGTCGCAGTCGTGTGGTCTATCGGCTCACCGCCAGCGGCCGCAAGCGCGTGCGGGGCCGCATCGCCACGTGGCAGAGTATCGTCACAGCCGTCAACCAAGTTTTGCAGGATGCGGGCGATGGACAACCAGCCGTCATGTGAACAACTCCGGAACGAACTGCGACGCCGGGGCCTGCCGCGCGCTTACATTGAGCGCTTGTTGGCAGAGTTAGACGACCATTTCACAGATCTTTTCGAGGAAAGGAGCACCTCCATGGGAGCGGCAAGGAAGCTGCAATTCAAATCGGATGCTGCACAGGACGATTACCAAGCGCGACTGGGGAGCCCAACCCAGTTGGCAATCTTTGCGGCCGACCAATATCACGCGCGAAGTTTTTGGGGGCGACATCCGCGGGTCACATTTCTACTCGCCCCCCTGCCGCTGCTGCTGGCATGCTTCATCTCGTTCAGCCTGGCTCTCGTTTCTTTCGGCAAATGCCTTGCCTATGGACTAGAACACGTGCTCGGATGGAAGGCTCCCAACCCTCATGATTATCTGATGTTGCAGGGCATCGCGATGGGCCTCATGAGCTGGTACTTCATTGTGCTTCCTCCGCTTGTCGCGGCCCTACTGCTGTGCCGCGTCGCCCAGCGCAATGCGCTCAACTGGCGGTGGCCGGCCGCAGCGTGCGTCCTCTTGGCATTCGTCGTCGCCGGCTCAGCGATCTCGTATACTCTGGCGACGGAACCCAACAAGGGCAGACTCACGGTGGGTTTTGGTTTCAGCGGTTCGCCCGATTGGCTCTTCCTGACTTTTCTGCCTAAATTCGTCCTCGCCCTGGGCATCGGCTTGCTGCTCGTGCGGCGGGCTCAAGGTCAATTACAATGCGAGACATGAAGGAGGTCCGCCATGGTAACGATGGGGAAAGTTACGCCGATCCGTTTCGGAATCAGATAACATTCTGAATGGCCACTGAGAGCAAATCGTAAAAACCACAGTTGCCCAACGCTAATCGAAGCAGGACTAAACACTCGCTGCTCGCTTTCAGGATTGTGCCGTTAAGCTCCTCCGCCCCACGAATGCCACAAGGTGATCGCCAACGAGATCAGGCTCATGAGTGCCGCGATAAGGATCATATAGTAGATCATCCCATACTTCAGATGGAGCGCGCCGAGCGCGTCCATCAGTTGAGAAATGTCTTTCCCTTGGGTATAGGCCACGCGGGCGAATCCGCCGGCCGCCTGACGCGTCCAAATCCCCACGAACAACAAGAGCAACCCGGCTAGGGCGAACGCGAGTGCGGAGGCCACCAGCGGAGAAGACCACGATCCATCCGCCAACGTTTTCTTCAGCACTCCGATTTGCTCCGGCGTGAATCCGGATTTCTCCGCCGCCGCCAACATTCGATCCGGATTGCGGCTCATGAACAAGGAGCTCACGCCGTTGACCAACTGCAGCGCTCCGAAAAAAATCATCACCACGCCGACCAAAGCCATTTTCCGCGCCAAACTGCCTATCACCTGATTTTGGGATTCGTTGAACTCATACTCACCAGCCGAAACGGAAGACGTCGAGGGCATGATTGTTCCTTTCGAAAAATTGGAAAAGACGCGGTTTTGCTCTCCATCAGAGCATTTCACTCGGGGATAAGCACAGCAGCGGGCCGCTGAATAAGACAACCGATGCCCGTAGCATTATCGCCAAAGTTACAAGAGTCAATATCTTCTATCTTCAGTTCAGGAAAACCGCGCCCGGGCGTGGGTGTCGGCGAAGGTGCGCAGACGTCTGCGCATAAGTAGGGGTGGGGGTTATGCGCAGTGGAATGGCTCAAGAAGAATCGCGGGCTTTGTTGGAAAAAATTGGTACTTCTTAGACTTACGTCAAATGATGTGCGCCGCGAAAAATTTCATTGAAATTGGGCCACGAACTGTGCTAAGGTGGGCGGTTCAATTCGCGAGTTGATGGGCGAGTGAGAGTCAGCGCCCGAAGCCAGACTTGCAATCTATCAAACCAGTTCACCACCAAGGACGCCAAGTTCACGAAGGGGTAGAAAGGACTGGTCCTCCTCGATCGCTCGGTCGCTCAGTGTTCTCTGCGGCTACGGATTGAAGTGAATCGCCGAACATTGTGCCGTTATCCTCTCTCCTTGATCTTTCCTTCGCACTGAGCTAACAGGGGAAGAATCTCCCACTATTTTCCTCGCTGCGCGCTGGTCATTCTTTTTCTTACGAGCGCTTTGCTTGTCGTGAGTTGGCAAGGGGCCTCAGTGATCGCTTTGACCCTGTTTCAGGCTTAGGCGGTAAAATGTCTGGCTTGGTGCGGCCCAGGCTACGCCTCTGTCCGTGAACACATTCCGTCTTATGCCACATTTTTGGACGAATCGGGATCAATTTGACAATGATATCATCCGATGATACTATTTAGTGATCCATGAACCAAAAGCACCGCCGTACCCTGGAGGCCGTTTTTGAGGATCCGGTGAGGTCCAATATTCTCTGACGCGATATCGAGGTCATGCTGGAAGCAGCAGGTGCTGAGATTACCGAGGGAAGTGGTTCACGCGTCCGAATCGCGCTCAATGGCACCCGTGCCGTATTTCACCGTCCGCATCCCAAGAAGGAAACTGACAAGGGAGCCGTTCGTTGCGTCCGCAAGCTTCTCACCGAAGCGGGAGTTAGGCCATGATGGAATACAAAGGATATCTCGGCAAAGTCGAATTCGACGATGAAGCGTCGATCTTTCATGGTGAGGTGATCAACACGCGCGATGTGATCACATTTCAGGGAAAGAGTGTCGCCGAACTGAAAAAGGCGCTTCGCGATTCGATTGAAGACTATCTGGCCTTCTGCGCGGATCGCGGAGAGGAACCAGACAAACCATTTTCGGGCCAGTTCGTTACTCGCGTTTCGCCCGACCTGCATCGTCGCGCAAGCTTAGCTGCACGCGAATCCGGCAAGAGCCTCAATGCTTGGGTTTCCGATCAACTACAGGCGGCCATCGAGAAAAACGTGATGGCTAGGGCAGGTAGGCGGGCCAGAAAATCGCCTAGCAGTCGCTAAGCGATGGGTAGCGCAGGTGTTCTACGGCATCGTCGATCATCTGTTGATCGACGCCTCGCTCACGGGCACTGGCACGAGCGTCTTCCGCCTCGCGCTGCCACTGAATCTCGGCAATTTCTTGAAGTCTCTGCTCCAAGGCCGTTCGATCCGCCTCGTTGAGACGTTCGATCTGCTGCAAAATCGCTTCCACTTGTTGGCTTATCATAAAGCCCCCGGAGCATCGGACTCTCTTGAATGGCAATGCCATTAAGCGACCCTCACTCCGCTTCTGTTATACCTCCCCGATATGCAAATGACCTCCTGAAATCCCGCAGCTTTCGGCTAATTGCGATGCCAGCCCGAGTGGCCATCTTTTTCATAATCTCCTGTCGCCAGGCCACCGAGTCCAACAAAAGTACGCTCGAGAGTGGCCTTCGTTTCAGCGCCTCGCCCGATTGGCAGTAGCAGACGTTCCTGCCGAAGTTCGCACTGTCCTGGGCATCGGCCTGCTGCGGGTAAGGTGGGCGTAACGGCTTGCTTGAGTTCGAGGTCTGACACCGCGCGCCGAGTATAGGCCATTCGAGGCGCAAGAGGCCATTTCATCTCGCGAGGCATGTGGCTTAGGTGGAGCCCACAAAACCACCGAATGAACTCTGGTCCGGAATTCTACGATCAGTATAGTTCCTCACTGCAGCACGGAATGTGTCGCAACTTCTAGATAATCTACAACTTTAAAATCCGTTATTTAACTGAATTTAATATTCCTATTACACTACTGTCCGACTATAAGTCGAACAGTAGTGATCGTGCATAGGAAAAATAGCTGCTCGCGGGCCTCGTTGCCCTAGCGCGTCCTGCTACGAGCAGCTGTGAGTGGCGAGGATTGAGGTGCGAGGGACGAGTTTTCGCTCGCGCCCCGCTCCTCGTCACTCGCTCTTAGCTACATCCCATCGATGAGCCGCAGTTGTGGCAGAGATAGCAATTGCCGGCGCGGACGGTAATGCTGCCGCAGTTATCGCAGGCCGGGGCATCCGATTGGAAGTCGGCGAACTGCTCGCTGCGGGCCGTGTTCGGGCCGTTGTCTTTCAGCAACACGCCGGCCCGGGCCAATAAGGCGGCGCTGATGTCGCCGCCGACGCCATTGCTGTGGCCGTTGCCGTTTCCATTGGCGTGACCGTTTGCGTGGCCATTGGTTTTGGGTGCTGGATGCTGGGTGCTGGATGCTGGATGGCCCGAGGCTGACTCGTCGGCGGAGCCCTTTACCTGCTTTGACCCGCCACGAGCCTTGCTACTTCCCGTGGTTTCCTTCCGCCCGCCTGCCGCAGCTCTTCCTTTTGCTGGGGCGACGGGCACAGGCTGAGAGTCGCTATCCTCATCGCCTTCGGTCGGCGTCGAGGAAGACCCAGCTCGATCACCGCCGCTCGGCAGCACGCCTTGGTTCGCCTCCTTGTAGCCCGGCAAGAAGGTGTTGCCGAGCCAGCGGAAGATGTAATCGATGAGGCTCTTGGCGATGCGGATGTCCGGGTTCTTGGTGTAACCCTGCGGCTCAAACCGCATGTGAGAGAACTTCCGCACGTAATCTTCCAGCGGCACGCCGTATTGCAGGCTCATCGAAACGGCCGTGCCGAAGGCGTCCATCAGGCCGCCGATCGTGCTCCCTTCCTTGGCCATCGTGATGAACAGCTCGCCGGGGCGGCCGTCGTCGTAGAGACCGACGGTGATATAGCCCTCGTGGCCGGAGACGCTGAACTTGTGGGTAATCGATTGCCGCGTATCGGGCAACCGTTCGCGCCGCGGCTTGGCCGTGTTGGCCGCGGCCGCACGATCTCCTTCCGTGCTGGTGGAAAGGGGTTGGCTCTCCTTGGAACCGTCGCGGTAAATGGCGAGCGCCTTAAGACCCAGCTTCCAGCCATCGAAGTAGGCCTTGGCAATATCCTCGGCTGAGACTTCGCGAGGCATGTTTACCGTCTTGGAGATGGCACCGGAGAGGAAGGGCTGTGCGGCCGCCATCATCAGCACGTGGGCCTGCCAAGCGATCGATCGCTTGCCGTTGCGCGGTGTGAACGCACAATCAAACACCGGGAGATGCTCTTCTTTAACCTCCGGCGAGCCTTCGATCGTATCATGCTCGTCGATGTAGGCCAGGATCGAGCCAATTTGAGGCTGGTCGTAGCCCAGCATAGATAGGGAGAGGGGCACCGTCTGATTGACGATCTTCAGCATGCCGCCGCCGGCCAGTTGCTTGTACTTCACAAGCGCGATGTCCGGCTCGATGCCGGTGGTGTCGCAATCCATCATGAAGCTAATCGTGCCGGTGGGGGCCAGCACCGTGGCCTGCGCGTTGCGGAAGCCATGGACGCGGCCAGCGGCCAGCACATCGTCCCACACGCGGCGAGCCGCATCGACCAGGTAATCCGGGCATTCCGGATTGATCTCTTCCACCGCGTCGCGATGCATCTGCATCACGCGGAGGAACGGCTCGCTGTTCTCCTCATAACACTCGAACGGCCCGACCGCTTCGGAGAGTTCCGCGCTCGTGAGATTGGCGGCACCATGCAGCATGGCCGTGACCGCACCGCAGACGCCGCGGGCCTCGTCCGAATCGTATGGCATGCCGGCCGTCATCAGCAGACTGCCAAGGTTGGAGTAACCCAAGCCGAGGGGGCGGAACAGATGGCTGTTCTTGGCGATGTCCGGCGTGGGATAGCTGGCGTGATCGACCAGGATTTCCTGGGCGATGAAGAAGATCCGGGCGGCGGCCTGGAAACGGACCGTATCGAACGTGCCGTCCGGCTTCCGGAGCTTCATCAAGTTGATACTGGCCAGATTGCAGGCCGTATCGTCCAGGAACATGTACTCGGAGCAAGGATTGCTGGCGTTGATGCGGCCGCTGTTTGGGCAGGTGTGCCAGCGGTTGATCGTCGTGTCGTATTGCACGCCGGGATCGCCGCAGTGCCAGGCACAATCGGCCATCCGGTCCATCACCTCGCGGGCCGGGTAGGTGGGGCCCGGTTGGTTCGGGTCGGTCACCCAATGGGTCGTCCAATCTTCGTTCTTCTCGACGGCTTGCATGAAGTCATCCGTCACGCGGACCGAGAGGTTCGCGTTCTGGAACATGATCGAGCTGTAGGCTTCACCGTTGAAGTTCGACTCGTAGCCTCCCTTCTCGATGAGCACGCGGGCCTTCTTTTCTTCCTTCCACTTGCACTCGATGAATTCCATCACATCCGGGTGCCAGACCTTGATCGATTGCATCTTGGCCGCGCGACGCGTCTTGCCGCCGCTTTTCACCACGGCCGCCACTTGATCGTAGACCCGCATGAAGGAGAGGGGCCCACTCGGCTTGCCGCCGCCGGCCAGCTTCTCGCGATGCGAACGGAGCGTGGAGAGGTCTGTCCCCGTGCCGGAGCCGAACTTGAAGAGCATGGCCTCGCTGCGGGCGAGCTCCATGATGTCTTCCATGTTGTCGGCTACGTGCTGAATGAAGCACGCGCTACCTTGCGGATACTCGTACGGGTTTTCGGGCTGCACCACTTCTTGCGCATCGGCATCCCAACGCCAGTTGCATTTCGAGCCGGTCACGCCGTATTGGTGATACAGGCCGACGTTGAACCAGACGGGCGAATTGAAGGCACCGTGCTGATGGAGGCAGAGCCAAGCCAACTCGCGATAGAACCGCTCGCCGTCGGCAGCGCTCGCGAAGTAGCCATCTTCCAGGCCCCAATCGGCGATGGTGCGGGCGACGCGGTGGACGAGCTGCTTCACGCTGTACTCGCGCTCGGCCGTGCCCACTTCGCCGTAGAAGTACTTGCTGCAGATGACGTTGGTTGCTAGCTGGCTCCAGAAGGAGGGCACTTCGCAGTTCGTCTGCTCGAAGATCAGCTCGCCGTTTTCGCCCTTGATCTGGGCGCTGCGAACTTCCCAATCGACGGTCGAGAACAAGTCCTCGACCTCCTGGGGACAGAAGAGCGCGTCGACCTTGACTCGGCCATGAAAGCGCTTCATCGCGGGACCGGTTGCCTTTTTGGAAACACCTTTACGAACGTCAGCACTGGCCATAATAGCACCTCATGCGCATGAAAAAGGGGCATCCTACCTAATGAACATTTGTGCACGCATCCACCATCAGATCGTCCGATCTGGAGGCGCCGCACCAGATTTAGGGCCTCGATTGCCCAAAACCCGAAAAACCGGGAAAGCTGCGATGTCAAAAACACTATATATTGTATCCGATGCCCGTCTGGATACCACATAGTGTTGTTAAGGAGTTTGATCTTACTCGGATCAATGGGTTCGTCAATGCGATTTCTAGTGTGTCGTAACTTGCTGTCATACAATGGGTTGTGGCTATTGTTAAATTCTAGCATCGCTAGCATGAAGCCTCGGTTAAGATCAAAATTCGCAGTAAAATACGAGAGAAATGAAAGACATCCGGTCTGGCTGCGCAGCGGCCAGCAGCGCGTTGAATTTTTTTGAAATCTTTCGCAGCGCCGCGGCAGACCAGGCAGCCTCGGTAAGATTTTCGACCCTCAAAGTGACCTGAGCGGGCTCTGCACCTCTTAACAATGAGTGCCTGAAGTGTGAAACGACACTTGAGGCCGCGGCGTGATAAGATCAAGTGAGCTAGCGTGACTAGGCTTTCTCGCGAGCAGCAAAAACGCGATTCTCGCGGCATCATCCACCACGATTTTCCAGCGACTCCCGAGCAAAATCCATGCATCGACGTCAGTTTCTCCAGCGAACGGCCGCCTTTACTCTGGCGGGCACCGGATATTTGGCTGCTCAGCGAACGAGCGCTGCGAAGGCGGGTGCGAAGGTCCGTGTGGGGATGATCGGCAC
>CXWJ01046530.1_pt1 | contig 11968 bp, 12 predicted proteins | sample 590841 | NCBI WGS metagenome assembly CXWJ01 (sample SAMEA3498367, study PRJEB10139) | wastewater metagenome | biome: wastewater treatment plant; material: activated sludge | place: Austria | collected 2015-01-21 | reverse complement strand
AGCCCCCGCGCTAGTCACACAATCCCCTTCCCTCTTCCGCGCTACCCCTCCTCAGTGCCCGGCCTCCAGTCTCCTCCACGAGCGAACGGACATCCAACGCTGTATAATTAAGCAAGTTTGATGCAACTCAATCGCTCAGAGCCAAAATTTCTGCCCTTATACCCTGCCCTCCCCCATGTTCTTCTCCTTCGACGGCATCGACGGTGTCGGCAAAACCACGCAGATTCGCTTGTTTTGCGATGCGTTGCGCACGCGCGGTCGTGAAGTCGTCACTTGTCGCGATCCAGGAAGCACGCCGCTTGGCGAGCGGATTCGAGANNCCGCAGGCCTCCTGCCGGACTGCGTGTTTCTGTTAGATATGCGCCCCGAAGCGGCAGATATGCGGATGCAGCGGGAACTCGATCGCATGGAAAGCCAGGGAGCCGACTACCGGCAACGACTCCGCGACGGGTTCTTGGCCGAGGCGGCCCAGTCTGCAGGGCATATCCACGTCATCGATTCGGCTCAGTCGGTTGAAGCGGTACAAGCGGACATCTGGCGAATCGCGGCCAAGCTACTGAACGTGTAGACTTGCGGCAATATGGAGGACGGCGGTGCGATTCAATGGCCGCATTCGTCTGATGGTCAGAGCGATTCAATTGACGGCAAGGATATTTGACATTGCGCAATCGAATGTAGATCACCTGGTTTGCCAAGAGATTACATCCCAGGCGTACGGCCAAGCGAAATGTCTATTTGTCGCGATCGCGCAACATTGACGTATCTGACGACAAGTAATAAAATCTTCCCCCAGCACACTTTGCGCCGCGCGTCAAGCGTCGCGAGGTGGTGTTTTGGGTCAAGGTGAGGCTGGTGCGAAAGTTCATAGCCGAGGCCCATGCAGTCAGTCATGGCTTTAGTAGCACGATTGGGTCCATAACGGTCCTGCGTGAATTTCGCCCGGGGTCATTCGGAGGTCAGGAACTACCAACGATTGTCCCGTCCAGGACGCACTTCCGCAGCGCTACGGTGTTAAGGATGAACCTCCGCAGGGAAGACCTGACGCGGACCGTTCGAGCACCGGCTAAGCTCAACCTCTACTTGGAAGTGTTGGGCCGGCGCGACGACGGCTTTCATGAGCTGGAAACGCTCATGGTGCCGGTTCGTATCTGGGACTCGCTATCTATCACCCCCACCCCGCCGCCCAGGGACGGCGCGATGGGCGCTCTCGAACTTGCGGTTCGATCCGCTATGCGGCTTGGGCAGTCGGCTCCACAACCGGTGTCCGTTCCTGCGGGCCGGGAGAATTTGGTCGTCCGCGCGCTGGAGCTGCTGCGCGAAAGGAGTGGTTGTCGCGCCGGGGGGCATGTGGAGCTTGTAAAGCGGATACCCGTTTCGGCGGGTCTCGGAGGTGGTTCGAGTGATGCAGCAGCTGCGCTCCGTTTGGCAAACCAAGTTTGGCATATCGGCTGGAGTCGCACTCAGTTAGTAGAGTTGGCCGCCGAATTGGGAAGCGATGTTCCATTTTTCCTTTACGATCGCGCGGCAGTCTGCCGAGGTCGTGGCGAGCGCGTGGAACCCCTGCCCGCTATGCCGCGGCTTCATTTTGTGATCGTCAAGCCGCCGCAGGGAATTTGTACGGGCGATGTCTATCGAATACACGCGACTCACGCCGAAACCGCCAAGCCGGCATATCGCGGTGCTTTACCGCGCTTTACTTCACTGATAAACGGCAAAAAGTGGCGAGAGATGCAGCGTTTAATGACCAATCGTTTGCAATCGGCCGCGGCGCTGCTTTCGCCATGGGTGAATCAGGCCAGGGAGATTTTCTCGCAGCTCGGTTGCCCGGGGCATCAATTGTCCGGGAGCGGGTCGGCCTATTTCGGGGTTTGTCGGCACGCGCAACATGCGCACCGTTTGGCCGCGATTTTACGCTCACAGAAATTAGGGTTCGTCTACACCACTAGCAGTTGTTGACAGGTCGCGCGTTTTCGCAAGGAGTACGACCGTGGATATCACCGAGGTTCGCATCAAGCTCATGGAAGAACCGGGGGAGCGGCTCAAGGCGTTCTGTTCGATCACGTTCGACAATTGCTTTGTAGTTCGCGACCTGAAGATCATCGACGGTTCGAACGGGCCATTCGTGGCCATGCCCAGTCGCAAGCTTACGTCTCATTGTCCGCGTTGCGGAATGAAGAACCATCTGCGTGCACAACATTGCAACCAGTGCGGCGCGCGTTTGGAAGATTCGCGGGCGCCAAAAGACGCTGACGGGCGAGCGAAGCTGTACGCCGATATCGCCCACCCTATCAATTCGCAGTGCCGCGAAATGATCCAAAATTATGTGATCGACGAATATTTTCAGGAAATCGAGCGGGCCAAGCTGCCAGGATACGTTTCCCGGTACGATGATTTCGATTTGGAATACACTGAAGTCGCTCGCGTTAAGCCGACTCGTTTCGATCAGCCGCATGGCCATGGTGGCGGCGATCAGCCCCACATGGCTGTAAAGAACGTCGCAGCCAAGGAGGGAAGTCCACCCATGCCCCATTACCGCGGAGGCGAAGGAGCCGCTGGTAACGCCGGAGCGACTCGCTCCGCCCCGTTACCAACGGATGGATTTGGCGCCGGCATCTTTCCAGAATAATTTCCCAGCGATTTCTGCCACAACTCAATCGCACTTCCAGCGATGGCCGTCGCAGGGCATTCGGCTTCTTAAGCGAGCATCGCGCACGCGCGGACAAATCCATTTTTCCCATTCCACCCAAAACCACGAGTCCTCCAAAAGTGTGATTGTTACTCGACCGATATATTTTGTGCGGACGAGATGGTTCAAGCGGACTTTAAGCGGGCTTCGGTTTCCGCTCGGCTAATGGCCGGCGACTAATCGAATTGCTATCGCTGGCTCTAGCCGATATTGGCTGGAGCTGGTGGCTGCCCACAATTTCCGCTGACTGGACAGGTGATCGCGATTTGCGACACCAGCCGTTCCGCACCCATACATTCTCGATCATTCCATGTCATACCCCCAATACGAGGACCTAAGTTCACATGCCGACGGAAACTCAGCGGCTTGATGACTTACATTCCATAAGACGTTACGTAAACGAAACCCTTTGCGAGAAAGACCAATTAGAAGCCAACCTGTTTCCACTCTATGAGAAAGTGCTCGTTCGCAGTGGTGCCCCCTGCGGAGTCTATTTTTGGCTCCACGGACCGCGATCCCTCTGTTTGACGGCAATTTGGGAAACAGACAGCAACACGATTTTGTTTTACGGCTCACGCGGTGAGCGGTTCCGTAAAACCCAACTGATAGCAGCTCCCCGCATCGACGACGCCTTCAGTATTTCCAGCTGATGGCACTCGACGGAGATCGTTCCGCTTGGCGGCGAAGCGGCGGTGGAGCCCTATCCAACTCACCGCGATGCGATGGAAGAACGTGCCCGGTTTCAGGGATGAAACCCAACGGACGCCTGGCTAGGAAACGTAGCACCTGCCGGGCTTGACGAAACTACGGACGGATAGTATACATATTTACATTATCCGCCAAGGCCGACACGGAGGTTGAAGATGCTCGTTCTATCACGCAAGGAATCCCAGCGAATTCGGCTAGGTGATTCGATCGTCATCACGATCGTCAAGATCTCTGGCGACAAAGTGCGCGTCGGGATCGAAGCCCCCAGCAACGTCCTGGTGCTGCGAGACGAGCTAGAAACTCGAGATCCGGCTAATGGTGTGACGGAGACGTTAATAACACCGCTTGATGCTAGCACGCCTCAGCCATTGCGCTGCACGGCTTGATAGCCATAGGAGTGCTATATAGGCTCCTGCGAAATAAGGGGAGAGAAGGATTGAAGAGCGCCCCACATCAGTAAACCTGGGCGAAGGATTAACGAAGATTGCAAGACGATTGAAATCTGAAACCGGCGCACAAAAAAGCGGCGCCACAGCAGGGTGCTTAAGACTGCTGGGGCGTCGCCTATGATTTAGGATTTAGGCCCAAGCACGGCTCGGACAGTCCATGATGGGCGGCTTAATGACGCGCCCGTCTAGTCACGCGGTCGAATGGCCCCCGTCAGGCCGCTGTAGTCGGCGCGATCATCGTCGTGCCAGAGAGGCTGGCCACCGCGGACACGGGCGGCCAATACCTCAAGTTTCTCGCGCGTGCCAGCGGGTGCCTGAGTGGCCTTGAAGTCGTCATTGGTTTTCGGAGCAAAATCCTCGTCGTGACCATATTTGAGGATTGCTTCAAACACGTTTTTTAATGTTGGATCGGGCATAACTGTTTCAACTCCCTAACTACGTAAAATCACTTCGCCTAATTACGTAACGCGCGACAAACGGCCATTCCGGGCTGCCGCAGGCGTAAGAACCAAATCGTAAAACCGGCCAAATCAGGTGGGTGGGTAATCTTGGTGCAGCGGCCGGCTGAAAAAGACAGCTTCTCGAACCATCTTGATCACACGATTATTGTCGGTTGCCACCCAAAGTCAAGTTTTTTAACTCCCTAAATCCAGGTTCTTTTTGAATTCTCAAAGCCGTGTCGTAAAACTTTGTCATTTGGGCAAATAGCTCCAAGGAAAAGGCCCCACGCCGAGCTTTTTGCTCGGAAAGAGTGCCTAATACGCCAAATATTGAATACGGGGCCGCTCGGTCGTTAGTTCACACACGAACAGAAAAATCTTGAATTCCAGCTAATCTTCAGTCATCCGCACGAAAATCACCACTAAGTTGCCCCTATGCCTACGACTTGGTTCCAAAGAACATTGCATTTACCCGCCTATTCGCGGGGGTTTCACTTGATTACTCGAGAGGTGGTCGATGCGCTGCCAGAATTGGCGCAACTCGATGTAGGACTGCTACAGGTTTTCATCCAACACACTTCGGCTTCGCTGACGATCAATGAAAACGCCGATCCAGATGTGCCGTCCGATTTGGAATCCTCCTTTTCCGCCATTGCTCCGGAGGACTTTCCCTACCGTCACACGTGCGAAGGACCAGACGACATGCCGGCCCACATCAAAGCCGCTATGCTCGGAAGCAGCGTGACAATTCCTGTCTCCAGAGGCGCATTAAGCCTGGGGACTTGGCAGGGAATCTATCTATGCGAACACAGAAACCGCGGTGGTAGCCGCCGGCTGGTGCTGACGCTCTGGGGTGAGTCGCAGGCCGTGTAACCTTGTAGATAGGACGTAGTAGATCGTCACCTAGCGTACCGCTGCCCGCCTAGGCCGTGCGGTCGTAGTACATGAAGTTGGCTGTGATTTGGCTCCAGGTCATCGTGAGGAGCCCATACTCGATGCCCCAAGGGTTGAACAGCGTTACGGTCTGGTTGGTCGCGTTGTACCCAACGACTGCATAGGCATGATTGCCCACAACGCCACTTGTGGGCGGACTGGCATACGTGGCGAAACCAATCATTTTGCCCGCATTGTAAGCTGTCACAAATGCACTGAAGCTGTTCGAACTGGATGTCATCGTGAAGGCAACTGTGGACAGACCAGTTATGTGATTCATCGCCGCATAGACATAGCCACCGGAGATACCAGCATAGGTATTCTGACCACTTTCGACAAATCCCGCGCGACTGAAGCCGAGTTCATTGAGTTGTGCATACGCCTTTTCGGCCAATGCCACCCACAGTTCGTTGGCCGTGTTGGTGTAGTGCGCTCCACGAGTGGAGTAGAACAACCTACCGTTGCCATCGCTAGGCAGATATGAATCAACAGTCACGAAATCCATCTGTCCCTGGGGATTGTAGAAACGAACGGTGTACGTGCCGTCGCCATTCACGATGAACATGTTTGTGATAATGCTGGGGGTTCTGAATGCCACTTCGCCGAGAACTGAGACGAAATAGCAGTCTCCCACGGAACCTTGGCGGACGTCATCGTACGTGGCGCCATTGACGAAGAGCTGACCGGCAAATTGCCGGTACGTTCCACCGGCCGTGGGGCGATCGAGCCCCAGGAACCATTTGTTGATCAGCTTATCCAAGTGGCTATATGCAGACCCGGCCGCCAAATTGCCGAGAGTCGAGCCCTGGTATTTGGCGTTGGCCACACTGCCATTCACAATATAACTCGTCAGCTTCAGCAGGTGGGCCTGTGTCCCCACCAGAGTCGTAGTAGTAACAATTTTCCGCAGATCGGCAAGCTCCGTCCCATCAATGATGCCTCCGTCTTCCGTGTTGCGGAGCAGGGCCAGTATGTCGCTGCGATCGATGATCCCGTCGAGGTACAAGTTGTGCCCTAGCGTCCGGAGCGCCACATCCTGGATGTTCGTATCGAACCAGTTCGTACCGATTGGCGGATCGTCGACCGGCGTGACGGTGCCGCTCACGGTGGCGGTGCTCGTTCCGCCCTGGCCGTCGCTGATTGTGTAGATGTACGATACGGACCCGTTAAAGTTGGCCGCTGGTGTGAATGTGAGCTGCGTACCAGCCGCGTTGAGTCTGACCGAGCCGTTCGTCACGGCGACCGCCGCACCACCGGCGACGATCGATACGCCGTTAACCTTGGTGATCGTCAGCGGATTGCCTTCGGGATCGCTGTCGTTGCTGAGGACCGTGGTGCTGACGGCCGTGTCTTCATTCGTCGTGAACGTGTCATTGACCGCGATCGGTGCGTCATTGACCGGTGTGACGGTGCCGCTCACGGTGGCGGTGCTCGTTCCGCCCTGGCCGTCGCTGATTGTGTAGGTGTACGATACGGACCCGTTAAAGTTGGTCGCTGGTGTGAATGTGAGCTGCGTACCAGCCGCGTTGAGTCTGACCGAGCCGTTCGTCACGGCGACCGCAGCGCCACCGGCGACGATCGATACGCCGTTAACCTTGGTGATCGTCAGCGGATTGCCTTCGATATCGCTGTCGTTGCTGAGGACCGTGGTGCTGACGGCCGTGTCTTCATTGGTCGTGAACGTGTCATTGACGGCGATCGGCGGGTTGTTGCCACCCGTGAAGTCCAGCACCTGACCGTCGAGGGCAACAGTTCCTGAAGCATTCACTGTGAGCTGATGTCCTGTACCGCTGAAGGTCACATCGTGGCCATTGGCTAAGCGAACGATTTCATTGCCATCGCCGGAGTTGATCGTGAAGGGAGTGTTGAATGCTTGGTTGCCGCCATTCGAGAGGCTGTCAAGCGAGATTGCATCGTTGCCGCCGCGGAGATTGACTACAATCGAGTTGATCGCCGATGTGGCCCACCAAACTGTGCGGCCTTGAATTCCGATCCAACCGTTTGATTGCAGCAGTTTGATGTTATCTGCCGTGCCCGTGCCGGTAATCGTGAGCACCCCGTTGGTGACCGAGGTCTGGATGTCATCGGTGAAATCTAATGTCTGGCCATCGAGGGTTACCGTCCCAGCCGCACTAACTTTCAACTCGTGCCCCGTGCCACTGAAAGTGACATCCTGACCGTTGGCCAATCGTACCGTTTCGTTGCCATCACCAGAGTTGATCGTGAAGGGAGTGCTGAATTCCTGATTGCCGCCATTCGAGAGACTGTCGAGCGAGATTACATCGTCACCGCCCCGGAGGTTAACTACGATCGAACTGATTGCCGTTTCGTCCCACCAGTTGGTACGGCCTTGGATTCCAATCCACCCGTTCGATTTCAGCAGCTTGATGCTATCGGCCATGCTCTTGCCGGTGATGGTGAGTACGCCGTTGGCGACGGAAGTTTGGATATCCTCGTTGAAATTTAATGTCTGGCCGTCGAGGGTTACTGCCCCAGCCGTACTGACTTTCAATTGGTGCCCCCACCCACTCAAATTCACGTCGAAACCGTTCGCCAATCGAACGATTTGACTCCCCTGGCCGGAGTTGATCGTGATATTAGTGGCAAGCTCCTGGTTGCCGCCGTTCGCGAGGCTGGCAAGCGAGATGAAATCATTCCCTTCTTGCAGATGAAGGATGATCGATTTGACTTTGGTTGCGTCCCACCAGTTGGTGCGGCCTTGAATGCCGATCCAGCCGTTCGATTGCAATAATTTGATGTTGTCTCCGGAGTTAGTCCCAGTGATGGTCAAAACTCCGCTTTTATAACTCGGGACGATCGAGGAGCCAAAGTTCAGCGCCAAGCCGTTCATGGAGGCTACGCCCGCCGCGCTGATGGAGAGCGTATTGGGCGCGCCGCTGAAGTTCACTTCTTGGTTATTGGCCAACTGAACCTTCTCATTGCCGCTCCCAGCCTTGACCGTGACGGACTCAGCAAGTGCCTTGGTTCCACCATTAGCCAAGCTATTGATGGAAACCGTGTCGTTGCCTCCTTTGAGATCGACGACGATCGACTTAACCTTTGTCTGGGTCCAGGAACCGCTGACACCGACGATGGAGATGTTTTTGCCGATTTGACGAAAGTTGATCAGATCGTCGGAGTCCGAGCCGGTGACTGTCAATACGCCCGAACCACTGAGCGAGGCGGTGACGCTCGCGGCCATCACTTCGCGTGCTTCCAACGGCTCGAACTGTAAACTGCGAGGGAGGTGTTTGCGCGAAGATTTCACGGCCGATCTCCAACCAAGAAAAGCGTAGGCAGGGCTGTGCGTTGAAAAGCAATTGGGCCGCGGTGAATCACCGGCAGCGGGACAAGGAGGCGTCGGTTGTCGAGGCACCTGTTGGCGAGCCAGCAGGCGCCCAAACCTCGAAGCCCCAATTTCGGGGCCATAAGCGACGCGTCTGGAGAAGAGATTTCCCCTCTCCCAACGAAACCCTAGGTCACGCTTGAGAGAGGGGCAAACAGGTAGAGTCGCTATTGAGCAAACAACGAACGAAGTCAGTCCAGTTAGACAACCTGATCCGACGTGCGTTGCGATTCCGCAACACATGCGGCGAGTGTTTGTCGATGGAGGTCCACGCGCTGAAGCTACGCCACGCCTAAAAACTGCGTTACGTCGTCAGCGAATCATCGCGACACGCACCAAAAATCTCCCGCAGGGCTAGGGCCATTGCCAGCGTACTTGCGGCCAAGTCGATCGCGGTGAGTAGATAGGAAGAGGATAGCCAACCAAGCCACGGCACACTGAAGTAATGGGCGCTATGAACTCCCGACGAAACCGCGTGTAGCGATGCGGCAACAAAGACTCCGTACAACGCCCCGTACACGGTTAGGTGGAGTAGGACCAGTGGCCGAGCTGCTGGCTCGGCCCGCAATCGCTGCAGCGTCATCCGCGTAGCGCCCAGCGCCACGAGTGACATAGCGGTGACGGCCGGTATCACGGGCCAAATGGCAACTGCAATCAAGGCGATAAGCCCGGAGGAAATCAGTGCCTGTGTTTGAATGCCATGCGAAAAAGCAAGCAGTGAGGTTATTGGCTGGGAAAAACGGCGCCACATGGCAGGTAATCGCAGGACTGGATTCGCAGAATGGCAATGGACGGCGAGATACTTCCATACTGATTGCTGCCTCGTGATGCGTCTACTCGCCCCAGAGACTAGAATAACCTCGCAATCCTTCTTTTCCGCAACGCCCCGACGCATTCTGGTTCGGTCCGCCAATGTCCGTAGATCTGCCACCTTCTCCGGGCGACCAAACGGACTCCACCGACGTTCGGTTCAGCTTGCGGTCGCTGCTGATCGCGACGGTTCCGGTGGCGGCGGTCGCGAGCGTCCTGGGTCAGTTTTACCGCCATGTCGATCCGGCGGAACGAACACGGGTCATTACGCAATGGGGGATTTGCGCCGCGTTGGTTGGGCTATTCATCGGAAACCATATGAGGAGCCGTTTCCGCCTGGAACGGGACGCGGGACGAAAACTTCTGGAGTTTTCGCCACGTATTCGATATCTACCGAACGGCAATACATGGACTCGATTTGTCGGCGAAGCAGCTTTGATCGCCCTGGGGTCGCTGTATCTACTTCTAATTGTGAATACGCCCCGCAGCCGAATATGCCAATCTCTCTGCAGATTTGGTCGTATTTGTTCCCCGGAATTGTAAGTGCCGCAATGATCGGTGGTGGCGTGGCGCAGGTGTGGTGGAATCGAGCCGTACAACTCCGCGAACACGGCGTGCTCTATGGGCTACGATTGCTACGCTGGGACCATGTGACCAATTTCCTCTGGGAACCAGAGCTGTTGCATTTGGAGGGAGTTGACCAACGGCACAACGATGTTCGTTTTCACATCGTCGTTCCATCTTACACACGTGGGGCCGTGGAGAATCTGTTGGCAGAAGTCCTGAATCGAACGGCTAGTTCATCTGGTTGCCGGGTTCTCTCACCCCACCGTCTGATGGGATCGCTGAACCGGCAATTCGACTCTCTACCCGTCGCGAGTTGGTTACTCGCGGATGTTTGGTGTTTGTGGTCGCTTATGCGGTTGGAGTCACCGTCGTTGGTTTGTCATTTCGCAATCAATCACCCGAGTATATGCAGGGCCTGGTAGCCGGCTTCATCGTCGGTGCCGTAGTAGCGCGCCTGCGGGCGTCAAAACTTGGCCAAGCAGGTTCGCCACGAATTCGCCTTGATCTGTCATTCGACTGGCCCGTTCTGCTATTGATCGCTGCTTTGGCGGCTACGTGCTACGGCATTAGCCAATGGCTAAGGTTTGCGGATCCCTGGCTGCTCCGCTGCCTCGGTTTCGGCAGCGGCGCCGCGATCTTTTCGCTGATTGGATTGGTTGCACGAGACAAATTAGACCTCTGCGATAATGGCATCGTCATTCGACGCTGGCTCTATTGGCCCTGGCTGGGAACACGCCTTCTGCGATGGTATCGCGACGGCCAAAAGCGAATCGTCTTAAGTCGCGGCTGCCGGCGCGTGATAGCCAAAGTGCCGCCGGAACAGCGCGAGGCGGTGGATGCGGTGCTGAGGGAAAAGCTGGAGCGATAGCTCGGTGGGATCCAGCGGCGAGAGTGTAGTTTAATCCACGTATGATACGCAGTGTGAATGTGAGAATCAGCTTAGCGAAGCCCCGTCAATCACTCCCCCTCGGCCCGTTCCATCTCGCTGGAGTCAATGTCCACCGCCGGTCGGGGCGGGACGGTGGCGCGGCGTTTCCCGTCGACGTCGGTGCCGGGGACAATCATCGCGCTCGGCGAACTGGCTTCGATCAGTCGCTTCAGCTCGGCAGAACCGATGACTTCTACCTTGATCAGCTCTTCGCTGATCGCCACGAGCGCCGCGCGGCGACTCATCAAGATATGCCGGGTCCGTTGCAGACCTTCGTCGATGATCCTCCGAACTTCTTCGTCGATCTCTCGGGCCGTGTGCTCGCTGTGAGTTTGCACCCGCGACATTTCACCCGTGATTAGGAACGGACTACGGTTGCTTTCGCGGTAGTTGACGCGGCCAAGCCGGCTCATGCCGTAGTCCATGACCATGCTGCGAGCGATTTCCGTGGCTCGCTCAAGGTCGTTCTGCGCACCGCTGGAAACATCGTCGAGGATCATTTCCTCGGCCACAGTGCCTGCCAGCAGCGATTGGATGCGGCTTTCCAGTTCGCCCTGCGTGATCAAAAAACGATCTTCTTCCGGTCGATACATCGTGTAGCCGAGAGCGGCCAGCCCGCGCGGAATAATCGAGACCTTGTGAACCGGGTCGGTGTTCGGCAGCGAATACGAAACCAGGGCGTGGCCCGCCTCGTGATAAGCCACGCGCAGCTTTTCGTCATCCCGCATAATGCGGCTTTTCTTCTCCAGGCCTGCGCTGGAGCGTTCGACTGCTTCGTTGAAATCGGCCATCGTCACCAGCTTCCGGCCCTTGCGGGCAGCCAGCAGGGCGGCTTCGTTGACCATATTGGCCAGGTCCGCGCCGACAAAGCCGCTGGTGATGGCCGCCAGCGCCTTCACATCCACATCGGTATCCACCTTGATGTTTTCCAGGTGGACTTCGATGATTTCGACGCGGCCAGAAACGTCAGGCCGATCGACCAGCACGTGACGATCGAAGCGACCGGGGCGGAGCAGGGCGGCATCCAAAGTTTCAGGTCGGTTGGTGGCCCCCATCACAATCACGCCGCTTTTGCTGCTGAAACCGTCCATCTCCACGAGC
>CXWJ01003364.1_pt1 | contig 11970 bp, 8 predicted proteins | sample 590841 | NCBI WGS metagenome assembly CXWJ01 (sample SAMEA3498367, study PRJEB10139) | wastewater metagenome | biome: wastewater treatment plant; material: activated sludge | place: Austria | collected 2015-01-21 | reverse complement strand
GGTGACAGCGCAGGACGTCGCCCTGCAGACCGAGACGGCCCACCGTCTGATCACCGACTACGACGGTCCACGGGGCGAGGGTGACGCCGCGTTGTCGGTGCATGTCGGAGGCGGTGCGGCCATCAACGACGCGATCACCGAGAACATCACGGCCGACCTGACCAGGGCCGAGTCGATCGCCATACCGATCACGATGGTGCTCCTGCTGGTCGTCTTCGGTAGCCTCGTCTCGGCGGGCCTGCCCTTCATCGTCGCGCTGGGCTCGATCGTCGGCAGCTTCGCCGTGATCTGGGCCGTCACCACGGTGACCGACGTGTCGATCTTTGCGCTCAACCTCATCACCGGGCTCGGCCTCGGGCTCGGCATCGACTATGCGCTGCTTGTCGTCAACCGCTTCCGCGAGGAGCTCGCCGCCGGTCACGATGTCGAGTCCTCGGTCGCGCGGACCGTGGCCTCGGCCGGTCGGACCGTCGTGGTGTCCGGCGCGACCGTCGCGGTCGTGCTCGGGTCTCTGCTCTTCTTCCCGCAGTACTTCCTGCGGTCGTTCGGCTACGCCGGCATCGCCGTCACGCTACTGGCCGTCGTCACCACGATGACGGCCCTGCCGGCGGTCCTGGCCATGGTGGGCTCCCGGGTCGACCGCTTCCGGATCGGGCGTCGCGACCTGACGCCGAGAGACGAGGGCTTCTGGTCGCGAGTCGCCCGGTTCGTCATGCGCCGACCCCTGCCGGTGCTCGTGACCTCCGTCGGGCTCCTGGCGGTGCTCGCACTGCCGGCTCTGAGCGGCAACTTCAGCCAGGCCGACGCCAGAGTGCTGCCGGCCAGCGACTCCGTCGCTCGCGCGTCAGCCATCATGGCCGAGCGCTTCCCGGGTCAGGAGGCAACCCCGGTCGAGGTCGTGGTGCGCGGGGGCGACAGCGGTCCCGCGGCTGTCACGGCCTACGCGAAGGACCTGTCGCGCCTCGACAGTGTGGTGCGCGTCGTGACGGCGAGCGAGGTCATCGTCGACGGCTCCGTGGTCGGACCGAACCCGCAGCCGACGTCGTTCACCATCGGCGCTGACACGCGGGTCAGCATCGTGAGCGACGCGCCACCACGCACCACCCAAGGCCGCCAGCTCGTCGAGGCCGTGCGCGCCGTCGACGCCCCCGGCACCGCCGCTCTGGTGGGTGGCGTTGCAGCGGAGTATGCCGACTCGCAGGCCGCCATCGCGGACGCCGGTCGTTGGGCGCTGGTGTGGGTGGCACTGGCGACGCTCCTCGTCATGTTCCTCTACACCGGCAGCGTCGTGCTGCCCCTCAAGGCGGTCGTCCTCAACGTGCTCAGCCTCGGCGCCACGCTCGGTGTGCTCGTCTGGATCTTCCAGGACGGCAACCTGGGGTGGCTGGTCGGCGACTTCACGCTGACCGGCAGCATCGACACCTCCATGGCCGTGCTGATCGCCGTCGTGGCCTTCGCGCTGTCGATGGACTACGAGATCTTCCTGTTGTCGCGGATCAAGGAGGAGTACGAGGCGCGCGGGGACAACACCGAGGCGGTCGCCTTCGGCCTGCAACGGTCAGGTCGCATCGTGACCGCAGCCGCCATGTTGATCGCGGTGGTGTTCGCGTCGTTCGTGAGCAGCGGCGTCACGAGCATCAAGCAGCTCGGTTTCGGCGTGGCGTTCGCCATCCTGCTGGACGCCACACTGGTGCGAGGCTTGCTGGTGCCGGCCTTCATGCGGCTGGCCGGCCGGTGGAACTGGTGGGCGCCACGACCGCTGGCCGCCCTGCACGCCAGGGTCGGCCTGCGGGAGGGCTGACCTGCCCTAGGGCTGACCTGCCCCAGGACAGACCCGCGCCGGAGGCCGCCCACTCCGCGCCCCGTCGCTCGGGCTCAGCGCGCGGCGGGCGACCACTCGGCCGACGGGAGCTCTCCCGTCGGCCGAGTGAGGCCGTCCTCGAGGTATGCGGGGCCGTGGGCCGTCGCATCGTGGCGTCGCTCGAGGATGCTCGACATCATGCGTGCCGTGTAGTCGGCCACGTGATCTGCCAGCTCGCCCGGCTGCCTCCAGTGCAGGGCCGCGATCTCACGCGCCTCGAGCCGAGCGATGTCACAGATGTCGTGGGGGACCTCGACCGCGAAGACGAAGAGGCAGGCGTCATCCCAGCCCTGCCACGGCGGCAACCAGTTGACCGCCACCAGCGGCCCGATCCGCGGGACGACTCCCGTCTCCTCTCGGATCTCCCGCTCGAGTGCGGTCGCCGGCGACTCGTGCGGGTCCACCACTCCGCCGGGCAGGTCCCAGAAACGCTTGTAGGTCAGCTGGCACAGCAGGACGGCACCGGACTCGTTCTCGGCGAGTCCCTGCGCGATGACCCGGGTGCGGTTGAGACCGGCGTTGAGCACGGCACGAAAGCCCGGTCCACTGTGCGGCGCGGGGTCGGTGGCCAGGCGCGCGACGACCACCTGCTCGACGACGTCGCCGGATGGCGCGAGAGATCGCCGCACCCCCTCGCGTCGGAGCCCGACCCGGGCGGCGGCCCGCAAGGCCCCGCGCTCGCCCAGAGGTACCAGGGCCTCGACGCGCGTGACGCCCGAAGCAGTCAGCCGGTCGACCACCGCGGCGAGACGCTCGACATCCGTCTGCGCCCCGATCTGCACGCGAGCCGTCGTGTCATCGATCATGACGACCGGCTCACTCATACCGTCACCCTACGCAGCCTGGGTCGCCATCCGAGTGTCGCCAGTCACTCCTGTGCCGGGCCAGGGCTGGGCCTGGCTCCGCTAGGCAATGTGACGGCGCGAGGTGACCACGCGGAACCGACCCGCGACGAAGGCCGCGTCGACATACGCCGCGTTGGCCGCGGGGTTGGCCCCGGTGCCGTGGTAGTCGGAGAACGCAGCCGTTTGGTTGACGTAGATCGAACCTGTGAGGTTCTCCGACAGCGCCACTCCGGCGTCCGCGGCGGCCTCGCGGGCGGCGTCGAGCACGTCCGCGTCGGTCGAGTAGACCGCGGCGGTCATCGCGCCGTGCTCGCGGACGGTGTCGCGGAACTGCGCCAGAGACTGGGCGGTCGAGGCGGTCTCGATCAGTAGGGCGACCGGCCCGAAGAGCTCCTCGGTGTAGGCGTCCTCCCGTTCGGCCCGGACGGCGACGAGGGCCGGGGTGCGCACGACCGCTCCTGGGTATGTCGGGTGGCTCACAGCCCGCGAGTCCAGCACCACCCGGCCGTCGGCATACGCCGCCAGGTCCGCCACGGTGGCGGCGCGCAACCGCACCGAGTCGTTGACCGTCGCGCCGAGCAGCTCGACGGCGCGCGCATCGTCGCTGGTCAACCGGTCGATCGCGCGCGCCAGGCGATCGCTGACCTCGGCCACGGACAGGTGCCCATCGTCGGTGTCGATCCCCGAGGCTGGGAGATAGAGGTTCTGCGGGGTGGTGCACATCTGGCCGGAGTAGAGGGTGAGTGAGAAGGCCAGGTTGGCCAGCATCGCTCGCACGTCGTCAGTGCTGTCGATGACCACGGAGTTGACGCCCGACTTCTCGGCGAAGACCAGCTGAGCACGGTCGGCGCCGTTGCGCTCGAGCCACTCCCCGAACTCTCGCCCCCCGGTGTAGTCGACGATCGCCACCTCGGGTCGACGCGCCAGCTCCCTGGCCAGGCCCTCGCCCGGAGCCTCGGGTGCGAGCTGGACCAGCGCCGGGTCGAGACCGTGAGCACGCAGCGTCTGCCGCGCGATGGACACCGTGATGGCCACGGGCAGAACCGCGCCTGGATGCGGCTTGACGATGACGGGGTTGCCCGTCACCAGCGAGGCGAACAGGCCGGGGTAGGTGTTCCAGGTCGGGAACGTCGCGCAGCACACGACAAGGCTCAGCCCGCGAGGGACGATGCGGTAGTCCTTGCGCATCCGCACCGGGGTGTCGCGCGCCGGTTTCTCCCACACGACCGAGGACGGCACCCGCTCCTGCTCCACCAAGCCGGCGACGATCGCCTCGACGGCCCGGTCCTGCGCGTGGGGACCGCCGGCCTGGAAGGCCATGACGAACGGCTGACCACTCGTGTGCATCACGGCGTTGGCGATCTCGAAGGACCGCTCGTTGATCGCGTCGACGATCGAGAGGCAGACGGCGGCGCGCTGGCGAGCGGTCAGGCTGAGCCACGCACCCATGGCCTCGTGGGCTGCCTCGACCGCCGCATCCACGTGCAGGTGGGGGTAGGTCGCACCCAGCGTGACGCCGTAGGGCGACACCTCGGAGCCCACCCAGAGACCATCCGTGGGCTGGTCGGCCAGCGCCTCGAAGCGACCGTCGAGATGAGCCTGGTATGCCTGCAGCCCTGACGAGGCCGCGCTCTCGCCATAGACGCGCGGCGACGGCGACTCGGGATAGCGCGAGTAGTAGGACCGCCCGGCAAGGGCCGCGATGGCCGCGTCGAGGTCCTTGGCATAGTGCGCGGCACGCTCGGCCACGACGTGCACGACGCTCGGGTCGACTCTGACACCCACCCTGTGATGCTAGACCGAAGGATGAGCAGCGACCGGGGGGCTTGTGCTCCCCCATCCGCGTTTCTAGACTGCGAGCGGCCGGTGTGGTGCGTCATACGAAACGAGTTGCTCCATGCGCAACGCTTCTCTCTCCTCCGAGGCTCGCAGACTCCTGCAGAGCGCACGGTATGAGGTGCTGCCCACCGCGACCATCGAGGACAAGATCCTGGCCAGCGTGCCGCGGGACGTCACGCTCACGGTCACCGCGTCTCCGGCTAAGCCCCTCGCCGTCACCCTCGACCTGGCGGCGAGCCTGCGCGGTCACGGATACGACGTCGTGCCTCATCTGGCGGCCCGGATGATCAGCGGCCGCGACGAGCTGGCGGACATCGTCGACCGGCTGACCGCTCTGGGCGTGACCACGGTCTTCGTGCCTGGTGGCGACGCCGACCCTGTGGGGGCCTATCACTCGTCCCTCGACCTGCTCGAGGACCTCAAGGAGCTGGGTCGGCCGTTCGAGCAGGTGGGCATCACCGGGTATCCGGAGTCGCACCCGTCGATCGATGACGACGTCACCGTGCAGTCGATGTGGGACAAGCGGCGCCACGCGACCCACATCGTGTCCAACATGACCTTCGACCCCAAGCTGGTCAACGCCTGGGTGGGGCGGCTGCGGCGCCGGGGCGTCCAGATGCCGGTGCTGGTGGGCATGCCGGGCCCGGTCGAGCGCGCCAAGCTGCTCGCGATGGGGTCGCGGATCGGCGTGGGTGAGTCACTGAAGTTCCTGACCAAGCAGCGCAAGGTCTTCGCGCGGATCGCGGCGCCGGGTTTCACTCCGGAGGGGTTCATCGAGCGCGTGGCCACGTGTGCCGCCGACCCGGCGATGCGGGTGGACGGGCTGCATCTGTTCACCTTCAACCAGGTCGCCGAGACCGAGGCGTGGCGTCAGCGACTGCTGCGGGGCGAGCCGCTCGGCGCCCCGGCCACCGGCTGATCACGGCGAGCTCGCGTTCGAGACCTGAGTAGCCCGTGGGGTGGACCTCGAGCGGCAGGCCGATGCGCTGGGCCGCGGCGTCGGCGAGGTGCCGGAGATCGGTGTCGTCTGGTTCTTGCGCCAACCAGACCACGCGGGTGTAGTTGCCGAAGTAGTCGTCGCGCAGCTCGGGCCAGCGGTCCAGCCCGAGCTCGACCATGACGCTGCGATGGAAGGAGCGCACGAGGAAGTCGGTCAGGACGTAGGTGCCTGGCTCGGCCTCGAACATCGCCGCGACCGTCTCGGCGCCCCCATAGATGTCGTAGCAGTGCAACCCGCTGAGCCGTCGCAGACCCAGCCGAGCGCAGACGTCGTCGAGAGCGCCATAGGTGCCGCAGTCGGCATACCCGATGGCGACGCTGTCGTAGCGACCGGACAGCTCGGTCGCCAGGCGCTCGACCTCTCCGGCGATGAGGTGCGGTGAGTTGTGCAACAGCGGCGGCAGGGGATGGATGTCGACCGGCCAGGCATGCCGGGCGACGACCGCTGCCGCGGGTGCGGCCAGTGCCCCGCACGCCACGAGCGCCACTCGTCCTACGTCCACGGCGTCACCCCCATAGCGCAATGCCGCCGCCGCCGCCGGAATCCATCACCACGGATGGGTAGGTGCACGAAAGCGACGGTCTTTCGTGCACCTACCCATCCGTCGTCCGGGGGAGGCGCGCCGGCTGGGGAACGTGAGCCGGCCACGTAAGGCTGGCTAGCCGGGGAAGGAGAGCTGGTCGATGAACCGGTCGTTGAAGTCGGGGCGGTCCGAGAGCTCGACATACCGCACCTCCTCCAGCAACGCATGCGCCCCCGCTCGCTCACGCGAGCTGAGTAGCGCCATCTTGGCTCCCTCGCCGGCCACGTTGCCGGCCGAGACGATGCGCAGCACGGGCAGCTTGGGCACCAGCCCGATGCGCATTGCCGAGGCGGCTGACAGGTAGGACCCGAACGACCCGGCCAGCAACACCTGCTGTATGTCGGCCGGCTCGAGTCCGAGCTCCGCGACCAACAGCGCCCACCCGGTCGCGATGGCGGCTTTGGCGAACTGGAGCTCACGCACGTCTCGCTGCGAGAGATAGACGCAGTCGGCGATGTCGACCGTCTCGGCGGGCACCCCGTCGACGTTGGGGCGGTGCAGCACGAAGACTCTCTCCTGGCCGATCCGGGTCAGGCGGTCGGCGAGCCCGGGCAGGGTGGCGCTGGCGACCTCGTCGGGGACGAACCGACCCGACGCGTCGAGCAACCCCACCCTGACGAGCTCGGCGACGGCGTCGACCAGCCCCGAGCCACACAGCCCGCGCGGCTCCACGTCACCGATCACCTGCAGGGCGACGTCGTCGTCGGTCACCTTGACGACCTCGATCGCTCCGTCGGCGGCCCGCATGCCACAGCGAATGGCGCCACCTTCGAACGCGGGACCCGCCGGCGCTGCCGTGGACACGATCGTGTCACCACTGGACAGCACGATCTCGCAGTTGGTGCCGACATCGATGAACAGGCGCGTCCGCTTGTCCCGGTCCATGCCGCACGCGAGCATCCCCGCGACGATGTCACCGCCGACATAGGCGCCCAGTGACGGGAAGATGACCGCGCGTGCGCCTGGGTGCAGATCCAGCCCCACGTCGGTCGCCCGCATCGTCGGCCAGACCGCCGTCGACATGATGAAGGGCGCGACCCCCAGCGGCTCGGGGTCGACGCCGAGGAGCAGCGCCGTCATCGTCGCGTTGCCCGCGACAGCCACCTCGTAGACCTCGGTCGGTGACACGTCCCCGTCATCGCACACCCCAGCGGCCAGCTCAGCCAGCGTCTGCTGCGCGAGCCAGCGCAGGCGACCCAACGCCTCGGGATCCATCATCGTCGCGCTGATCCGGGTGATGACGTCGGCACCGAAGGGCTGCTGCTTGCTCAGCATCGACTGGACGGCGACCGGCGTGCCCGTCGACAGGTCGAGCAGCGTCGCGACCACCGTCGTCGTGCCCAGGTCGAAGGCGATCGCGAACCGTCGAGCCGACGTGTCCCCAGGCTCGACGTCGACCAGAGTCTCGTCGACGATCGTCGCCGTGATCTTGAAGTCGCCGTCGCGCAGCGCTTTGGGCAGCCGTTGCAGCGCGTAGAGGTCGACCGTGACCTCGAGGTCGTCGAGCGCCGCCCGCACCCGCTCGAGGTCGCTGACCTGGTCGGACAGGGAGGGCTCGGCCAGCTCGACATACCGCTTCTGCACGGCCGGACGCAGGATCACCTGACGTCCGACGCCGACTGTGGCCGCCTTGGGCCTGGTCACCAGCGGCGGCACGGTGATGGTGAGGTCGTTGGTGGCGGAAGCCAGGCAGGCCAGGCGCCAGCCATCGCGCAGCTGGTCCGGCGAGAACGCCCGGACGTCGTGTCGGGTGACCGGTGCCGAGCCCGCGGTGATCTGGACGTGGCACTTCTTGCAGGTGCCGTGGCCGCCACACGTGGAGTCGATCGCGATGCCGTTCCAGCTCGCGGCGTCGAACACGGTCACCCCGGTCGGCACCCGCACGTCGCGCCCTGAGGGGGCGAAACGCAGCAGCACCCGCCCCGAGCCGTCATGCACAGCGGCACCACCGGTGGGTCGCTCGATGAGCCCTTCACGGCGCAGCTGCTCGACCATCTCGGCCGGATCGGGTGGTTGGCCGTCGTCGGGCTCTGCACCAGCCGGGAGCTGCTCACCACGCGATGTCACGACGCCATTCTCCCGGTCGCCTCTGCCTCGTTCTCCCCGTATGACGAACGGCTCGCCCCCCGCGAACTGCTCACGTGCGACTCGTCGTCACGACGCCGCAGCCGCCGCCTTGGCACGGAAGGCGGCGATCCAGCTACCGCCCCACTCGTCGTTGCCCAGCAGGAGATCGGCGGCCCGCACGGACTCCACGACCTGGGGGGTGCGCGCGTCCATGATGGCGCTCGTCATACCGGCGCCCATGGCAAGCGGCAGCCACGACGAGTTGATGGCGTGTCGACCCGGCATACCGAACGACACGTTGGACGCGCCGCACGTCATGTTGAGGCCCCACTCCTGGTGGATCCGCGCGATCGTCTCGAGCGCTGTGCGACCGACGGTCCCGTCCGCACCGATCGGCATGGCGAGCGGGTCGATGACGATGTCGTCGATCGCGATGCCGTACTCCTGGGTGGCCACGCGCACGATCTTGGCCGTCAGCTCGATCCGCTTGTCGGCCTCCATCGGGATCTCGTCGGCGTCGTTGGGCAGGGCGATGATCGCCGCGTCGTACTTCTTGACCAGCGGCAGAATCTGCTCGAGACGCTCGTCCTCGGCGGTCACCGAGTTGACGAGGGCCCGGCCCTGGTAGACCGACAGACCGGCTTCCAGGGCTTCGACGACGGAGGAGTCGATGCACACGGGCAGGTNNACCTGAGCGTGGACGTCCTTCTCGATCAGCGAGAGGTTGCCGGCCCGCAGCTGCTCCTGGAAGAGCTTGCGCCCCGTCGGGTTGATGCGCTCGCCGATGATGCAAAAGGGACGGTTGCTCGCGATCACGACCTGCTTGGACGCCGAGCGCAGCACGGTCTCGCGGATGGGGGCGCTCATGCGTTGACCAGAGCCCGCCGCTGCTGCAGCAGCTCCTTGGCACGCTTGACGGTGGCGGAGGCATCGGCGGCATACCCGTCGGCGCCGACCACGTCGGCATACTCCTGCGTGACCGGAGCACCGCCCACCATGACGATGACCTGGTCGCGCAGCCCGGCCTTCTGCAGGGCGTTGATGTTGGCCTTGAACATCGGCATGGTCGTCGTCAGGAACGCGGAGAACCCCACGATGTCCGGCTTGTGCTCCTCGATGGCGGCGACGAACTTCTCGGGCGCCACCTGCACGCCGAGGTCGATGACCTCGAACCCGGCCCCCTCGAGCATGATGTTGACGAGGTTCTTGCCGATGTCGTGGACATCGCCCTTGACCGTACCCATGAGGAACTTGCCGATCGTCTCGACACCGGTCTCTGCCAGCAGCGGGCGCAGCACCTCCATCGACCCCGCCATGGCGCGTCCGGCGATGAGCATCTCGGGCACGAAGAAGTCGCCGCGTTCGAAGCGCGCTCCGACCTCTTCGAGCGCCGGGATCAGCGCGTCGAAGAGCAAGGTGCCCGGCTCCATGCCCAGCGCCAGTGCCTGATGGGTGAGGTCGAGCACGACCTTGCCGTTGCCGACCAGCGTCTCGTCGTAGAGACCTTTGAGGATCTCGTCAGGGGTCATGCGGCACCTTCCTTGTGGTCCTTGCGATCCATAGGGTCCTGCTGGGTCCTGCTCAGGCGCTCGGACAGGGCTTGGGCATGCGATGCGACGATGCGCCCGGTGAGATGGATGTCGCTGGTCAGGCGCGCCGACGGGCCAGAGATGCCGAGGGCGGCGATGACGACGCCGTTCATGACGACGGGTGCGGCAAGTCCCGTGAGGCCGACCTCGAGCTCGTCGACGGTGGTGGCGTAACCCCGCCGACGGATCTGGTCCCATTCGGCGATCACGGCGTCAGCGGTGGCCAGCGACCTGAGGGTCGGGGTGTGCAGGGCGCCGACCGGCGGGTCGACCGCGCCGTAGGCATAGAGCACCTTGCCCAGTGACGAACAGTGCGGCGGCACGTCGACCCCCACCCAGTTGCGGCTGCCGAGGATGAACCGGCTCTCGACCTGCGCGACCTGCACGACGGACCCGCTGCGCGCCACGGCGAGGTTGACCGTCTCGCCGGTGACCTCGCCGAGCGATCTGAGGTATGGCGTGGCGCGGCTGGCCAGCTGCGCGTCGACCGTGAGCCGCGCGGCGTAGTGAGCAAACAGGGGCCCGGGCGTATAGGCCCCGGCGAGCTCACGCTCGACCAAGCCGTGGCGCTCGAGCGCCGCGAGCAGCCGGGAGGTGGTCGAACGNNAGCAGATGCGCGGCACGGTCGATGGCCTGGGTGCCGCTCTTGGCGGCCGCCTCCGGCTCGGTCGTCGGACCGGTCATGCATGCACCGCCTCTCACTCGCTCGCGGCTGGGTCTGGACTTCCACGGCATACCTCACCATGATGTGGAACTGACGTCCCACATCGTGAGGCTAGGAGTCTGCGGGCAAGGCGTCAAGGAGTTCGGCCAAACCGGGCCGGGCAGCCAGACCGACCAGCAATCGAGGACCGATGTTTCGCAACGTCATGCCCCGTTACGAGGTGCTGTCGCAGGAGTCGATGGCCAAGCTCGACAGCGGGTGGCGACGACTCGTCAGCGAGATCGGCGTGGAGTTCATGAGCGACCGAGCGCTCGACCTCTTCCGCGCCGCCGGCCAGCGCGTCGAGGACAACACGGTGTTCTTCGACCCGGAGTTCGTGCTCGCGCAGGTGGCCAAGGCACCCGGGGAGTTCGATGTCGCCGCCCGCAACCCCGCCAACTCGATCCACATCGGCGGGGACTGTATGTCGTTCGGCGCCGTCTACGGGCCGCCGTTCGTGCGCGAGGGCGACGTGCGACGGGACGGCACGATGGCCGACTACCGCAACTTCCTCAAGCTCGCCCAGTCGGCCAAGGTGCTCGACTCGGCAGGTGGGGTCGTGTGCGAGCCCAACGACACACCTCTGGACTCGCGGCACCTCGACATGAACCTGGCACTGCAGACCATGACCGACAAGGTCTACATGGGCAACGTCGTGTCCGGGGTCAACGCCGCGGACACCATCGCGATGGGCGCGATCCTGTTCGGTGGGCGCGACGTCATCGAGAAGACCCCGGTGTCGATCTCGCTGATCAACTGCAACTCGCCGCTGCGCTGGGACGACCGCATGCTCGATGCACTGTTCGAGTACTGCGAGGCGGCCCAGCCGGTCGTGCTCACCCCGTTCATCCTCATGGGAGCCATGTCGCCGGTGACGATCCCGGCCGCGCTCGTGCAGCAGATGGCCGAGGCGCTGACCGGGATCGCGCTCGCTCAGCTCATCCGGCCGGGCTGCCCGGTGATCTTCGGGTCGTTCCTGTCCAACATCGACATGCAGTCGGGGTCACCGACCTTCGGCACCCCGGAGTCGGGCATCGGTCTGCTGTGCACCGGCCAGATCGCCCGGCATTTCGGGCTGCCCTTCCGCGGCGGTGGCGGGCTCACGTCCTCCCAGGTGCCGGACGCCCAGGCGGGGTACGAGTCACTCATGACCTTGATGCCGACCTTCCTGGCGGGCACCAACTGGGTCATGCACTCGGCGGGCTGGCTCGAGGGCGGCCTGGTCGCGGGCTTCGAGAAGTTCATCATCGACGAGCAGATCGTCGAGATGCTGCAGTACGAGTTCACCCCGCTCGAGATCGACGACGACTCGCTGGCCTTCGACGCCCATCTCGAGGTGGGTCACGGTGGGCACTTCCTCGGAGCCATGCACACGATGGAGCGCTTCCGGACCTGCTTCTACCGACCGTTCCTCTCCTCGTCGGAGAACTACGAGCGCTGGATGCGCGGCGGCGCCCTGGACACGGCCGCCCGCGCGGGCAAG
>CXWJ01001944.1_pt1 | contig 11974 bp, 9 predicted proteins | sample 590841 | NCBI WGS metagenome assembly CXWJ01 (sample SAMEA3498367, study PRJEB10139) | wastewater metagenome | biome: wastewater treatment plant; material: activated sludge | place: Austria | collected 2015-01-21 | reverse complement strand
GAGGCCGTCATGCGGAAAGTGGGTGCGAGGAACGGTTCCTCCAATCCCATCCACGGGGTTCTGGCCCGCGAGGCCTATTCAACGTGGCGTGCGTGGGGAGCTGCCGAGCGGTGACGCGCGGCACCGGAGCGATGACAAGCTTCGGCGATCTCGGACAACCGAGACGGTGAAAAGCTAAACCACACCAAGGCGAGACAACAATCGCTGGCACGTAAGAGTCGTGAGAGCCGGGCTGCTCTACCGGGACTAACACTGTCGCCGAAGGGGTTCTTCCCTTCACGATACCCCAAGCTTCTGTTTTCGTAGGGGGAAAGGTCGAAGCTCATTTTTGGGCTTCGACGTGAGTATGGCCGGGGGCGACCTCGGAACATACGGCACAGTGCTGCGGATAACACCGCTGACCGACGGGACTCACGATTCGATTCGCATGGCTAATCCGGGAACCACATTCGAAGCCGGGGTGATTCCCCGGTGCCTGATCACCGCGTGCCGACTTGATCGGTTCGCGGATCGTCCGTCAGGTGCTTCAAACTCGAATGTGGGGGAGTGTGCTGCAAGTAGAATTGGCCGCGAGGCCAATGGGGAAGCTGCAAGGCAGTGGTTTCCCGAACTATCGCAAGGTAGTTCCAACCGGCCGGTGGAACCGGGCAGTTGCATCCGCGTGCTCCGGGTGGTGCCGAGCACAAGCGGGTCCGAAAGCAGCGACCGGTTCTTTGAGAAACCGGTCTGAACGCGGTCCTGGCCGCACGTCCGAAAGGAGGGCGCTTGGCCGGTCCTTGCGAAAGGTGGCTTTCGCTTCAAACGGGTTTCTGGAGCGAATCTGGGAAGCGGTTTGGCAGCGATCTGATGACTGATACGCCGGGTGTATCTAAGGATCCGGGAGTGTCAGTTGAGGTTCAGTAGTTGCGGCCACCCATTACATGGGCGGCGGTGCGCTGTGAAAACAGCGCATCGCAACCGCCATCCGTGATGGCCGCAGCAAGGAGCGTGTACGACGCGTGGATTGCCGCAGTGAGGTTATTCCTCAGAGGTTCCGTTCGGAGGTTGTTCCGAGTGGTATTTGCGGCAGGGCGAGTCGATAGGCGATTCCGAAGCCAGAGGATTTCGCAAAGGACGAATGGCTTTCGTGGGGGTGTGCCATAAACACCTCCACATTTTTGAAGAATTGACGGCTTATGAGTAATCGGCATTTAGTGGCATCGGTGGACGGGATGGTGGCTCAACTCGTGAACCTGATCGGAAAGGGTTATCGGTATTACTTCGTAGGTCTTGTGGCCGGCAGCGAGGCCCAACTAATTCGTGACGAGCGGATGCTTGAATACTACGAAGCCCATTTACCGAAGTGGACTCGCGAACGGCGCAGGAAGCGCGGCTTGGCCAATTTTCGCTACCTCCGTTACGAGGGATGGTTCATTGTCTTGGCGACGGACGGGCAGGCCCCCAAGTTTTGGAACGAAGATCGGCAGCGGATTCGCGATGTGCGGAACACCCCGATTCGATTCAAGGGATATTCGATCAGCTACCGCCAGGGTGGCTGGAAGGACCGGCGACTTTGGTCCGACCCAGCGATCCGCGAACGAGACATGAAATGGCACGTTCGCGTACAGCTCGACGCCGTAACATTCGACGGCGTGAAAGCCTATTTTCTGAATATCGCCGCTCACCGACAGGCCGACTTTTTAGCCAGAGAGTTTGCCGAGCTTTCGTTCCAACCCTATCGGCCGGTCCGCGAGCAGTTATTCCAAATTCTGCGAGCCGTGAATCGGGCGCGGCGACAGGCCGGATATCAGCGTGTGCCGGCAGCGGTGATCCGATTCAAGCGACGGATCGTAAAACCGTTTGCAGTGGCTGACATTCCAGGTAGAACGGTCCCCCATAACTTGCCTGATGGTCGGGACTTGAATTGATCGCAATTTGAATAACAAGAGACTTCGTGGTAACTGATCTGCGATGTCGAATCTCAACTTCAAGGTAGACCAACACGAATTCGAACGGGGTGACTTGCCGTGCTCAGTGCCGGATGAAGGCGCCATTGCGGCTGGGGTGTTTGGTTTCGACGAGAACGGCGCGATCGCGCCCAGTGTCGACGATGTGCGCGCCATGACCTTGGAACATGCGCGGGATCTGGCCGGAATTCTACTTGCGATCAGCCATCTGCAAGATTGCATCGCTGGGGGCATTGAACCGGAAAGTGGAAAGGCGACACAAAAGAGAGGCCAACGCGTGGCTACCGTTCAGCGGCTGACCGCGGAGATTGCCCGGCTCAATCGTCATTACGACGACGTACTGGCTGCATTCGCCGATGGGTTCGGTTGGGAGGGGGCAGATGCCCTGGACCGATTTGTCCGATCGAATTGCCATGAAGTGTTGACGCGGCGTTCCGTCAGCGTTCAACGAGAACTGTTCTAAAGTCGCCATCTCGTTAAGCGCCATTCACCCACACCAGACGAGCTAAGCCTACGCAACCTTCGAGTAAGCCATCCTTGCTTGCCGGGCGATTAGAGCCCTGTAGAGTGCGACTGTTGCGCGAACATCTCCCAAGGCGTCATGAGCGTCGGCCGCGGCGAGCGGGACTTCGAAGTATTGACAGAGGGTTCCCAGCCGAAAGTTCTTGGGAGGTGTGAGGTGGGGATTCTCCATAAAATACCAGTAACAACGCTGGAGCGTACAAAACACTTGTCCTCGCGCCGGACAAAACAGGTTGAGCCGTTCATACCAGCTTTGCAGGAAAGGGCCATCGAAAGCGGCGTTATGCGCCACAAGTTGTGCGAGTCCATACTCCCTGCCTGCCTGAGAGACGGCTCGGTGTGTCGCGTGCCTTCTCAGAAACGCCGCGAACTGTCGAGCTGCTTTATGTTCGGGCATCGCTTCTCGCTGCCATAGAGAACGAGAGTACGAATTTTTGCGGAGCGAGTATTTGTTGGCCTTTCGCTCATCGAAGCGGATTTTGATCTCACTCGTCTCAAGAGTTGCAAGCCTAGATCCGTCTAGCGCGACGGCGGCAATCTGAATAATCGGGTGGCGACTAGGATTCGGCCCACCAGTTTCGATGTCAATGAATACAAGTGTGGATGCTTCCAACAACATTGCACATAGTGTCACGACGGCGAAAGTTACTCAATCGAAGCGCATGAACGCAGCTGCAGGCCAGAGGAGTAAATCTAAATCAATGGCGCGATGCGTTTAGCAGCCGAAGCCCGTTGAAGATGACTAGGAGCGAAGCGCCCGTGTCTGCCGCGATAGCTGCCCAGAGGGAAGAAATTCCGGCTAACGCCAGGATTACGAACAATGCCTTCACTGCGAGTGAGAATCCAATATTTTGACGAATAATCGTTAAGGTGCGGCGGGAATGTCGCATGAGCCAAGGAAGCTTTGTCAAATCATCGGACATCAAGGCTATATCTGCCGTTTCGATGGCAGCATCCGTGCCGGCCGCTCCCATCGCAATACCGACTGTGGCACGGGCGAGTGCGGGTGCGTCGTTTACGCCATCGCCGATCATCGCCACCTGCTGGTATTTTTCTACGAGCGATTCAACTGCCGACACTTTGTCTTCCGGCAAGAGTTCCGCGTGGACTTCGTCGACGCCGACCTCACGTGCTACTGCCTCTGCTGTGGGACGATTGTCACCGGTCAACATGACGAGGTGCTCGATGCCCTCTGCGCGCAATTGTTGCAATACTTGGGCAACTCCCGGACGTGTCATGTCGGTGAGGGCAATCAATCCACAGACGTGTTCGTCATTACCGATTGCCACGACCGAGCGCCCAAGGGCGGACATGAATTCGAGGCGGTCGTGAATCTCCTTCGTTTCTTGGCGACGTTCTTCCAAATATTTGTGCGAACCAAGCCAGTATTCGCGACCATTGATGACGGCCGTTGCTCCCTTGCCTTTAATGACTTGAAAGCTGGTTGCGTTCGCGGGCGTAACACTTTTTGCGGCTGCGTAGTCGAGCACCGCACGGGCGATTGGATGCTCCGAATGGAGTTCCATTGCCGCCGCTAATTCAATAAGTTCACGCTCATCGTGCCCGCTCAGCGGCACGAGTTCGAGCACCTGCGGATGCCCGGCAGTGAGTGTTCCCGTCTTGTCAAATGCGATCGCCTTTAGCCGAGCTGGAGCTTCGAGGTAGACTCCGCCCTTGACGAGAACTCCCTGCCGAGCAGCGGAAGTAAGACTGGCAACAATACTCACCGGTGTGGAAATCACGAGGGCGCACGGGCAGGCAATGACGAGTAGCACGAGCGATCGATAGAACCAAGACGAAGAATCTAATCCAAAAGCAAAGGTTGGAATGAAAAACACAAGCGCGGCCGACAACATGACGACAGGAGTGTAATAGCTGGCGAATTTTTCTACCCACTGCTCGGAAGGACCGCGGCGGGACTGCGCTTCGCCCACCATACGGATAATTTTGGCGAGCGTTGTGTCACCCGACGGCTTGGTGCTTTCGATTTGAAGCGCGCCATCGCCATTGATCGTGCCGGCAAATACACTGTCGCCGGTGCACTTACCAATCGGCATACTCTCGCCCGTAATCGGCGCTTGATTGACATCACTTTCGCCTTCCTTGACTCGACCGTCGAGTGGAATTCGTTCTCCAGGTTTCACCACCAGTAGCGTGCCCACTTTTACCTGCGCCGGAGGAATTTCTGCGGTCGATCCATCGGCCCCTAACACGCGAGCCAAGGGCGGTGCGAGATCCATCAGAGCTGCCACGGCATGACGTGCTCGATTGACGCTCCATGACTCTAAGAGTAGCGAGAGTGAAAACAAAAAAGCGACGGCGGCCGCCTCAAACCATTCGTTAATTGCAATTGCACAAGTGACTGCGACCGTCATGAGCAAATTCATGTCCGGCTGCAAGCGGCGGGCTGCCGCAAATGCTTTGGGAACTACCAGCCAAACCCCCGTGAATGCCGACAAGCCGAAGAGCAGTTTGGCAGGCAAGAGCGTTTTCGGCTCGCCCCCGCCAACCAAGATATCTGCGCTTCGAGACAGAGCCATTTGTGTCAATACGGCAGCTACCAGCGCCACACCACTGACCGCCGTGAGAACGGCACGCTGACGTCGTTCCCAGAAGCTTGTTTGGGCGTTTCGTTCTTGAACCTCATCGGAGACGAGTTGGGCTCCCAGTCCCGCCCTTTTCACCCTCTGGATGATTGCCTCAGGCTTAACGCCTTTCGGCAGCCGAGCAATTGACATCGTCCCATGTAGGAGATTGAAGCCGAGCCGCTCGTCTCCTCCAACCAGTGGCCCAATTTCTTTCTTTAGCAGTGTCACTTCCTCCACGCAGTCCATGCCGGTGATCTTGAAGACGAAGGGGTGCCTTAGATTCCTCGTTCTTTTTTTGGTATCGTCGGCCACGTCAATTACTACCGAGAAGTCGATTGGCACTGAAATTATTATCTGGGCTATCAAGGCAAGCGTAGTAAAGCGGGCCACCAGGGTTCCGTCCGTAAGTGCGCCACCGTCTGCGCCAACAGTGGGATCCAGATCCAGCGCAAAGCAATACGGAACTCTCCCAGTAGACCGTTAAGGTTTACTTGAATTGTTGGGGGCGACTGGAATTTTGCGAATTCAGGGAAGAAAATGGGCACCCGTTTTCGGTAGGCGTCGTACCGGTTCCCGAATTTTTTAAGGAGCCTTTTTTCTTCCCAAGGAACTGTAACTAATAGATACAATTGTGATGCGATCACCAATCCGACAGAGAACATTAAAGTGTGTAAAAAAAAGGCGATGGACAAAGTGAGGAGAAAAGTGCCTAAGTAGAGCGGATTTCGACAGACCGAGTACGGCCCATCGACTGTTAATTCAATTTCTTTTCGTCCTCCAACGTACATAGTCGCCCACCATCGAAATGTTGCTCCGGCGAAAAAGCACGCCCACCCGGCGGAGTCGAATAGAAAATCCGCGACCGACTCTTCGTTAATCGTCGGTACAGAGAAAGCTGCAAGTAAAGCAAAGGGGGTGATGATTAGAATTGATAACCACGAGCGTGCCCTCACGATCCAGGGTCGCACAGATAGTCGTTCAACAGACATAGTTCTAAATCGCTTAGTGAGGTAATCGGGACGAAAGGCACGGGATTAAGCTGCGCGACTACTCCGGTGACATCGTCTTAAATAACGAGATAGATCGGGCAAATCACAATAATCTTGATGCGAAGGTTGCAGGGCCGACGCACAGGCGATCTGTGCGCCGACTCGCGTATTGACGACATTATGCCGCTAGTGAGCTTGTTCCTCTCAGTGGCTGTGTTTAACAGCACCGCGGAATTGCTTTCCGTTGATGTTTACCACAAGCTGTGGTTCGGCATCTTCGCGATCTAAGTCTTCGGCCAATTCTGAGTCCGACGACATGAAGCGAGACGATTTACCTGGCGGATCGCTTTGATCGGCCAACGCGGCAAGCTTGAATTGCTCGCCCTTGCCTTGGTGTTTAAGATTGATTATCAGTTCGATTGCATCAATCGGCACACTGGACTTCGCCGCTGAATCGAGCACATAAATTGTGACGGTTTTGGCCGCGTCGTCATGAACCAGCTCGGCGTGGTACTCTTCATTGCCGAGTTCAATCAGACTTCCGCCATGGGGCCCCTCGCTAACATGCGCATGTGCTTCAATTGTCGCTGGTGGACCAGCTGACTTCATGGCCACAGAAGAGGTTGGTTTCTCCGCGGATTTGCCGCTGCAGCCCGCAATATTCAGCGTGATAATAACAACTGACATCGTCAGTAGGTGAGTGTAGTTGGGGATCATGGTTCTGACTCCTGTGAATGTGGATTTAGTAAATTAGCGTGCTGTTTTGATTGATTCGTGCTCGTCTTCATGCTTGGCTTCAAAGCCCGTCTTTGTTAGATACTGCTGCCAGAACTCAGCCGCTTCGTGGGAACTAACATCTAGGTGCATCCACTCAGTGCAGCGAATCGATATATCGATTCGTCCCTCACGTCTAGCTTCCCGGAGTTCGCAACCCAGCCCTTGGAAAATTGCGACCAGTTCCTTCGCCTCGTCTTCCTGTTGAGGGTGCAAAGTTACCCAGTTGGGAAGTTGATACGTCACTTCCTCATGTCTTTCGCCTTCATGCGCGTGCTCATGGTCATGAGCGCCGCCATGTTCATCGCCCTCCTCCGGATGACCGTGTAATGTTTCAAAACTGGCCGCTGTGAGCCACTCTTGCCATTGGTGTGCAAGCTTATCGTTTTCGACTGTCAGGGCTTTCCATTTCGTGCATCGATACGACACGTCTCCGTGCCCGGCATGATCGGCCTTCGCAACATCGCAGCCAAGTTTCTGCACGGCCTGTAAATGGTCGGCTGCCTTTTGTGGGTCATCGAAGTGCAACGTTTTGCTGTCCACTAGGCGATAGGCAATTGTGGACTTGGCAGCCGGCTGTTGGGCAGCGGCCGAATTTAGCCAATTTATGGTCGCCAACATGCCGAACGCCGTCCAAGCGAGCCATCGGCCTCCGGGGCCAAAGACATTCGCGGCATTGGGCGAGTTGATTCGCCAGAATACGTCCGTGGTCATAACAAGACTCCTTTCAAAAAGTTTAAGCGTGCAGTTTCCCAAGAATTGGCACCGTACTAATTCGATGGAAACGCAACTTCCTGAATATCGACGAGCGGGACATGCTGTTCTTCGGATTCAACGACGCGCCGGGCGGCTCCAATCCCTAGAGTCCAAAACAGCGCCGGGCGAACGAAGAAATCGAGCAGCGTCGAGCTAATCAGTCCGCCGACGATGACTATCGCTACCGGATAAAGAATTTCTTTGCCTGGCTCGCCTGCTGCCAGCGTGAGAGGTACAAGGGCAATTCCAGCACACAACGCTGTCATGAGTACGGGCGCCAGTCGCTCCAGTCCGCCGCGGACGATCATTTCCTTGGTCCAGCTTTCGCCTTCGTACTCGACGAGATGCAAGTAATGGTTGAGTAGAAGGATGCCGTTGCGTGATGCCACACCAACTAATGCGATAAACCCCACCATTGCGGCGACCGTCACTGTCTGCTGGGTAATGACGAGCGCTGCTACTGCGCCGATGAACGCCATCGGGATCGCAGCCATGACTTGCAAAGACAGGTTGGCCGATCGAAACATCGTGAACAGGACCAAAAAGATACCGATCAGTGACAACACAAAGAGCACGGCAATGGTGCGAGATGCGGATTGTTGGCTCTCAAACTGTCCGCTGTAAACCGTGAAGTAGCCGGTAGGAAGAGCTGCTTCAATTGGTTTTAGACGCGCTTTAATTTCCTCGACCACGTCGACGAGTCCGCGATCACTGACGTTGCATTGCACAACGATTCGTCGTCGGACCTGCTCGCGGTNNCATCAGGGTCTTCTCGGTAGTCTTCATCCAGACGGACTAGAAGATCGAAAGTACGTTGTCCGTCTAGTACCTCGGAGACAACTTCGCCCTGCAACGCCGTCTCAACAAACTCATTGACAGCCAAACGCCGCAGCCCAAATTGCTCAAGTTTGTAGCCGTCGGCCTCAATGCGTAACTGGGGAATATTGACTTGCTGCTCGACCTGCAAGTCGCGCACTCCCTTAACTCCGGCGATTGCTGCGCGCATTTTGTCAGCCTCGCGCCGCAGAACATCCAGATCGTCGCCGTAAAGCTTGACGGCCACTTGCGCCTTGACGCCGGACAGCATGTGCGAAATGAGGTGAGCGAGCGGTTGCTCGACGGCGGTGACGATACCTGGAATGTCCGCTAGTGCCTCGCTAATCTCTTCGATGACTTCGTGGCGCGAACGTTCGCTATGCGGATCGATCGTGGCGATGATCTCAGTGACATTGACCCCCTCGGCATGTTCGTCGAGTTCCGCTCGCCCGGTCTTACGCACAAAGGCCTGAATGTCGTCAATTTGCTGGAGGCGATGCTCAACCTGCGCCGAAACATCGTTGGACTTGGCTAGCGACGTACCAGGAGGAAGCAACACGTTGATCTGCATCGCGCCTTCGTTGAACGGTGGTAGAAAATCCCGGTCAAGCCGCATCAATGCGAGGAAAGCTACACCTACCGCAGCCACCGTTACAAGCAGTACGGGCACGGGGAGACGAAGGCTGAACCGAATGAACTTATCCGCGATCCACTTCAGTAATCGGAGCACAGGGCCGTCCCCCTCGCGCTCCGTGAGCTTCGCGCTGGCCAGCAACCAGTAGGAGAGCACGGGCGTAACTGTGAGGGAAACAAGCAGCGACGCCAGGATGGAAACGATATAAGCCACGCCGAGCGGGGCGAACAGTCTGCCTTCCATGCCGGACAAGGCGAACAGTGGTACAAAGACGAGCACCACAATCATCGTGCTGTAGACGATTGAATTACGAACTTCGGTGCTGGCCTGAAACACAACCTGCAAAGGATGCTTGGGATTCTTGCTGTGTCGATTCTCGCGCAACCGACGGAAAATATTTTCGACGTCCACAATTGCGTCATCGACAAGCTCGCCGATAGCGACGGCCAAACCGCCAAGAGTCATCGTGTTGATCGATAGCCCAAATCCCGCAAAGATCAGCGCCGTCATGACAATGGAAAGCGGGATGGCTGTAAGCGTGATAAAGGTGGTCCGAAAATTTAGCAGAAACAAAAATAAGATGATGACGACAAGGATGCCGCCGTCGCGCAGAGCCTCCATCACGTTCTCGATCGCTAGATCGATAAATACCTTCTGCTCATAGAGGGCTGGAAGGATGCGCACGTCCGCAGGCAATGACGACTTGACTTCTTTCAGTGCCGCCAGGACGTGTTCGGTGACTCGGCGTGTATCAGCGTTGGGCTGCTTGTTAATCGTCAAAAGTACGGCCGGCCCACCATCAAACGTACCGTTTTCGGTACGCGCAATGGCCGAGCTATCGCCACGCTTTACCTGTGGACCTTCCAATATGCGGGCCACCTGAGATAGTCGAATCGATTGACCTTCGAGCTGTTTGACGACGACTCGCTCTAGCTCGCCAACGGTCTTGATTCTACCCAGTGAACGCACCAGATATTCGTTGGGGCCTTGCTCGTCGAGATAACCGCCAGCTGTGTTTTGGTTGCTTTCGCGGAGGGCCGTTTTCACCTCGTCCAGCGTGACGCCAAACCGGAGCAATTGGTTTGGGTCAACTAGTACTTGGAATTGCTTACGTTCTCCCCCCATCACAATCACTTGTGAAACGCCGGAAATCGTCAGCAGGCGTTGTCGAACGACCCAGTCAGCCAAAGTCCGCAGTTCCATCGGCGAAGTTTTGCCGCCTTCGCTATACATGCCGATGATCTGAATCTGACCCATGATCGAGGAGATTGGCGCAAGTTGCGGCTTGACGCCTTCAGGCAATTGACCCGACACGAGTGCTAAGCGTTCGTTCACAATTTGGCGATCGTTATAGATGTCTGTGCCCCAGTCGAATTCGACGTACACCACCGACAACCCGACGCCCGATGAACTGCGAACGTCTTGAACGCCAGTGGCTCCATTGAGCGTCGTTTCCAGCGGAAACGTGATCAGGGTCTCGACCTCTTCCGGCGCCATGCCCGGCGCTTCGGTCATGATCACGACGCGCGGCCGGTTAAGATCGGGGAAGACATCAATCGGCAGCTGAGCAGCCTGCCAGCCTCCGTACACAACGAGGAATACGGCAATCGCTATAACTAGCAGGCGATTTTGCAGGGAAAAACGGATAACGGCATTGAGCATGGCCGGGCTTCCTTTCTCGGCCGACTAATGATTGTGGCCAGCGTGCGGATCGATTCCGCCGCCAGATTTGTTTTTGAGCGCTAAGTGAATCTGATAGGCACCGCGGCCAGCAACGATATCGCTTGGGAAGAGCGCTCCATCGTTGGCGATCACGACGTAGTTCCGGTCGCGATATTCAACATGTATTGGCACACGGTCGAAATGGTCGCCATTCTGGCGGTAGACGTAGGCTTCGGCTCCTTCATCAACGACCGATTCGACTGGTAGAACAATACGCTCATTCCACTCTTCAACTGGAACGCTCAGCTCCATGCGCTGGCCCGGTTTGAATCGCCATTCGATGAAACGGCGACCTGGCGATGGTTCTTGGTCAAGGACGACTTTGTTGGGTAGCCGAATATAGAAGTGAAAGGCTCGCGACTCAGGATCGATTTGATCGGCAAGATAGTGAAGCTTGAGACCGTCAATTGTTTCCGTCTGACGATCGCCTACCATTAAGACGGCAGAGACAAGCCAACCTTCCTGGAGGGCTTGCCGCAGCCGGACTGCGTCGTCTTCAAACGCCTTGCCTTCCACGAGCAGTTCACAGTGGTCCGCCAGCACGCACAGTTCCTGTCCAGCAGCTACTTGCTCGCCTGGAGATACGGGCAGACTCTGTACGTGAAACCAGTGATCGGCAAGCGAGTCGCTATCGGGATGGGAATGTTTCGGCGCGCGGATCGTAAGCGAGTTAAGCAGCTTGCGAGTTTTTAGAATCTCTTGGATCTGCTCCTCGTTGAGCCCATGCAACAAGAGTGCTTGCTCTGTGGCTCGGAGCGACGCCTGAAGTTTTTGCTTTTCGTACTCCTGCTCCAAGATGCGTTTTCCAGCAATCACGCCTTCACCGAGTGCCCTGAGGCGGGTAATTTCGCGGTCGACGACGTCGAGATTCTCAGCTGTCTGCAGGTATTCCTTCTGGGCAGTCACCAATTCCTCGTGGGTTAGTCGAATTTGAAACATCGGACTGCCCGGCTCAATCGCCTGGCCCAACGCGACATGGATCTCCGTGACGACACCGGTCAGGGGTGTGGTAATGTGAAGCTGCGTCCGACCGGGCTGCCCAACCACGATCCCCGGCAGTGTAACCGTTCGCACAAATGGTCCCAACTTGATCGTGATCGGCTGATATCCGATGTTCTTCAGAGCCTTTTCGCTCAGCTCGATGGATGTTGCCTCGGAATGCCCTGCGTGATCGTGATTATGTTCGTCAGCATGTTCATGACCGTGCGCGTCGTGGCCGTCTTGGGC
>CXWJ01016449.1_pt1 | contig 11981 bp, 6 predicted proteins | sample 590841 | NCBI WGS metagenome assembly CXWJ01 (sample SAMEA3498367, study PRJEB10139) | wastewater metagenome | biome: wastewater treatment plant; material: activated sludge | place: Austria | collected 2015-01-21 | reverse complement strand
GCTCCCCAACGGCTACGATACGCTGGTAGGCCCCGGCGGCAGCCGCCTCTCCGGCGGGCAGCGTCAACGCATCGCCTTAGCCCGCGCGATCCTCCGCAATCCGGAAGTCCTCATCCTGGACGAAGCCACCAGCCAGATCGACGTCGAGAGCGAACATCTGATCCACGCCGTCCTTGAAGTCTTCACGCGCGACCGCACCACGCTCCTCATCACCCACCGTCCCAGCACGATCTCCCTCGCCGACCGCGTCGTGGTCATGGACAAGGGCCGCATCCTCGATATCGGCACGCCGGACGAGTTGGGCGCTCGCTGCGAGCTCTACCGCCGCCTCTGCCAGGCCGGCTACCGCGAAAGCGCGTAAGAAAAGGCATAAGGCATTAGTCGTTAGAAAAGGCGATTCCTCGCGCCTTGCAACCTGCGACTAACACAAAAGCCTTCTCGCAAAACGGCTGTTCTTCCAGAATAAAATAATGTCGCAGCCGGCGCGAATGCTCACTGCAACGATGTGTCATCCAGAATGATATCGCGCTGGGGAGAGTTAGACCTCTTGTCATTAAGGGTCATCAGTGCGCGCCAAACGGCATAATCAATATTTTCGCGTACGAATAGTGCTCTTCCACTCGCGAAGGCAACATTGACACCGCCACTATGTTCACTCGATGGTTTTGCGTTTGGAGTTCTCTCTTCAAGGCTGCATTCCAACGTACAGCTCTTGCCAAGATAGCGCCCCGTTCCTCGGACTAGCTGGCATATATCTGGCGGATTGCATTGGCATGGATCGGCATTGATAAAAGCACATTTCAACGGACTGGAGTGCCAAAGGAATACCGGCCCCCAAGAGCGATCTTTGCCTTCCTCCGTCATATCGCGATCCACGTGGTCCACCGCTGGGTCGTTCGGGTTTCCAGTTAGTCCACTCCAACCGAATTCGTCGTATCCTCCGACGTCCGTGCGCTCGCTAAATGCCAGAGTGTGGTCCTTGCCGTCCTTCCAATGCCCCTCCAACACGCCAGCCTTCAAGTCATAAATTCGGTTTAGAAATGCTCCGTCCGCGGGAGTCTGATTCTTCGCAGGTGTAGCCCAGCCACCATTAGCCACATACGACATGGCGTTGCCAGCCCGTGTCTTGACTCCCTCGCTTGGACACATGTACGTCTCAACATACAACTGGGGAAGCGGTATGTTACCCTTTGCATATTCGTCAAAAGTCGACTGCCGTTCTAAGTCCGGCAACAGCAGTACGGCCCACGTCGTCCAACGTTCTCCAGCTCCAGACTCTCGCTGCTGTATTGGCAACTCGTCAAAAGCAGCCGGGTATCGACGCATCCGCACATCAAACTCCAGAGAGGCCAACGCCAACTGACGCACGTTGTTAAGGCAGCTGGAACGACGAGCCGATTCTCGCGCTCGCTGCACCGCCGGCAACAACAGCGCCACTAGCGTGCCGATAATCGCGATCACCACCAATAGCTCGACCAACGTAAAGCCCCGAACCCGTTTGCTTGGCATCGTGTCTTCCCCTGTTCCAGAAGTTTCCGCCCCGCCGGCGAATGGTCTGCGCTGATCCGTGGCGCGCGTCTCGCAACCCCGCACATCACAGGATACCCGCGCTATCCATTCGCAGTCGCGGCCGACATTATTCCCAAAGCAGTCGTCAGTCTAATGGATTGCCCGGCAAACTGCAAAACTTCCTGTCGATCAGCCACATTCGACGTCCCTCGCCCCCGCCGCGTATGATGAACTAACCGCTGTCCTCTCTGCCCCTATCCCCTGTTTTCCTCTCCCCGCTCCCCGCTCCCTGCTCCTTGCTTCCTCCCCATGCCCCTCCCACTCCACACCGATCACGCCCGGCTCTTCGAACACAACCGGTTCGTCTACCCGGTTCTCAGCCGGCGTTCCGGCGGCATCTCGATCGGCGTGAACCTCAATCCGGACAAAGTCTGCAACTTCGACTGCATCTACTGCCAGGTCGATCGCCGCTCCCAAAGCGAAACGCGGTTCGTCGCCACTGACGCTCTCCTCGCAGAGCTCCGCGCAACGCTAGAGCTGGTCACCTCCGGCGCGATCTACGAAACGAAAAAATTTCAAGACGTGCCGGCCCACCTCCGCCGCCTCAACGACATCGCCTTCTCCGGCGACGGCGAACCGACCACGTACAAGAATTTCGACAAACTGATAGAGCAGTGTGCCGCTGTAAAGCGCGACGTCGAATCTCGGGTTATCGCTCCGCCCTCCGCCTTCCCCCTTCCGCCTTCCCCCATCAAGCTCGTTCTCATCACCAACGCCAGTATGTTCCACCGCCCCCATGTGCAGCGCGGGCTGGCCATCCTCGACGAAAACAACGGCGAAATTTGGGCCAAAATGGAAGCGGGCACGGAAGCGTACTTTCAACTCATCGATCGCACGCCGATCCCGTTCCGCCAAATCCTGGACAACATCACGGCCGCCGCGCGCGTCCGGCCCCTCGTCATCCAGGCCCTCTTCATGCGCGTCAACGGCGAGCCCCCCGCGGCCAGCGAACTCGAAGCCTTCTGCGACCGCTTGAACGAAATCACCGCCGCCGGCGGCAAGCTGAAGCTGGTGCAAATCTACACGATCGCCCGCCGCCCCACCGAATCCTACGTCGCCCCCCTCACAGACACCGAAGTGGACGGCATCGTCGAACTCGTGCGCACGCGCACTGATCTCAACGCGATTCCTTTCTACGGCAGCGCCGCGTACTGAGACGCCACCCTCTCACCGCGCCAAATTCCCGAAACCCGCCGTTCCCACGATCGGCAGTTCGGTCGATTGCATGGACGACCAACTGGACGCGGGCACTTGCAGCATGCTGTCGTCGCTCGTTACAGGGTTCGCGATCGTGATTGACGACGTCAATGAAATCCCAGGCGGCGAGATTCCAGGGGGTGAAACGATCGACGGCTCATGCGACGGAAGTCCAGCCGAATGCAGCAATACGCCGCTCGGCAACCCACTTGGCTCAGCCGCCAACAAATCGGCCAATGCTGACTCCGGAGATTCAGGAACACTCGCTGCCGCTAATGCCCTGGGACTCGGCGCGGGCGCGGACCTAGAACATCCCAGCGCGAAAGCGGCCAAGAGAACAACAACGGCCAGAAATCGGACGGCTTGCATGACGATACCTCCCAGCGCCTGTCGCACGCCTGCGGATATCCGCCCGACACGTAGATCATAAACTCCCCGCCCTCTCACGTCCAATACGTCCGAGAGTGTTCGACACGCGACTTGCAAAGTCGGGGTCTGGTCCATTTTCGGCCCAGGGCCGACGAGCTCACCGCAAGGCGTTGACCGAAAACATGGACCTGACCCCTTTGCCTTTGACTTTGACTTTGCAGTTCCCCTGATTGTGTTTGACACGTGACTTGAGGGGTGAGCTTGAGGAGTTGCTAGAGTTTTAGCGGAGCGTGGCCCCCCAGAGGGAGCCGGCGGAACAGCGGTTGGTGGAAAAAAGTCGAGCGCCAGTTGCGGGGTGAGCTCCAACGTGGAGTGAAACGCGATCCGGCGCTCAACCAGGGCACCTATGCGCGCGTAATTTCCTTTTTTACTAGCAGTTAGCTGTTAGCCATTGGCCGTCAGCCAGAAGAGAAGGAGTCGCGATAAACAATCAACCAAACTCGCAATAAAAAAGCCGCGGAGCAAAAATTGCCTCCGCGGCCTGCTTCAGGATTTTGGTGATGCCGACGTCAAAACGCCGTTGGCGAGCAGCCGAGCATTCTGGCCCTCAACCCTAGACTCTCGACCCTCGGCCTTTCTTACAACTGCGCCACCGGCTGCTTGCGGACAGCGTCCACCGCGGCGTCCAGGGCTGGATCATTGTTCGCTTGCTTGGCGGCAGCGGCCGCGTCAACCATTGAAGGGCCAACGTCGATTGACCCATTCTCCGCACCTGCCAAATTCGGGCCGCGGAAGCCAACCGTGTGGGCCTTTTGCTCCTCACCGGCCACCAACGTAGCACGACGTGCATCGATATCGGGTAGTACTCCGACGTTGCTGATCGGGTGGCCGAGAGGGGAGAAAAACCGAGCGGTCGTAAGCCGCACACCGGCACCGCTCGTGCCTAGTGGGAAAATGCCTTGCACAGAGCCTTTGCCGTAAGACCGCGAGCCAACCAACACGCCGCGCCCGCTGTCTTTGATCGCACCGGCAAAAATTTCGCTCGCACTGGCGCTGTCGCCGTCAATCATCACCGCGAGCGGCACCCGCCATGTGCCAGGGCGGTGGGCTCGGTAGTTGAAATTTTCTTGCTCGCTGCGGCCGCGGGTTTCCACGATGCCACCGCCAGCGATGAACTTATCTGCCACTTCCACGCTCGCCGTCAGCAGGCCACCAGGGTTGCCGCGAAGGTCAATGATCAAGCTCCGCATTCCCTGACGATGCAAATCCCAGAGGGCGGCTTCCAAATCTTGGGCCGTGGATTTTTGGAACGCGGGGATTTTCAGGTACGCGATGCCTTCGGCCGGCTTGATGATCTTTACGTCTTCCAAGCTGGGGACTTCCACACTGGCACGGCGGATCGTTAGAACACGGGGCACCTGGTTCGGCGTAGCAACCGTCACGCGAACCGTGCTCCCTTCGACGCCGGTCAGCATGCTGGCCGCTTCGTCCGTCGACATATCTTGCGTGTTGTGGCCATCGACGGCCACGATGCGATCGCCAGCCAGGATGCCAGCCTTTTGGGCCGGACTGTTTTTGATCACATCCACGATCAACAACGTGCCGTCGTCCGCCTTCAACTCCACGCCAAGGCCGACAAAGTTTCCTTCGATCTGCGAGTACATATCCCGCAGTTGGTCCGGCGTGAGATAGCCGGAGTAATGGTCCAAGCTACCGGCGGCAGCAGCGGTGAACTCAAGGATGGCGGCCGAAGGGGACAGGCCGATACGGGCGTTTGCAACGTTGGCAATTTGGGCAGCCACGTTCAAAGCGTCCGACGAACTGCGGATCGCATATCGCCCGGCAAGCTGGGCAATTTCGGCACGGGCTTGATCAATCTGTGGGCGAGCGGCCGTAATGCCGTTCACCTTCAAGAAAGCTTCGTCCGTCAGCGCGAAATCGAGCGACTGACCGCCGCGGCGGATCAGTTGCTGCCAGGGGGGCGTCGTGTAGTAGTGCGTATCAATCTTGCTCAGCAGGTCGCCATACAGGGCGAGCGCTTGCTGGCGACTTAACGACTTGATCGAATTACGGAAGCTGTGGTCGCCGTAGCGTTGGTCGATGCTGTAATGGAGCCGGGCGACTTCGAAGCGATCCGTCAGAAACGGGTCTTCAGGGTGTTCGTGGAGGACTTCTTCGTAGTAGCTAAGCGCCTCGGCCCAGCGGCCGGAGTTCTCCAGAGTCTGCCCCTTGATGATCAGGCTGCTGATGGCAGGCGGAATGCTATCCGCCGTCACTTGTTGGGCAGTGGCTACGGCCTGAGCGCGAAGCGGGGAAACGGGCGCAAACGCGGCCGTTACGGCCAACGCACCCGACAAAAACCAACACAGGCCAGATACCCAATGTCGCATGAGACGTTCCGTCGTATGGGGAGGTCAGGGCTGACCGCGACTCGCGCCGAAGTGGGCCGCGAGCCAATCGATCCCTAAAAATGCGGCCACCGTGAATATAGATCACAAAATGGCCGTGGTCAAAAATTTGCAGCTACTTTTTGCCGAGTTGCCTGAAGTTCGCTCGGTAGTCTCGCTACACGTCGCACCGGCAGAAAAGCCGAGGTCCGGTTGGTCTTGGAGTGAGTGGCGAAGCGTTCGTCACGGTCTTGTGGATGCGACTTGTGGGGCCGGTTGTGAGCCCAAAATGGGGGCCTTGGCCACCGCGCCAGCCGGCACAATCGTTACCACGTACGTGCGAATTCGCGACCGCTCAGACGAGACCCTCCGTGGCGTGTTAGCGAGGCTCCGCGGCGAACGCTAAGCAGCGTCGGAGCGGGCCCTGAGGAGCGGCGTCGTGCCAACAGATAGCCGGCAATTCATGTTACCGGCAAACGAGTGAGAATTGATTCCACTTCCGTGTTGCAATTCGCGTTGCGGATATCACTACGCAGCGGCGGATGACGAGGTTTGAAAGCGAAAAAAAACTCGCCGCCCCTTTACTTGGTCAGCCACGGGTTGAGGGGGGGACGGTGGCCCGGACCGCACATTGAAAGGGACGGCGAGAGGTGCTATGGTGACGCGGTTGGGTAGGCACAGCCGCTCTCGGCTAGCCAAATCCCAAAGCAAAATACGGGTGGGTAGATACCCCGCGCCCCCTAGGATGTTCGCCACCTGTTATACGCCGGCTGCCAGCAGCTGGTTCGCGAGAGGGGCGAAATTTTTTGACGCCATTTTCGCCCACGACCAAGCTGGAAAACTCCGCAGATTCCATGAATTCCCCCAAAATCGAACGGGCCCTGGTCAGCGTCAGCGACAAGTCTGGATTGCTCGAATTGGTTCGGGGGCTGGTGGAGGCCGGTGTCGAAATTTTCGCCAGCGGCGGCTCGCGGCGGCATCTGGAAGAGGCCGGAGTCCCCGTCCGGGAAGTGGCTGCTTACACGGGCTTCCCCGAGATGATGGACGGCCGGATCAAGACCCTCCACCCCAAGATCCACGGCGGCCTCCTCTGCCGTCGGGACCGGCCAGACGATATGGCCGCCATCGCCGCCCAAGGAATCGTGCCGTTCGAACTGGTGGTGGTCAATCTGTATCCGTTCGCTCAAACGATCGCCCGCGGCAACGTGACGGTTGACGAGGCGATTGAGCAAATCGACATCGGCGGTCCAACACTGATCCGCGGGGCAGCGAAGAATCATGCATTCGTGGCGATTGCGAGCCATCCGTCGCAATACGGGAAGATTCTAGAGCAGGTGCGCGCAACAGGCATGACGACGCCAGAACTGCGACGGGAACTGGCCGGCGCGGCATTCCTGCACACGGCAGGGTACGACAACGCGATTGCGGTTTATTTCGCGGATCTCCGCGCAAAGACACAGGCGGATGATTTCCCGAAAATCGCACTTGAGGAAGATTTCCCCGATCACGCCACCACTTCGCTGCGCATCCAAGCGATGCTGAGATACGGCGAAAATCCGCATCAACGGGCAGCCGTGTATACATCGCCCGACGCTCAACCTGGCTCGCTGGTGCGCGCGGAGAAATTGCACGGCAAGGAACTCTCGTACAACAATCTCCTCGACCTCGATAGCGCACTCTCCATTGTGCGTTCGCTGCCGGTACCGAGTGTGGCCGTTCTGAAGCATAACAATCCGTGCGGCGCTGCGACGGCCGATACAGTCGGCGAAGCCATGCAAAGCGCCTGGGAAGGTGATCCGCTAAGCGCCTTCGGTTCCGTGCTGGGCTTCAACGCCCCGGTAGACGCCGCAGCCGCCGAATTCTTGGCGGAACCAGGCCGTTTCGTGGAAGCGATCATCGCGCCCGATTTCACGCCAGAAGCGTTCACGATTCTCACCACCAAGCCGAAGTGGAAAGAGAACGTCCGGCTATTGAAGGTTGGACAAATCGAGCCAGGTTCTGGTGGACGAGAGTTTCGAGCGATCAGCGGTGGCATGCTCTGCCAAACGGCGGACGATCTGCCCGATGATGAGGCGGAGTGGAAGGTTGTTACCGACGCGCAGCCATCGGACGCACAGCAGAGCGACTTGCGCTTTGCGTGGAACGTATGCCGGCATGTGAAATCGAACGCAATCGTGCTGGTGCGCGACGGCACCGTGGTGGGGGTTGGAGCAGGCCAGATGAGCCGCGTGGACGCGGTCGAAATCGCTATCGAGAAAGCCGGCGAAAGGGCGCGCGACGCGGCACTCGCCTCAGACGCTTTTTTCCCGTTCGACGATTCAATTCACCGCGCCGCGGCAGCAGGCGTGGGAGCCATCATCCAGCCGGGCGGCTCACGTCAAGACGCCGCCGTCATCGCGGCCTGCAACCAGCACAACTTGCCAATGATTTTTACGGGCAAGCGTCATTTCCGGCATTAAGCGTTATTTGCGCATCCTGGAAAGCTTAACGCTCATGCGGTGCGACTTGCTTGATGCGTTCCCGCGTGGGATAATCGAAATAGGGACGTAGACCGCAGTGGCAGTGCAAGGTCGCAGCGTCGGCGCGTTCGGGGGACGTGCGACTTGAGACGGTGCTCAGGGCCCATTCTGGGACATTTGCGGCAGCAACGTGCGTAAGGCGCACGCTATTTTTGTAATGTGGCGCGTGGAATGGCAGAGGTGACGCTGCGAGTGCTGGATGGTGCCGATCGGGGCAAAGTGTACGATCACTTGCCTACGCCGGTAACGATCGGTCGTGAAGAGGGGAACACCGTTCAACTCAACGACGAGCGGATCAGCCGGTTCCACATCAAGATCCAGGAAGACCTGGGCAAGCTCGTGCTTACCGACCTGGAAAGCACCAACGGCACGCGCGTAAACGGCGAAGAAGCGCAGTTGCGCATTCTGCGTTATGGCGACGTGATCGCCGTGGGGCGTAGCGTCCTTTTGTACGGCTCACGCGAGCAAATTGCGGGCCGGCTCGACGAATTGCGCGAAAGTGGCCTGGAAGTGACGGACGATCTCGATCCCGCGAAGTCGTCTCATCCATCCGACCCATCGATGGATTTCGAAATCCGCTGGGGCGCTTCAGACAATTTGCACAGCACGCTCCACATTCCGGCGCCGCCAGAGTTGCCGGAAGGTCTAAGCCCGGGCCAGGCCGCGCAACTTTCTGAGATTTTCGAATACCTCCATCTACAGAGTCGCACCTTGGTACAGGCGGTCGCGCTGCCGGAAGGAACGAGCCACGTCAAACTCGATTTGTTGCAATGGCAGGAACTGCTGGACCTGCAGGCGCAACTGGCCGAGTATCTGCGCAAAGTAGGCGAAGGGGAAGCGCCGTAAGCGCGGCCGCTACCTTGGCTTGTCTCAAATTGCTAAAATGACGACCGTGTTAATCATCTGGATTTAACCACGGACGCACGATGGACACGGAAAACAGTACTAACAGGAGGTAACAGAGGAAGCAGAGAATGCGATCATTCGCTTACTTGTTTTCTCTCTGTTCCCTCTGCGATCTCCTGTTCAAAAAATCTCTTTCTTCGTGTCCTTCTTTCCTCCGTGGTTCATTATCTTAGCCTGATCATCTCGTCGGGAAGGATTCCATTGTGACCACGCCGCCGTTTGTTCATCTTCATTGCCATAGTCACTACAGCCTGCTGGATGGGGCCAGCCCGATTGGTGAGTTGGTGAACCGGGCGAAAGAGCTGGGAATGACGGGGCTCGCCATCACGGACCACGGCAATCTGTACGGCGCGATCGAGTTCTATCAGGCCTGCCGCGAGTCGGGTTTGAATCCGATCATCGGCTACGAGGCCTACGTAGCGCCCGGCAGCCGGTTGGATCATAGCGCGAGCGTGAAGGGGGAAGGCGCGTTTCACTTGACGCTGCTCGCCCAGAACCGCGTCGGCTTCGATAACTTGTTACAGCTCTCCAGCAAGGCTTTTTTGGAAGGCTTCTATCACAAGCCGCGAATCGATCGCGAATTGCTGGCCGCGCACAGCGAGGGGCTCGTTTGCTTGAGCGGTTGCGTCTCCGGCGAGTTGAGCCGCACGCTGTTGGCGGGCAATACGGCCGACGAGGCGATTCGCCAAGGCCGCGAGATCGCCGCTTGGTTTCACGGCGTATTTGGGGATCGCTACTTCATCGAAATCCAAAACAACGGGCTGGAAATTCAGCGGCAGGCGCTAGAGCTATCCGTGGAAGTTGCGAAGAACATGGGCTTGCCACTGGTAGCGACGAGCGACGCCCACTACGTTCGGCAAGAAGATGCGGTCGCGCAGGACGTGCTCTTGTGCATCAACACGGGCAAGTTCCGCACCGATACGAATCGCATGCGGATGGAAGGGGATCAATTCTTTCTCCGCAGCCCGCAGGAGATGTATGCGTCGTTCCCCGGCTTGGAAGACGCGGTGGCTCGGAGCCAACAAATTGCCGATCGCGTCGATTTGCAATTGGAGCTTGGCAAGCGACATTTTCCGACCTTCGCGCCGCCTGCTGGCCAAACCGGAACCACCTACCTGCGTGAGCTGTGTGAACTCGGTTTGCGTGAGCGATACGCGCATGAACCGACGCGTTGGCAGAATGGTGACGCCGCTTCCGGGCAACTCAGCGAAGTAGTACGACAGCGGCTGGATCGCGAATTGCTGGTGATCGAAAAACTGGGCTTTGCCGATTACTTCTTGATCGTCTGGGACTTTGTGCGGCACGCGGTGGAGCGTGGCATTCCCTGTACGGCGCGCGGATCGGGAGTCGGCTCGCTCGTCTGCTATGCACTCAAAATCAGCCACGTCTGCCCGCTCCATTACGACTTGCTGTTCGAGCGGTTCCTGGACGAAAACCGCCGTGAAGCGCCTGATATCGATATCGATTTCTGCAAAGAACGCCGCGGCGAAGTGATTCAATACGTCAAAGACAAGTACGGCGAAGCAAACGTAGCCCAGATCGGCACGTTCGGAACGCTGGCCGCGCGCGCGGCGATTCGGGACGTCGGCCGCACGCTCGGCATGCCGATCTTCCGCGTCGATTCGATCGTCGCGATGGTGCCAGATCAACTCGGCATCGCGCTGGAAGACGCCCTCCATCAAAGCGACGAACTGAAAAAGACATACGACTCAGACGGAGAAATCCGCGAGTTGATCGACCTGGCGATGAAGGTCGAGGGTCTCGCTCGAAACGTGGGGACGCACGCGGCGGCGGTAGTAATCGCGGAAAAGCCGGTCGATCAATACGTGCCGCTGCAATTGGTGAAGGGCAAGACGGAAGTCATCACGCAATGGGCGATGGGTGACGTAGAGCGAGCCGGTCTGCTCAAGATGGATTTCCTCGGCCTGCGCAACTTGACGATTCTGGCGAAAAGTATTGATTTGATCGAGCGCTCGCGCGGCGAAACGGTCGATCCTCATCGCTTCCCGCTGGATGACAAGGAAACTTTTGCGTTGCTATGCCGTGGCGAAACGAAGGGCATTTTCCAATTGGAAAGTGGCGGCATTCGCGACCTGCTGCAACGGATGAAACCGGACCATTTCAGAGACATCATCGCCACCAACGCCCTCTATCGCCCCGGTCCGCTCGAAGGGGGGATGGTCGATGATTACATCGAAGTGAAGCACGGTCGCAAGCAGGCTGTCTATCCTCACCCGTGCATGAAAGAGGTGATCGAAGAAACGCACGGCGTGATGGTCTACCAAGAGCAGGTGATGAGGATTCTCAACCTGCTAGGGGGCATTCCGCTGGCCGACGCCTACACCTGCATCAAGGCGATCAGCAAGAAAAAGCTCTCGATGATCGCGAAGTTCCGCGAAGATTTCATCGACGGCGCGGGTTCGCAAGGGCTCGACAAGCGGAAGAGCGAAGAGCTATTCAGCATGATCGAAAAATTCGCCGGCTACGGCTTCAATAAGTCGCACAGCACGGCCTACGCGTTGATCGCTTATCAGACGGCCTATTTGAAGGCGCATTACCCGGTCGAGTTCATGGCCGCCTTGCTCTCCGGCGATATTCCGGGCCGAAATTTCAAGACCAAGGATCCCCTCGTCGAGCATTTGGAAGATTGCCAACGGATGGGCGTTGAGGTGGTATCCCCCGATGTAAATCGGTGCGAGGCCGATTTCCAGGTGGCCGACGGCAAGATTTTCTTTGGGCTGAGCGCAATCAAAGCGTGCGGCAGCGGCGCGGCCGAGGCGATTGTAGCGGCAGTCAAGAAGGATGGGCCGTTCAAGAGCCTCTTCGACTTCTGCGAGCGGGTCGATCCACAGGCCTGCAACCGCGCGACGATCGAAGCGCTCATCAAGGCAGGCGCTTTCGATGCGTTCGGCGCGCGGCGGGCTCAATTGATGGCGGGAATCGATCGGGCCATGCAGGCGGGCGCAGCCGTGCTGGCTGATCGTAAGAGTGGTCAGAAGGGGCTCTTTGACGCCGATGGCGACGAACCCAACTC
>CXWJ01000920.1_pt1 | contig 11985 bp, 11 predicted proteins | sample 590841 | NCBI WGS metagenome assembly CXWJ01 (sample SAMEA3498367, study PRJEB10139) | wastewater metagenome | biome: wastewater treatment plant; material: activated sludge | place: Austria | collected 2015-01-21 | reverse complement strand
GGATGTGTCGGCGAGCGGTGATCGGCACACCAATAACGGGCGGTGCTTCAAAATGGATGCCATAAAGTTGCGAGCAATGCTCGGGAGGGGAAGCGGTTCGTTTGTGACGCGGAACAATGCCGCGCCTCCAACCGGCGTTTTACCATCCCATGCGATTAAATACGTGGCTGGGCTGTCTGCCATGGCGCGTTCACCAAATACATACCAGGCGTGGCTCTGAAAACCACGCCCGGCGGCGACGCGGTTCCATATTTCGGGTTTGATCTCGTGGATGCTGTGAAAAACTTCTACTGTTAACTTAGCCATGTTCGCTCCCGTGCGTTTCCATTGTACATGAGCAGGTTGATTTTGTTGTTGTAATTTGCCTTGCAAAAGTGAAAACCGACGCGCGAGACCGTATAATTGCGCCGGAGGCTCGTCCATGCAAAATTATACCTTTCGATTGAAATCTGGGCAGGACTTGTTCGATAGTATTCAGGCATTTGTGAACGAAAAGCAGATCGAGGCAGGGTGCGTACTCTCTGCGGTGGGAAGCCTGCGCCGCGCCGTGTTGCGCTTTGCGAACAATAATTTATTCTCGGAATTTGAAGAATTCTTCGAGATCGCATCTATCACTGGAACGATATCTGTTCATGGTTCGCATTTGCATATTTCAATTTCCGATGCGAATGGGAAAACAATCGGCGGACACATGGAAGCGGGTTGTAAGATATACACGACGGCGGAGGTTGTGCTTCTGACGTTCGGTGATTCAATATATAAACGCGAATTTGCGGAGGATTCAGGATACGATGAACTGGTTGTGTATCGTTCGTAGAGGCGCACAGCGAGCCATACGATCGCTGTGACGGGTATTTGTTTCGCTGTGCCCCAACAACGTAAAATTATTTTTTCAATCCCGCAAGAAATTCTTTCTCATTTCTCACAGTCCCTTTGAAGCCAAGTTTCTTGCCCAATCGCGTCAGTTGAGGCGGGTCAACGTAGGTTGTGGCAAGAATCTCGTCTTGCCCAAGCGCGTCGTTGGCGTTGCCGTCAAGCAGGATTCTTCCCTGCGACATGGCAATAACGCGTTCGAAATTTTCGGCGCAAAAATCAATATCGTGCGTGATAGTAATGACGGTCTTGCCGCGTTCGCGCAACACGTTGATTACATTGGCAATGCGCGCGATGTTTGCCGCGTCTTGTCCCGTCGTCGGCTCGTCGAAGATGACGATGCCCGTATCCATGGCGATGACCGATGCCAGCGCGACCATCTTCCGCCAGGTAGCGGATAGATCGTACGGATTCGTCTCCGTCTTATCGGATAACTCCGTCATTGCCAGTGCGTCTCGAACCTGACCTTCAGCCTGCTTCGCGCTCATCCCCAAGTTTTTCGGCCCGAACGCCACTTCGACCCCGACATTTTTCGAGAACAATTGCTCGTCGGGGTTTTGAAACACATACCCGACTCGCTGCGCCATCTTTGCTACCGAATGTTCGCGCGTGTCCCAATCGCCAATTTTCACCGAGCCGGATGTGGGTTGAAGCAATCCATTGAGATGTTTGACCAGAGTCGTTTTCCCTGCGCCGTTCTGCCCGATGATGGCAACCTGCTCGCCCGATTGGATCGTGAGCGAGAGTCCGCGCAGGGCTTGCACGCCGGTGGGATAGGAGAAAGTGAGGTTGGAGATTTCGACGTTCATTTGGATTTTGTGTAGCGGACATTCTCTAACGTCCGCATTAGAGAATGCGGATTACACATGTGCGAACCCTTCCACCGCCTCCTCCAGCGTGACCGGCAATTTATCTTTCTTCCACAACCCGGTCTCTTTCGCCTTCCTCGCCACGGATGTGTAACGCGAAATTCCAAAGCCTTTNNACCTTGGGGTGCATGACCAGGATCGAGGTCAGCGCGACGCGTTGTTGTTGTCCGCCGGAGAGGGAGTAGGGTGAGCGATCCGCTAATTCTGAGATGCCGGTCAATTTCATTGCGTCGTTCACGCGTGGGATCATTTCGTCGCGCGGCACGCCGATATTTTCAAGCCCGAAAGCGATCTCCTCGAAAACCGTATACTTCGCGCCGCTGATCTGGTTGAACGGATTCTGGAACGCCAGCCCCACGTTCAACACCCACTCATGCAGATTCGATTTGCTCGAATCCGCGCCTGCTACTTCAACTGTGCCGCTGAGTTCGCCTTTGAAAAAGTGCGGAACGAATCCCGCCACCGTGTAGCACAACGTAGACTTGCCCGCGCCGTTCGGCCCAATGACCGCGACAAACTCGCCCTCGTTCACCTGGAAGTTGATGTTCTTCAGGGCAGATTCCTGAGTGAGTGGGTATTTGTATGTGACGTTTCTTAAGTCGATAATTGCCATGCAACCCTCGCGATGATGCTCAGAATCATCAAAACCATGAAGATCCTGCGCAGAATAAATTGAGCGCGAGTATCGGGAATTTCGATCAGGCTCGTTTCCTCCCGGTTTGAATTAAACCCGCGTGCTTCGATGGCAATGGCGCGCTCTTCCACTTCCATGAGATTGCCAAGGACAAGTGGGAGAATGATTGGCACAACAGCGCGTGACCGGACAAAAAGATTTCCATCCGTTTCCAATCCGCGAGAGCGTTGCGCATCTAGAATAGTAGATGCCTTAGTTACAAAGCGTGGAACGATTTGCAGAGTGGTTACAATGATGTAAGCCAGGCTACTTGGGACGCCAACCTGTTTCAGCGAGATCATCAACGCGTCGGGTCGCGTTGTCATGGCAAATAGAATAAACCCCGCCATAACGAGAATAATCCTGCCTACGCTGATTGTTGCAAATATTACGCCCTCGATTTTCGGAGCAAGAATCCAAAACTCGAAGATTGGCGTTCCCTTTCCCCAAAACAAACTTTGGATGATGATCACTGAGATGATAAACGGCAAGCTGATGCTCCATACGATCCGCATAAAGTTCTTAAACACTTTTCCCCATATTGCTAGTGGAAAGATGACGAACAAAACCAGAAAATACCCAGCCCAATTGACGGGCAGCGTCAACCCCGCGATGAGCAATAAGAGTGTGAGCGAAGCTTTTGTTAGTGGGTAAAGTTTATGTAGCCCGCTTTCGCGGGCTACATACATACTGAACGTGTTCATGAAAGGTGCGAGCTTAGCGCGCTTTGAAACGCGCTGGCAGAGAGCGAAGGATAAGCCATACTACCATGAAGGAAAGCATTTTGTCGAACGGGTCGGATACTGCGCCCTGCGCCATCACGGAGGAGAGGATGCCTGCCCCACTTGCTCGGAAAGCAGCCACGAGCACATCTGTACCTGAGCCGGTTACTCCACCGAAAACATATGCAGCGGTTGGAGCCGAAATGATCGCGGCCACGATACCGGTAATCAAACCCCAAAACCCAGCATATCCGCCTCTTTGCAACAAGAAGTAGCCAATGGCAGCGCCGATCAAAATCGCAACCACGAAGATAATCGCATATTGCGAGAACAAATCTGCCATGCTAGGGTATGAGGTGAAGCCTGTATCATCTATGCTGGCATTAGAAAAGGCGAGGATGAACATGGTCAATGAGAAGACGAACACTGCCCCAACCAGAACGGAAAGCCAGCGTGGGGATTCGTTTTCGAAAGCACCGCGTTTTCCGGCGAGACCCGCAAGGAAGCCGATTACTGCCGCCACGTAGAAAAATGGCGCGGCGAAGGGGTTGAATAATCCCCAGATCAAATTGGTAAGTGCGCCTGTCAACGCGCCTGCCCAAGGACCTGCAATCGCTCCGACCAAAACAGTGCCGATACTGTCCAGATATACGGGGAGTTTCAATCGCACCACCAATTCACCGATTGCGATATTGATCGCAATGGCAATCGGGATAAGCACGAGAATTCTGGTGCTGAACTCTTTCTTGATATTTTCTAACATGGCATTCTCTCCTTGTGTGAATTGACTAATATAACACTCGTTTCATCTTTTTGTTTCGCTTTTTAATCAACATTTTCGCGGCGCGGAAACAGAGCAATGATTCGTTTGGGAAGGAATTTTAGAATGACAAATACGATCAGCGTCGTACTGATCTTATCTACAGGCTCTTTGACCAGAAAATACGAAAGGTCGAACGTGAACTCTCCGAACACTATCGCCGCGATCAGCGATGACATGACCGCCGCAAGGACGGCAATGATCAACCCTGCGATAATTACTTTCCACCAATGTTTGAACCAGCCGGCATTGGCGAGAAACCCAGTGACCAGCCCGATAAGCAGTGGCACAGACCAATACGGTGCATAGCCCGACGAAACGACACCGAGAATCAGGTTCGTCAACAAACCTGTCAACGCTCCCGCCCATGGACCCGCCACGACCGCGACGAAAACGGTCCCGATGGAATCAAGATAAAGCGGCAGACCCGTTTTCGATATCGCCAGCGCGCCTGCTCCGTTGACGGCGATCCCAAGCACGATCAACATCCATGCGATCCCTTTGAAGTTGCTTTTGATTTTTTCAAACATCGCTTTCTCCTGAATACTTTTCGAAAAGTACTTTAAGCAAAGTTGCTCTCGGCGGTGAGGACGCCGCCGAGGACGGCGGCTTGAGCAATATTGAGCTTGCTCCTACTGAGTAGTCTTTCGCGCCAGATTTTCCATTCGTTCCAAAAACAGTTCGATGAAATCACGCGGACGTACTCCCAGCGCAACTTTCATGTTGGCGGGTTTTTTATTGTAATTATAAAAATCGCCGATGGTCTTGCCCAATGAAACGCCGCCCGAAATATCAACATCAACGGGCAATTCTTGATACTCGCATAACTCGGGCGCGAAGGTCAACGCGAGCGCGAGAGGATCGTTGATCACGCATCCTTGCACGCCTTGATACGCGTCGTGAAATTCCATGTAGAAATGTGTTGCGTCGGCGATGAAACGCGTCAGCGGCGAATCGAGTCGCAGTAGCCGATCCACATCTCCCTGCGTCAGAACGCATTGGTAGGTCACATCCAGCGGCACAAGCGTGGTGGGAATCCCCGCGTGATAGACGATGTGCGCGGCGTGCGGGTCGGCATACGTGTTGAACTCCGCGAGCGCAGTGGTGTTGCCCTCATAACGGATCGCGCCGCCCATGATGATCAACTCGTTGAGCGCGTCCACGATGCGCGGCTCCTGCCGAATCGCCAACGCGACATTCGTCAGCGGACCGATCGCCACGAGCGTGACTTCGCCCGGCGTAGACATGATGCGCTCGATGAGAAAATCGCATCCATGCCGACGGGTTGGCTGGGTGCGCGGTTCTGACAGCTTTGCGTAGCCCAAGCCTGTGTTGCCGTGCGTCTCGGGCGCGAGAAGCGACGGTTGCACGAGCGGCAGTTCGCACCCAACCGCAACGGAGATGTGAGTCGCGTTCGCGAGTTCCAAAATCGAAAGCGCGTTCGTTGTCGCTTGTTCGAGCGAGCAATTGCCGTGGACGATGCTCAGCCCTTCGAGAGAAATTTCAGGCGAAGCAAGCGCAAGCAGAATGGCGAGCGAGTCATCTATGCCGGGGTCGGTGTCGAGGAGGATTTTTTTTGCCATGATTGTTTATGTGGGGGCACAGCGAGTCGAGGGACAGTCTTGACGATCACTCGTTTCGCTGTGCCCTTACGAGATGGATTTCGCCAAGGTCTCCATGCGTTGAATGAATAACTCGATGAACTCCTCGCCGCGTACTTGAAGCGCAACTTTCATGTTGACGGGTTTGCTCGTATTGCCGAAGAAATCACCAAAAGTTTTTCCCATCGAAACACCGCTGGAATGATCCACGTCCACATGCAATTCTTTGAACGTCAGTAATTCGGGGGCGATGATGGTTGCCAGCGTGAGCGGATCGTGTAGCGCACTGCCTGTAAATCCGTGATCGAACGAAAAGCGCAAATAAACTTCGACAGCGTCGTTGATGAATTTCGTGATCGGCGACTTGATCTTGAGCAGGCGATCCACGTGTTCGATCTTCAGCAGGCATTTGTGCGTGACATCGAGCGGGATCAGTGTGATCGGTACCCCTGAATGGAAAACGATATGCGCGGCGTGCGGGTCAACGTAAATGTTGAACTCCGCTTGCGGTGTGACGTTCCCGTGTTCGAGAACGGCTCCGCCCATGATGACCAGTTCCTTCACGGCTTTGGCAAACTTCGGTTCTTTGCGGATCGCCATGGCAATATTCGTCAGCGGACCGATCGGGAAAATGCTTAACTCGCCAGGCTCTGCAAGGACTCGCTGGATCAAATAATCAACAGCGTGTCCTTCAATGGTTTTGCTTTTCGGCGTAGGGAGTTTTGAGTTGCCAATTCCGCTTTCACCGTGGACGTGAGCGGAAGCCCGCAACGGCTGAACAAGCGGAACCACGCTCCCCGCAATAACGGGAATATGGCTCGCGTTCGCCAATTCCAAAACCGCAAGCGCGTTACGCGTGGCGGCTTCCAGCGTGACGTTGCCTTGGGTGGTTGTCAACGCTTCGAGTTTGATTTCAGGCGAGGCGAGCGCCAGCAGAAACGCGAATGCGTCGTCAATGCCGGGGTCGGTGTCTATGATGATTCGTTTGGGCATATGAATTATTGGTAATTGGTAAATAGTAATTGATGTTGAATGGCTTTGGTGTAAAGGCTGGAGACTAGAGATTAGAGACTGGAGATTAGATGGTCGGCTTCCGCTTTTGTTGGCAATGAGGGTTGTGCGCCGAACTTTGTTGTTGCCAACGCGCCGCACGCGCAACCGTATTGAACAGATTCTTCCAGAGATTTGTTTTGTAACAAAGCAGTTGCAAACCCTCCGATGAACGCGTCGCCTGCGGCGGTGGTGTCTATCACGTCCACTTTGAATGTGTCGACTTGTTTGTTTGTTTCCTTGTTTACCAACAACGCGCCTTTGCTTCCGAGAGTCACGATCACGTTCTTCGCACCGCGTCTTAGCAGGTTTCTGACGGCAGATTCGGCGGAGGAGATGTCTTCGATCTTCTGACCCGTCAACAACGACAATTCCGTTTCGTTGGGAATGATAAAGTCGGCGAGCGCGATCAATTCATCGGGCAATTGTCTTGCAGGCGCAGGATTAAGAATCACCCGTACATTATTTTCTTTGGCGCGTTGCGCGGCGCGTAACACTGCGGGGAGGGGGATTTCGAGTTGGAGGAGGAGCAATTGGTAATTGGCAAATGAGATATTGTCTACATCGGTGGTTGAAACGTTTCCGTTCGCGCCCGCCGAAAGGACGATGCTGTTTTGTCCGCTTGCATCCACAACAATAATCGCTGTTCCAGTGGACGAATCATCGCGTTGAGCAAGAGACGCATCCACTTTGTTTTGTTTGAGATTCTCAAGGAGAAAATCGCCGAAGTTGTCTTTGCCCACGCGCCCCAGCATCGAAACGTCCGCTCTGAGCCTCGCCGCCGCGACAGCTTGATTCGCTCCCTTGCCGCCGGGGATCACGCGCAAATCTTCTCCGCTGATCGTTTCGCCAGGTTGCGGAAAACGTGGCGCGCGTACAACGAGGTCCGCATTGAGCGATCCGACGACGAGGATTTGATTCATGTTTGAATTATATAACAAGAAGTGACAGTCATCTTTAAGATGACTGTCACTTTGCGTGGTGCCCCCACGGGAATTCGAATAGCATCCCCCCTGCGGGGATCACGGTTTAAACGAAAGAGTCATTGCGAGGATGACTCTGTTTGTGCCCCCACGGGAATTCGAATCCCGGTTTAAGCCTTGAGAGGGCTTCGTCCTGGGCCACTAGACGATGGGGGCAAAACTTGGATTAAGCGGCGAGATTGTATCATCCCGAATATCAATCGTCAACGAGAAAGGCGCGCACTTCGCCCGGTCCGTGCACGCCGATGGTGTGGACGCTTTCGATGTCGCCCGTGGCAGATGGTCCCGTGATGAAGACGGCGGATTTTGTATTTTTTACAAGGTGAATCGCGTTTTCTAAAGACGGATAAATTTGCGATGTGTGCAACACAGCGAGATGGATTTCAGGAAGCAGTGACGCGTGCAGGGATTTCCCTTCGCCATCCGCCTCAAGCACGGACCCTGTGTCTGCCACGCCGCATTGGGCTTTTGTCACCCCCGCGCGGATCGCGGGATCGGGCTCGCGGCTGAACGTGATCCCTGCTTGGGTGAGCGCGTCTTCATCTAAAACATTCGGCTCAAGTTGAATGCGGTTGATGTTTCGTGATTGCAAAAACTGAATGATAGATTGCGTCGCGTTCTCCGTGTGATGGACATGTCCATGCACGGCGGTTAGTTCTTGGGCGAAGCGTTCGACATTTTGGAGTGCTGGAGATTGCTCTTGCACAACCTCTTTGCTCACATCGTTCAATTTTGCGGTTGTAGTTTGAATATCCGACAGCGAGCTGTCGGACTCCAAAAATCTTTCACGAAAAGGTTTGGATGCAAATTTCGGAAAGTCTTTGCTATAACCCCAGCCTGTGAACGCGGGCAAACGAATCCATTGAGGGAGGAGGAGACTCGTCAGCGCCGCGAATTTTTGGGCGAGGGTAAACAGGCGTCGGTGGCGGGCGAAGCGGGAATACATCCGAAGTGAAAGAGTGGAGAGTGGAGTTAATCCATGTGAGTTGGAAGACTTGAGACTTGAGATTGGAGACTGATCTGCGCGAACGCGCACCAGCAACTTCGGCAGATCAATATCCACAGGGCAGGCGTCTTTGCATGCGCCGCATAGCGTGGACGCTTGCGCGAGCGGAACGAATTCGCTTCCGAAGAGTCCTGCCGAAATGACCGAGCCGATGGGTCCTGAATATGGACTTTTGTATGCGTGACCGCCGATCTCGCGGAAAATGGGGCAGGCGTTGAGGCATGAGCCGCAACGGATGCAATAGAGGGATTCTTTGAGCGGCGAGTTACGCAGACGTGAACGTCCGTTGTCGAGGATGATGAAGTGGCGTTGTTGATTATCAAGCGGCTGATGAACGATCTGCGTGTACGATGTGAGTTTTTGCCCAGTGGCTGAACGCGGAAGCAAGGACAGCATCAACGCGAGATCGTCGAGGTTGCGGACGATGCGCTCCATGCCGATCAGCGCAATGTGAATCGGGGGAAGGGTGGTGACCATGCGTCCGTTGCCCTCGTTGGTGACAAGACAGATCGCGCCTTCCTCGGCAATCGCGAAGTTCGCGCCTGTGATGCCGATATCTGCCGTGAGAAAAACTTCGCGCAATGTTTTCCGCGCGATGTTCGTCAGCGTGGGAATGTCTTCGGTATAAGGGATGTCGAGCTTTTCGTGAAAGAGTTGACCCACGTCTTGTCTCTTCAAATGCAGGGCAGGCGTGATGATGTGACTTGGCTTCTCGCCGCGCAATTGCACAATGAACTCGCCGAGATCGGTTTCAACAACGCGAATCCCCTCCGCTTCGAGTGCATGGTTGAGGTTGACCTCCTCCGTGACCATGCTCTTTGATTTTGCAACCAAAATTTTGGACGCTGATTCACGGTGATCAACGCTGATTTCTTTTTGGTTTTCTTTGCGATCTTCGCGGCTTCGCGGTGAATCTTTTGCAATTTCCAGAACTATTTTCACCGCCTCCGCCGCATCCTTCGCGCGATGGACAATAACCCCGTTCGCTTGCGCTTTGCTTGTGAATTGATCGAGATACGCGTCGAGATGCTCGATTACCTCCGCGCGGACGGCGTGCGTGCGTTGACGTCTCTCGTGCCAATCGGGTAAGGTCTCGAGCGCGTTGATGCGCCGCGTCACGCGCCGTTCGGCGTTGAGGTCTAACGCTTTTTGAAGATGTTGGTTCGTAAGCGATGTGCGAATGCGCTCCCGAAACTGTTCACTGCTCACTTTTCACCGTTTTCCAATCACTGTTCACTGCTTACTGATCACTGACTTGCCAATACTTCCGCGATATGAACCACCCTTTGATGTTTCTTCGGCCTGTGCAATCCACCCGCGATGTGCATGAGGCATCCNNGCGCCCACGTCTGTGACGCCGAGTCTGTCTACGAGATATTCGGTGAATTCAAATACGCGATTCGCCAACGCCTGCGCGCGTGGAAGCCAAGCAGGGTCATCGCGGAATAATTCGAGATAGTTATGTTTCATCATGTGGGCGCATGAGCCTGAGGGCATCACAATGTCGCCAGTTGTTTTCTCGAACACTTCGATAGTGTGTTGCGCGATCGGACGCGCCTCCGCGTGCAAGCCCGCGCTAAAGGGAGGTTGTCCGCAACAGGTTTGGTCGCGGGCGAAGTCCACGTCAACGCCGAGGCGGCGGAGAATGTTGACCATCGCCTCGCCAGTTTGAGGGTAGAAAGAATCGACGAGGCATGTCACGAAGAGTTGGATGCGGGGCATGTGTCGAGTATACACGGATACAGGTACACAGGTAGACACGTACACACGTAGACAGGTAGACACGTAGACAGGTACACATGTACACACGAAAGCCACGTGTCTACGTGTTTCCTTGTCTACCTATTTACTTTTTTTCGATTATCATTACACTCACCATGAACTCATTCAAAACACAACTTCCGAAGCCCGTTGATCTGCCGAAACAAATTTCGCGTCTGCACGAACTTTCATACAACTTGTGGTGGACGTGGCATCCCGAAGCCGCGCGTCTGTTTGGCAGACTCGATTACGAATTATGGGAACGGTTGGGGCATAACCCGATCCGACTCTTGCGCGAGATTGAGCGCGCACGATTGAAACAAGCCGCGAGCGATAAAGAGTATCAAAAATTATACAAAACAGTTTTTGCGGATTTCGATTCGTATTTTTCAGATTCAAACACGTGGACGCATCGGACGCATCCTGAATTTGATTCGCGCCCCGTCGCGTATTTTTCGATGGAGTTTGGTCTGCACGAAACGCTTCCGATCTATTCGGGCGGACTCGGCGTGTTGGCTGGCGATCATTTAAAAGAAGCGAGCGATCTTGGCTTGCCGCTCACTGCGGTCGGCTTCATGTACGCGCAGGGATATTTTTCGCAACGCATCAGCGAAGACGGCTGGCAGGAAGCGTTGAACAACATGCTCGTGTTGGAAGACCTGCCTGTTCTGCCCGTGTTGGATAAAGATGGCAAGCGCGTCACGCTCGATGTGGAACTCACCGATCGAAACATCGCGTTGCAAATTTGGGAAGCGCGTGTTGGGCGCGTGCCGTTGTATCTGCTCGATTCAAATGTCGAAGGCAATTCCGAAATGGATCGTTTGCTCACGGCGCGTTTGTATTGGTCCGATCTGGATCGCCGCGTGATGCAGGAAGTGTTGTTGGGCATTGGCGGCGTGCGCGCGTTGCGGACTCTCGGATACAACCCCGCAGTCTGGCACATGAACGAAGGGCACGCCGCATTCCTGACCTTGGAGCGGGCTCGCGAACTTGTGGCTGGCGGCGCGTCTTTTGAGGACGCCATCGCAAAGACTCGCAAGCAAAATGTCTTCACCACGCACACGCCTGTCCCTGCGGGGAACGATGAATTTCCGCTGTGGTTGATCGAAAAATATCTTGGCGGAATCTATCCTCAGTTGAATCTCACGCGCGAGCAATTTTTCGACATCGCCAAACATCAAAAGGGACACAGTGAATCGTTCAGCATGGGTATCCTTGCCCTGCGAAATTCGGATGGGCGCAACGCTGTCTCTGAATTGCACGGCGAGGTCTCGCGCAAGATGTGGAACTTTTTGTGGGCAGACAAAGCAGAGAAGGATGTTCCGATCACCTACGTGACCAACGGAGTCCACACCGCGAATTGGATGGCGCGGCGGCTGACGAATCTCTTCATCAAGCGCCTCGGCTCCGATTGGTACGATCATCTCGATGACCCCGAGTTTTGGTCGCACGTGGATGAAATCCCTGACGCCGAGTTGTGGGCTGTCCGCTTGCACCTCAAGCGCAAACTCGCGTTTTATCTGCGCGAGCGCGTGCGTGAGCGTTGGACAGTTGGCGGATTTCACCCTGTACAAGTTGTTTCGTCGGGAGTGCTGATCAACCCCTACGCGTTGACCATCGGATTCGC
>CXWJ01043039.1_pt1 | contig 11988 bp, 8 predicted proteins | sample 590841 | NCBI WGS metagenome assembly CXWJ01 (sample SAMEA3498367, study PRJEB10139) | wastewater metagenome | biome: wastewater treatment plant; material: activated sludge | place: Austria | collected 2015-01-21 | reverse complement strand
CCGTGCAAATCATGCGTGAGCACAACCTGGATCTCATGCGACACGAGGCTCAGCCCTTGACCGATCAATTGGTCCACCATGCCGATGTCATCATAGCCATGACCCACGGTCATGCGCAGACCATCACCGAGCGCTGGCCGCAGGCGGCCGATCGAACGTACCTGTTACTGCCCGATAAGGGAGACGTGGCAGATCCGATTGGTCAGAGTCTTGCTGCCTATCGACACTGTGCCGAACAACTTGCCAAGGGAATCAAGCATCACGCCGAACGTCTCAAAAGCGAATTGTGTCAGTCCTTCGAGAAGCGGAAATGATCTGGCCTGAGGTCGTTATAACGGCGGCCCATCCAAAGTATCCGAAAGGCTATTGCCATGAAAGTTGCCATCGCCAGCGATCATCGCGGCTACGATCTTAAAGAAAAGATCATCTCGTTGCTCAATTCCAAGAAGCACGAAGTGAGCGACGAAGGGCCGTCGAACAAAGTCAGCGTGGATTATCCTGATTTTGCCGCGCTGGTGGCCAAGAAAGTCAGCTGTGGAATCGTGGACCGCGGCATTTTAATTTGCGGCACGGGCATCGGCATGTGCATCACGGCCAACAAATTTCCCGGCGTACGCGCCGCTCCCTGTCCAGACGAGGTCACCGCCGAACTCAGCCGCCGTCATAACGACTTGAACATTCTCTGTCTTTCTGGCGACCTGCTCAGTCAACGGGTGGCAGAACGAGTGGTCGAAGTCTGGATGACGACCGAGTTCGAAGGGGGGCGCCATGAGCGTCGCGTGGAAAAAATCCGCGAGTTCGAACAAGCCCCGAAGACGTGCTAGCGATTATTCCGCTCTTCTTGGGGGGGCCGGACTTTTCACCGCTGCGCCACCGTCCGCAGCTTTTCGCGCAAGTCGCGCATTTTGATCGGCATCTTCGCCACAGCGCGGTGCCCGGACACCTGGGCATTTTCTTCCCAGTCGTGATGGCTCTGATCCAGCAGCAACACTGCGGGTAGCTCGCGAGTCGCCGATTCTCGCCCCAATCGGTTGAACGCTTCCAGAGCGATCCGTCCATTGTTGCTCGTGGTGAATAGCACGACGTCCGCTGCTCGTGGGTCTGCAAAAAATCGGGTCAGTGCGCGCTCTGGATCGCTGGAGACCAATACACGATAGCCGTTCTTCTTGAACAGGTCTCGCAGCATGTCCTGCATCTTCACGTCCGATTCAACGATCATCAACTTCCGCGGCTGCCCCTGATCGTCGTGGCCTTCTGAACTGCTCAGTTCATTGGCTGCCGCGGGGCCACCCTCAGCCGCCGCCTTCACCCGCTTGATCGCCAGTTTGAGCTCCACCAGCATGTCGGCCGGCGTTTGATACCGTTTATCTGGATCGAATTCGAGAGCCTTGCTCACGACCATCGTCAGCGGCAGTGGCAAGTTAGGCACTAGGTCTAAGATTGGCCGAATGTCTTTATAGAGCGCCTTGCCCGCCTGTTGGTTGCGATCGCGTCCTTCCGGCAAGGCGGGCACGCCTGATAGCATTTGGTATAAAATTGTGCCGGCGAAAAAGATATCGCTACGGGGGTCGTCCATCCGGACGCCCGTCGCACGTTCCAGGCCAGCATACAGCACCGTGCGGCGGCTGATTCCTTCGACCGCTTCTTCTTCAGTGCCTTGCAGACCGGCCAGTCCGAAGTCCACCAGTTTTGGTTCCCCGTCGCTAGAAAGGAGGACGTTGGACATCTTCAGATCGCGATGGGTGATCCCCTGTTGCAGCGCGTAGTTTAAGCCAGCCATGACACCCGACATGATGTGCGCGGCTTCCATCGGATCGAATTTCCGTTTCGCGCGGTAAAATTCGCGCAAATTCCGGCCTTCGACGAAATCCATGACGATGTAATGCGTAAGTCCGTGGGAATAGACTTCTTGAATACCGACTATATTGGGGTGCTTTAGTTGGCTACCGATTTCCCCTTCCCGGCGGAAGAGGTTGATGTACGGCTTTAGGCTTCCACCCGTTTTCGGATGTGTGCCGTTGGGATTGCTGAGGCTGCTGCGCAACACCTTAACCGCATACGTCTGCCCCGTAACTTTGTGGATCGCGCGAAAGACTCTGGCAAACGTTCCGGCGCCGAGAAAGTACAGAACCTTGTAGTCACCGTAGAAAAAGCCGGTGCGAGATTCGGCCTTCATCAGCTTCTCGAGCTGATACTGCGTCAACAACCCGCGACGCAAGAGAGCTTGTTGAAATACAGGTAGGGCTACCGTCGTCGATCCCAACTCGCCCCAGACAGATTGGAGCTGGGCATCATCGACTACGCTCACATCCAGTGCGCGTTGGGCCAATTGTTCCGCGGTCTTAATATCGGCCATGGCACGCTATTATAAAGTCACGCACTGTCTGCTTAATAACTGGCATCTACGACTGGCGCGACATTTGGTGTTGCGCGGCTGATCCCGTTCGCCTTCACCGCTGTTTCATGATCGTCGTGGTCGAGCTCAATCGCCGCCGCGACAGCCCTCTTTAACTCTCATTCTCTTGCAGCTTGGCATGATATTCGTCGCGTTCACGCCGAGTCGCTTCCAGGTCGAACATAAGGTATTTCATATCGAGCCGTAGCTGGCTGAGGGCATCCTGGATTAGGGTCAAAATCCGTCGCCGGCGCTTGGTGCTCTCAATCACTCGATCCAATGCTGGCACTAACTCGTGGCAGTACTCCTCCGGCAAGGCTCGAATCGCGGCCGCCAGCTTCAATACGTCTGCTGGCAATTCATCTGTCTCAACGGCAGGGGCTTTGTGCGTCTGACTCATAAGCTGCTTCTCCAGGTGGTTGACGCTAGTCACAAATGCACACAGTGCGCCGAACTTTCCGCGGAGAATCACCTGTCGTTGCTATAACTGATTATAAGAAAACAACTTGCAATCATTCAATGACGTGCCAGCAGTTCCTGGGAGGAGGAAATGTGTGTGGCACGTTTGCCACAATCGCCCTGGCTCAGCGTCGGAAATGCTGATACAAGGCCACTTTAGGTCAATTCCGATGTCGTGCGCTCGTGTTGCATTTAAGCAACGTGGATCTCCGTACGTCCTCTCTTCTACCTTCGCCCGCTCGGTGCAGCATGTTGTCCGCGTCGCGGAACCTTGTCCTATCGATGCGTAGCGTTTTCCAGCTGGCCGTTGCCGTGCTATTCGCACTCGGTCCCGTGACTGCCAGGGCTGTTCCTACCATTGTACGCGACTTCAACGGGCCGGACACTGCGTGGGAAATATTAGACAACGACGTCCCAGCCCGCATGGTTGCTCAAAGCGTGCTGCCAGGGGGCGCCCGCGATAGTGGCGGGGCGGAGCATTTGACGATTGCTGCCCCGGCTGGTCGGTCAGCCTTTTTGATCTGCCNNGTAGCCGTGATGGACGAGCTAGAGGCGCGGATATGGGCCAATGCCAATCGCCCGGGTGTTCAGTTGGCCGCGCGTGTGGTGCTGCCGCGGACAATCGATCCCAAATCGCAAGCCGCCGTGACGACGATCGTTCGGGGTAGCCGGTACGACCGCCTCGGACGTTGGCAGCAACTTAATATTTCGAATGTGCCTCGATTGCTAGCAGAGGAGGTGCGCGTAATGCGGACAGACACCGGCTTCGCAATCGACCCCCGCCAGGCCTTCGTGGATGCCATCATCCTCATCGTTCCCGGTCAACCAGAAGGGACCGAAGTCTCCACGGACGATTTAGAAGTCAACGGCATTCAGGTGGAGAAGGAAGTTACTGAACTTGCGACGAACACCGCGCGTGTGAACAAGAAGAGCGCGACGAAATTTGATGTAGTGAGGGCCGCTTGGCAGCAGAATGTCGGAACACCAAATTCTACAGTTCCGCCACTCTCGCAAACCGCCGTGCGTCTCGTCGGCACGACATTGCTCGTGGATGGAAAACCATTCGTGCCACGCGCCATACAGTGGCAGGGCGAACCACTGCTATTCCTCTTTGAACGCGGTTTCAACACGATTCAACTCGTCGCGCCGCCGACGCCAGCCCAATCGACCGAGGCTGAAAAACTAGGCCTCCGGTTCATCTGTCCGCCGCCGCTGCCCGATGCGATTGTCTTAAACGGTCTGGGCCGCGCGGACGATCGCGTACTCGCCTGGTACTTGGAGGACTCGGTCGGCGAGGTAGATCCGGATTATTTCCGCCATTGGGCCGAATTGGTGCGGACTCACGATGTAATGGCAGGACGGCCCATCGTTGTGGCACCCGAGGCCGATTGGCCGAACCTCAGCAAGGTGGCCGATATCGTCGTCGCTGGCCACCCACTCGCCAGCCGCATGTCCGAGGACGAGTATGAGAAATGGCTTGCTACGGTGCCGAGCCTCACGAAGCCAGGCACGCCCTTCTGGGCTTCTTATTCCACGCAATTCGGAAGCAAAGTGGCCGATCAATTCAGGGCGCTTGGCAACGCCAAGACTCCGCCTCCCGCCGTGGATAGCGATCACGTCGAAACTCTAGTGAAAATCGCCACTTCACGTGCTTGCCGCGGTTATTTGTTCCGCTCTACGACGTCGCTCAACGATACGGACGCCGCGACGCGCTTGCGGGCCATGTCTTTGGAGCTAATCAATCGCCGGTTGCAACTCATGGAACCGTGGCTGGCTGGTGGCAAAGTTGTCGGTAGTTTGGCATCATCCGACCCAACTTGCTCAGCCGCGGTGTTGTACGTCGATCGTGCGCGGCTCTTGTTGCCATTGAAGCCTCCATACCAAGGACTCGACTCGCTCAGCACCGTCGATTCCACAACTACGACCAAGGTGTGGACCATTCCTGGCGTCCCCGAATCGAGTCAGGCGTTTTCCTTGTCGCCTGCGCTGCTGAAGCCGCTTGATACGACACGAGTCGCGGGGGGGACGCGCGTCTCTGTCGAATTGAACGATGAACATATGGTGCTGATGACTGAGGATCCACAAGTCATTCTTCACTTGCGACAGCGCATCACACGTTCGATGCCACTTGCGATTCGGCTAGAGCGTGACCTGGCGGCCGGCCGAGGTGCACGACTCGCGGAAGATAGCCGCCAACTCAGTCAGTTAGGCTATAACACGGAAGGGGTCACACGCGAAATTACCGCAGCGAATGCACTAGTTCGGCAGTGCGACGCTCTGCTGACCACAAACCGCAGCCAGGAGGCTGTTCAATTTGCACAATCTGCCCGACGAACATTACAGCGCGCAGCAGAAACGGAACGCCGTCTGTTGACCCAGCCAACGGAGTTCGGCAGCTATCCCCTCAGCGTGGGTGACTGTCTCCTCGCCAACCATGCCCGATTTCTGCGTAGTCTCGAAACATTACACGGCGGCGAAAACTTGTTATACGGCGGCGATTTCGAAGATCTCGGCCAGTTGACGCAGTTCGGCTGGCAACACATTAGCCACCCTACAGCCGGCGTGAACGCTCAGGCCGAACTTTCGACCATCGAGCCGCAACACGGAAATTTCTGTGTGCGTCTTTCGGCAGTCGCGTCCAATCCGACAGACGTACCCCAATTTGTCCCCAGCGCACCCGTCTGGATCATCTCCCCGCCGGTCTATTTTGAGCAGGAGCAAGTCGTCGAAATCACTACGTGGGTTCGCATTGTTGAGCCGTTGTATGGCAGTGTCGGCGGCCTGCAAATCGTAGATTCGATCGGTGGCGCCGAGCTTTCGCTATCCGTTCGTCATACGACCGGCTGGCAGCCGTTTCAAATGATCCGCGCCGTGCCGCAAGCGGCTAACCTGCGGCTGACATTCGCGCTCACCGGCTTGGGCACAGCCGACCTCGACGCTCTCATGGTCCGCACACTCACGCAACCCATAGCTCGTCGCTTGCCACCTATCACGACGACCAATGAGATGACCAAAGAAGCCGCGAACGACTTCGAAGGGCCGTTGTTCGTCTCGCCTTAGTCGCGATAATCAGGGTTTGAACCCTCAAAAGTCGCAGCAATTCTATGCATCGATCCGGCTCTCAATTGCGTGAAGACGCTGAACACATCTGGCACGCTGGCGTCGCTGCCGTCTTACCGGAGCGATTGATTCAGTCTCATATACATCTTGATGGCGATTGGCTCACGGTCGAAGATGAATCGATCGATCTACGCAGCGTGGGACGAATCGCCATCGTCGGAGGCGGTAAAGCGGCCGGAGCAATGGCGACCGCGTTCGAAAACGTACTAGGGCCACGCTTGCTCGCAGAGAAAAACGTCACTGGTTGGGTCAATGTGCCCTCCGATTGTGTTCCGCCAAACGCGAATCTCTGTTCCACTGGTAGAGGGCAAAGAGACCGCGACCGCATTCCGCGGGTGCGTATCCATGCAGGTCGCCCGGCCGGTATCAACGAGCCGCGTCCCGAAGGAATTATTGGTACGCAGCGCATCCTCGAAATTGTTTCGTCACTCGGTCCAAACGATCTCTGTTTTTGTATGCTGGCCGGCGGAGGTTCGGCACTTTTGCCCGCGCCGGTGCCGGAAATTTCACTTGACGACAAAATCCGCGTCACGCGCCTGCTCAGTGCGGCAGGGGCCAACATCGAACAGCTCAACGCCGTCCGCCGTGCGCTGAGCTTGTTCAAGGGTGGAGGGCTGGCCCGTGCCTGCGTCGCTGGCCGACTCATTACGCTCATCATTTCGGACGTCCTCGGCGATCCGCTCGAATCCATCGCCTCGGGCCCCACCGTGCATACTTCTACCACCGCCGCCGATGCCTTCGCAATCCTGCAGCAATTGAAATTGGCCGATGATCCATCGATTGCCGCCGTCGTTAGCTATTTGCGAAACGAACAAAATAAGCCAAGCAAAGCGCCGCAAACGTTTGACGGGGAACGCGTCACGAATCTCATCCTCGGCAACAACGCGACGGCTGTGGACGCGGCCGGCAGCGAGGCCGAACGCTTAGGCTACTCGCACGCTATGGTTTCGGCCAGCGCGCCGGAAGGCCCTGCGGAGGAGGTCGGTTGTCACTTGGCGGAGATGGCTATCCGGATGCGCGATGAGCCCGGCCCAGACTGTCTCATTTCCGGCGGGGAGCCAACAGTCACGCTTGTCGAGGAATCCCGCCGTGGCAAAGGTGGACGCAACCAGCAGCTCGCCCTAGCCGCCTTGACGCAACTAGGCGGCTGCCGCGACATCGCTCTACTATCTGCCGGCACCGACGGCGAAGACGGCCCTACTGATGCTGCCGGCGCGAGTGTTACCGCAGAAATCGCACGTATCGCGCGCGAAAAGAATCTCAATCTACGCGACTACCTTAGCCGCAACGACGCCTACCATTTTTTCCAATCCGCTGGCGGCCTGTTCTTAACCGGCCCGACGCAAACAAACGTCTGCGATCTGAGAGTGATTACAGTAAGCCGACTGGCCTTGCAATAGTGGGGCGCTGGATGTCACTGCAGGCATGCCCAGCAGTGCTCATCTCACGTTTACTTGCTGCGTGGGCAAAAAGTCGCCATTTTTTATGGTTCGCTCGGCTTGAGCACAGTCTGAATTGCCTCCAACATCCGCGTTTCGCTGTCGGGCGCGACCCAATGCCAATCGCCAAGGTTTGAATCGTTCTCCGCGAGGTGTCGCGCCGTCGGAATGTAGCCAGTGGCCCCTTCGCCATAGCCCGCTACACAAACGAAGGAATCGGGCCGCGCGGCTTGAGCCGCCAGCTGAAACTCGACGTATGATTCGCCGGGCAACAGCAACAATTGGGCAACACCGAAATCTAGTACCGGAACTTGAATGCGATGGCCGGCGTCTGCTCGCTTTCGCCAGCTGAGCCCCATCGCCGCAAGACATTGTTGAAACGGCTTCGTCTCGGGTGTGAGCTTGGCCTCCAGTTCCGCGATGCTGAAACCAGGCCCGTCGCGTGGCTCGAGTCGCAGGGGAAAGGCACGAAAATCAAAGCGTCTGACGGCTTCGCGTCTCGTATCGCGCCAGGCGGTAGCCATTGCCGCGTCCAATCGATCGGCTAGCACAGCGCGGTTTTCGTGCGCGCCGTTGTTATACTTGCCGGCCGTCAGATTTCCGCTGCAACCGGAGCAATAGATTTGTTTCACATCGGGCATTACCGCCTGACGTTTTCGTCTCGCGAGTCCAGGAAAATCGGCTGAGACTTCTCCCTCGCCGTAATAGCTCATGGGATGGACCGCGTAAAAGCTAACAGCCGCCAGCGGCGTCTCGCCCTCCCAAAAACTCAACGTCTTGAGCCACGGGTCGATCAGCCCTCCATCGGCGGCAATGGCAACCGGATTATCTGTACGGCTTCCGCGGTCAAAATGGACCACTCCGTCGGACGTGGTATAGCGGCGATTCGAAGCGACCTTATCAACTTTCGCCTGGCCCATGCCTATGTGCGTGAAATGCTGTGCCTTCGGCAAGGATTCACGCACGGCCCGCGCCACCGATTGCACGGCTCGTTCGTGAAAAATCAAATCGCAAACAGTGCCAGCCAACTTGCGAGCGCGCAGCAACCGCTCGGCTTCCAGATCGGCGACCGGTGCGTCATGTTGGTGGACCGTCGTGATGAGGACGTGATCGGGTGTTGTTCCGGCAGCCTCGGCGAGCACGGCTTGCCAGGTTTCGTACGCCTCGTTGCGAATCTCGCACCAATCCACAGAGACGAAGACAACCGGTGCGTCACCACCGAGCAGCACAAAGCCATTCGCTTCCAACGGATCGGCCACACTCTTGGAAAGCCACGAACCTCCCATCATGCCGTGGCCAAGCGGTACGGTGACGTCCGCGGTAAACGTAGCGAGTTGAAGTTGAATGTCCTGGCTGGATGCTGCCAAAGTTGCTGAGCAAGTCACTAACACGAATGACTGCGCAACTGCTACAAACTGGACAAACCCATGCCACATTAAGAAGCGAAACTTACTTTGCGACGGTCGCGTCATGGCATCTCCACTCGGTAGCGATAGTAGTCCGCCACCTTCCATTCCTTTTCGTTCTTCTCCCCGTAGCGAGAGAGAAAGACAACTACGTCTCCCGTCTCGCGGTCTTGGTAGAAGTCGAAATTAGACATTTGCACAGTAGGGCCGTCGTTGTAGCCGCGCTCGTCCACGGCGAAGATCGTTTCTCGTTTCAAAGCAAACGGTTCTTCTTGCACTTCGACGATAAACAGCGGCGATCGCGGCCAGTTTCCTTTGGGGCGTCCACTCGGCCAGGCAAGATTCCCCATCCAATAAAGCCGGCCGTTCTTGGTCGAACGGAACAGCGCGGAACCATTGGCGCCCGATTCTATCGGCTCACCACCTGTTGCCGGAAGCGGTTGCGGCGCGGACCACGTCTCTCCTTCATCGTGCGAAAAGCTGAGCCATTTGTACCCAGGCTTTTCGGGGAACTGGCTGTTGTCTCCACGACAAACTGCTACGATGCGGCCGTCGGCCAGTTGAAATTGCGCATTTTCATCGAGCCCGCGCGAACTAACTTCCGGAGAAAGTCTCAACGGCCGGCCTAAACGCCATGCGATGTCTTCGCCCTGGTACTCGCCAATCACAGTCACCGCCTCATCTACCGGCATCGGCCCGTCTTTATAGTGAATGGTCTTGCCCGCGGCATCCACAGTCTGGCGCATCGCGGGAAAAAGCAGGCGGCCGTGCGACGTCTTGAGCGGAAAAGTAAAACTCACGGCGGGAGAGCGCTCACTTGGAAAACTCAGATCGCGCCGTTCCGCCCACTTTTTCGTCTTCGTATCGTAAACGTCCATTACCAACGTGTATTCTCGGTCGACATCTAGCGTGTCTCGTGGATACAGCACTTTGTCCGTCAAGACGATCAGCTTTTCCGTGTCCGGATCGAAGAAAGCGGCTGGTTCGGCATAACGGATGCGGCCTTCGGGCGTCACTTCGCTTTTCCAGCGAACTTCCGGGGTGGACCATGTGCGGCCATTGTCCGGGCTCAAACTAACCGAGTAATCATCGTAACCATCTGAGTAATCTTCCCAGCCATGGCAGTGCATCAGTACTGGCTCCGTATAACTCACGTAGGTCACGAAGCCTGCGGCGGGCGGGCGTTGGCCATCATAGCGGACGAAGACTTCCTTCGAGAGCAACTTCATCCGTCCCGATTCGCGCGCAGCGGAATCGGCGGCGCTTTGTTGCGCCAACCCTTCTGCTGATGCAACATGTGTTAGAACCTCCAGAATCAGCGTAACGAAAAATACGCCGGCCAGCGTAAGGCTCAGAGAGGTTTTCACAGCGCGTTCCCTATTCGCTTGGTTGAAATTCAGCTCAACATGGTAACGCACCCGATTGTAAAGAGGTGCCCGCTCCCGGACCAGCTAGCGAGCGATGGCCAATCGAGCATTGCGAAATAGCCCACCGGCGATGCCCCGATGGCCAAAGTGCGCACTCTGAAACCCACTGAGCGAGGCAGGGCAGCTAAGTGGGTCCCCCATCCCCTAAATCCTGAATCCTGTCTCTCCGCTCAATCCCACCACCACTGATCCGGTGCGAGCTTCGATAGATCATTCGCGGTACGGGCTTCCTTCACCGTCCCTTTTTCGTCATCCAGCAGATTAGTTGAGGTGACGGCTTGGTTCGGGCGAATTTCTACGCCGCCGCCGATGGGAGTCACGAGGGTGGAACCCTTCCACATGCTGTTTACGGCCGAAGCGACTTCCTTCGGCGCGTTCAAGGTGGCCACAGGGTAAATCTCTTCGCTGGCAAACATTTCCGGTTTCCAGCCCACCAGGCCGTAGTAATCTTGGTTTTGCATGAAGGCGGCCGCCACGGCCAGGTCGATGCAATTCCGCAACTGTGCGTAAACGGGAGATCGCTCGGCCAGCTTCGGATAAACTTTCGTAAACGCCTTGACGAACGAATCACTGGCCCGGTTGAATGCGCCAGCCGCGGCACGGCTGCCGTCTCCTTGCACCATTTCGTTCTCACCCACCAGTTTCACACCGTCTCCAACCAGTTCCATCGCCATCGCGTCGTCGCTCACGCGAGCGCATTCGTAATTAGGCACAAAATACCATCGCGTCAGCGCGTTGCGGCTGATCGAAGCGGGGTTCGCCCGCTCCACGTAGCTAGCCAAACGCACAGGGGGCTGCTCCAAACCAATGCCAATGAGTTTCATCCGGTAGTCGGCTTCGACCATCACCTGGGCAAAATGGGTCCGCGGAGAAACACCACCCACTGTAATCACCTGCTTACCCAAGCGTTCGCGAAGTTGCTCGACGATAAATTGCTCATCGTTTCGCGATGGCCGATAACCCTTCAAAAATTGCTGCATCCGCGCCAAGCCTTCGGACGTCGGGTCGATCGAACAATAAATCAGCGGCGCTTTCTGGCCAGCGCCGGGCGGGAACGCCCGCAAAGCAACGACCAAGTCTTGTAACTCCAGCACCGGCCGACCAGATTCCAACGCCAGCGGGCGTCCGTTCGGCGCGATTCCCCACGCTTCCGCAGGACCGGCGATCACCACGTCGCCTGATTCCGGATAACAGAACACATATTGCAACCTAGTGATGCCGGCCAGATGGAGCATTGTGTCATCGAGACCGCGGCCATCGGCCAATCGCTGTGCGGCAATCCGCTCCAACCGCGTAAGTGAGACCTTGCGGAGAGGACTTTTGCGGGCCACCTTGCCGTCAAGCCTGGTGATCGCTTCTTGAGCGCGTTGCCGCGCAAGTTCGCCCGTCGGATCAGAAACGCTAACATTCTGAAGCACGCCATCCGCGTCGACCACGACGCCGGACGATCCGCCGCCGCCAATTGTATTCCCACCTCCACCACCGATGTCACCGCCGCCACCAAACTGGGCGCGGGCCGAAGTTTGCCAGACGCCTAGGCAAGCGATTGCAACAGTAGCGGCCGCCAGCCAAGTCATAAGTGACGGTGTGCTGATCTGCCGTTGACAAACAAGCCGAGCCATGGGGGTACCCTCACCTCAATCTTCTGATCAGTGTTCCGTGCGAGGCGTCCTATGGGTAGTCCACCTAGAGAAGGCCATGAGGTGGGGCCTGCCAAGATGAAATCCACCAATATCTATGCT
>CXWJ01001503.1_pt1 | contig 11990 bp, 11 predicted proteins | sample 590841 | NCBI WGS metagenome assembly CXWJ01 (sample SAMEA3498367, study PRJEB10139) | wastewater metagenome | biome: wastewater treatment plant; material: activated sludge | place: Austria | collected 2015-01-21 | reverse complement strand
TAGCTCCGGCTGGCGCTTGTCCTTGATCATCGCCTGCCGCAGCCGGCAGCGCCCCTCCACCACATCGACCAGGTCATAGACGATACGATTCTCCAGCCCCATCACCACGTCCAGGTTGCGCAGGCCGATGTCGGCGTCGATGGCCGTCACCTTCTTGCCCAGCATCGCCAACGCCGACGCCAGATTGGCCGTCACCGTCGTCTTGCCCACGCCGCCCTTGCCCGATGTTACCGTCACAATTTGTGCAGTCATAGTCATCTTGTCCATTCAACGCCAAGGATTTCAACGCACAGGCTTAAATGGGAATACTGTCTTACTCTCTGCACCTTTGCGTTAAAACTACCCTTAACCTCATCACGCCACTTGCCACTTGCCACTCGCTACTCGCTACGTCCCTCTCCGCCACGGCTCGGCCACGATCTGCCCCTCGCGAATGGCCGCCTGTTCGGGAATGGCCCCGGCCCGGTTGTCGGGCGGGGCGGCAATCCGGTCGGCGATGCGTAGTTGCGTCGGATTGAGTTCCAACGCACAGATGATCGCCGTCGCGTCGCCGCCCGACCCGGCGTGGACCAGCCCGCGCAACCGGCCCCAGACGATGACGTTGCCCGTGGCGATGATCTCCGCCCCGGGATTCACGTCGCCCAACACGATCACGTGCCCCTCGTGCCACACTGCCCGGCCGGAGCGCAGCGTCTCGCGCAGCAGCAGGGCGTTGGCCGCCGGGGGCGCTTTCGTCGCGCCCGCGCCGTTGGCCGATTCCGGGTGGGCGGCCTCGCTCGGCGTGCCGTCCAGGGCGGTGGCGCTGCCCGACAGGCGCGTCGCCAGCCCCAATTCGCGCGCCGCGTCGCGGGTGTCGCCGTCGTCGCTCAGCACGGCCCATAGCTCCAGGTCGTGGGCGGTGAAGAGTTCCTGCAATCCGGCCAGTTGCTCGCCGTTCATCGCCCGGCGGCCGAGGGCTACGGCGATACGGCTGCCCTGTAGGAACGCCCGCTTCTGCTCCAGTTCCCGCGCCAGCCGCTCGTAGACAGCGAACTCCGGCTGGTCATTGACCCGGATCAGCAAGCCGTCGCGAATACCCTTGATATCGATCTGCCGCGCCACGTATGCTCGTTAGTGCCTCGTCAAGCCCGTATATGGCGGTCATATCGGCCGCCATCAGGGTGAATTGTTGAAATAATACAACAGAGTGGCGTAAATAGCAAGGGTGCTCTAGACCTGACAGGTTTTCCGAAACCTGTCAGGTCTGCCCCGCCACGCGCAGGCAGGCCGGGCAGACGTTGGCGCGGCCGACCGTCTTCAGGCGGCTATGCGCCCGGCAATCGCGCAAGGCTCGGCCGCACAGGCCCACCGTCGAGGCGCGGCCGCTCTCGACGATGTGCCACACGCCGCCACACAACATGACCACCGGATTTTGTTCAATCATTTTTCCCTCGCGCCGGCCGAATTCACGCTTTCTCCCTTTTACAACGCTGAACCTATTCGTTATGATACCTAATATGCGCGGCGTCCAGGCTGCGTTGCCGGGAGGCCGCCATTAGGAAACAACAGCATTCAATGTTGCCTCAAGGAGAAAAATGCGCCGCCGTATTGTGAGCTTGATCCTGACCTTATTGACCGCGTTATTGATGGTCGCTTGCGAATTCAGCGCCAGCACCGCTAACATTAAAAGTGCCACGCTGGCCCGTGACGAGGCCGGCACCCAACCCACTTCAACTTTCGAACCCGACGAAACCTTCTATCTCATTATCGACCTGGCCAATGCCCCCGATGATACCACCGTCAAAACCGTCTGGTATGCGGTCGACGTCGGCAGTGTGGCCCCGCTCAATACCCTCATCGACGAGGCCAGCCTCACCTCCGGCAGCGGCATCCTCACCTTCAACCTGTCTCCCGATGGCGCGTGGGCGCCGGGCACGTACAAGGTTGACCTTTTCCTCAACGATGAACCTAACCAGACCCTCGACATCCTTGTAAACGGCGAAGTGGCCCAGGTTCAACCCGAGCCAACCGCCACCCCCGCCCCTACCGAATTACCCACGGCCGAGGCGACGGCCGTCACCGAGATCTCCACCACACTGGAGGACGTGCGCCGCGCGACCATACGCATCCAGGCCGAAGGCAGCTTCATGGACCCCGAGTTTGGGCAGATGACCAACGCTGCCGGGCAGGGATCGGGCTTCCTCATTGACCCGGCGGGCATCGCCGTTACCAACAACCACGTCGTCACCGGCTCGGCTTTCCTGCAAGTTTACGTGGAGGGCGAAGACGAGCCGCGCAACGCTAAAATCCTGGGCGTATCCGAATGCTCTGATCTGGCTGTCATCGACGTTGAGGGCGAAGGATTCCCCGCCCTGCAATGGCGTGAGGGCGATATCTCCGCCGGTCTCGACATCTACGTCGGCGGCTTCCCCTTCTTTGGTAATGAGGAGTTCACCCTGACGCGGGGCATCGTCTCCAAGGCCCGCACCAAGGGCGAAACGAACTGGGCCTCGGTCGATAGCGTGCTCGAAATCGATGCCGTCGTCAATCCCGGCAATTCCGGCGGCCCGCTTGTCGATAGTGATGGCCGTGTGGTGGGTATCAACTACGCCGCCAGCGCTGATACCGACCAGTATTTCTCTATCTCCCGTGACGAAGCGCTGCCGATCATCGAACAATTGCGCGCCGGGAGCGACGTCAATTCGGTTGGCATCAACGGCCAGGCCGTGAGCGACGGTGAGAGCATCTTCGGCATTTGGGTAGCCTCGGTCCAGTCTGGCTCTCCGGCCGACCGGGCCGGCGTGGAGGCAGGTGACATACTGACCAAGATGGAAGGGCTTGTACTGGCGACAGACGGCACCATGTCGGCCTATTGCGATATCCTGCGTGGCCGGGATATGACCGATACCATGACTATCGAGGTGTTGCGTCTGACCGACGGAACGCTGTTGGGCGGGCAGTTGAACGGCGATCCGCTGGCGATCATAGAGACGTTCACGACGGGTGGTGAAGATTCCACCGGCGGTGATAGCGGCGTGGGCTACAGCGAGTTCGCCATCATCCAGGACGACACCGGCGCCCTGCAGGTATCGGTCCCGGTGGAATGGAGTGACGTTGACGGCACGGCCTGGACGCTCGAAGGGGAGGATGTCGGCCCCGGGCTTAAAGCTGCGCCCGACATCGATGCTTATTTCGATACCTGGACGACACCCGGCGTCTTTTTTGGCGCCTCGCCCTCGCTGCGCCAGACCTATACGTTTGCGACCTTTCTCGATCAATTCGACATGTCCGGCAGTTGCACCTATGATGGCCGGACTGACTACAGTGACGCGCTCTATACCGGTGCGTATGATTCCTATTCCAACTGTGGTGGCGAGGGAAGCCGGTTCATCATCCTGGCCGCGGAACCTCAGGCCCAGAATGCTATCATGCTACTCCAGATACAGCTGGTCACCGAAGCCGACGACGCCGCCCTCGACCAGATATTGAACAGTTTTGTCTACATTGGCCCCTAGTAGGAGTGACGAGTGACGAGTTGGGAGCGAGTCTTCACTCGTCACTCGTTACTCGTCATTCATCACTCGTTGCTTACTCCTGGTTTTCCGCCGTCAGTCGCGCGATCCGTTCCGGCTCGCCCAGCACGGCCACCACATCCCCCTCGGCCACGCGGCGATCGGCCGCCGGGTGCGGGTCGGAAGCGCCATCGCGCCGCAGCAGCACCACGCTGACCTCGAACGCGCCCTCGATATCGCCCACCGCCCGCCCGGCCAGCGGCGAACCGCGGCCCACCGTCAGGCTGGCCAGGCTGAACGGCCGGCCATCGACGGTGATCGGCCGGGTCACGTCGACGCCCGACGCGGCCGAGGCGAAGGCCGGCGCGGCCAACCCCGTGGCGCTGAGCGCCCGGAAGCCGAATCTGGCCGTCACGTCGGCGGCGAACTCGTCGTCGAAGATGCGCACCACGACCTCGATGGTGGGGTTCAGCCGTTGAGCCGCAAAGGCGATCTGCAAGTTCAATACATCATTTTGCGTGCAGAGCAGGATGGCCCGCGCCCGCGCTGTGCCCACGCCCTCCAGCGCCCCCGGGCTGCGGCCGTCGGCCTGGATGACCGGCACGCCCAGCCGCCGCGCCCCCTCCACCAGTTGCGGCTTGGGGTCATGCTCAATGACCACCACCTGCTGGCCGTTGTTGACCAACGTTTCCATGACCCGATAGCCCAGATGTCCCAGGCCAATCAATACCAGATGGCGGTTGAACGTGGAAGCGACAGCCATTTCCCACTCCTTACGGCGCGCCCGGCGGTTGAAGAACAGGCGGCCGAAATCGGCCAGCCCGGCGGCCAGGATGCCCAGCCCCAGCACCGGCACGGCGAAATAGAACAGTTGCAGATACCACTCGTGGGGGAACTCCCCGTTGGGCTGGAAGAAGGCCAGCCCCAGCGTCAGGTAGATGGCCTCAGCCGGGCTGTCCACCGGCTCGCCGGCCAGTCGGGCCAGGGCGTAGTAGAGCAACCCGCCACCGACGATGATCAGCGAGAACAGCAGCAGCGGCGCGGCAAACTGCCGTAGCAGCAACAGCGTGTCGCGCCACGCCGCCCGCACATTACGCCACCACGCCCCGTCGCTCAGACCGCCCCCGCCAGCGCCAACCGCACCGGTTGCCGCCGTGCCCCCCAGCGCCCCGGCGGCCCGTCGAACACCCCGGCGCAGGTCGCGCCGCACTGCCGGCACTGCCCATCGTCGGTCAGATGCCAGGCCGTCAAGGTATACCAGTCGCGGCCGATCAGCCGTTGGCCGCAGTTGTGGCAATGGGTCGTGCCGCCGGCCTCGTCGTGGACGTTGCCGGTGTAGGCGTAGCGCACGCCATTGGACAGGGCGATGCGCCGCGCCCGGCTCAGCGTGGCTCCTGGGGTGGGCGGCCGGTCGAGCATCTTGTAGTCGGGGTGGAAGGCGGTGAAGTGCATGGGCACGTCCGGCCCCAGTTCGGCCACCACCCAGCGGGTCATGGCGTCCAGTTCGGCATCGCTATCATTGAGGCCGGGGATGAGCAGCGTCGTCAGCTCGAACCAGACGTCGGTCTCGTGCTTCAGATAGCGCAGCGTATCGAGCACCGGCGCCAATTCGGCGGCGCACACGTCGCGGTAGAAAGCCTCGCTGAACCCTTTCAGATCGACGTTGGCCGCGTCCATGTGGGCGAAGAATTCCGGCCGGGCGGCGGCGGTGATGTAGCCGGCGGTCACAGCCACCGCCTTGAGGCCCCGCGCATGGCAGGCATCGGCCACGTCAATGGAGTATTCCATGAAGATGACCGGGTCGTTATAGGTGAAGGCCACGCTGCGGCAGCCCAACCGCTCGGCCGCGCGGGCGATGGTATCGGGCGAGGCGGCATCAGCCAGCGTGTCCCATTCGCGCGACTTGCTGATGTCCCAGTTCTGACAGAACTTGCAGGCCAGGTTGCAGCCGGCCGTGCCGAACGACAGCACCGGCGTGCCCGGCAGATAGTGTTTGAGCGGCTTTTTCTCGATGGGATCGACGCAGAAGCCGCTGGAACGGCCGTAGGTGGTCAGCACGATCTGCCCACCGGCCGCGCCGCGCACAAAGCACAGCCCGCGCTGGCCGTCGTGGAGCTTGCAGGCGCGGGGGCACACGTCGCACTGCACCCGCCCGTCGGTCAGGCGATGCCAATAGGTTGTCGGCGTGCCCGTCACCGGTTCCATAGTATCAACCTCCGTCTACTTATATTATACTATAGGTTGCAAACCCATTGAGTCCTTACCAAGAAAACATCATCCGCAGATTACGCAAATTAAAGAGTGTTCTAAAAAATCTGCGAAATCTGCGTAATCTGCGGATCATCCTTTCTTCATCTGTGCAATCTGTGGATTCTCTTTTCTTAGGAGTATGCCATGAATGACCATGCCGTTCGTTCCCCCGCCGTGGCCGGCCGCTTCTATCCGGCCGACCCCGACCAACTGGAAGCCGAGGTGCAGCGCTATCTGAACGCCGCCCGCGCGCCCGAGGATTGTCTCGACCCGCCATTGGTGAAGGCGGTCATCGCTCCTCACGCCGGCTTTCCCTATTCCGGTCCCATCGCCGCTTCGGCCTACGTGCAACTGGCCTGTAGCGACGTGCCCGTGCGCCGCTTCATCCTGCTTGGCCCGGCCCACTTCGCCCCGGTCGGCGGGCTGGCACTCAGCAGCAAGATGGCCTTCGACACACCGCTCGGCCGCGTACCGGTCGATGCCGCCGCCCGCGACGCGCTGGCTGCATTCCCGGCCGTGACCATCGACGATTACGCCCACCGGCCGGAGCATTGCCTGGAGGTGGAACTGCCCTTCCTGCAAACGCTGTTCCTCGATTTCAGCATCGTGCCCCTGCTGGTGGGCGAGGCCACGGCCGAACAGGTGGCCGAGGTGCTGGAGGCGCTATGGGACGGCCCGGAGACGCGCATCGTCATCAGTTCCGATCTGAGCCACTACCACGACCACGCCACCGCCCGCCGGCTGGACGAGGAGACGGCCGCGGCCATCGTCGCCCTGCGGCCGGATCAACTGCGCGAGGATAGCGCCTGCGGCCGGGCGGCCATCGCCGGGCTACTGCTGGCCGCCCGCCGCCGGGCCATGCAGGCCGAGTTGGTCGACCTGCGCTCCTCCGGCGACACCGGCGGCCCGACCGACCGCGTCGTCGGCTATGGGGCGTTCCTCTTCACTGCGCCCGCCCCGGCGGCTTATTAAGAAAACCACAGATTGCACAGATTTCACAGATGAAGAGATATTGATCCGCAGATTAAGCAGATTAAAGAAATTTCTTAACAAATCTGCGTAATCTGCGTAATCTGCGGATAGAACCTCTTCTTCTTCAATCTGTGAAATCTGCGGATTCTCTTCTCCTATGAGCAACGTAATCGCCATTGTCGGTAATTCCGGTGTGGGCAAGACCACGCTGGTGGAAGCGCTACGGCGGGCGCGGCCGTTGGCCGTGGGGCTGGAGCAGCACGCCGCGCGGCCGTTCCAGGCCCTCATGGCCGCCGACCCGCCGCGCTATGCCCTCGCCAATCAAATCGATTACCTGCTATTGCGGGCCGAGCAGGAGCGCGACCTCCGCGCCGGGCCGACGACCGGCCTCATTGACGGCGGCCTTGACCTCGACTTCCACGGCTTCACCCGCCTCTTTCACCGGCGCGGCTACCTGACCGACGCCGAGTTCGATCTGTGCGCCCGGCTGTACGAAAACCTGCGCGCGTTGCTCGGCCCGCCCGATCTCATCCTCCACCTGACCGCGCCGCTGACGGTGGTCGAGGCTCGTTATGCCCAACGCGGCCGGGCGCTGGAGATCGCCCAACGCGCCGATCTGGCGCTCATGGAGGGGTTCATCGCCGACTGGATCGTCTCAATCAGCGACACGCCGGTCATCACTGTTGATGCACCGGCTGACGATTTCTGTGGGCCGGATTCAATTCTTCATTTACTTGATGAGATTGATCACGCAAATAGGTTCGTAGGTGGAGCTTCCAGCTCCACCTACGCCTAGCGGGTGGAACTGGAAGTTCCACCTACATGGGTAATTTGCCCCTTGACAAGCAACATTGCCGTCAGTATGATCTCATCATGTCATATGATGACCTTATCACTAAGAAAATACGCGCCATTCGCGCCCGCTATTACGTCATTACCTTTTTGGTCTGGTTTTCCACGGCCTTGCCCCTTGCTCTGTCGGTGCTGCTGGCCCAGGCGCGCGGCCTGAGCCTGTTTGAGGTCGGCTTTGCTCTGGGCGTCTACTCGCTCACCATCGTCCTGCTCGAAGTGCCCACCGGCGGCCTGGCCGATGCCGTCGGCCGCAAGCGGGTGGCCCTGTTGGCCTTCGTGCTGGCTGCGCTCTACAACCTGGCTTTTCTGCTGGCCTTCTCGTTTCCCGCTCTGTTGCTGGCGATGATCCTCTATGGCGTCAGCCGCGCCCTCTCTTCCGGCGCGCTCGATGCCTGGTTTGTCGACGCGCTTCAGGCGGTCGATCCGCAGGTCGATCTCCAGCCCTCCCTGGCCGGGGCCGAATCGGTATCGCTGCTGGCCCTGTCCCTGGGCACTGTGATCGGCGGCGCGTTGCCGCGGCTGTTCACCGGGCTTCCGGCCGACGGCTTGGCTATAGTCACGCCCCTGGCCGTGCCCCTCGTCGCCGCCCTGGCACTCAAACTAGTGTTGGTGGCCGCCGTCGCTCTGCTCATCCACGACGATCGACCGGCGGGCGGCGCGTCGTGGCGCGCCGGGCTGCGCGCCGTGCCCACGCTGGTGCGGCAGGCGGCCGGCCTCAGCCGGGCCAATCCGCGCCTGCTGCTGCTGATGGCCGCCTCGTTCGTCGCCGGACTGGCTGTGATCAGCCTGGAGGCGCTGTGGCAGCCGTTCTTTGCCGCGCTACCGGGCATCAGTGATGGCAATAGCGCGCCGACGCTTTTGTTGGGCGTCATCATGGCCGGCAACTTTCTGGTCGCCGTCGCCGGTAATCTGCTGTCGGTGCCCCTGTCGCGGCGATGGGGCGGCCGCCACGCGCTGGTGAGCGCTCTCTCGCGGCTACTACAGGGCGCATCCATCCTGGCCCTGGCCGCGGCCGGCGCGCTCCTGCCCGCCGTCGGCTTCTTCTGGCTGGCCTACCTACTGGGCGGCGTCGGCCTTTCGCCCCATGCGACGTTGCTCAACGCCGAGATCCCGGCCGAACGGCGCTCGGCCATGCTCTCCGTCCAGTCATTGGCCTCTTATCTGGGCAGCTTCCTGGGCGGGGCCGGTCTGGGCTACGTGGCCGACCGTACCTCCATCGCCGTCGCCTGGGCCATTGCCGGGGCGTTGACCGTGGTATCATTGATTCCCTATCTGCTATTGGACGCCCGCCGCGCCCGACCGGAGAGTGATCGTGGAACCAGACAACTTTTCGAGCAACCTTAGACGCCGGACGCTGGCCGAGCAGATGGCCGACGCGCTGACCGAGGCCATNNGCCTTCGGCGACGCGCTGCTCCTGGCGTTGCGCCGCGCCGGGGCCACGGTCTGGGACGTGGAACGCTTCGAGCAGATGGTGCTGCCGGAGGTGATGGCCGAGGCCGCGCGGCAGGCGACGGACGAAGAAGTAGCCGAGATACAACGCGCGGCCGAAGCCTACCATGCCACCTTTGCCGAAGTCACAGGGCAAAGCTGGGATCGGGGTGAGCTGACACCGGCCGAGCGCGAGCGGGTGATGGCCGCGTTCCGTGGTCTATACGCCGCCATGTTTGCCGCGACCCACAACGCGCTCTGGGCTTTGTTAGCCGAGCCGCTGCTGCGGTTGCGCGCGCCGCGCTCCTGGCAGACGGGCGGGATGACGGCCGCAGAGTTCATCGCCCACGAGCGGCGGCTGATCGACGCGCGGGTCGAGGCGATCACGGCCCGCGACCCGGACCGCGCCCGCCAGATAGGCTACTCGCTGGTGGCCCTGCCGTCGGAAGCAGAGGCCGCCATGCGCGCCACGCCGGTTGGCGACGTAGCCACCATTCCACTGCCCCTAAATGCCCAGGTGCGACGCACTTTTTGAAAGGTCTCGCGCCGGAGTGATTACCCCCATGCAGGACCCCGCCTTGTAAGGATGGGATGAACTGCAAGTGGCCGGGCGGGCACGGGGGGCGGGAATGGGGTAAGCATCGTGTTTGCAGCGCCTAAAATCCGGCGCTAATATCATATGCGGGTATGTGTCGCCCGCGTTTACCAACCTGTTTGTGCACCAGTTAAGTTAGGAGGAGATGATGGCGCTTAGTTCCGGCTCTAATTCCGACGACAACCACAAAAGCGACCGGGATGATGTGCTATCCGGCGGCATCCGCATGATTCCCGTTGACGCGCCGGGCGGCCCTTATCGCGTGTGGACTAAGCGTATCGGCAACAATCCGACCATCAAAGTGTTGCTGCTCCACGGCGGACCGGGCGCTACCCATGAGTATCTGGAGGCCTGCGATAACTTTCTGCCCACGGCCGGGATCGAGTATTACTATTACGACCAGTTGGGCAGCGGCTACAGTGATAAGCCGGAAGATCTTTCCTATATCAAATTAGCCCATTTTGTTGAAGAAGTGGAGCAGGTGCGGCAGGCTTTGGGCCTCGGTCCCGACAACTTTTTCCTGTACGGCCATTCTTGGGGTGGTTGGCTTGGGGTGGAGTACGCCCTTAAGTACCAACAACACCTCAAAGGGTTGATTCTCTCCAATTCCATGTCCAGTTCGCCGGCCTATAACGATTACGCCCAGCGTGTGCTCATGCCGGAAATTAATCCCTCAGCGCTGGCTGAAATCAAGGCACTGGAAGCCGCCGGCGAATATAGCAATCCGCGTTTCATGGAATTACTCATGCATGAACATTATGTCAATCATGTTCTGCGTATGCCGCCGGATACGTGGCCCGAGCCGGTCGTACGTTCCTTTGATAAGCTGAATCAGGACGTCTACGTCAGTATGCAAGGGCCTTCGGAGTTAGGCTTGAGCGGGCAGTTGATCGAATGGGACCGCACGGCCGAACTGCACACGATCAAAACGCCCACGCTAGTCATCGCTTCACGGTATGACACGATGGACCCGGCCCATCTGGAGTGGATGGCTAAGGAATTACCTAACGGCCACTATTACTTCTGCGCCAACGGCAGCCACATGTGTATGTACGATGACCAGGGAGCTTATTTCCAGGGGCTGATCGATTTTCTGTACGCGGTTGATCGTGGATAAGGAAAATTGGTTATTGGCGCTCACGGCCCACCGGCNNCACCGGCAACCGCTGCCCCGTCGCCAGCAGGTATAGGCCGACAATCACCCGGTAGCTGCCCGGCGTCATGTCCGCGCTGAGTTGCACCATATGGGGATCGGTGATGACCTCGCCCGGCCGCCAGCCGCTCGTCGGCCGCGTGCCCTGCACCGGCCACGCATCGACCTGGCCCACGATGCGGTCGGCGGCGTCGAGTACCTGCACGAAGACGGTATAATCCGCGCTTAGTTCGGCCAAGCCCTGCCAGGTGAGCGTCACCGGCAGTTGGCCGCCCGGCGTCAGGTTGCCCGGCGCCAGTTCCACGCCGAGCAGGGCGATCCGGTCGTCGAAGTTGGTGGTCCCTTCCGGCAACGGCGCGCCGCTGATGGCGATCTCGGCCACCACGCAGCCCGTCGTCGGCCGCCGCAGCCAGCCGCAAACCGCCGCCAGATCGCCCTTCGCATAGGCCACCAGCGCGTGTGGGCCGGTTTCCGTGGCCGGTTCCACCTCGGCGGCGAAGGCCACCGACGCGCCCGAGGCCACGCGACCGGTAGGCGCGCCGCCGGCGGGGATGACCAGGCTATCCAGCGCATGAACCGGCGCGACCAGAAAGGTCAACTCCCCACCGTCAGAATTGCCGCTATAGCGCAAGGGTAGGGTCGCGCCCGGCCGGGCCGACGCCGGGAAGTCGATCCCGTCCAGCGCGAAGCCCTCGAACAACGCCCGCCGCGCCTCGCCCACCGGCCCCGGTCGTGGCCCCACGGGCAAGGCCACCACCGGCTGCCACGCCAATTCAGCCGCAGGCGTGAAGCGCGGCGCGACGGCCATCTCGACGGTCGNNCCCAGCGCAGATAGACGACCGGCGTCGCTTCCCCCTCGGCTAACGGCCGTTCCAACGTCCAAAACAGCGTCACGCCCGCCGCGCTCGAATCGACGGCCGCCACCGGCTCGACGGCATAGCCCAGCAACCGCAGCGGCCCGGCAACGAGATCGGCCGCAGTCGCCTCGGCGGGCAACGCCTTTAGCGGCTCTCGGCTGACCTCGACCAGCGGCCCGGCCGAGCGCAAATAGTAGACCCCGGCCAGCCCCGGCAGGTAGCGGGCCAGATAGACGGCTTGTCCGGCGGCCAGCCGCGCGTCCAGTTCGGCGCGATAGGCGGCCTCGTCGGGTAGCACCATGATCGCCAGATCGGGCCGCAACCCCTCGATCTGTTGCAGGTAGTAGAGCGGGGCGATCTTCTGGCTGTCGGCCAGCACGGCCGCGCCGCG